>Ga0154974_103_pt1 | contig 335607 bp, 343 predicted proteins | sample RifCSPhighO2_01_FD_105942 | JGI IMG/M metagenome (GOLD analysis project Ga0154974, IMG submission 105942) | Candidatus Levybacteria bacterium RIFCSPHIGHO2_01_FULL_36_15b | reverse complement strand
AGACGCTTGGAAAAATCCAGGAGAGATTTCAGTTACATCATCGGAAACAAAATGAGCCTTAGACTCTCTTCGGAGAGTCCTGAATAATATAGCTATGGGTCGAATCCTGTTGAAGTCAAATCAAATTAGCCTCAAGATTTTGGAAATATTAAATTTTAGGTCGAACCTTAATTTGAGGATAAAATAAAGCTTTTTTAGTTGCTATCCCGTTAAGTACCGCCAGCGGGAGTTGAACCCGCGATTTTCGGAATGAGAATCCGACGTCCTAGGCCACTAGACGATGGCGGCGCACGTATATTTTACCGCAAAGCACAAATTTAAACAATTAAACTTATTTTGCTATAATCTATTTGTGGATAAAGTTTATCTTAGCGTTGTAATTCCTTCATATAACGAATTTGCTAATCTTCGAAAGGGAGTTTTAGATAAAATTGAGCATTTCCTAGAAAGACAAAGCTATTCTTACGAAGTAATTATTGTAGATGATGGTTCAACTGATGGAAGCCTTGAATTTGCAGAAAAATTTTGCAGAGAAAATCCCAAGTTCAAGATTTTTAAAAAAGAGCATTTGGGAAAAGCAGGTGCGGTAACCGCTGGTATGCTTAAGGCAGTTGGAGAGCTACGCCTTTTTACAGATATGGATCAAGCTGCTCCAATAGATGAAGTAAATAAGCTAATCCCGTTTGTAAAAAAAGGTTTTGATATTGTAATTGGATCAAGAAGCTCCCACAGAGAAGGAGCTCCTTTAACAAGGCAATTTATTTCTGTTTCGGCAATAATATTGCGAAAAATTCTTGTGGGTCTTACGGAGATTTCAGACACTCAATGTGGTTTTAAATTATTCACTGGTAGTTCGTCTGATAAGCTTTTTAATAAAATGCACGAACTCCATAATGGATTCCATAAAATAAAAGGTTCATCTGTTACTGCAGGTTTTGATGTCGAGCTTTTGTATTTGGCAAAAAAAGAAGGATATAAAATTAAAGAAGTTCCAGTTGACTGGTTATATGTTGAGACAAGAAGAGTAAGCCCAGTTTCCGATTCCATAAACGGGTTTTTGGATTTTATAAGAATCGGACTAAATCGCCTGACTGGTAAATATAATAAATGAAGTTACTAAAAGTAGTATTCGGTACTTATTTTTTAACGCTGGTTGCCCTTTTTTTTTACTCTTTCACACAGGTTGATTTAAGCTTAACCTTAACAAAGACTACCCTCCTTCAAGCAATACTTTCTAAACTTCAGTATTTTGGTTTTTATCAAAGACCAATATCTGCTGTAGTATTCATTACGATAAGCTTATTGCTTTTTGTTTTTTATGTTTATTTTCTTTCTATTGCAAAAAAAATTACCCCAAATAAATTATTTATTTTAATAGGAATAACATTTATAAGTCTTGTTTTTTCATATAATGCTTTTTCATATGATCTTTTTAATTATATTTTCGACGCAAAAATTCTGACTTTTTACCACCAAAACCCATATTTATTTAAACCATTAGATTTTGCTTCTGATCCAATGCTTTCCTTTATGAGGTGGACTCATAGGTTATATCCCTATGGACCAAGCTGGTTGCTTTTTACTGCTCCCTTGTCATTTATTGGTTCTAATGTTTTTCTTTTAACATTTTTTATGTTTAAGATTCTAATAGGACTTGCTTTCTTGGGTAGTTCTCTTTTAATTTATAAAATTTCTGAGTTTATTGATTCAGAAAATAAAATATTTAATACTATTTTTTGGTCATTTAACCCATTAATTATTATTGAGGGATTAGTTTCGGCACACAATGATTTTGCGCTGGTGTTTTTTTCAATGCTTGCTTTTTATTTATATTTACAGAAGAAAAAGTTTTTTTCATTTTTAGCTTTACTTTTTTCCATAGGAGTTAAGTATTTGTCTTTTATATTAATTCCTATTTTTGGATATCTTATTTATTTAGAGAAAAGAGGAAAAAAAATTCAATGGGATAAAATTATTTTAGCATCGGTTGTTTTTTCTCTTATTTCGCTAGCTGCAGTAACCTATAGAACAACATTTCAGCCGTGGTATCTTATATTTCCGTTGTCCTTGGCTGCTTTAATTGCAAAAAAATATTTTATTATTATACCAGCCTTTGTAGCATCTCTTTTTATGATATTTATATATACTTTTTATGTTTTATTGACAGATTACTCACCAAACTATCCTCAAGTAATTTTAAATGTAGAAACCATTGGGCTTTTTGCAACAATTGCATCCCCACTAATTTATTTAATCTTAAAGAACCCCTTTTCCCGCTTTATTGAATAGCAATCATTTTATTATGTATAATTCATGTATGGATTTTATCCGTAAGCATAGAACACATATACTGTTTATACTCCTTATTTCTTTTCTTTATTTTTTTACCAGAATACTTCTGCTTGGTAATCTTCCAATTTTTACAGACGAAGCGATCTATGTCAGATGGGCTCAAATTGCTTTGAATGATTCTAACTGGAGGTTTATTTCGTTAACAGATGGGAAGCAGCCTATGTTTGTCTGGGTAGCAATTGTTTTTATGAAGTTTATACAGGATCCTTTAATTGCCGGAAGACTTGTTTCTGTGGCTTCAGGCTTTTTTACAATTGCTGGGTTGTGGTTTCTTACGTTAGAGCTCTTCAAAAACAAAAAAGTTGCATTTATCTCATCTTTGCTTTATATATTTTTTCCTCTTGCGGTGGTTTTAGACAGAATGGCTCTATACGATAGCATGGTTGCAGCATTTTTTGTCTGGTCTTTATATTTATCGATTCTATTACTACGGACGCCAAAACTTGAAATTGCTTATACTCTTGGATTTGTAATCGGAGGAGGAATTTTAACAAAAACCGCAAATTTTTTTAGTATTTATCTCCTACCGTTCTTTTTATTGTTTTTTAATTTTAAGGACAAAAAGTGGAAAGAAAAGATATTGCGATTTGCTCTGTTATCTGCTTTTTCCGTAGCAATTGCTTATGGTCTTTACAACGTACTAAGACTTTCTCCTCTTTTTCAGATGATTAGTGCAAAGAATGCTGTTTTTGTCTATCCGATTTCGGAATGGTTACAGCATCCTTTTACCTTTTTCGTCGGAAATCTAAATGGTCTTTGGAGTTGGCTGTACGAATATTTAAAAATTCCCTACATTGTATTAATTATTATTTCTTTAATTAATTTTAGGGATTTTGCAAAGGAAAAATTAATACTCATAATCTATTTTTTACTTCCTTTTATTGCGCTTGCGCTTTTTGGAAAAGTAATTTTTCCGCGGTTTATATTTTTTATGAGCATAATGCTAATTCCGCTTGCTGCTTTGGGATTAAATTACCTAATTGAGTTTTTATTTAAAAAATACAAAACAAGCAAACAATATTTAACCTTAGCCTTATTAATTCTTTTTCTTGTCTTTCCGGCTTTTATTTCGATTCAATTTATATATGACCCTATCAATTCAAGAATTGCCAAAGCGGACAATAGTCAATATATTAATAGCTGGGCAGCGGGTTGGGGAGTGAAAGAAAGTATTGATTATTTTTCCAAAGCAGCTAAGAAAGAAAAAATTTATATTGCAACAGAGGGCACCTTTGGCTTAATGCCTTTTGCTCTTGAAATGTACCTAGTAGATAATAAAAATATTACTATAAAAGGATACTGGCCAGTGGATAATATTTCCAAAGAAGTTTTAGATAGGGCTAAAAAAATGCCTACTTACTATGTTTTTTATCAAAAAGAGCATGATCCAATTCCTCCTGAATTTCCATTAGAATTAATTTTTCAAGTGGAGCAGGGAAATACGGGCTCGTTTTATAGGGTTTACAAGGTAATATCAAATTAAAAATGAAGAAGCTTAAAAAGCTTTGGCCTTATATCCTAATAGGATTTATAGTAATTCTTTTTTTCCACCCCCTTTTTAAAGGATATATCCCTTTTCCTGGAGATCTTTTAGTTGGAGAATATTCTCCATATAGTTCAAACTCTTATTTTGGAATTGCTCCTGGCGGCGTACCCAATAAGGGTCAGGGTTTTGACATTATTAGAATGACTTTTCCTTGGAAAGAATTTGCAATAAATAGCCTGGCAACCTGGCAGATTCCGTTATGGAATCCTTATAATTTTTCAGGTACTCCTTTTATGCCCAATTTTCAAAGTGGATTTTTTTATCCTTTTAATTTATTGCTGTTAATATTTGGAATTATTCCAGGTTGGGCTATGTATATTATTGCTCAGCCAATTCTTGCCGGAATATTTACTTTTCTTTTTTTACGGCAAAATAATCTTTATAAAGTTGCCTCTATATTTGGCGCAATCACTTTTGCTTTTTCCTCGTATATGGTTGTATGGCTCCAATATGGAATTATTGGTCATGCTGTCCTTTGGTTACCTATAATACTTTTCTTAATAGATAAGAATATTAAGAAACTTACAATATCAACTTCCTTTTTATTGATTTTATCTCTTACTTTATCAATTCTTGCTGGATATATTCAGGTTTCTATTTATGTATTTATATTTTCATTTACTTATTTAATTTACAAAATAATTTCAGAGAAAAAGAAATTAACGCTAGTTTTAAACTACCTGCCAGTTTTCATCTTACCCTTATTTCTTTCTGCTTTTCAATTGCTTCCTACTTTTGATTTATTTTCTCAATCTGCAAGAAGTAGTTTTTCAATTGATGCTATTAAAAACTTATTAATTCCCCTGTATCACACGGTAACTACCTTTGTACCTGATTTTTTTGGAAATCCAGCAACTAGAAACTATTGGTTAAACGGAACATATATTGAAAGGGTAACTTATATAGGAGTTTTACCGTTAATTTTTATCTTCATTTCTTTTTTTCAGAAAAAATTTAAACCATATTGGTTTTTCTTTGCATGGGCTTTTTTTGTTTATATTTTTACATTAAACACGCCTTTTGGATTATTCATTAATTCTTTACATATTCCATTTATAAGTACAGGAGTTCCCACAAGAATTATTTTTCTTTTTTCTTTTTCAGCCTCTGTCCTATCTGCTATGGGATTAAATATTTGGTTAAAAGAAAGAAAAATAGTTTATAAGCCTCTTGTTATCGTTGGGTTTATATATTTATCTTTATGGATTTTTGTTTTTATTGCTCCTTATTATTTAAAATATCCATGGATTTCAGATTTGTTAGTCTCTAAAAAGAATTTAATATTACCATCATCTATTTTTATTTTAAGTTTATTAGCGTTAATTCCTTTTCGAAAATATAAAAACATTGCCACAATTTTTTTGATAATTATTGTTTTTGACCTTTTTTATTTTTTTAATAAAATAACTCCTTTTTCTCCAGCTCAATTTTTTTATCCACAAACTAAGGTAGTTAAGGAAATAAAAAATCTTTCGGGGATAGATAGATCTTGGGGTTATGGAAGTGGATATATAGAAACAAATTTCCAAACTCATGAAAAAATTTACTCAGCTGAGGGATACGACCCTTTAATAATAAAAAGGTATATGGAGTTAGTAACTATGGCAAAGGACGGAAAAATTCTAAAGACTATTCCAAGATCTGATGTAAATATTTCTCAAGGCGGAAAATCGTTAGGGGAAAATGTTTATAGAAAAGAACTTCTTGATCTTTTAGGAATTAAATATATTACCTTTAAAGACAACCTACTATCTAATAGTTGGCAACCTAACGAAGAAGTATTTCCAAAAGATCAATATTCGCTTATTTGGCAAGATAGTCCATGGCAAATTTATGAAAATAAAGACGCACTGCCAAGATTTTTTATTACATCTGATTATATAGTTGTATCAAAAAATAAAGCACTGGAAAAAATATATGATAAAAGCTTGGATTTACGAAAAACTTTAATCTTAGAGAAAAGCCCAAGCTTTCAAGCGGCTTTTACTGTGGCTCAAAAAGCTAATTTAGTTTCTTATTCTCCAAATAAAATAGTCATTCAGGCCTTAGCAGATAAGCCCTCGCTGTTATTCTTATCGGATAATTATTACAACGAATGGGAAGTAAAAATAGATGGGAATAAAAAAGAAATTCTTATTGCCAATTATTCTTTTAGAGCCGTTGAAATCCCAAAGGGGAATCATAAAGTAGAATTTTATTATAATCCCAAAAGTTTTAAGTTAGGGCTTGGCATCAGTGCATTATCTCTTATATTTTTAGTGTCTTTTGTGGGATATAATAATGTTAGATTTGCTTATGCTAGGAAGAATTCAATTATCAAAAAATAATTTAAAAACTTGGTTAATTCTTGGAATCATTTTATTATTTGCGTCGTTTTTAAGATTATATGACTTAGGTTCTGTTCCTCTCGGTTTTCACATCGACGAGGCTTCTTTGGGATACAACGCTTATTCCCTCCTGCTTACAGGGAAAGATGAAAATAACAATAGTCTGCCGCTGTATATAGACATGTTCGGCGACAACAGGCCATCTGGATATCATTATTTGACAATATTGCCAATAAAAATTTTAGGACTAAATGAATTTGCTACAAGATTACCAGGGGCATTATTTGGAATATTAATGATTTTGCCTATCTATTTTTTTTCCCAGCTTTTATTTAAGAACAAAAGAGTAAGTTTACTTGCTGCAATTTTGGTGACTATGGCTCCATGGAGTATTGTATTGTCTCGCGCTAGCGCTGAGACAATAGTTTCGCTATTTTGGATAATTTCTGGGTTTGCTCTTGTAATAGCGGGGATACAAAAGAGAAGCCCGATTTATTTTTTTGCCGGAGCAATATCTCTTTCGCTTAGCTTTTTCTTTTACCATACGCCAAGAGTTTTTGTACCTCTACTATTCTTATGTTTTATACTTTTTCTTTTTCCCGTTTGGGGTAAGTTTTCAAAAAACGTTAAGATGTCTTTAATTTTTTCATTTTTAGTCGTCTCTTTGATCTCTTTTTCGCTCGTATTTCTAATTAAAGGAGGAACAGGAAGATTTTCTCAGGTAAATATTTTTAATGCACCAGGAACACAGCTTATTTTGGATGAGCAAATTCGCGAAGATGGAAATCAAAACATCTCGCAACTTATTACAAGGTTTACGCATAATAAGATAACGAATTATTCCATAGCGTTTGTTTCAAATTATCTAGAATATTTTTCAGGGCAGTTTTTATTTATTCAGGGAGGTTGGCCCAATTGGTATAAGGTGCCGGGCATGGGCTTGCTATATTTAGTTGAACTTCCATTTATTATTGTAGGTATTTTTTACTTACTTCTCTCAAAAGATATCTTTCACAAACTGCCTCTTGTGTGGCTTTTAATTGCTCCAGTTGTTGCTGCAATTACTGTTGATGATGTTCCAAACCTACAAAGAGCGATTGTAATGTTTCCTATAATTGGCCTTATTGTAGCGCTTGGCTTTGTTAAGATTATTGAGAAGTATCCAGGAAAATTATCTAAATTATTTATTGCAATTTTTGCAATTTTCCTACTTTATAATTTTTCCTATTTTTTACATCAATATTTTATCCAAACTCAGGTCCATAGAAATTGGTACAGATACGAAGGTTTCGACAAAATGATGAAAATTGTTAAGGATAATTACTTAAATACAAATGGGATTATTATTAGTAAATCTTTCGGTGGAATATATCCGCTGGTTTTATTCTATATGCAGTATGATCCAGTACAATATCAAAAAGAAGGTTCTCCAAAAGATAAGCCTGGTAAGGGGTTTGGAAAGTTTTATTTTGCGAATTCGGAATGTCCCTCGTATAATCTTGACCCGTCAATTCCCATAGCAAAAAATACGATTATTATCGACAGTGGAAACTGTAAGGATTATAAAGGCTTGAACCTTTTAAAGCACACGAATCTATATAGGAAAGATGGTACAAGGGCCTTTAGGATAATATATGTATCTATTTAAAAAAAATATATATTTGATTATTTTAACGTTTGTGTTTTTACTCGCTTTTTTTCTAAGATTTTATAATTTAGGAGTAAATCCTCCTTCTTTAGATTGGGATGAGGCGAGCATCGGATATAATGCATATTCGATTCTTAAGACTGGAGCCGATGAATATGGAAATAAACTTCCATTATCAATTAGATCCTTTGGCGATTATAAACCACCTGCCTATATTTATCTTTCAGTACCCAGCATTGCCTTATTCGGCTTGAGTGAAATGGGAGTTAGACTTCCCTCAGCGATCTTGGGATTTTTGTCAGTTATTACAATTTACTTCTTAACAAAAGAAATTTTTTCTAAATTAGAAAAAAACAAAAAAGAGATATTGGCAATATTAGCTGCATTTTTTTGGGGAGTTTCCCCTTGGAGTTTGCAATTTTCTAGAGCTGCGTTTGAAGGTAATGCAGGGATATTCTTTTTTCTATTGGCATTTTTATTGCTTCTTAAAAGTTTAAAAGCGAAATGGCTGGCAATTCTTGCGGCAATCTCTTTTGTTTTAAGCATATATTCCTACCATAGTTTTGTTTTGATTACGCCTCTTTTCATTGCCGCCTTTACGCTTCTTTTTTGGAAAGATATACTCGTTAACAAAAAATACTATCTTGTTTCACTTCTTTTCGGCTTAATTATTTCTCTGCCGGTTTACTCAAGCTTTATATCAATCGGTGGATCCGGTTCTAGGCTTTCTATGGTATCAATTTTTGCCACAGGTGAAACAATAAATCCTTCGATAAAGAGGCTTGAATACGATTATTCTCGCAGTGACAAAATAGGCGCGATTCTAGACAACAGAAGAGTTGTCTATTTCTTAGCTCTTGCAAAGGGGTATTTTGATCATTGGAATCCTGATTTTTTATTTTTTAATGGAGATGGCGGTGGACAACACCATGCAGTAAACATGGGAATGCAATACCTATGGGAATTGCCCTTTATTATATTTGGAATATATTTTATTTTTAGGGATAGAACTAAAAAATCATTATTGATTTTGGTTCTATTTTTAATTGCACCTTTGTCTTCAGCAGTTAGTACAGGTACGCCGCATCCAGTACGAGCTATTGCCATGGCACCGGCATTCTCTATATTTACAGCACTTGGCGTGTACTATTTTTTCTTAAATAGAAATAATTACAAATACAAAATTCTTCTTGTAATAACTGCCGGACTTTTCGTTATTAACTTTGCTTATTATCTCCATCAGTATTATGTCCATACTCCTCGCCAGATAAGTCATTGGTGGCAATATGGAAACAAAGAAGCAGTTTTAGAAGCTAAGTCAGTTGAAAATAAATACAGCAAAATTCTTTTTACTTACATTTATGACCAGCCATATATTTACTATCTATTCCATAATAAAATTGAACCTTCTTGGTATCAAAAAAATTGGAACTATCAAGGTAGCGGACAAGTTGAGAGGATGAGAAGGGTTATCGGTAAATATGAATTCAGAAAAATAAACTATAGTCAGGATAGTCAGCTTAAAAACACTCTTTTAATAGGCAGTCCCAATGAGATTCCAGAAAACGCACCCGGACTTATTAAAACTATTTACTTCTTAGACGGCAGCGTTGCGTTTAGAATAGTTGGTACATGAAGCAATTCAAAAATATTGTTGTAATTTTACTAATATCCTTTGTAATAAGTCTGCCTCTTATACTGCCTTATTTTAAATCTGGTTATTTTCCCACACACGATGGAGAGTGGGCAGTTGTAAGGCTTTCAGAAATGTATAGGGAATTTAAGTCGTTCGAGATTCCGGCGCGTTATAGTACTTATCTAAATTTTCAATACGGTTATCCACTTTTTAACTTTACATATCCACTTCCTTATTATTTAGGACTGGTTTTTGTTTTTCTTAAGCTTGGATTTATTACAAGTATAAAAATTCTCTTTGCATTAAGTGTAGTTTTATCGTTTCTTTCAATGTTTTTTTTGGCAAAAAATCTTTGGAAAAATAACTTAGCGGGGTTTATATGCGCAACTCTTTATATATATATTCCATATCACATAGTGGATTTATATGTTAGAGGCTCACTTGGTGAGTCTTTGTCATTTGTTCTTTTTCCGCTCATTCTGCTTTGGATAAAGAAAATTTATGAAAAACCAAATTCTATTCCAGACATTCTTATATTTGGAATTCTTTACTGTTTATTAATGCTAATGCATAACATTATGGCAGTTCTTTTTGGGTTAGTATTATTGTTAGTTTCGTTTTTTGCAATTTTCAAAAAAAATATTTCATTTTTATTAAATCTTATATTTTCTATTGTTCTTTCCCTTTGCCTTGCCGCATTTTTCTGGATACCGGCTTTTGCTGAAAAAAATTTAATATTACTTTCTAAGGTTCCAATTGCAGACAGAAGCCAGTATTTTGTAAGCCTTTCGGATTTAATTACTCCAAAGTGGGGATATGGTACGCCAACCGATATTAACGGCTTCGGTTATCAAATAGGACTACCCTATATTTTAGTTTTTATCACGGTTTTTTTCTTAGTTCTTTTCAGATTCAATAGCAGAGACTCGCGAATTGCAATTTATTTAATTTTATCGACTTTAGCTATTTCTATACTTTTATTTTCCTTCTCTTCAGTTATATGGTCTAACGTGCCACTGATTTCTGAAATAAATTATCCTTGGACACTTCTTGCAGTAATTACTTTCTTGATAAGCCTGCTCGCTGGATATTTGACAACAATTGATAAAAGATTTATTGCAATGTCTATATTTCTTGCAATCTTTGCATTTGTATTGGTTATTCCACATGCAAAGCCGCAATCTATTATAGTAAGGGAAGACTCATTTTATACTACAAATCAAGCGACTACTACATCTTCAAATGAGCTAATGCCCTTATGGGTAAAAACAATGCCTAGACAACAGGCGAGCGAGAAAGTAGAAATTTTAGACGGAAATGAAAAAATAATATTATCACAAACGCTTGCAAATAAAATCAGCTTTAGCACATTTCTAGAAAAAGAAAGAACGGTTCAGGTGAATTTGATATATTATCCAGGTTGGAATGCTTACGTTAATGGAATAAGCACTAAAATAGACTATGATAACCCAAGAGGAGTAATAAGGTTAAGATTAAACAAGGGCAGTAACGATGTAAGCTTACGCTTTGAAGAAACTCCTTTAAGAAGCTTAAGTAATTTTATTTCAATAATTTCATTTATAGTAACTACGATTTTATTTTGGGTATATAGAAAAAAAATATGGAATCATTAAAAAAACTATTTCCATTCTTTTTAATAATAATCTTATCTTTTTTTGCAATAAGACCACTTTTATTAAACGGATTTTTCCCAATGCATGACGATACGCAACCCTCTAGGGTTTTTGAAATGGCAAGTGCCCTAAAAGATGGAATGGTGCCCGTAAGATGGAGCGCAGATTTGGGTTTTGGGTACGGCTATCCAATATTTAATTTTTATGCACCATTTGCTTACTATACTGGAGCAGTAATTAACTTATTGGGCTTAAATCCTCTTGACGCCACAAAAGCGATGATGATTATTGGCATTATACTGGCAGGAATTTCTATGTATTTATTGGCTAAAGAGTTTTTTGGAAGGCCTGCGGGCCTTGTCGCCGGGTTGCTTTATTTATATGCCCCATATCATGCAGTAAATATTTACGTCAGGGGAGACGTTGCGGAATTTTATGCCTATGGATTTGTTCCTCTTGTTTTTTTGGGTCTTTATAAAATATACAAGGAAAATTTATATAAACATGTATTTCTTGTGGCACTTTTTTTTGCACTTGTTATTATTTCCCACAATTTAACTGCTTTTATAATTACCCCTTTCTACTTACTGTTTTCTATTTTTCTTTTTATAAAAAACAAAAATAGAGCTAATTTATTTATAGCTTTAGGATTAGGAGTTTTACTTTCTTCATTTTACTCGCTCCCGGCTATTTTAGAAATGAATTATACAAATGTTGTGTCTCAAGTTGGCGGAGGAGCAAATTTTAGAGATCATTTCGTATGCTTATCGCAGTTTTGGACAAGTCAATGGGGATTTGGCGGTTCAGCAAAAGGATGCATCGATGGTATTTCCTTTATGATAGGTAAATATCATATATTAGCTTCCGTATTATCTATACTTGCCACTCTCTTTTTACTTCTAAAAAGAAATTTTAAAGTTTTGGAGAAAGACACAATTCAAATAGTAACATTGTTTTTATCATTTTTACTCTTAAGTGTATTTCTAATGCTTTCGGCGTCTCAATTTATTTGGGATAGTTTACCTGCAATGGAATATATTCAGTATCCTTGGAGATTTTTATTGATAGCGTCTTTTTCTGTGTCCTTCCTTAGCGGTGGTTTATTTTTATTATTAAAACAATATATTAATCCTAGAATATATATGATAGTTATTTTTTCAGCTTGTATCGCAGTAGTTTTTCTAAATTTTAAATTCTTTTCTCCCCAAACAATTCTTGCTAAAGATTCATCTGATTATGTGTCGAAAAATGCTTTGAATTGGGATATTTCTAAAATAACTAGCGAATACATGCCAAAGAAATTTATGAAACCCAAAAACATATCTCAAATAGCAAATTTGAAATCAGTAGAAAATAACAACATTAGATTGGAAAGCTATAGTAAAAAAACTAACAGAATAGAATTAAATCTAAGAACTGTTCAAAAGACAAACGTTGTTGTCCCCTTGGCATATTTTCCGGCATGGAGAGCATATCTAAACGGAAGAGAAGTAAGTACAAAAGAAGCTACTAAGGGCACAAGCGTACAACTTGTACCAGGAAAAAATAATCTAGTGTTTGCTTATAAAGAAACAAAAACTGAGACAATTGGTAATATTTTAAGCATATCTGGCATTGTGCTCCTTGCTCTTGGTATAATAAAAAGACCCAGATGAGCAGATTTGAGGAATTATCAATCTTTTTCCCCTTTTGGAACGAGGAAGAAAATTTGGAAAGAGTTATAAATAAGGCAATTCCCGTTGCTAATAAAATAGCAAAAAAATGGGAAATTATAATGGTGGATGATGGATCTTCTGACAATACGCTAGAACTTATGAAAAAAATATCAGAAAGAGACAATAGACTTATTACGGTTGCTCATGGAGAAAACAGGGGATATGGAGCTGCTTTAAAAACCGGGTTAAAAAGATCAAGATACAATCATATTGTTTTTAATGACGGTGATGGGCAGTTTGATTTTTCGGAAATATCAAAATTTATGGAAAAAATAGACAACGCTGACATAGTAGTAGGTTTCAGGAAAAAAAGACATGATCATCCATTTAGACACTTATTAATGTTGCTACTTAAGATTTGGGACTATATATTTTTTGGATTTAGGTTTAAAGATATAGATTGTGGATTTAAGCTATTTAAGAAAGAAGCAGTAAATAAAATTCTTCCTCTTTCATCCGAAGGAGCTATGATAACCACGGAAATTTTAGCCAGGGCAAGAAAAGCAAAATTAAAAATTCTAGAAGTTGAAGTTCATCATTATCCACGTATTTATGGAGATCAAAGCGGGGGAAACTTACGGGTAATTCTTAGGGCAATAAAGGAAAGTTTGACGTTATGGAAAGATTTGAATTTTAATCATGCAAGAAGTTGATATAGCCACAATTAAGCAGAAATCAGTTCGTGGAATAATAGCACTTACTTCAAGAACGTTTTTTATACAAGTTGTAAATTTTTCTGCTAATTTTTTACTTACAATTTTTCTGGCTCCTTCAATTTTTGGGGTGTTTTTTATTGTTTCGGCTATCATTGCTTTTCTTTCGTATTTTTCTGATGTTGGACTTGCAGCTGCTCTGATACAAAAAAAAGAAAATATAACAGATGATGATTTAAAGACTACTTTCACCATCCAACAGATTCTCGTTTTATCACTTGTTGCATTAGCACTTTTTTTCTCGAGCAGTATTGGAAGGTTTTATAATTTAGGACAAGACGGGGTATTTCTCTTCCAAGCTCTTGCCGTATCGTTTTTTCTTTCTTCCCTTAAAACCATACCATCGATAATATTAGAGAGGGAATTAAATTTTACAAAACTGGTAGTGCCTCAATTAGTAGAAGCTTTATTTTTTAATATTACAGTTGTGATTTTGGCAATTAATGGATTCGGAATTTCAAGCTTTAGTTTTGCAGTTCTGGCTCGGGGAATTTCAGGACTTATTACAATATATATAATAAGTCCCTGGCGAGTTGGTATTGGATTTTCAAAAGATAGTGCAAAAAAACTCTTAACCTTTGGGGTTCCATTCCAGCTTAATAGCTTGCTCGCCTTAATAAAAGATGATTTGTTTATAGCTTTTTTGGGCAAAATACTTCCTTTTTCACAAGTAGGCTATATTGGGTTTGCGCAAAAGTGGTCTTTAATGCCTTTAAGATTAGTAATGGATAATGTTATAAGAATAACTTTTCCTTCTTTTTCAAGACTTCAGAATGAAAAAGAGATTCTTTCAAAAGCAATAGAAAAATCAATATTCGCAGCAAGTTTCCTTATTTTTCCCTCGCTTGTGGGACTGGTGGTTTTATCCCCATATTTTATTGATCTCATTCCAAGGTACAGCAAATGGGAGCCTGCGCTTTTGTCTCTTTTATTTTTTTCTATAAACGCAAGTTTATCTTCTATCTCTACGCCGCTTACGAATGCTTTGAATGCAATAGGCAAAATTAAAACCACCCTATATCTTATGGTATTTTGGACCTTATCAACTTGGGTTTTAACGCCACTACTAATTGTACTATTTGGTTTTAATGGAGTTGCAATTGCTTCTGCGATAATTTCAGTTTCAGTAGTTTTAGTTATTTATATAACAAAAAGACAAATTAAATTTAATGTAGCAAGTGCGATTTCTTATCCAATTTTCGGATCAATTCTTATGGGAATTGCTGTTTACCTAATAAGTCCTTTTATTTCGGTTAATTTACTTGGCTTAATTTCGGTCATTGTAATCGGAGCTGTGATATACTTTTTTACAGTATATATTATAGGAAAAGAACGTTTAAAAACCGATTTATTACTTATAAGAGAAAACCTAAGGAGTTAGAATATGCCAAAAATTTCGGCAGTCGTAAGCGCATACAATGAAGAAAAAAATATAGATAGATGTCTTAGGTCCTTAAAGTTTGTCGATGAAATTATCTTCGTTGATAATCAATCGGTTGACAATACATTTAAAATTGCAAAAAAATATACGGACAAAGTTTATAGTCAAAAAAACGATCCTCAAAATATAGATATTCAAAAAAACTTCGGCTTTGATAAAGTATCTAATGATTGGATATTAAGCCTAGACGCTGACGAAGAAGTGTCAAGTGAGCTTGCAGAAGAAATAAAATCTGTGATTAAGAACTCAAAAGACGCATCTGGCTATTGGATACCAAGAAAAAACTTTATGTTTGGAAAGTGGATAAGCGAAAATACTGGATGGTATCCTGACTATCAATTGAGGTTATTCAAGAAAGGAAAAGGAAAATATGAAAGCAAGCATGTTCATGAAGATCTTAAGCTAGGAGGACACACGGAAAAATTATCCAGCTACATAATTCACCATAACTATGAATCTATTGCTCAGTTTGTAAATAAAATTATGATATATGCTCCAAATGAGGCAGAAGAATATATCAAGAACGGATACAAATTCTCATATTATGATGCAATTCGCTTTCCAGTTGACGATTTTCTTAAGTGGTTTTTTTCGAGAAAAGGATATAAAGACGGTTTTCATGGATTAATGTTGTCTTTTTTGATGGCTTTTTATCATTTTTTAGTTTTTGCGTTTATTTGGGAAAAGAAAGGGTTTGTAGAGCGCAATGGTGAAAACTTTTTATCCGAAGTTGAAGATGAATTCAAAAGAAATGGGCGGGATATAAATTACTGGATAAGAAAAGAAAAATTGGAAAATATTAAAAATCCCTTCAAAAAAAATATTGAAAAAATAAGAGGAAAGATAAAAATCTAGATGAGCAAAGTTTTTATTTCTCTGCTTACATTTAATGATAATGAATCTACCCTTGAATGTCTTGAGAGTATTAGAAAGTTAGATAGAAAAGACATAGAGCTTAATGTGGTAGTTATTGATAATGCCTCAGTAGAACCATTTGTCTCTCGGGAAAGCCTTAAAGAATTTAAACTAAAGATTATAAGGAGTAATCAAAACTTAGGGTTTAGTGGAGGGCACAACATTGGAATCAAATATTCCCTGCAGAATGGTGCTGATTATATCGTTATTTTAAACAACGATACACAAGTAGATAAGGATTTAATTACAAATATGCTGAAAGCTTTCAAAAGCGATGTAGGAATAGTGGTTCCTAAAATATATTTTGCTAAAGGTTTTGAATATCACAAAGAAAGATACAGCGAAAAAGATAAAGGAAAAATTATTTGGTATGCGGGAGGAGAAATAGACTGGAAAAATATTTTAGGAAAACATACTGGAGTCGATGAAGTAGATAGCAATAAATACTCTAAAACTAGCGAAACTGAAATAGCTACAGGTTGCTGCATGATGATCAAAAAAGAAGTTTTTGAAAATGTGGGACTTTTGGATGATAGGTATTTTCTCTACTATGAAGATGCAGATTTTAGTATCAGATCAAAAATTAAAGGATTTAAAATTCAATTTGAACCTGCTGCAAAATTATGGCATAAAAATGCTGCGGCCACCGGGGGTTCCGGCTCGGAACTGCAAGATTATTACATAACACGCAATAGACTGATATTCGGTATCAAATATGGACCTTTTTACTCCAAGTTGGCATTATTGAAAGAAAGCATACGGCTTTTGTACGAAGGAAGGAAATGGCAAAAGATTGGCGTGCGGGATTATTATTTGCGAATACTAGGTAAGGGTAGTTATAAAAGATGAAAATTTCAGCGATTATTCTTGCAAAGAATGAAATAGATAATATAAGGGATTGCATTGATAACTTATCTTTTTGTGATGAAATTATCGTAGTAGATAACGGCTCAACAGATAATACAGAGAAAATAGCAGAAAGCTTAGGAGCAAAAGTATTTATTGACTCCACAGTTAACTTTTCAGAGAGTCGCAATTTTGGGCTTAAACATGCGAGTTTTGATTGGGTTTTGTATATTGATGCTGATGAAAGATGCGATGAAGTTTTAAAGGGTGAAATTCTCAAAGCCGTTAAAAATGACAACATTAGCGCTTATTATCTAAGAAGGAAAAACTTTTATTTAGGAAATTATGAATGGCCCTATATAGAAAAGATGTTAAGACTTTTTAGAAAAGGCAATTTAAAAAGATGGGAGGGTAAAATCCACGAAACACCAATAGTTGAGGGTAAAACTGCAATTTTTGATGGTTTCTTAATACATAAAACTCATAAAAACTTGGAATCAATGGTTGAAAAAACTGCTGCTTGGTCTAGTATTGAAGCAGAGTTACGTTTAAGGGCTAATCATCCTAAAATGAGTTGGTGGAGATTCCCAAGAGTTATGTTGTCTGCTTTTGTCAATTCTTACATATTGCAAGGTGGATATAAGGCAAGGGGCACAGGACTAATAGAAAGTATTTATCAAGCTTTTAGTATTTTTATAACATACGCAAAACTTTGGGAATTTCAAAATAAAAAAAATGAAATTATTAAATAAATTTTGGCCACTGCTATTTATTTTTTTTATATGGCTAATCTTTTCTGCTCCCTATTTTGTTCAAAATAAAATTCCTTTTGCTTCAGATTATCTTGTTAATTTCTTTTCTCCATGGAATGCTTATCCCGGTTTTGCAGGACCTGTAAAAAACAATGCTATGCCCGATGTTATAGGTCAGATTGTCCCGTGGAAAATGTTTACTATAGATACATTAAAAAGTGGTGAAATTCCGCTCTGGAATCCTTATAGTTTTTCCGGGACGGTACATCTTGCCAATTATCAATCAGCAGTACTTTCACCGTTTAATTTATTATTCCTTTTACTCCCTTTTGTAGATGCATGGAGTATTTTAGTTTTACTCCAGCCGCTTCTTGCAGGAACTTTTATGTTTGTTTTTTTAAAAAATCTTAAATTAGGAAATCAATCATCTTTAATAGGAGCAGTGTCTTTTATGTTTTGCGGCTTCATTACCTCATGGATGGGTTATGCAACGCTTGGATATGCAATACTTTTTTTACCGCTCGCCCTTTTTTTTATAGAGAAATATTATAGTGAAAGAGAATTTAAGTATTTGTTTATGCTATCGCTCACTTTTCCTTTGTCTTTTTTCAGCGGACATTTTCAGATCAGTTTATATTTTCTTTTTTTTATAGTTATTTATTTATTATTTAAGCTTTATGAAACAAGAGATAAGCAATTAACCTTTTTCTGTTTTGCTTATTTAACTTTTGGAGCCTTACTTACATTGCCTCAGGTTTTGCCATCTGTCGAAGCATATACTCAAAGCTTAAGAAGTTCTATCTTTCAAAAAGCTGAAGTAATACCGTGGAGCTATGTTGCAACTTTTTTTGCTCCAGACTTCTTTGGCAATCCGGTTACAAGAAACGACTGGTATGGGCATTATGCCGAATGGAATGCCTTTTTAGGACTTGTTCCAATACTCCTTGCTATATATAGTCTATTTTACGTAAAAAACAAAAAAATATTTTTTTTCCTAGTCTCCTCATTAATTGCAATATTTCTTTCTTTTCAAACACCACTTTTAAATTTAGTTGTATTGCTTAAAATTCCTGTATTATCAACCAGCGCTGCTTCAAGAGTAATAGTTTTATTTAGTTTTTCGGCCGCAGTTCTTGCGGCTTTTGGTTATGAAAAACTGGAAAAGGATTTAAGAGAGAAAGTGTTAAAAAAATTGAAACTCTTTTTACCACTTATCTCAATAATTTTTATAACTCTGTGGCTAATAGTGTTTTTAAAAGTACTAGGTTTGGAAAAATCCGTTATTGCTAGGCAAAATCTAATCCTACCTACGCTTATTTTTGTAGCGTTTTTAGGCACAATCGGTTTATTTATAATTTTTAGTAAACTCACAAGGCGAATAAATATTATTCTATTTATACTTATTCTTCTTACAGCATTAGATATGCTTAGATTTGCGACTAAATGGCAGCCATTTGCTCTCAAGAGCCATTTTTATCCAAATGTACAAGTTTCAAGTGAGTTGGCTAAAATTCAGAATAAAGATCGTGCGTTAGCAAATTTTGGCGCAGAAGCCTCGGTAGTCTATAAAGTACCGACAATAGGAGGATATGACGCTGTATACAATAGAAGGTACGGAGAATTCATATCGTCTCTAAATAATGGTGACTTAACGCCTGCAGCTCGTTCAGTCGTGGCATTTCCCAAAAACGGACTGAATTCAGATGAGGGATTAAACTTATTGGGAGTTAATTATTTAATTCACAAGAAATCAGATGGTAATGCTGTTTGGGAGTATCCTTTTTGGAATTATCCAGATAGTTTTAAATTAACTTATGATGATGTAGCTTATCAAATCTATGAGAACATTAAAGCTTATCCTAAGGCCTTTCTTCTTGATAAATATTCTGTCAAAACAAACTCCCAAGAAATCCTAAACGAGATGTTTACAAAGGATTTAAACTTGAGAGAAACAGTCGTTTTAGAAAAAGATCCCCAAAGTGAACCAAATTTTAAAAAAGGAGAACTTAATTTACTTACCTATACGTCCAATAAGATAAAGATAAAAACTAACACTGATGGAAATTCCTTGCTTTTCATATCAGACCCTTTCTACCCTGGTTGGGAGGCATTTGTAGATGGGAAGGAAATAGAAATATTACGAAGTGATTTTACGTTCCGAGCAGTATCTATTCCAAAAGGAGAACATTTAATAGAGTTTAATTATTTTCCTAAATCTTTTGTTTTAGGACTTTTTCTTGCAGGCCTAGGTTTTATTTTAATGTTATTTTTCCCAAAATTTAAGTTCTTGTATGGTAAGCCTTTTTTTAGCAAAATAAAACAAGTAAACAAGCTCTAGAATTCCTAACGTGTTTAAAACAAGAATTGCTATAAACCAATTCTTTTGTTTTAAGTTGGCGGCTCTCCATAGTGCTATGCCTTTCCAAAGCAAAGTCCAAAGGAAAGCTGCAAAAAGAAGCAATGAGGGAATTTGCGGAATTAGAAAATTATTCACCACTTAATTATAGAGAAGGTCTTAGTTTTATGCAATAAAAATTGAAAGTTGATAGAATTAGTCTATGAGAATAGGAATTTTCGATCCTTATTTGGACGATATTGGTGGAGGAGAAAAATACATGATGACATTGGCATCTTGTCTTTCTAAAGATAATGAAGTTTATGTATTTTGGGACGACCAAGAAGTGTTTAAGAACTTGACGAGGAGATTTTCAATAGATCTATCGAAAGTCAATTTCTACAAAAATATTTTTTCCTCGAAATTCAGTTTTATTCAAAAGATTATTGAAACTAAAAAATTTGATATTATAATTTTCCTTTCCGATGGAAGTATCCCCGTAACCCTATCAAACAAAACATTTATACATATTCAACAACCGCTTCCTAATGTAAGGACAAATTTATTAAGTAGTTTAAAGCTCAAACGAATAAATGCAGTTTTTTGCAATTCAACGTTTACAAAAAGCTTCGCGGACAAAGAGCTTGGAATTCAAAGTAAAGTGCTTTATCCGTCTATTGAAATTAAGGCAAGACTGGAAAAGAAGGAAAATTATATTCTCCATGTGGGGAGGTTTAGAGACGCAAGGGTAAACAACGAAGATTATAAAAGACAAGGCATGATGGTACAGTCTTTTAAAGAAATGATTGACGGAGGTTTTAAAGACTGGAAATTTGTTTTATGTGTTGGTCTTAATAGTGCGGACGAGGAAAATTTTAATAAGATCAAAGAAATTGCAAATGGTTATCCGATTGAATTTTTGGTGAATAAAAGCAATGACGAGCTTTGGGATATTTACTCAAAAGCTAAAATATATTGGCACGCAACAGGTTTTGGAGAAGATTTAAATTTACATCCCGAATTTGCCGAGCATTTTGGCATATCAACTGTTGAGGCAATGGGAGCAGGATGTGTACCCGTTGTAATTAATGCTGGTGGACAAAAAGAAATAATAACAGATGGAGAAAACGGTTATCTTTGGAACTCAATTGAAGAGTTAAAGAAAAAAACTATTGAATTAGCTAAAAATGAAAGAAAGTTAAATATATTATCTATTGCAGCAAAGAAAAGAGCGGAATATTTTGCAGGCGAAAGATTTTGTAGAGAATTAAAAGAAATTATTTTAGAATGAATAGATTTTTGCCAGGTTTATTAATTTTAGCAACTGTCACAATTTTCTTTTGGCAATTTCTGTTTAAAGGTTTATTGCCTATACCTACTGATACTATAGTCGGTTTGTATCATCCCTATTTGGATTTTTATGCGAAAGATTATCCCAGAGGAATTCCTTTTAAAAATTTTTTGATAACAGATCCAGTTAGGCAACAAATTTCATGGAAAAATTTGGTGCTAGATTTAGAGAAAAAACTTCAGCTTCCTCTTTGGAACCCGTATAGCTTTTCCGGAACACCGCTTTTGGCAAACTTCCAATCCGGAGCATTCTACCCTTTAAATATTCTATTCTTAATATTTCCTTTCTCTTCATCCTGGTCCTTACTTATATTTTTGCAGCCTCTGCTTGCTTGTTTTTTCCTATTTTATTTCCTAAGAAATTTAGGAATGAGCAAAATAGCTTCGTATTTTGGTTCAGTTACTTTCGCATTCTCTGGGTTTGCTATTGCCTGGCTTGAATGGGGAAATATTTTACATACTGCGCTTTGGCTTCCTTTGATGCTATTGTCTATCGATAAAATTCTAAAAAATCTTAATAGGTTCTCAATTTGGTGGTTAGTATTGGCAACTGCAAGCCTTTTCTCTTTTTTTGCTGGGCACCTTCAAATATTTTCATATGTGTTTGCTGTATCTCTTGCATACTTTATCTTTAGATGGATTGAAAACGGTAGAAGTACGAGAATTATTTTGTTATTTATTGGTTACCTTTTGACCATCACAATTATTGCATTGCCACAGTGGCTTCCGACGTTACAGTTTATAGAAAATTCTGCCAGAGCAATTGATCAAGTTAATTGGAATATAGCTGGTTGGTTTGTACCTTGGCAAAATCTCGTACAATTCCTATCACCTGATTTTTTTGGCAACCCCGCAACGCTTAATTATTTTGGGGAATTTAATTATGGTGAGTTTGTCGGATACGTAGGAATACTCCCCTTAATAATGGCTTTATTCTCAATATTTAAAAAAGATAAAACCACAGCTTTCTTTTGGTTTATTTTACTGGTAGCATTTATTTTTGCTTACCCGAGTATTATTGCCAAAATACCCTATAAATTTTCTATACCTTTTATCTCTACTTCGCAACCAACAAGACTTATGTTTGTAATCGATTTTTGCTTAAGCGTTCTTGCAGCTATTGGAGTTGATTATTTTATAAAAACCAAAGAAAAGAAAAAAATAATTTTTATAATATCATTTATTTTCATACTATTTTCTTCTCTTTGGGCTTTTACTCCAGTTTTTGGAAAGGACTTTATAACAGCTGAAAATTTAGCCGTTTCCAAAAGAAATTTAATGTTACCTACGGTTTTGTTTCTATTTATATCGTCAGTTTTAATGGTGACGTTATTTATTAAGAAAATATCAGAAAATAAGAAAGCTATTCAGACTTTATTTATTATAATTGTCGTTATTACTTTATTTGACCTTTTCAGATTCGGTTGGAAATATACAACCTTTGCGGAAAGTAAATATTTATTTCCAAGTACAAAAACAACTAACTTTTTACAAGAGAATTTAAATAATTATCGTTTTATGTCTACAAGTGCAGAAATTTTTCCGCCTAACTTTGCCACTTATTACAAAATTCAAACTCTGGATGGTTATGACCCTTTGTATCTACGAAGATATGCTGAGCTTATGGCAGCACTTGGAAGGAATGAGCCAAATATAGAACCTCCTTTTGGGTTCAATAGGATTATTACGCCTCAAAACTTCAAGTCACCATTAATTGATCTACTCGGAGTCAAATATATCTTAAGCTTGGAGGATATAAATGAGCCGTATTTAGAAAAAGTTTATCAGGAGGGACAAACAAAAATTTACAATAATTCGCGTGTAATAGATAGAGCATTTTTTGTAGGAAAAACCACAGTTGCTCGTGATAAAAATGAGGCAATTAACTTAATGTTTGATGATTATCCTTTTAAGCAAAGGGCGGTTATTGAAGAAGCTTCACAAAGTCTTTCCAAAAACTGGAGCGTTGGCAAAGTTGTTATCGATGAATACAGTGAAAATAGAATAGTTATATCAACTAGAAACGAGAATGAAGGGTATTTAGTCTTAACTGACAGTTTTTATCCTACGTGGAAAGCTGAAATAGATAGTGTGCCAACTCGAATTTACTTGACCGATTATAATTTTAGGGGAATAATTGTTCCAAAGGGAAATCATAAGATAATTTTCAAAAACACTCTTTTTTAATATGAATTTAAGCATTATTATTCCAAATTACCAGGGACAAAATTTATTGTCGAAAAATTTACCTAAGCTTGTTAAAGAACTTGAAAACTACAAAGAAGGCAATGCGGAAATAATAGTAGTGGATGATGGATCAACAGACCAATCAGTTAAAGTGGTAAGCAATTTTTCCCAAGTTAAGCTATTAAAAAACGATAGGAACCTAGGATTTTCGATAACAGTAAATAAAGGGGCAAAAAACGCAACAGGAGAAATTTTAATTCTATTAAATAATGATGTATATCCGCAGTCTGGATTTCTTAAGCCCCTTCTTGATCATTTTAAAAGCGAGAAGGTATTTGCAGTCGGATGTATGGATAAAAGCGTTGAGGAAAATACAATAGTATTGCGAGGAAGAGGGGAAGGAACCTGGAAAAGGGGATTTTTGGTTCACAAAAGGGGAGAGGTAGATAAAAGCGATACCTTATGGGTAAGTGGAGGAAGTGGGGCTTTCAGAAAGTCTCTTTGGGACCAGCTAGGGGGACTTAACGAGCTTTACACACCTTTTTATTGGGAAGATATAGATTTGTCTTATCGCGCACAAAAAGCAGGATATGATGTTCTTTTTGAAAAAGAAAGCGTTGTTTTTCACGAGCACGAAAAGGGAACTATAAAGAGAAACTTTTCCCCCTTCAAAGTTAAGGCCACAGCCTACAGAAATCAATTTATATTTGCGTGGACCAACTTAACCGATTCTAAATTAATGCTGGAGCATTTTTTATGGCTCCCTTATCACTTCATTAAAGCGATACTAAACCTGGATACTGCTTTTAATTTAGGTTTTTTTAATGCTTTAAAAATGCTGCCCAAAATTATAAAATCTAGAAATGCCAATCTTAAAATTTTCAAATTATCCGATCAACAAGTGGTAAGGAAGTATCAATGAAATTATCTATAATTATTCCTGTTTATAACGAAGGAAAAACTGTAGAAGAAATTCTAAAAAAAGTTATCAACGAAAAAATTCCTGGAGTTGAAAAAGAAATTATAGTAGTTGATGATGGCTCAACAGATGAAACGCGGGAAAAATTAAATAAACTTCAATCAAAATCTTTTAAAACCATATTGCAAGATAAAAACCAGGGAAAAGGAGCTGCAGTTCTTGCAGGTATTAAAAACTCAACCGGGGAATACATAATTATTCAAGATGCCGATTTGGAATACGATCCAAAGTTTATCAGGCAGTTAATAAAACCAATATTAGAAAAAAAATCAAAAGTAGTTTATGGAACGAGAATAAAAAGACTCCCTCGTCTTGCAGGAGAAGAGAAAACTTTTAGGTTTTTGCTACATTATTTTGGAAACAGATTCCTAAGCCTAGTTACAAGCATCTTGTATGGTCAATGGATAACAGATATGGAAACCTGCTACAAGCTTTTTCCAAAAGTTGCTCTTAACGGTGTAAGAATGAATGCTAAGGGGTTTGAGTTTGAACCGGAAATTACTGCAAAGCTATTAAAAAGAGGATATAAAATTATGGAACTTCCAATAGAGGTTAAACCGCGGGGATATGAAGAAGGAAAGAAGATAAGCGCAGTAAAGGACGGAAGCAAAGCAATCTGGTACCTTTTTAAATATAGATTCACAGATTAAATATGACCAATGGCCAAGTTACCCGAGGTTCAGGGATTCTTGAACACTTTCTCTCTAAAAAAAGAGCTCAAAAAGCTAACTATTTAATACCTAACAGATATCGAACGGGAAGAATTTTGGATGTCGGATGTGGTTTTTATCCTTACTTCTTAACAAAAACAGAATTCAAAGACAAATATGGGATCGACCCCTCCCTTTCAAATATAAATATCGACGGGATAAAATTAATAAAATCCAATATTTCGCAAAAGCCAATTCCTTTCAAAGAAAATTTTTTTGATGCAATAACAATGCTGGCTGTTTTTGAACATATAGATCAAGAGAAAATTCCACTTGTTTTAAATGAAATATACAGAATCTTAAAAAAGAACGGTATTTTTATAATTACCACTCCGCCTCCATGGTCTGACAAACTTTTACATCAGATGTCAAAATTTAATTTAATATCTGAGGAAGAAATTCATGATCACAAAAGCCATCATAGTAGAAAAACAATAATAGATATGGTTCAAAACACCGGATTTAAGAATATAAAAAGCGGGTATTTTGAATTAGGATTTAATATGTGGTTTAAAGCAGAAAAATGAAAAAATATAAATTTATTATTTTAGGCTTAATCATTGTCATAGCTATGCTTTTAAGGTTTTATCAACTAAGCTCTAACCCTCCTTCACTTACGTGGGATGAAGCGGCTTGGGGATACAATGCTTATTCCTTAGGGATTGACGGTAAGGATGAGTTTGGTAGATTTTTACCTGTTGATTATTTTGAGTCATTCGGTGATTTTAAGCCCGTAATGTATGCCTATTTAGATGTAATTCCAATTAAAATATTTGGCCTAAATGAATTTGCTACCAGATTTCCTTCTGCTTTTTTTGGTGTTTTGACTGTGCTTCTAACGTATTTTTTAGTTAAAAGAATTTTTTCTAAATCTAGAAACGCAGAATTAATAGCATTGGTTTCGTCATTGTTTCTTGCTGTTTCTCCGTGGCATATTTTGCTTTCAAGAGGCGCATTTGAGGCAAATGTTGCCTCTTTTTTCATAGTTTTGGGAATATGGGCATTTTTATCAGGAGTGCAGGATAAAAAATGGTATTTAATCATTTCAGCAGTTTCTTTTGCGCTATCAATGCATACGTTTAATACTTCAAGGATAGTCGCACCGCTTTTGGTTATATTACTTGCAATTGTTTTTAGAAAAGTGCTTTGGCAAGACAAAAAGCAAGTTTTTTTATCTTTTATCATTGGACTTTTAATATTGTTGCCCTTAATCCCATTTCTTCTTACTCCTCAGGCATCATTGCGTTTTAAAGAGGTAAATATCTTTAGTAATCCTGAAATTGTTAAAAAAGCTAATCAGCAAATTGAAAATGATAATAACGCCTTATGGTCTAAGTTACTCAATAATAGAAGAGTTTTATATTCATTAGATTTTGCAAAGCATTACCTTGATAACTTGTCGCCTAGTTTTCTATTTATAAAAGGAGACGGAAATCCAAAATTTTCTACACAAGAAGTAGGGCAAATGTATATTTGGGACATTATCTTCTTTGTGGGTGGAATATTTTTGTTATTTAGAAAAAGAGAGGGAAATTGGTGGATCATACCATTATGGATTTTAATAGGCATACTTCCTGCAGCAACTGCAAGAGAAACCCCTCATGCTTTAAGAATAGAAACGACTCTTCCTGCTTTCCAAATAATAGCTGCTTTTGGATTCGTAAGCGTGTTTGAAATGATTAATAGATATAAAAAAGCAGTTTATGGGGTATTGTTTGCATTGTTGTTTGTTAATGTAGCTTACTTTTCACACTACTATTATGCGCATTATCCTAAGGCATACTCTGGAGAATGGCAATTCGGTTATAAACAGTCAGTTGATTATGTTAAGTCTGTAGAAAAAAACTATGACTATATCCAAGTTACCACTGCCCTTGGCAGGCCTTATATTTATTACCTTTTTTATAATAAATCAAGCCCAGAAGAATTTAGAAATAGCTCAAAAATTAAAAGAGAAGCTTTTGGATTTGTAAAAGTGGAAAAGGTAGGAAAGTATTTGTTTCCGGAAAACTATGATTATTCTCGCGGTTCTTCTAGTAAAGTTCTGTATATTAATACTCCATACAAATTACCGGAAGATATTACTATTTTAAAAACTTTCTATTTACTTAACGGAGTACCGGCTTTGGTAGCATATACAAGATGAATAGAAAACTAGTATTAATTATTTTGTCAGCAATATTAATCCTTGCTGGGGTTTTAAGAATTTGGCAACTTGGAGATATTCCTCCCTCGCCTGATTGGGACGAGGCAGCGTTGGCATACAATGCTTATTCGATAATTCAAACAGGAAAAGACGAATATGGAAAGTTTTTACCAGTTGTTTTAAGATCGTTTGACGATTATAAACCCGCATTATATACATATCTTACGATTCCATCAGTCTTAATTTTTGGTCTAAATACTTTCGCAGTTAGGTTTCCATCGGCAATTTTTGGAATTATTTCCGTAATTGCCGTCTATTTCTTAGTTAAGGAACTATTGAGGACCTCATTGGAAATTGGAAATTGGAAATTAGAAATTACAGCATTGATATCGGCAATGCTAATGGCTATTTCTCCATGGTCTTTGCAATTTTCAAGGGTAGGATTTGAAGCAAATGTCGGAGCCGTATTAAATATTCTAACAGTACTATTTTTTATTAAAGGTCTACAAAAACCTAAATTTTTAATGCTGGCAGCATCTTTTGCAGCTTTTTCTATTTATGCATATCAAAGTGAAAAGGTCTTCACTCCACTTTTGGTTTTAGCACTTATCTTAATTTATAGGAAAAAACTATTTTCTATTAGCAAAAAATATCTATCTTCATCGTTTTTATTGGGATTACTATTAGTGTTTCCTATGGTTTTTTATATTTTTACCAACAGCGCCGCTCTTTTGCGGGTTACAGGAACAAGTATTTTTTCATATCAAACGGAGCTTTTAAAAAATAATATTCAAAGACTTGAGGAAGATAAGGCTCGCAATGATAAATTAGGCTTAATCCTGGATAACAGAAGAATAGTTTATGCAAAAACTATGGTGTCAGGATATATCTCACATTTTGACCCAAACTGGCTATTTTTAAAAGGCGATATTGCAAGACATCATGCACCAAATATGGGAATGCTGTATTTATTTGAATTGCCGCTCATTTTAATTGGTATTTACTTCTTATTATTTGGAAAAATCGATGTTAAAACAAAGCTAATTCTTTTTTCTTGGGTTCTACTCGCTCCATTGCCTGCATCAGTTACAACCGAGGTTCCTCATGCTGTAAGAACGCTTAATTTCTTACCCACGTGGCAAATAATTGCAGCACTTGGTGCACTAAATTTACTAATTTGGTCTAAAGGCAAAGACTTAAGAAAAATTCCCTATCTTTTATTTACCGGTGCCTTTGCGTTGCTTGCTATGTTTAATTTCATGTTTTATCTTAATCAGTATTTTGCTCAACAGAATTACTATTCCTCCTTTTACTGGCAATATGGCTATAAGGAGGCAGTTGACATTGCTATGGCTTTAGATACTAAATACGATAAAATAATTGTATCGGACGATCAGCCGATGGATAAATCATATATGTTCTTTTTATTTTATTTAAAGTACCCACCAGAACAGTATCAAAAGATAGGTCAAAATAGCGCCGGTGGATACGCAGCTCACCATTCTTTTGGTAAGTATGAGTTTAGGCCAATTGATTGGTCTTCTGATTCTAAAATGCCTAATACTCTTTTAATAGGGAATACTGATGAGATTCCAAGTGGCACTGAAATAAAAACTATTTATAACCTCGACGGCACGCCGGTAATTAGAGTTGCAGGTACCTAAGCTTATGGACTTTAAAAAAATTATTTTTAAAAAAGAACTGGTAATTTTATTTCTTTTAGTTATTGTTGGTTCTTTTTTAAGGCTTCAAGGAGTACTAACTAATTCTTTTGCGTTTACATATGACGTAGGGCGCGACATGCTCGCATTGCAGAATATTGTAGTAAACCATGATCTAATGTTTATAGGCGCAACGACCGGAATTCCAGGAGTATTTTATGGTCCTTGGTGGTACTACATGCTCGTTCCATTTTTCATTATTTTTAGAGGCGATCCCGCTGGAATTGCTTTAATAATGGCTATAGTAGGCGTTGCATCCATTATTGTCTCTTACATTTTAGGAAAAAAAATAGATGGAATTTTTTTAGGCTTGGGGCTTGCCGCATTCGTTAGCGTTTCTCCTGTTTTAGTTTCATTATCTGTTCAGATTTGGAATCCTAACATAGCGCCTTTATTTGTTATGTTAACGCTTTATTGCTTATATAAAATCTATAAATTTGAAAAAAAAGATTTAAGATATTTCTTTTTTCTTGGGATCTTGCTTGCATTAAATATAGATATAGAAATCCTTTGGGGTATTCTATTTACAATTGGTACCATACTGTCACTCTTTTTCCTTCTTTATAAAAAAATCAAAATCAAACAAATATTTTCATTTGCATTAGGAATGATTTTAATTGCTTCTCCAAGAATTTTTTTTGAAATAAAACACGGTTTTCAGATGAGCAAATCTTTAATAACATTTATTACAAGCAAGAATACGATAGAAGACCCAATTACCTTTACTCAACTTGTAGAAAATAGGGTTAATTCCTTTGTTGATATGTATGCTTCCTCACTTACCTTTAATAACCAAATACTTGCTTGGGTATTCATTGTTTTCACAGTTATATCTGCAATTTTATTTTATAAAAGATCAAGTGAAATTTTTAAAAAATTTATGATCACACTCTTTACTATTCTTATTGTTTTCTTTATTGGAACAATTTCGTTTGGCAGAGCTTTGTGGCCACATTATCTCGTAGGACTTCCGGTTATTTATATTTTATTATTTACGCTAGCGCTTTTTATGATTCCAAAGCAAGAAAAATATCAATATTTAATCATTTTAGCCGTGTCGTTATTATTTATTATTAATTTCGATCCAATACGACAACTAAAGTCATTCATGAGCCCACAATTTATAGGTAATGCATCTGTGTATAGGAATCAGCTTGCAGTGGTTGATTACGTCTATAAAGAAGCAAACGGCAAGGATTTTAAATTTGTAGCATATACTCCCCCAGTTTTTGATTACACGTATAGATATTTATTTATGTGGTATGGAGAAAAAAAATATAAATATCTTCCAACTGAAGAAACTAAGGATGCTACATATTCTTTTTTTATAATAGAGCCAGATCCGGGTTACGAGGATAGGCCAAAATGGTGGCTTAGGGATAGAGAAAAAAATGGGAAAATAATCAAGTCTTACACATTGCCTAGTGGAGTAGTTATACAAACAAGAATTGAACAATGAATTTCTTAGTAAAACACCATTTCAAAATACTTTTAATATTCCTTTCTTTGTTTCCAATCCTTGCCCTACTTCCTTCGGGTTTTCCCATAACCCACGATGGACAGGATCATGTTGCACGAATTGCCAATTTCTATTTAAACCTTGAACAAGGAAGCTTAATTCCACGATGGGCTTCTAATTTAAATTGGGGATATGGGCATCCAATTTTAATGTTTTTATATCCCTTGCCTTCTTATATTGCCTCTCTTTTCCATTTTCTAGGATTTTCATTTGTAAATTCTACAAAAATCGTTATGGGCCTAGGAATGTTTTTGTCTTTGCCTTTTATGTATTTATGGCTTAGAGAATTTACTTCTAAATACGCCGCTTTGTTTGGAGCAGTTTTATTTACGTATGCACCATATAGGTTTGTTGATCTTTATGTAAGAGGTGATGTAGGAGAAAATCTTGCATTTCCATTTATTCCATTAACTCTCTTTTTTATATACAGGTTGTATAAAAATCAGGATTTAAAATATTTTATCCTTGGAAGCTTTTCTTTATCCTTTTTAATCCTGTCTCATAACGCCATAAGCCTTATACTGATGCCTTTTATATTGCTTTACTCCTTATTATTAATCTACCTATCTAAATACAAAAAAACATTAATTATTAATCTTGTCTTTTTAATAATTCTTGGTCTTGCGCTATCAGCATTTTTTTGGATACCGGCACTTTTAGAGGGTAAATATACATTAAGAGACATTGTAACCGCAGGTACATATATAAATAGGTTTGTTAATTTTGAACAATTAATTTATGGACCGTGGAGTTATGGAATTACAGGACAATTTACTTTACAATTTGGGCCTTTATCCTGGATTTCATTACTTCTTTCTCCTTTAGTACTAATTTTTGGTAAAAAAGATAAGTACAAATTTTATCTCGCACTTATTTTAATTGCTTTTAGTATATTTTCAATTTTTATTATGCTTCCGGTTTCTAATTTTATTTGGTCGAAAATAATTATTCTTCAGAATTTTCAATTCCCTTGGAGATTTTTAGCTATGGTGCTTTTTACTACATCTGTATTAGGAGCATTACTTCTAGACTCACTAAATAAAAAAATTAACGTCAAACTGGTTTCTATCTCCGCCATCATTATTATTTTATTAATTAGCATTAACTATGCTAAGCCAAAAGCTTATCAGGAAAAAAGCGAAAGTTTTTATACCGGGATTTATGAAAGCACAACGGACACAGGAGAAAGTGCTCCAATTTGGTCGGTAAGATTTATGGAGCATCGGCCCAGTGCCCATTTAGAAATTATAGATGGGTATGCCGAAATTGAGGAGATTGAAAGAAGTTCTACATATCACAAATATCAAATTAAAGTAGATGCAAAAACACTTTTTAGGGAAAATACGCTGTACTTTCCCGGCTGGAAAATAACAGCAAATAATTTACCTGTTGAAGTTTATTTCCAAAATAAAGATTATCAAGGAATTATGACTTTCTTTCTAAATAAGGGTAGCTATGAAACCGTTGCAAGATTTGAGGAAACAAAATTAAGAATGATATCGAATATAATATCTCTATTATCTTTGATTTCTATCTTTTCACTTTTTATATATTCAAAAGTTAGGAAAATAAAATAGAAATGAAAATTAATTTAAAATTTATAAAGAAATTGTTTCAAAATCCGCTATTTATCCTCTTGTTAATATTTTCCTTTGGAGCGTGCTTAAGGCTATTTAATATCTGGGATAATTTTACTTTTGGTTACGATCAAGCGAGAGATGCACAAAGAATGTTAGACATTGTTAACCTTAAGAATTTTAAGTTATTAGGACAGGAATCTGATATACCGGGTGTGTTTCATGGAGTTTTATCTTACTACGTTCTAGCAATAGTTTATTTAATAGGCGGATTTAATCCAAATTTTCCTGCAATATTTTTGTCACTTATCAATATCAGCGCAATATTTTTAATATATTTTACGAGCATCATTTTATTTAATGATAAGAGAGTGGGATTGCTTGCTGCTTTTTTCTGGGCAGTTTCTTATGAGCAGATAAATTTCTCAAAATTTATATCTAATGCATCCCCTATGGGAATAGCATCGTTATTGTTTTTTATCGGGCTTGCAATATTTATTTTCCAAAAGAAAAACATTGGCTTAACAATCTCGGTAATCGGTTTTGCATTAAGTGTCCAGACAAATTTTTACCTATTTTATCAGCTAATTTTCTACATCGTTTATTTTTTGATTTTTAAACCAAAGATAGGCTTAAGGATATTATTGTTAAATTTTGTCTTACTGTTTGCCCTCTTTTCGCCGTATTTAATTGCAGAATTAAAATGGAATTTTATGATGACAAAATCGTTGCTTAATTATGTGCTATCCCACAAGCAAACCTTTGATTTAATTGGAGGAATAAATAGGTATATAGTTAAAATATCACAGGCTATCCGCTATTCACTTCTTGCCTTTGACACAACAATTGCATTTGCATTGTTTATATCTTTTTCAATATTTTCCTGGATTAAAATTAAGGTGTCTAAAACTAAAATCTTTTTTTTCATTTGGCTGTTCGCAACAGCTCCACTATTTTTGACATTCAGCGGGGTTCATGAGACTCAATTAATAAATACAACTTTTTTTGCTCCACTATCAATACTTGCCGCCTATGTACTTGTAAATATCAAATCTGCCAAAAATATCATCCTAATACTGGGGATTCTTATTGTTTTTGTTTCTAATATGTACTTGTTTGTTTCAGATAATTTTAAAGCAATAAAGCTTTTAAGTATTCAAAATTTTACATTAAAAGATGAGAAGAATTTAATTGATTACACATACATCTCTGCTGAAGGTAAGCCATTTAGTATATGCGCTTTGACAAATCCGTTATATATTAACGTGCTCTGGTCATATTTATATAGTACATATGGCAAAAACACATATGGTTATGTTCCGTATTGGGCAGGTCAAGAACAGGTAGTAGACTCTAATAATCTTCCGTATGATAAAAATCACGTGCCATTGAGATTTATTATTTTAGAGCCGAATGCTGGCATTTCAGATTTCATAAAACCGGTATTTATATACATGGAAGATAATACATCAAGCCTCATTGAAGAGAAGAAATATACTGATCTTATTGTACAAAAGCGTATTTTAAACCAGGATTTAAGTACCTTCAAAGACACCCAAGGCTTGGGTAAAAAAGAAATAGATTCAATTAAAAGTATCATAAAGGTCAATCCAAGGTTCACATGTTATACTACCTACAGCAAGGATAAATAATGAAAACTCTATCTGTAGTTTTAGCAACTTTTAACGAAGAAAAAAATCTTGCTTCGTGCATAGAAAGTTTTAAAGATATTGCCGATGAAATAATAATAGTTGATGGAGCCTCAACGGATAAAACGGTGGAAATAGCAAAAAAATACGGGGCTAAAGTAAAAATAACCACTAATAAAGAAAACTTCCATATAAATAAACAAATGGCAATTGATATTGCAACGTCGGATTGGGTGTTACAAATGGATGCGGATGAACAAGTGTCTCCCGAATTGGCGCAGGAGATAAAGAGCATTCTTAACCATCAACCATCAACAATCAACCATCAGCAAATCAATGGCTACTGGATGCCCAGAAAAAACTGGTTTTTGGGAAGATTTTTAATGAAAGGCGGACAATACCCTGATTATACAATTCGTCTATATAGAAATGGTAAAGGAAAACTGCCACAAAAAGATGTTCACGAACAGGCAGTAATAGATGGAAAAGTAGGGTATTTAAAATCAGCGCTACTTCATTATCCTTATAAAAATTTTTCGCATTACTTAAAAAAATGGAATTTCTATAACAATTTTTATTCCCACCAAATAAAAGAAGAACAAAAAACAAAGAACTTTTTACAGAAAACTTTCTACGGTTTTATGTATTTGCTAGTCAGACCTGCTCACTGGTTTTTTACGACATATTTTAGACACAAGGGGTTTATGGATGGGTGGCAAGGATTTTTATTCAGTTTTGTTTCAGCTCTCCGATTTCCAGTCTCATACATAAAATACGTTGGTACTTACAAATTCTTGGCGGCAGTAATTATCATAATTGCATCAATTTTAAGGCTCTGGAACTTTCCTTTGCGATGGGGGCTTGGCGGAGACGATAGTAGAGATGCAATCATCGCTCTAGAGTCAATAAAACGCCTTGAGCTGCCCCTGACAGGGTCTTTTAGCAGCGCAGGTCCATTTGTTTTTGGTCCTATATTTTACTGGTTTATAATGCTTTCTTATCTGGCTTTGCCCTTTTTTATAGGAGCTCCATGGGTAATGATGGAAATAACAAGCATTATTACAGTAGTTTTGTTAATGTATTTGGGCAAAATTTTGATTGATGAAAAGTTTTCAATAATAATGGGTATTTTGGCAGCTTTTTCCCCTCAACTTGTAGTTAGATCTTTAAGCCTGGGTCAGCATACTTTTGTAGCTACTTTTTCTGCACTTTCAATTATTTGTTTTTTACTGCTTTGGAAGAAAAAAAATCACATCTACTCATTTTTAATGGGGTTATCAGTTGGAGTTGCCTTAAGTATGCATTATCAATCAATTAATCTTCTTGTATTCTTTCTTGCTCTTTTCTTCATAACTAGTTTATCAGTTAAAGACAAGGTTAAAGCATTATTCTTTTCCTTGACAGGATTTTTCATTGCGTCTTTGCCAATAATTTATTGGGATAGCCAACAGGGCTTTGCAAACACATTAAATATTTTAGATTACTTTTTAATCGGAGTAGGGAGAATTTATGTTCCAAATAGCTGGAAGCTTTATTTATTTCAGGACTTTCCTGCATATTGGTCGTTTGTTGTAGGACGACTTCCAGTATTAGGACTGGTTCTATTTTTTACAAGTTCCGTTTTTTTTCTTTTTTATGCATTCAAAAAGAAAGTATCTGCACAATTATTAGTATTGGGTTTTATATTCTTATTATTTGTTTTTATAAACAGATTTTATAGAGCTGAAAGAAGTGAGGGATATTTAATTTACTTATTGCCTTTTATATTAATTTTTAGTTCTTTTGTTTTATATAAAATTTGGAATTTAAACATAAGACTGTCCAAAGCCTTTGTTGTTTTATCTATGGCTCTAATAATTCTGTTTAGTGTGACTTATATACTTATTGTAATTAATTATCCGAGTCCGAGATTTGGATATGAAAAAGTTATTAACAATTTAACAAAAAAATTTCCTAACACAAAATTTTCTTTATACGATTATACTTATAAATTTTATGGTCAAAGCATGGGCTTAAGTTTAATAATGAGTTTTAGGGGAATATCAGACGTCAACGGCAAAAAAATAGGTTTTAGCTGCATAGAAGAAGATGGTTGTTCCAAAGAAAGACTTCCGGCGGTAAATAAAGAAGTTTTTTTGCTTGTTGATTTGGGTAGCGTTAAAAGCCAAGATTTTGAAAAAGACAAAAAAATATGGATTAACGTTAATCAACCCACGGTTTATGACGATTTGGTAGGCTGGCTCAATAAATACCAACTGAAATCCACTTTTTCATTGCAAAAATACTTAATTGAAAAAATAAATCTTAACAAATGAAGACCCTCCTTTTATTCATAGCAATTCTTTTGATTGCTTTTTTGCTAAGGTCAAATATGTTATTGAACGGAGATTTTTTTTATTTGGTAGACCAGGCAAGGGATTTGCTTATTGCTAAGTCAATTGCAGTGGACCACGATTTAACTCTTATAGGAGGACGTACGGGCTTCGGAGGCTTATTTCATGGGGTGTTATGGATATATTTTATAGTTCCATTCTTTATCTTGTCTGGAGGAAATCCTTTCCTTACCCTCATTCCGCTTTTCCTTTTGGTAAATCTAGGAATTGTTGCAGCCGGTTTTATTGTAGGATGGAAGCTGTATAACAACTGGCTAGGACTGCTTGTTGCTTTTTTTCTTACCATATCAGGTGAGCTTATTGCATCTACTCAAATTACTACTAACGCTCAAGTACTTCCCATTGTGTTTCTTTTATATCTTCTTTCAATAGTTAAATTTATCAGAGGGGAGGAAAAATATTTTATACTTGCACTCTTTTCAATAGGACTGGGTTTTCAGTTTGAGTCTGCATTTTCTGTCCTTCTTCTGCCGGTAACTATTTTAGCTTTTCTTTTTGCAGGAAGAATTCCAAGAATCAAATATTTATTTTTAGGCTTTCTAAGCGCGGTATTGGCAGTATCTACTTTTATTCTTTTCGACTTAAGGCATCAGTTTTTAATGACTTCTTCTGTATTTAAATTATTCACAAATACACATAAACCACTTCCCGGTTACGAACAGTATTCAGATATTATATTTAGGGTGGGTGATAGGGCAAATGCTTTGTGGGATAGTTTTTTCTCGCCTTTATATGAAAAAAATATAATTTCAGAAATATTATTGGTTTCTATTATTTTCTCTGCATTATTCTTTTTAACCAAAAAAATTAGAAGCTCAAGAATTCAAAAGTTGGATAAAGAGTTTATTTTTCTTTTGTTCTCTCCTGTCTTGATCTTTGGTTTTTACATAATTTACCCTTTCCCTTTGTGGTCCCACTATCTTCTTCCAATTGCTGTAATTTTTTCTTTTATCGTAAGCTTATCAATAAAAATCATTTGGAAAATTCCTTTTCTTCGTTTCCTAGTTTTAGCCTTTCTTTTAATTGCAGTCATAGCGCCTTTGAATTATCTCAGTACTGTATATCTTCAAAATCAAGAATATAAATCAGTAAGCAATGGAACTTACATAAATCAGAAAGAGGTTGCCGAGTGGGTTATTAATGATTCTAAACGAAAAGACGCGGGATACTTTGTATATTCACCGGGTATTTTAACCTATAATATGGATTACCTAATTTGGTATTTCTCAAAAGAAAATAGGTTAAACCAGCTCGAGAATAGAAAATCACAGAACACGTATTTAATAATGTATCCGCCCCGTCAGAATGATGATAATGCTCATTTATTCTGGAAGGAAAACGTAATTAGAACGCAAGCGGAGCCCGCAACTTTTAAAAGATTTGACAGTGGTATAGTTGTTGAGAAAATAGATCTTTCCAAGGATAAATTAGAAGTAGATCCAAATTATTTCCAGAATTTAATTTTCAGATAAGGTAAAATAGAAGAATGAAGATATTAGTAACAGGAGGAGCAGGTTACATCGGAAGTTTCATGGTAAAGCGACTCATCGAAAACGGAGACGAGCCTATTGTCTTGGATAGTTTAGAAGTTGGGCACAGGGAGGTTGTTCCACAGGAAGTTAAGCTTTACGAAGGAAACCTATTAGACAAAGAATTTGTCAAAAAAATATTTTCCGAAAACAAATTCGATGCTGTAATTCACTTTGCCGCTTATGCTTTAGCAGGAGAGTCAATGGAAAAACCCGAAAAGTATTTTGAGAATAACATCCAGGGTGGTCTTAACCTGCTTGATGCGATGAAAGGAAAAACTTCTCACTTTGTTTTTTCATCTACATGCTCTATATATGGTACACCGAAGAAAATACCGGTGAGCGAGGATGAGTCTAAGAAGCCGGAAAGTGTTTATGGACAGTCTAAGTTAATGTTTGAGAAAGTTTTGTTCTGGTACGATAAAATTTACAATATCAAACACATTAATCTTCGCTATTTTAATGCTGCGGGAGCAGCTTTGGATGGCTCAATGGGGGAAAACCATGAAGCTGAAACCCATATTATTCCAAACGCAATAATCGCTATTCTTGAAAACAAACCCTTTACGCTCTTTGGCAAGGACTATCCAACACCTGATGGCACTTGTATTAGGGATTATATCCACGTTTTAGATTTGGCAGAGGCTCATTTACAGGCACTTTCGTATCTTAAGGATAAAAACACAAGCGATAGTTTTAATCTTGGAGCAGGAAAGGGATATTCTAACCTAGGAGTTTTAGAAATGGTAAAAAAGGTGAGCGAAAAGGATTTGCAAATTGCATATAAAGATAGAAGATTTGGCGATCCACCACAAATCTTTGCAGACAATACAAAAGCAAAAAATATTTTAGGTTTTAATCCAATAAATTCAGATCTTAAAACAATTATTGAAAGCGCATGGAAATGGCACTCAAAAATTTAAAATATATCAAAATTATTCTTATTGCGCTGATTTTTTATAACGTTTTTTCTGTAGTTTACTCGCACAAAGATTTATATACGTTCAATTATTGGCATAACTTCTCTGATCTGAAAAAAATGGTCTACGACTCTGTTTATAAGAATAAACATGGAAATTTTATAAAGGATTTTTATTTATATTCATATTCCGCAGGAGCATTGATTAAAGGAGAAAGTCCCATAATTACGAACCCAGAAGCACCGCCACTTGGCAAATATTTAATTGGAGCTTCAATTCTTATTTTTAATAATCCAAACGTTGTTATATTTTTATTTTCCCTTCTGTCATTGTTTCTCATGTATCTTGTTGGGAAACAAATTTTCGGAAATTCCTTAATTGCCTCTTTGCCACCTCTCTTGTTTAGTTTTGAACCAATTTTTAAGAATCAATTGATTTATACGCCCTTATTAGATTTGATGCAGCTATCTTTCTTGCTGTTAATTTTTTATTTTTTTAATAGAGCAAGAATTACAAGAAATAGTTTTTTTAATATTTTTTTATCTGCTGTATTTTTAGGCGCTTTTATATCAACAAAATTTTTCGGAAGTGGAGCGGCAATTATAGTTGCCTTAGTAATTCCACTTTTGATACATAAAGATTATATGAGGCTTAAACAACTAATAATCAGCCTACCAGTGGCAGTATTATTCTTATATTCAACTTATTTGAAAGTACTATTAGATGGTTACCCATTAAACAAATTTTTGGGAATTCAAAAATGGATTTTTCTTTACAACACTGGGCATTTAAGACAGCCATTTACTATTTGGCCACTTTTGCTTATTAATAAATGGTACAACGGAAATGCAATTGCATACGATCCTCAATGGTTCATCACTTGGCCTCTCATAACTGTGATATCTTTTTTAACTCTGATGAGAAGTTTTATAGCAAGAAATACAAAGCTAGAAATAGAGATATTGCTTGTTTGGTCTTTAAGTTATTTAATTTTAATGAGCTTAGGCGATGCAAGCGCTAGATATTTTGTAATTCTGATCCCTGTTTTATATATAATTGCAACATACGGAGTTTATGAGTTTTTAGTTTTTAAATTTCCAAAACTCAAAAGATACTTATGAAAGTTGCAATCGATGTTTCACCGCTACAAACAGGTCATAAAGTTAGAGGAGTTGGGTTTTATTTAGAACATCTTAAGAGCTCCTTAGTTAATTACTTTCCGGAAAATGAATACATATTTTTTAATACGGGAGATAAATTACCTAACAAAGTAGATTTGGTACATTTTCCTTATTTCGAACCGTTTTTTCTTGCGCTTCCTTTATACAAAAGATATAAAACAGTTGTTACAGTCCACGATTTAACTCCAATAGTTTTTCCCAATCTTTTTCCAAGAGGTTTTAAAGGTCAGCTTAAATGGCAGATGCAAAGATTTTCTCTAAAGCAAGCGAATGCAATAATAACAGATTCCAAAAATTCCAAGGGCGACATTCTTAAGTATGTTGGGGCGAAAGAAAATAAGGTAAACGTTGTCTACTTAGCCGCGGGGGAAGAGTTTAGAGTTCTTGAAGGTGGAAAATGGAAAATGGAAGTTAGGAAAAAGTATAATCTACCTGAGAAGTTTGTATTGTATGTTGGTGATGTGACCCCAAATAAAAATCTTCCAAGACTTCTTAATGCGATTAAAGCCGCGAACATACCGCTTGTTTTGGTTGGTAAGGCTTTTGTCTCTGAGTTCGATAAAACTAACTTATGGAATAGGGATCTCGTTCGTGTACATCAACAAATCGACGAATTTAAAACTGAAAATTCAAATCTTATTACTGTTCTTGGTTTTGTAACCCAGGAAGATTTAGTGTCTCTTTATAATACCGCTACAGTTTCTATACTGCCATCATTCTATGAAGGTTTCGGACTCCCAGTTCTTGAAGCACAGGCATGTGGTTCTCCGGTTATTACAACAAAAGAAGCATCTCTCTTAGAAGTTGGCGGAAACAGTGTTTATTATATTGACCCATTTAATTACGAAAAAATGGCTGAAGGAATTAAAGAGGTCTTTGAAGACGAAAAACTACAAAAAGAGTTTCAGGAGAAAGGCTTAGAAAATGTAAAGCGTTTTTCTTGGAAAAAAACCGCACAGGAAACAATCGATGTTTATAAAAGTGTATGAATTTATTAACAAAGCTACTACGCCATGACCTGATAAAAGGTTCATTTTATTTATTTTTAGGGGGGATGGCGGGGAATTTCTTGGCATTTCTTCTTAACCTTTTTCTGGCACGCAATTTGTCAGTGACCGATTATGGAATATTTGCAAGTCTTCTTGCAATTATTTCCTTAGCACTTATTCCGGCAGGCTCAATTAGTACAATTATTGTAAAATTTGCAACGGATTATTATGCACAAGGAAAGTTGGATAAATTTTCCTCGTTTTATAATCTGTGTGCAAAATTTTTACTGATTTTTTCAATCACTTTGTTTGCGATTTTCTGCGCATTAACCTTTCCAATCTCATTATTTCTAAAATTGGATAGCATCTGGTATTTGGTTGTGGTAGGAGCAATTGTTTCAATCGTCTATTTAAGTAGTCTTAATCAATCTTTTCTTCAAAGTTTATTAAAATTCCCATTAATATCTGTAATTGCTGTTGTTTCTAGTATCATAAAACTTGCCGCAGGTGTACTACTTGTTTATTTAGGATTTAAGGCTTATTCCGGTTTGATTGCAATATTTTTTATGACATTAGGTTCATTTCTTATCTCATTTTTTCCATTGCGATCATTTATAAATTTAAAGTTTAATCAAAGCATAAACCTCCCTAAAAAAGAGATTTTATCTTATTCGGTTCCGGCTTTTTTTACTATGTTGTTTCTCACATCGTTTACCTCCATTGATGTAATTCTTGTAAGACATCTATTTGAAGCAAAGCAAGCAGGTTTTTATGCTGGATTATCTCTAATTGGAAAAGTGATATTCTACTTTACCATGCCAATTCCCTCAGTTTTGTTTCCACTTCTAATTAAAAGACATGCTATTGGAGCTAGTTATAAAAGACTATTTTATCTTGCTCTTGTTTTAGTTTTTCTTCCGGCAGCGCTTATCACTACGTTTTATTATCTATACCCTCAGTTTGTGATAACTCTATTTTTAGGAGGCAGAGAATATTTAGAAATAGCTAAATTTCTTGGTCTTTTCGGATTATTCTTAACTATATTTAGCATGGTTAATGTATGTGTAAACCTTTTTCTTTCTTTTAACCAGACTAAAATTTGGTTGCTAGTTATACCCGTAGCTATTCTTCAGATAGTTTTCATTTATTTATATCATGCTGATTTCTATCAAATCATTTATGTTTCAATTTTTTCCTCATCGATATTATTAATAGCGCTTCTTTCCTACTACTTCAAAAAGTTTGGAATATAAGTTAAAATAACTTTGCATTTATTAATGAGAGCAAATTCCATTTCATTAGTTGTTCCGGCATATAAACAAGAAAAAACTATCGCAAAGGATGTAAAAAATCTTGATAAAGCTCTTTCTGCGCTTCCCCTAAAACACGAATTAATTGTTGTGGTGGATGGTTATTTAGACAAAACAATGCAAAAGTTATCCAAGCTCAAAAATATTGAGGTTGTTGCTTTGGGATATGAAAAAAATGAAGGGAAGGGTTTTGCTATTAAAAAAGGGGTTGAAAGGGCAACGGGGGACGTAATTGGATTTATAGATGCAGGAGGGGATTTGGATCCTACTCAAATTTCCTTAATGTTAGACATTATGGACTGGAATAAGGCAGATATTGTAATTGGAAGTAAATTACATCCCGAATCAAAAGTTAACTATCCTCTATGGCGCAAAATTCTATCCTGGGGCTATAGAAGCTTAACTCAGTTTCTTTTCGGTTTTGGTATAAAAGATACACAGGTCGGTTTAAAAATCTTTAGAAAAAAAGCAGCCAAAGATGTTTTTAAAAGAATTGTTGTCAAGAAATTCGCTTTTGACATAGAGGTATTAGCGGTTGCTTATAAATTAGGCTACCACAGAATTTTTGAAGCTCCGGTCAGAATTAATTTTAAAAACATATCTAGTATCACCTCGTCTTCTTTCTGGCGTGTTATTTTTTGGATGCTCTGGGATACAATGGCAGTTTTCTATCGTTTGAAAATCTTAAGATATTACGATAAGAAATGAATATTTTGATTCTCAACTGGCGTGATCCGCTAAATTCCTTATCAGGGGGAGCTGAAAAATTGAATCTACAGATACTCGCCCCCTTCATTAAAAAAGGAGACAAAGTTAAGTGGTACTCAATGAGAGAAGAAAATTTATCGTCAGGTGGCCAGTTTGGAAAAATAGAAATTATTCGTTATGGAAACAGATTCACTCATTTTCTTCTTTGGCCAATCTTCCTCTGGGCGGGTAAGTTTGGTAAGGTAGATTTAATAATAGACTGCATACATGGTACAGGCTACTATTCTCCTATATTCGCATTAGGTATCAAGAAAACTACTGTTATTTGTGAGGTCGCAAAAAACATCTGGGATGAAATGTTATCTTTTCCTACAAGTAACATAGGTAAATTTATAGAGAAACATATTATGTTTAAAATCTATGGGTTAAACACGATTTTAACAATATCAGAGTCTACTAAGAGGGATTTGATAGCCCTTGGAGTAAGAAGTGAAAAAATTAAGATATTACCTATGGGGTTTGATGCACCTGAGGAAATAAATAAGCAAAAAAAATACTTCACACCTACAGCGCTATTCGTGGGCAGACTCGCCGAGGTAAAAGGAATAAAAGATGCTATAGAAACGATCGCTTTATTGAATTCTAATTCTGATAAAAAATGGTATCTCAGGATAATTGGGAGAGGTACAGATGAATTCGAGCAAAAACTTAGAGATAAAGTGTCAAGTCTTGGAATAAAAAAATATGTTAAGTTTCTGGGTTATGTTTCAGAGAGTAAAAAATTTTTAGAAATGTCACGAGCTTGGATTTTACTTGTTCCATCAAGTAGGGAAGGTTGGGGAATGATCGTTCCTGAAGCAAACTATGCCGGAACACAAGTGGTGGCGTATGATTCAGCAGGCCTGAGAGATAGTGCATTAAACTCGTCAGCAAATAATCTGATAGTAGATAAAACCCCTCATGCTATATATGAATGTTTAAGAAAAATTAAAAAGCCTCTAATAATAAATTCCAATTTAAAGCCAGGGTGGAGAAAATTACACGAAGCTATTATCAGATATTTTACAGAAATATGACGAGAAAACCCTTAATATCCGTTGTTATGCCAGCGTATAACGCGGAAAAATTTGCTACCAAATCCATACAAAGCGTTTTAGATCAAACATTTAAAAACTTTGAGTTAATCATTATTGATGATGCATCAACAGACAAAACATTAGAAATAATAAAAAATTTTCAAAAAAGAGATCCAAGAATAAAAATAATCAAAAATAACACTAACCTTAAAATTGCACAGTCTTTAAATATCGGCATAGGCTCTGCGCGGGCGAACTATATCGCGAGAATGGATATAGATGACCTAGCTCATCCTCAGAGATTAGAACTTCAATACAAATTGCTTATGAAAAATCCGAAAGTAGCCGTAGTGGGTTCAAATATAATTATAATCGACGAGCATGATACGGTGATACTGAAGAGAGATTATCCAACTGATTCTAAGGAGCTTAAGAAAATTTGGTTTAGATATAGTCCATTTGCTCATCCTGCAATAATGATTAGGAAATCTGTGTTTAAGGAGTTTGGAGGATATAAACTAGGAATTTATCCTTGTGAAGATATTGATCTATGGTTTGAAATAGGAAGTAAATATGAATTTGCTAGCATATCAAAACCACTATTGAAATATAGGTTTAATGCAGAGTCCAGTAGTCATGCAGACTTAAAAGCAATAGAGATTTTAACATTAAAAATCAGATTAAATGCTCTTAAAAAATACAAATATCATTTTACCTTTTTTGATTTTCTTTATAACTTAATACAATTCGTTACGCTTTGGATATTTCCATCTCGAATTAGAATTTGGTTTTATAACTTCTTAAGAAGCAATAAATATATATGAGATAATGTGCATGCAAAAAATGTAGTAAACAATCCGTGAATATGATAAATAAGTTCCTAGCTAAAATACCTAAAATTTTTATTCCATTTTTATTAATATGTGGTAAAACTTTTCTTTCTCCACATTCTTTAGTTGTATTACAATGGAAGCTCATTGATGGAGACAATACCTTATGGATAAACTATCATTTAAAAAAAAACTCAATAGTTTTTGATCTTGGAGGATATAAGGGTATTTGGTCTGAAACCATCCTAAAAAAATATCACTGTAATATCTATATCTTTGAACCGGTTAAAGAATATGTAGAAAAAATAGAAGTTAGATTCCGAGGCTCTAAAAATGTTAAAGTTTTTCCTTATGGTCTGTCGGGTAAAAAACGAAATATCTACTTGCGAATGTCAGACAATGAAACATCAGAATTTGGAAAATCAGGGGAATTGGTTAAATCCAAAGTAGTTAGCATTAAGCAATTTATGAAGGATTACGAAATAAAGCAAGTCGATCTCATCAAGATAAATATTGAAGGAGGAGAATATGAACTACTCGAGTATCTGCTTGAGGCAGGTCTTATAAAGAGGTTTAAAAATATACAAGTTCAGTTTCACACTTTTGTTCCTAATGCCGAACTACGAGCGAGTAAGATCCAAAATGAACTTAAAGAAACACATAGTTTATCTTATCAATTTCCTTTTGTTTGGGAAAACTGGACATTAAAAAATTATAATTAGTAACTTAACAGTGCTCTTCTTAATATATTCATAAATCCCACTCGAATTTTCCAATCAAAATGAAAATAAATAAATTTGAAATAATATTCATGGAGATTATACAAAAGTTGCTCGAACATAGATAAGCTTTTCCTCTTAGAAATATCGATCCCTATTGCGTTATCTTTACAGTATTGTAAGCCATTCTGGATCCATTTATTCTTCTTAACTAAGTGTATAGATGAATAAATAGGATACTTGGTAGAATAAAATCCGTCATCGTAGGAAGATCTATATGAGCCCATAATTTCAAAGCTCCAAGGATTTTCTCCTTCGAGAAGAAGGTCATATAGATAATCTTTTTTCCAGAAACCAATAACGTGGACTCTATATGGTATGAATCTTTTTACAGGTATAAATTTTGGATTTTTGGAGGTAATTGCAGAACTAGGTAAAGAGGTAAAATTTAGATGGTTTATTTCATTGCTCTCAGCAAAATTAAAGCACTTTATGAACAAAGCAGTATCTATCTTGCTTGTAATAATTGAATCTTCCAATAAAACAAAAATATATTTTTCAGGAATCTGTTTTAATATCTTTTTATAACTTGTAGACCAATTAATGTCCTTTCCCGTTAATATATTTTTTACTCTCTTGTGATAGAAAGCGTGAGAATTACTGCCCAAGTAAACATTAAATGGACAACTTGGCCAGTTCTTCCAAAAAAGTTCAAAAAAAGGAACCCATAAATCACGATATTTATCGGAAGATAAAATTAAAATTGCATATTTTGTATTCATCTAAATATTATTTATAAAATTCATTTATCTTAGAACAGATGTACGCTATATCTTCGTCCGTTAATTTGACAGAGGATGGTAGCCATAGGCCTTTTCTGGCAACCATTTCAGTAATCGGGAACTCTTTTCTTATATTATATACCGGGGTTGAATGAAGTGCTGGATAAAATTCCCGAGTCCCTATATTACTCATTTTTAAAAATTCTATTAATTCAGTCCTTTTCTCCACAAGAATATCGTTAAACCATGGTGATGTATCCTCAAGATTTGTTGGTATAAGTTCAATCTTATTATTGTTCCTCAATAATTTTGTATATAATTTATATATCTCTTTTTTTCTTTTTACTCTGAATTTCATTTTTTTTAGTTGTTCTATTCCTATGACAGCTTGGAGATCAGTAAATTTAAAATTCCAGCCAAGAGTAAGATAATGGTCATTGCCTGGATTTTCTCGTCCAAAATCCCTGATCTTTCTTATTTTTTCATAAAGTTCAGGATTGTCTGTAACTAAGGCTCCTCCTTGCCCGGTAGTTATTATTTTTGGAGCACTGAATGAATAACTTCCAATATCTCCAAACGTTCCAAGATGTTTCTTCTTATAAAATGATCCAAATGATTGCGCTGCGTCTTCTATTAAGAATATTTTATTTTCTTTACAAAAGTTAACTATATCCATATATTTTGTTGGGTATCTTCCATTTACTGTTACCAGCATTACAGCCTTCGTTTTAGGATTGACGAGTTTTTTAAATAGCTCAAAATCTAAACAAAGTGTCGCTTTTTCTATATCGCAAAAAACTGGTTTTGCTCCAGCAAGAACTATTGCATTTGGACTTGCAATCATAGTGTAATCAGGAACAATAACTTCGTCCCCCTTTCTTACTCCGCATGCCATAAGTGCTATATATAAGCTTACAGTGCCGTTGGACACGATAGAACAGAACTTTGACTTTGTATAGTCGCGCACCATTTCTGAAAACTCCTGGGTTTTTTTGAACTCTGTGACCCATCCCCCTCCTCTCATGTACTTTATTAATTGATTAGTTTCATTTTCATCAAAAGAGGGTTCCATTTGAGGTATAAAGTCAATTTTCTTGTTGTTCTTGTTTTTCATATTTAGCTCACCTCAGCTGGTGTATGTGAAAGATAGATTTTCTCCTTTTTTTTATTTGTATAATAAGTGTCCATGTACTTAGGATGCCACATAGCTCTTATTATTTTTTTTGCATAAACAGAATAAGGATTAATTCCATCCAAACATTTTAGTTTTTCAAAATCTTTTCCAGAAAAATAAGTTGGAGATGATAAATTATAACTAATATTATCTAGTATTTCATACATATTTACATTTTCCCCAAATATATATTTATTTATGTATCTTTTAAATAAATCATATAGTTTCTTTCTGCTTTTTATATTAATTGAATATCCTGTTTCAATATCATCTATTGGAAACTCTAGTTTGCCCAAAATTTCACCATCATCAAATCTTTCAGTAATGATGTGACAAGAGACACCAAATTTTTTTTCTTCGTTTAGTATTGCATGAACACCGCATTTAACTCCTCTATATAAAGGGAGGGGTGCGGGGTGGAAATTGATTGCTACCTTAAAACGATTAAAAATTTTTTTCTCTATTAAACTTCCGTAGTAATATGATATTAAGATTGAATTTTTATAATCTCTATCTACAATATTCTTTCTAATCTCTAAATTATAATTGCTGTCTTTTAATTTGTTGGAAACTATATATAGAATAGGCACTCCCTTTTTTCTTAAATAAGCGATGCAGTGCTTAACATCTTCTCTATCTGAAAATAAAACTATATTTGAAATCATTCAATTGTTACCTTATCTTTTTCCACAGAAACGAATGGTCCATTCTTGCATTCAATAACTTTTGTATCATCTTCCAAAATGTCGTAGCTGTGGCCTCCCTCGAAGCAAACAAGTAAGTCTCCTGCTGTAAGTATATCCGTATGAATAATTTTATCATTGTTATCGAAAATTGTAGCTTTAATTTTGCCAACAATAACGATCACACATTCCTGAGTCATTGAAGCTTTACGAGGATTATAAATATGCTTATGTGCCTTAAGATGTTTATTCTTTTGATACCACCATGTTCCAACTTGACAAAACATGTCATTTGGAGTGAGAAAGTTTAATTCTTCTTTCCAATCCTCTTTCTTATGAATGATTGCAAACAATTTCCCACCTTTAATTATATTCATGCTTTCTTTTTATTATTCAAATACCATTCAACAGTTTCTTCTATCCCATCTCTCAATTTAGTGGGCGGAATCCAGCCCATAAAATGCTTAATCATCCTTTTGTTGTCCATTATTTTATAGGGCGCCCCATCTGGCTTAGTAGGATCGTAAACTAGCTTCCCTTTATAGCCCACAATATCTTTAATTAATTCGGCGAGTGCTCTTACAGAAATACCTTCGCCTATCCCAATATTTATTGGCTCTATAGTTGGGGTTATTGATATAGATTTTAAGATAACCGTCACAGCGTCTTTTACGTATAACCACTCTCGGATCGGTTTTCCGCTACCCCAGACAATTACATCTTTCCTACCTTCTGCCTTTGCGTCACACATCTTCATTATTAGTGCACCTATTACATGAGACTTTTTTTCGTCGAAGTGATCCGAAGGTCCATACATATTGGGTAGTATCAGATTAATAAAATCCATACCATATTGCTTGTTATATGCCCAAGTCTGTACCCAACTTGCTTTTCTAGCAATTCCGTAGGCCAGTACAGACTCATGAAGTGGTCCATCCCACCATAACTCTTCCTTGAGTTTTTTCGTTAGGTGTCCTGGATACGAGCAATTTGAGATAGGATTTATAAACCTTTTAACTTTATATATTCTGGAGAGTTCTATTAAATTCGTAGCCATCAGGATATTGTTGTAATAGCTCTCTGCCGGTTTCTCATAGCCATAGGAAATTCCTCCCACAAAAGCAGCGCAATATATCACAGTATCTATTTTATTTTCTTTAAAGAATTTTTCCGTCTGCTTATAATTTCTAAAATCGATACCTTGAGAAAGAGAAGCAGTTATAAAGGGTAAATTCTCCTTCTTTAATCTATTTACAACGTGGAGTCCCAGGAATCCGGTTCCGCCAGCAACTAATATTTTCATAAAATTATACCTTTTTGCTCACTAAATTATATTGAGCTTAACTTGGCAAGTCAATAAGAATTGGAGTAGTTGATATTTTTCCATTGTGTACAGTAAATATAAAATGAGCCTTTAGCCCAAGATAAATCCTTTTTTCTTTAGTATACTAATGATTAACCTAATAAAGGTAATTGATGCCTTATCGTGTTATTGACTATTTTAATATAAAATGATTAATTGAACATCGTAATCTATATGGTGCATATAATAAAAAAATATTATCCAGTAATGATTCTTGTCCTTATAGCGTTAATTACACACTGGAGGTGGATTTTCATGAATGAAATTTTTTCCTCCGGGGATACCTCCCAATTCAGTTGGTTTATTAATACTTGTAGAGATATCTATTCATCTCCTAGCGCTTGGACCTTAGACACAAGTGGTTCCGGCTTTGGTAGGATAAACTTCGTTCTTTCGATGTACCCATCTCTCAGTTTAATGTATGGTAGTCTCTGTACTTTTTTCCAAAGTACAATAATTGCTTCTAAGTTAGTATATCTCGTTCCCATGGCGATACTGTCTCTCATTGGAAGTTTTATGCTCATATCATATCTATTGAAAAATAAGACTGCCGCTATTGTTGGTGCATTAGTATATGGTTATAATGTGCCTGCACTTGTTTTACAGACAGGCACAGCTCAATGGGCCGTAGCTTATGGATTCACCCCTTTAATCCTCTATTTATTCATAAAGAGCATCGATAATAAGAAATTGATTTTAAGCCTAATTGTGGGCTTAGTGGGCTTTATAGCAGGTTCCTACGATTTCAGAATACTATATATAGTACTGTGGATAATGCTCTTTTATGTTGTTTATAAGGTTTTTTCAAATATAAAAAACCGTAACTTTAAACGAATTTTTTCTACTTTGATGTTTGGAATCATCCCTTTTGTAGTCATGTTTCTTTTGAACTCCTTCTGGATAATGCCTTTTTATCTTTCTGATACTTTATTCCATAATGTGGCATTCGACCGTGCGTTATTTGGAAGTCATTTTTTCTATCTTTCGCATGCTGTAACGCTCTTTCATCCTTACTGGACAGGGGAATCCCTAAAGGTATTTACCGTACAACAAATCCCATTCTATTTTTGGTTAATACCAAATATAGCAGCACTCGGACTGATATTTAACTATAGAAATAAAAAAGTCTGGTTTTTTGCTTTCATAGCGGCATTGGGAATTTTACTGGCAAAACAGGAGGACAACCCCTTTCCACATTTATATCTTTGGCTTTACAATCATTTTCCGGGTTTTAATGCGTATAGAGAGGCAAGCAAATTCTATATGCTAGTAGCGCTTGGTTATAGCGTATTGATTGGAGCTTTTGTAAAATCACTAATGCAGATCAAAGTAAGTAGAAACTACTTCTTCTATGCTCGTTATTTAATTCTTGTTGTAATAGCAAGTGTTTTTATTTGGAATGCAAAACCTCTTTTCACTGGAGAAATCGGGAGATTATTTAATACCATCAGTCTTCCAGCTGATTACAAAATTTTGGCAGAGATCTTAGAAAATGATACTCAATTTTCTAGAACATTATGGTTTCCTGCGCTTAGCAAGTGGAGCTATTTTGACAATCTTCATCCACGCTATGTAATATACTACGATGCTTATGCGTGGTATTTGGAATTCAAAAAAAATCCTAAATATAAGGAACATGTATATAACACCACTAAAGTAGCTCCCGATCTACCCTGGAATTTTGAAGTACTAAATCAAAGTTTTTCCGACAATTTTTTAGATATAACTAGCACGAAATATATTGTTATCCCACCACAATATAAAGATACTCCTGATGACGATATGTTTCTGGGTACAAGCATAAACGATCGTCCTTTTATTATTAACTTTTTTGATAATTTAAACTTTATTAAAAGAATAGATATTGGGACAAAAGATATGGTAGCATATGAAAATTTTAATTATAAACCTCTTATATACATTACAGAAGAAATGGAAACTGTTTATAAAAAAGTTCCATATAAAGTTGTAGATTATAAGTATATAAATGCTGCAGAATACACAATAGAAATAAAAAATATAAACAAACCGCTGTACCTTAATTTTAATAATACCTATGCGAAAGATTGGGCTTTGGAATTAGAAGGCAAGCATCAACTCTCTGACAAAGATCATTTGCAAACAGACATGCAATTTAATGTTTTTTATATCAACCCCACAGACATTATAAAAAATTACAGTACAGAATCTTACACTAAAAATACAGATGGAAGTATAAACTTTAATCTAAGACTTTACTATATACCTCAAGACCTAGTAAATATTGGAACGTATATATCCCTGGCGACTTTTATAGGAGTGTTTATTTATCTGATTGTCTATATTTTGAAAATAGTATTTCGTGCAAAGCGATTAAAATTTAAAATAATAGGAAAATAATGATAAATCCTTTACTATCTATTATTGTTCCAACAAAAAATTCTGCTGTTTTTTTGGATGCTTGTATTAAAAGTATAAAGAACCAGACATATGACAATATTGAAATAATAGTTGTTGATAATTATTCTACTGATAAAACGAAAGAAATTGCAAAGAAGTACACAAAACTAGTTTTTAATAAAGGTCCGGAAAGAAGCGTACAGAGAAACTTCGGTGCATCAAAGGCAAAAGGCGAACATCTACTTTTCATAGATAGCGATATGGAATTAACACCAAGGGTTGCACAGGATTGTGTAAAAATCATCAAAGAACAAAGAATAAAAAATGCAGATCGAAAAATTGGAGGTATAATTATTCCTGAAAAATCTTTTGGAAAAGGTTTTTGGGCACAATGCAAGGCTCTGGAGCGAAGTTTCTATGAAGGGGTGGGTTGGCTAGAGGCAGCTAGGTTTTTCCCAAAAAATGTTTTTAACGAATCTGGTGGATATGATGACAGCTTGGTTAGCGGAGAAGATTGGGATTTAAGCCAGAGAGTTGAAAAAAAATACCAACTGGGAAGGATAAAAAGCTATATAAATCATAATGAAGGAAATCTATCTCTTGGGACTCTTTTAAGTAAGAAAATGTATTACTCTAAACAGTTAAATAGTTATTCCTCTAAAAAAATAAACAATTTAAAAACAAAACAACAACTGAGTTTGATTAAAAGATATGAGTTATTTTTCTCCAATCCCAGTAAACTATTCTCAAATCCACTTCTCGGAATCGGAATGTTATTTATGAAAACGTGTGAATTTGCAGTAGGTGGTATAGGTTATATTCTAAGAAAATGAAAAATATTTTGAATGAAAAGCCGGTGTTAGAATTAAATGCCAGACTGAGGCAAAGTATAAATTTTGTTAATGATTCGGATATACAGAACAAAAAAGTGTTAGACATAGGTTGTGGCTTTGGTTGGTTTGAGTTGAATGCATTAAATAGAGGAGTAAAGGAAATAACCGGAATAGAGATAACAAAAAAAGATTTAAAAGCTGCTAAAACAATTAAAGATAATAGAGCAATTTTTAAAATCGGTGGAGCATTAAAACTACCATTTAAAGATAAATATTTTGATACTGTTGTTGCTTGGGAAGTAATAGAGCACATTCCAAATAATTCAGAAAATAGAATGTTCAGAGAAGTAAATCGCGTTTTGAAAAAGAATGGGAAGTTTTATTTGTCTACTCCCTACGATTCAATTTTATCTAAGTATTTAGACCCCGCTTGGTGGTTAATTGGCCATAGGCACTATACCTCAGAGAAGCTTATAAATTTGGGAATGAAGAGCAATTTTCAAGTAGAAGAGGTATTTGTAAAAGGTGGTATATGGACGTTAATAAGTCTTTTAAATCTGTATACATCTAAATGGTTATTCAGAAGGGGACCATTCTTTAGTAGAAATTTAATTAATAAAGAAATATTGGAGTATGATTCAAATAAAAAGGGTTTTATGGGGATTTTTATTAAATATAAGAAAGTAAATACTTAAATTTTATGCCGGATAATAAAAAAGATAAACCAATTTTTAGATACAAAAATATTTTCCTTCAATCTAGTCATCAATTCATAGGCAACACGCTTGAGTATTTTATCGCACACACAGAGAAACTTGTCGTATTTATCGTAATGCCAAGAGTAAAAAATAAAGATAATACAGTAAGGCTATACAAATACGGAGAACTTATTGAAGAAAAGCCATTCATTTTATCTCAAAATGTTTTTTTATACTATTTAGTATGGTATCTCGAATATCTTAAAGCACTAAGGAAATACTATACCAGAAAAGAACGTTTTTTTGCAGTGGTTTTTCATCCGGTATTTTTTTTTGGAACCACAATGCAAAATTTTTGGAGAAATATTGATTTCGTTTATTGGGTAGGGGATTATTTTCCGGGAAATAATATATTCATTCTTTTATTCGAGAGGCTAAAAAAATTTTATCACGACAGGGTGTCATATTCCTGTTATGCAAGTAATATGATTAATAAAATTCTAAATGGACAGGTTTTAAGCAATATGAATCGTAAGACGGTTATGTTGGGGGTTAACCCAAAAGAAATTAAGCGAACTTTAAAAAGGGAAGGACTTAATATTCTATTTATAGGATTAATAAAGCCGTCTCAGGGTCTTGAATTATTTTTTGATTTCTTAAAAGACAACAGAGAATATAAATTAAAGATAATTGGAGTATGTGAGAAAAATTTATTTTCAAAATATATGACAGTAATAAAAAAACTTAAGATAGAGGATCGGGTATACTTTCCAAATAGATTTTTTTCAGAAGATGAGTTAATTGATATATCTAGACAGTGTCAGATAGGAATAGCACTCTATGAGGATAATCCTTCAAACGTTACTTATTACACTGATCCAGGTAAAGTCAAGACGTATTTGGAACTAGGCTTGCCAGTTATCATGTCTAATATACCAAGCATCGCTTCTTATATCCAAGAATATAAAGCAGGAGAAATAGTTGAAAGGACTCAACCTTCTCTAACTAATGCCGTAAAAAATATTAAGATGAATTATCTAGGCTACATTAAAGGCGTAAAGAGGTTCAATCGGCATTTTTATTATGAGAATTATTACCAAGGAAAGTTTAAATTTCTGGAAAGGGGATAGGTTTTTCAGAAAATAGTCTCTATCTATTTTTTAGGTCTTCCTGCAGAGCCAGTAGGGTGAATTTTTCTGTAGTTTTTCATTATAGATGGAGAGACCCGAAAAGTATCTGATTCATAATCATCTCCGCCTCTCTTGCCTTCTGAAAAAGCTATGAATTGATTATCTTCAATCATTTCGAGAGCATGTATTTCGTTGGGGACAGTTGTTACTAGTTCTCCCTCGTGGATAATAGTGCTTCTTACCTTGCTATTATCTTCGTCTACTTTTCGAAAATAATACCTTAGACTCCCCTTCACCATGTATATATGCTGGGTAGTGAATTTATGATAGTGGTCTCCGCGGAATGTTCCCTTCTTTGAACGGATAATTGCCACGTGATCAATCGGATGGTTATAAAAAATATCAGAGATATTACCTCGATCATCTTCCGTAGCTATTTTAATTTTAGTTTTCTTCACAATAGTTCTTTTTCTCCAGGGACAATAACTTCTAGTTTATCATTTATATTCTTTATTTTCTGAGTTAAATATTTACCAATATTCCAAGCGGTTATTAAAACCACGTCGATATTTTCTTTCTTAAGGCTAGTGTCATCTTTTATAAGTAAAAAAGATCCGGGGGTATACTTTCCAATCTTATGCATTGAAGCGTCTGTAACAAATTCGACTGAATATTTATCGAGTCTATAGAAGTTTAGGAGCGTATTACTTCTTGCGCCAGCCCCAACGGCGGCTATTTTTTTACCCTGCTTCTTAAGGCTATATATCTTTGCCAAAACATCATTCCGGTCTTTAGCTATTTTTGCCATAAACTTGGTATACGTTTCTGGTTTGAATATTTTTGCTTTCTCTTCCGCTTCAATAAATTTACTTACAAGAGAGAAATTATAGTCTGATGAATTTAGACTAGAAATGAATCTTAGCGAGCCACCATGGTAGTTTATGTACTCAACATGCGTAATGTAAAGCCCGTATCTTTTAAGCATCGTATCTGCCGAGCGCACGCTAAACGTAGAAACATGCTCATGAAATATCATATCAAACAAGTATTTTTCTAAAGTATCTTTTAAAGATGGTACTTCAAAAACAAAATAGCCATCTTTCTTTAGGCCTTGTACTACTCCGTCCATGGCTGATTTTAAATTTTCAATATGATTCAGAACGTTATTTCCCATGATTATTTTTGCTTTACCTTTAATTTTTATAGCAGTTGAGATTGTATCTTTTCCTACAAACCCCGCTATTGAGTCAACGCCTATTTTTCTTGCCTGGCTGGTCATAATGGGGGAAGGGTCAATGCCAGTCACCTTAACGCCTTTCTTTTTGAAATGTGAAAGCAAATGTCCGTCGTTTGAGCCGAATTCTATTACGTGATCGGAAGTGCTTAAGTTAGTATATTTACTTACATTATTGAAAAACTCAATCCAATGTTTTATTGCCGTTTCTGAATTGAAAGATGTATAGCTATAATTACTTTCTATATATCTTTCTTCTCTTGAGGTAAAGTATTCATTCTGTAAATGTCCACAGTTTTTGCAGAGTAAGCAGTTGAGTGGATACGTACTTAGGGGAGTCAATAGTTGTTCTTTTTTGAGGAAAGTGTCAGCTAATGGATGAAAACCTAGCTCAATCACTCTTGTTAAATTTGATTTACTGCAGACAATGCATTTTTTTGCCAACATAAGGAATTAAGGTTTGATTATATTTCTTTTTAAGAAATTTCTCAAATATTATATTGTTTTAGCTGTTTCGTAAGGTTTAATGTTTAGGTATTCTTTCCAAGGCTGTCCACTGTCAACCCTGGTAATCTTTCTGAACTTCCGTTTTAGTATAATTACATTATCTCCGGCCCTATATTTACCATTAATGCAGTCAAATATAACCTTAGCCACATCGTGAGTTGTTAGTCTGCTTCTCTTGTCTTCGTTGGGAAATTCTTTATTTCGCATCTTTGTATCTATGCGAGCAGGTGAGACACAATATGCGTTAATTCCTTCCATACCTAGAGACTGGACAAGTGAAATGACACCGGCTTTTGCAGCTGAGTAGGCGCTGTATTTGGGTTTTCCATATAAGCCCGTAACTGAGCCAACTAAAATAATTGTTTTTACGTCATTATTAGTGGCTGCTTGAGCTATGTTAAAACTACCAATTAAATTAGTGAAAACTTGATTTTTCCAATCCTCGAAATCTTGCTGCTTGACTAATCCTGATTGTACCAAACCAGCACAATTTATTACTACTTCAGGCTTATGAGCTTGAATAAACTTCTTCACAGACTTGGGTCTACTTATATCGCAGGCATCATGCTCCACAAGGATAGTGTTCCTCTGCATGGTATATATTTGTTGTGCAAGATCGCTTCCCCCTCCAAAAACCAGAATTTTCATAATATTGTTTTAATTTAAATTAAAACCTTATCTTCGATAAAAGGGCCATTCTTAATCTCTATAATTTCGCTGTCCTCGAGTATATGCACACCATGTCCTCCACTAACGAATATAACAGCTTCTCCTGCTGATATGAAAATAGACTTGAAGTATTTTTTCTCACTATTATATAAGTCAATTTTTATCTTTCCCTTTATAAGAACTAAGCACTCCTGCAGTTTATTCGTAGTACGTTTCTTGGGTGAATGAAGGTGCGCCTTTGTGTATTCTCCCAAGGACCTTTTATGAGTTACAAGCTGTATCGGCTCGCTTGGTTCAGTAAAAGACATTACTCCATTTTTAATTTTTTTTAGCCGAAGAGCTATTAAGTTATTTTTATATGCTATTTTTTCCACATTATGTGAATTTAGTTAGTTGTGTTTAATAAAAACGGTGTCTAGTTACTAATTTATGTCCCTTTCCCAAATTTTTTTTCATAAGATCATAATCATGCTTGATCATGATTTCAACTAATTGTTGGAAATTAACTTTAGGTTTCCAGCCAAGGAGCTTTCTTGCTTTTGATGAGTCGCCGAGAAGATAATCTACTTCTGCAGGACGAAAGTGGACCGGATCTATGCCTATAATTTTTTTCCCAGTCTTACGATCAATGCCTTTTTCCTTTAGGCCCTTTCCTTTCCACGCCAAATCAAATCCCAATTGCTTGGCAACACTCTCAACAAACTCACGTACAGTATGTGTCTCACCAGTTGCCAGGATGAAATCATCTGCCGTTTTGTAATTTAATATTTTATGAATTCCTTCAACATAATCCCTTGAGTATCCCCAATCTCTTTTAGCATTTAAGTTACCAAGCATAAGTACATCCTGCAGTCCTAGCTTCACTCGGGATAAACCCAATGTTATTTTCCGTGTAACAAAAGATACCCCCCGTCGCGGTGATTCGTGATTAAAAAGAATTCCATTGGCTGCGAAAATATTGTAGCTTTTTCTATATATCCGAGTTGTATGAAAAGCAAGAACTTTTGACATAGCATATGGAGATTGAGGATTAAATGGAGTATTTTCGTTCTGAAACGTCTGTTTTTCAACGGCTCCAAACATTTCTGATGATCCAGCTTGATAAAATTTAGTTGGTGCCTTTAACTGGTGTATGGCTTCTAAGATACGTAGTGCCCCTAATCCTGTAACATCCACTGTATACTCGGGCATTGTAAAACTAACTCCGACATGACTAAGCGCTCCAAGATTATAAATTTCATCGGGCTCCGCCTTGTCAATAATTGCAGCAATGTTTGCGCTATCGGAAAGATCGCCAAAGGCAGTTTGGAAATTTGGAAATTTAGCATTATTAAGTAAATGGTCTATACGTGATGTATTTGGATAACTTGCGTGTCTCTGAAGACCGTATACTTTGTAGCCTTTTTCCAGAAGAAGTTCTGCCATGTATGAGCCATCCTGCCCTGTAACTCCTGTAATTAATGCTCTCTTTGCCGCCATTTTGCAAATATATCATGTTTTTTTAAAAAGTGAAATACCTACGAATGTAGAATAGATGTATAAAAAATGATAATATGTACACAAGTTTAATACTTTTTCAAAAATTTAATGGAATTAAATAATCTCATATTGGTAACAGGAGGTAATGGACAACTGGCAAAATCGATGTTAGATGTATACCCCAAAAGAGAACTTTATTTGGCCACTAAAAGTGAGCTTGATGTAACAGACAAAAATCTTGTATCAAAGATAATCTCGAAAATTAAGCCTAGAAAGATTTTTCATTTTGCCTCTTTAACTCGAGCCGATGACTGCGCGAGAGATCCTGATCTAGCATATAGAATTAACGTAGAGGGAACAAGAAATATTGTGGAGGTATGTAAAAAATTTGACATTCCACTTCTTTTTGTAAGTACTAACGAGGTATTTGATGGCAAAAAGAAGTCTGCTTACATCGAAAAAGATAAGGCAAATCCAATAACGATTGCGGGTAAAACAAAATTTCACGCCGAAAATATCATAAAAGAGAATTTAAAAAAATACTTTATCATTAGAACTTCTTGGTTATACAGTAAATGGAGCCGCAATTTTCTTTATGTAATATTTAGCAAAGCTAAGGAACTCAAGCAAATTCGAATAGTTAAAGATGAAATAAGCTCACCTACATATTCCCTAGATCTTGCTGCTGCTATTAAGGAATTATTATTATCTGATGAATTCGGACTTTATCACTTAGTTAACGAGGGTATGGCTTCTAGGCTACAGTTGGCAAAAAAAGCTTTTGCACTTTCCGATGTAGATGGAATAAACATAATTCCAATAAGTTTAAAAGATTTTGACAGGCCATCTAAGCCGCCATTATTCTCACCTTTAAAAAATACGAAGGCCAGGGAGATGGGTATTGTTTTACCAAGATGGGAGGACGGACTAAGAAGATTTTTGAAGGAAAATACATTATAGTGAACAACATTTGAAGCCTTTGCAATTGGACTTATAAAACTTCTTTACCCCTTATGAACCCTCTGAGAACAAAAAAATTGCTTACAAAGATTAAGCAAACATTGACGAAAGGTAAAATTAAAATTCTTGGGTTCATACCAGAATATAAATAAGTATTTTTCGTGTTTGCAAAAGAAAACAATATAAATAAAAATATTGCTGCAATTAGCAATAGAGATATTTCAAATAATAAATAGATGACAAGTCCAATTACGAAAAATAAAGTTAGAAATTCTCTGAAGAAAAGTAACATTAGATCTATAAGACTATATTGACTGTAATGGTTTTTAAGTACTGCCCCTGCCGCTTCTGCATATCTTGCACTTCTATAAATTAATCTAAAAAGAGAATAATCTTTAGCGAAAGATTGTTTATGTATATACACGTTTTCTGATTTTATGATGTTTCCTAATTTCTCTAGTTTTAACCACAAATCAGCATCCTCTCCTCCCGCGTAATATTTTTCTGCATCAAACTTACCGACTTTTTTAAGAGCAGAAACTCTATAAATATCAAATTTGGCAGCAAGAAAATGCCTTTGAGACATGAGGAATCTATCGAATTCACATTTTTCCCAAAAAGTAAATTTTTTCCAGTCTTCGAATCTATGTCTAATCTTACTTATGGCCGCAACATTGCTTTCGTTTTCCATAATTTTATAATATTTTTCTATAGCATTATTTCTCTCTATTACAATATCAGCGTGCATTATTATCAATAACTCTGTTTTAACTAAATCAATTGCCTTATTATATTTTCTAGACAATCCTGTTGGTTTGGTGTTCTTGATAAAATTGAATTCAATGTGAGAAGTTTTAATATGATTATTAATAAGATCTATAGTTTGATCAGTTGACCCATCATCGATAATGATTATTTTACGAATCTGATTTGTTTTCTGTCTTTCTATGCTTTGTAGGGTATCTAAAATAGTTGTCTCGTTATTGTATGTTGGAATGAATATTGTAATATGCTGGTTTATCATTATTGTCTTGCGTTGACTCTCAATATATAATTAAGCTTATTATACATACAAAACTTACAATCTCCAATCTAAACGCAAGATGAAAGTAGCCTTTTTTACTGTATTTTTTCTAGAGCATGGTGGAGGACTTGCGAAGTATTTTATCGAAACCTCATCTAATTTATCTAAATTACCTTCGGTCAAAGCAGACGTTGTCACCATGGATGATAAGTTCGCCTTAACAATCATGAGATTGACTCATATATTCTATTTATCTTTTGTATCAAAAATGGACATGAGTCTTATTTATAAAGAGAGCAAAAAGAACATCGAGGAAAATTTAGGCGACGCTGGTTATTTTAAAGTAGATTCTATAAGATCACTTCGAAAGAAGCTTCAGGAATATGATGTAATTTACAGCAAAAATGAAGTTCTGGAAGCCTTTATTTTAAAATTCCTAGTTGGATATGAAAATTTACCTCCAGTTATATTTGGTTGTCATACACCTTTTTATTACCCGGAAACAAAATCTTTACAATCGAAACTGCATAATTTTCTCTATAGCGGTTTCATTTACAGATTTTTAACATCAGATGTTAAGGCGTTTCACGTGCTTAACAGTTCTGATGAGCAATATCTTAGAAGGTTAATGCCCGCTAAGAACATAGTTAAGATTTATAATGCCTTAGATTTTAAAACAAATAATACTAGAAGAAACAGTAAGTTTAACCATAATTGGGATAAGAAAAAACTCAATATTCTATGGGTCGGTAGACTTGCAGAAGGGAAAGGAATTCCTGACTTATTGTCCGTGATTGACTATCTTAATTTAAGAGGATATGAAAATCAGTTTATTTTTAATATTATTGGTGACGGAAGTAAGGTTCTTAGAGAGAAAATTATTAAGTCAGCTGAGAGATGGAATAACGTGAATTATATGGGATCCGTAGAGCATAGATACATGCCGAGTATTTATAAAGAAAATGATTTATTTATCTGTACTAGTAAGTGGGAAACGTTTTCATATAGTGTTCTGGAGGCTCAGGCGGCAGGATTGCCCGTAATTGCGTTTAATATGCCCGCAGGTCCTCGTGATATAATCGAGCAGAATAAAACGGGATTTCTTGTCAGTAGTAATAAGGAATTTGCAAAAAAGATAATCCAAATTTCAAGAAATAAGGGTATTTTTAAAGTAGAATTGATTAAAGAAATTACCGAGGCTAGATTCGACCCAGGAAGAATATATAAGCGTCTTCATAAAGTCTTATCTGATATTGCGAGAGTAAACTAGATATAAATTCAAATTTAGCTAAACCTATATGTTTAACAAGATAAAACATTTGTCCTGGATGATTTTTTTAATAGTCATCTATATGGTGGTATACCACACTTGGTTCTTGAACCTGGAAATTTTAACGAGCGGAGATTGGATTTTTTTCTTTGAAGAAACCATGAGCAGTCTTCGTTTATATTATTTCACACTATGGTTAGGAGATGCTTCTTTTGGTCGTGTAATTGTAGATGTTAGTCAAGCACCAACGTACGCGTTATATGGAATACTCTCAAAGTATTTTGGCTTAAGTTATGCTTTGTCGGAAAGACTCATTCATTTTTGGCCGGCTGTAATTTTATCTCCAATTTCTTCATATTTTCTTCTTAATAAATTATTTAAGAATAAGGCCGCAGTAGTTACAGGTATTCTGATTTATAGTTTCAATACGTATTTTCTTATTTTGCAGACTGGAACCTTAACCTTAATGGCAGCTTTTGCCTTGTTTCCTCTAGTAATATTTTTTTACATAGAGAGTCTAGATAGAGAAAAATTAGTTTATATATTGCTCACAGCCCTATCTTTATTTATCATAATTTCTTATGAGACTAGGGCGGGATATGTAATGGGAATTATATTATCTATGTATTTTATTTACTACTTACTATTTATTAATAATAAAAAACAATTACGGCATTTAATTCACAAATTTACTGTCGGTCTGGTACCCGCAATAATCGCTTTTCTCCTTAGTTCTTATTGGATAATGGGACTTTCCCATTCGGGGTCTTTAACAAATAGTGATCTCTTCCATAGAGGTTTATTCGGTGATGGATTTTCAAACATTTTATATTCAATTACGCTTTACCAATCATTCTGGTCAGGTTCTTTACCTGCAGTATTTAATCCTCAACAAATCCCTATTTATTATTGGTTGATACCTATTGTTGCATTTTTGGGATTATATCTAAATAGAAAGAATAAAATTGTAATATTTTTTGGTTTACTTGCTCTTTTGGGTATTCTACTAACAAAACAATCAGGAGCCCCTTTTCCAGGTTTGTATTTGTGGCTTTATTTGCATTTGCCAGGATTTGATGCTTTTAGGGAAGCAAGTAAGTTTTATCCCCTTACAGCTCTGGGTTATTCTGTACTGATTACCGGTTTTGTGGCATGGTTATGGAAGAATTGGAAAAAAACTAGAATGAGTGTTTATGGAAAATATTTTCTTACGATTCTAATCATTGCAATATTTTTATGGAATACGAAACCTTTGATCACAGGGGAGATAGGAACCCTCTTTGTCACACGCACGATACCAAAAGATTATATAGTTAATAAAGATTTTATAAATAAACAATCAGATTATTTTAGAACTCTTTGGATACCTAAAGTTTCAAAGTGGACTTTCTTTACAAATATTCACCCGGAAATTAGCTTGATTGATATTGTAAATATTGAGTGGAAGAATCTATTTAATAGCTTCTTATCAGATGATAATTCAAATCAAGCCCAGCAAACTTTATCTTTTTTGAATTATAAAAATACTCCAAATTTGTTTAAATTGTCTTCGATAAGATATGTTTATGTTCCAATCCAAGATAAGGCTAATGATGATGACTTTTTTGTACACTACGGGGAACCCAGACAGTACTACATAAACAGTCTGAATAAGATTACTTGGCTTAAGAAAATAGATATAGGAACGAAAGACTTAGCTGTTTATGAAAATGAGAACTTTATGCCCCATCTATACATAACACAAGAGAAGGAAACAATCAGAAAAGAAATTCCTTTTGAAAAGGTTTCATATGAGTTTGTTCATCCCACACAATATTCTGTGAGTTTAAAAAATGTTAAAGAACCTTTTTACTTAAATTTCTCCGAAAGTTACCATCCCGATTGGACAGTTTACGTAGGAGACTTTGCATGGTGGAAAGTTCTCACAGTTTCCGAACATAAAGACTCCATGATTCAAATTCCAGACAGCAATCATTTTGAAAATGATGCTACCCTTAATTCATTTCTCTTAAGTCCCATATCTATTTGCAAGCAAATAGCTTGCGAGCAAAATTCTGATGGCAGTTATAATATCGAAGCGACGGTTTATTTTAAACCTCAGTTATACCTCTATCTTGGTGGAATAGTGAGTCTTACTACTTTACTGGCAGTCACTGGATATCTGTCTTATTACGGTGTAATGAATATTAAGAAGAGGAAAGATGAGTGAAGAACTATTTCATTTCAGGTAAAAAGCTTTATAATAATGATGCTGTCTTAACAGTAATAATATTGGACTCATCTTTATATTTTTATAAGAAAGAACCATGATAAAAAAAATTACACTCTTATTATTTTTCATATTTTTGACTGCTGTTTATATTTACAGTGCATCTAATTTAACTGTTGTTCAAACCAACTTAGGGGAAGAAGCTTTTTCTGTAACAACCAAGGCTCCGGGCAACTTTCAGGTTGAGAACGTTGACTACGGAGAACTAATAAAAGGTGAGAAGCTTCAAGGTAGCTTTATTGCAACTAACGATTTTTTGGGACAGGTTTCTATTCGTTTTTACAACTTCCAGAGAATCAATCCGGATAGTGTTGTTTTCAGGATTAAAGAAGAAGGAGCCAAAGATTGGTATTATGAAAGCGCATACACAACAGGCCAGTTTCAACCTAATATGCTTTTCCCTTTTGGCTTTCCTGTTATCTCTAATTCTAAAGCAAAAACCTATATCTTTGAAGTTGAGTCTTTGGATGGGAAACCGGAACATTCAATCGGTATTAGTTCTGTAGAACCCTTGGGCGCAGTTTTATACCAATATCCTAAAAGTTATCTGTTTTCAAATCCCTCTAATCTAGTAGGTTATATAATGGAGGAAAAAATTGAAAAGATAGAGTTAGGCTTCCCAACCTTAATAGGAACTGGAATTTATGTTAATTTTATAATTCTTTCCTTATTTTTAATTAATCTTGGTTTAAATCAATTAAAAATTTTTAATTTAAGCTGGGCAAAAAAGAACATGTCAGCATTAATTATTATCTTTGGAATTTTAATAATTAACTTAGCAGCAATTGTATATTACCTAAAAAAAACGCAGCTCTCTATGGACCTTACAGTAATAGCCTTTTTTGTGTTGGTCGCTGGAGTAATTTACCAACTATTTGACTTAAAGTTTAAAAATAAAAACTCCTAGAAGACGTAATAGTCTTTGAAAAAAAAGTGAAAAAATTATTATTGAAATTTCTCCCCCTTGAGTTTCTGTTGATTATTTCTATTATCGTGTATAAAGAATGGTTTTCATTCTCTGTCTTTTCTTATGCTGACTGGGTTTTCCGTTCGAATGCCGCAATTAAGGATTTTATTTTCCCTTCCTTTTGGAAAGGGGGGGTAACGTTATGGGAATATCCTTTTAGATTTCTATACGGTTTATTTGGACAGTTAGGGTTTGATGGAAATATTGCCGAGAAGTTTTTAATATTCTGGCCAATCGCAATACTAGGTACTATTGCGGGATTTTTGCTGACAAGAAAAATTACAAATTCTAATATTGCAGGATTTGTTGGGTCACTGATTTTCACATACAATACTTACTTTCTTTCAATATTAACTCAGGGCCACGTATTTTTGCCTTTAGGATTTATTTGTTGTACTTTTGCTTTTCTTTCTTTTATTTATTTGCTTGAAACTAAGAAAAAACTATTTATACCGATTACAACACTTTTATTGTTTGCGTCTGGATCCGTTGATTTTAGAACTTTTTATATAGTAAGTGGAGTTATTTTACTTTACTTTTTCTACAATCAGTTTTTTCTGGAAAAAAATTGGCGGACTCAACTCAAGAAAAATTTGTCTCTATTTTTTTCTGTTTTCATCCTCTTATTAATACTGAATATTTATTGGATAATTCCTAATCTTACAACTGGCACTCTTGCAAACAATGAATTTTTAAATAGACCCATCATAGAAGGTAATTTTTTTAATATTCAAAATGTTGGTTCTCTTTTTTATCCATTTTGGACAGGAATAGAAACAACCTGGTTTGTAGTCCAGCCAATTCTAATACATTTCTGGTTATTTCCTATTGTTGCATTCTTAGGATTAATAGTTGGTAGAAGAAATAAGCAAGTTTTTTTCTTCGGCCTACTTGCATTAGTTGGAATTTTTTTGGCAAAACAAGATAGTGCTCCTTTTGGACAAATCTATAATTTATTTTACGATTATATACCGGGATTCAGTGCCTTTAGGGAAGCAGGTAAGTTTTATTTTTTAATTGTGTTGAGCTATTCGGTATTGATAGGCTATTTTGCCCTTTGGCTGTTTAATTATTTAGAAAACCATAAATTTGCAAAATACATAATTATATTTTTAATAGTTTTGTTGCCGCTATGGAATACCGTTCCATTTTTGACAGGTTCTATAGGAACTGTGTTTGTTCCGAAAACTGTTCCTTCCGATGTTGAAAAACTGAATACTTTTTTAACAGGGCAAGATGAATATTCAAGGGTGTTCTGGATAAATATGGATCATCGCTGGGATATATCGAGTAATAAAACTCCAGTAATTTCGGCAAATGTCGCGACATTAAAAAACTGGAAAGTATCAATAGAGGACCTTGATAAATCTATAGATTTGGATTCTTCTAACGTTGAAGGAGAGAAGCTTAAAACTCTTTTTGCATCTGAAATAGGAAAGAAATTGCTATCCCTAGGCTCTTATGGGTACGTAGTTATAACTCTGAAGAGTAATGAACACGCAGACTCAGACATAAGTGCAAAATCCTGGGATAGTTTAAGAGAGTATTTGAGCACTGTAGATTATTTAGAACAAGTGAATATTGATACTGAAAGCATTGCAGTTTTTAGAAATAATAACTTAAGACCCCTTATTTATATGACACCAGAAAAAGAAAGCCTGCATAATGAAGGCACATTTAAGAAATCAAATTTCACTACCAATAATACTTCTCATTATTCAATTACTCTTGACAAAAAAACTGAACCGTTTTATCTAAACTTTTCAGAAAAGTATCATCCCGATTGGAATATGTATGAAGGGAAGTTGGATTTAGTGAAATTTTTATTAGGACAACACAAGCAATTATCAAATGAAAGGCATTTTAAGAATGCTGCTGGATTTAACACTTTTTATATAGTTCCTAGCGAGATTTGCAACACCTATCCTTGCAGGCTTACTCTTCTATTCAGACCACAAGGGTATCTTTATATAGGGTTGTTGATCAGCTTGGTAACTCTTCTTATAACCATAAGCTCTGCAATATATTTTAAAAAAAAGCTATAATTAAGCTTCTTATCGAGCAAATATAAATTTAGTTATATTTTGTGTTTAGTTTGAGAAATAGCATTGGAAAATGATACAATTGAGCTCGTTATGTTAATTACCGCACTTGTTCCTGTTTACAACGAGGAAGAAAGCCTTGAAAAGCTATATCCTAGGCTTAAGAGCGCCCTTGAGAGCCTTAAAATGGGTTATGAGATCATATTTGTGGACGATGGTTCTTCGGATTCGACACTCGATATACTTAAAAAACTGGCTGCAAAAGATAAATCTATAAGAATATTTTCTTTCCGAAAGCATCAAGGTAAGGCTGAAGCATTAACTTATGGTTTTCAGCGTGCAAAAGGAGACTATGTAGTTACCTTAGACGCAGATTTACAGGATAGGCCGGAAGAAATACAAAACCTGCTAAATAAGTCAAAAGAAGGGTTTGAGCTTGTTTGCGGTTGGAGGAAAAACAGGAAAGACTCAATTATTATGAAAATCCCTTCTAAGTTTTTTAATTTTGTTATGTCGGCTTTTTGGGGAGTTCATTTACACGATTATAACTGCGGACTTAAGCTTTACACCAAAGAAGCTGCAAAAGTACTTAACCTATACGGAGGAATGCACAGATTTATTCCTCTTCTTGTTTCAGAAAAGGGCTTTGAGGTAACTGAGCTTGCCGTAGTGCATGAGCCAAGAAAATTTGGAAAATCAAAATATGGCTTTTCTAAGGTGTTTAAAGATATTCCCGATATGTTTACAATTTTGTTTTTAACAAAATACGCTAAACGACCTTTGCACTTCTTTGGATTTGCAGGAGGAGTTTTATCTGCAATAGGATTTTTTATCCTTTTTTACTTGCTGATTGTTAAAATATTAGGCGAATCAATTGGAACAAGGCCTTTACTGACCTTTGGCGTTCTTTTAGTATTGGTTGGTTTACAAATACTTTTTACTGGTCTTATTGCTGATATGATACTTAGTATCGCAGTGAAAAACGAAGGCAACAGAATGGTTGAGGAGTTGAAATATTCCACAGAATGAGAATTGGAATAGATATCTCACAGCTTGCTTTTGAAAATACTGGAGTGGCAAATTATCTTAGCTCATTAATCGAAGAGTTGCTTAAGCTTGATGAGCAGAATAAATATATTCTATTTTACTCTTCGCTAAGAAAGAATCTTAAATCTGAAATCTTAAATCTTAAATCTAATAATGTTTTAATAAAACAGTTTAGGATTCCTCCGACTATTTTAGATTTACTATGGAATAGACTGCATATTATGCCAATTGAAAATTTTATCGGAGATGTTGATATTTTTATAACCTCCGATTGGACAGAACCACCTGTAAAAAAAGCAAAAAAAGCAACAATTCTTTATGATTTAATAGTTTACAAATATCCAGAGGAGACTCATCAGGAAACAGAATTTAATCCTCTCAAATTTATAATCTCACCAAACATTGTAGCTTCTCAAAAAAGAAAGCTCGAATGGGTTAAAAAAGAAACTTCTAAAATTCTTTGTATTTCGCAGTCGACAAAAAAAGATGCTACAGAGATTTTAGGAATTCCGCAAGAAAGACTTGAAGTGATAGGAGCAGGAATATGATTAGAATTGATGAAAAGCTTTTTAAACACTATTAACATTAAACAGAGCCTCCTTTTAACATTTTTGGTATTTCTTTTAGGATTCTTGTTTTATCTTTTAAATATCACCTCTGCCCTGGCATACGAAAGTAGTATAAGTTGCAACAATAGATTTGTAACACTAGTAAATCCAGTTAGATCAAGGTCATTGTGGCTTGATAAAAGTCTAAATCCCTTAATAAACCAATACTCATCTATTAAACAAAGAGGGTTTCCTGCTACTTGGCTTTTGCAATACGATGTTTTCTCCGATAAAAAACTAATGGAACAAATAAAAGGGCTTAACCCAAAGCAAGAAAAAGGTCTGTTGTTAGAAATCTCTCCACAGCTGGCCAGTGATGCAAGAGTAATTTATCCCGTAAACACTCCTTGGTTTTTTCCTAATGCAGCTTTTTTATCAGGTTACACACAATCTGAAAGAATAAAATTGATAGATACGCTTTTTGAGAAATTTAAAAATCAAAACAGCTATTATCCTAAATCGGTAGGTGCTTGGTGGATAGACTCTTTTTCTTTAAATTACATGGTCGAAAAATTTAGTATAACTTCGGCCTTAATACTTGCAGACCAAAAAACAACCGATAGTTATGGAGTTTGGGGACAATGGTGGGGGGTACCATTTTATCCTTCCAAGGCTAATATTCTCACTCCAGCAAGCAATTTAGAAAATAAACAAAATGTTGTAATAATTCAATGGGCCCAAAGGGATTTAACAAAGGCACATGGGCAAGGGCCAGAGTTCTCTAATTACTCTCTTCAGGCTAATGATTATATTAAGCAAGGAGAGAATACGAATTATTTTAATGACTTAATTAAGGTTTACCTAGATTGTCATAACCAGCTAGGGCAGGTGACGGTTGGTTTAGAAACAGGAAGCGAAAGTGTAGATTACTTGGAAGAATACAAAAATCAACTAGAAAATCTCTCAAAATACCCAAACTTAGAATTTGTTACCATGCAAGATTTTGCCGAAACTTTTCAAAAGGTCTACCCTAAGTTTCCTGAAAAAATCACACTGGCAGATGAATTATCTACATGGTTATTAAGTACAAAAGTAAGAGAAAATGCATATTTGAGAGACAGAATTAAATATGAGTTAAACAAATCCTTTGCAGATTATTTTATTGAAGATAATCAAAGCTTTCTAAACAGAGCTTTGTCCTCAAATACATCTACCAATAAAGAAAATTACTCAGATCAAATTATTCTGTTAATAATATTTTTTTCATTAATTATTTTTAAAAAGTTGAAAAAACTTGGTATCTGGTTTATTGCTTTTCTTTTCATCTTTGCAAGCTTCGGACTTTTAATGAGATCTCATATTCAGTTCAGCTGGTTAGTTTTCTACGGCCCCGTTGTAGACAATTTATTATTGTTTAAGTCTCTATGTATATTATTGAGTTTATCCATTTTTTACTTTATAAGTAAAAAGTTTAATAAAAAAATGCTTCTTTTTGTGCCACTGAGTTTCGGTCTTGATTTTATTCTTACCCTTCCTCGCTACATTCAACTTGGAGACAGATATTATTTTGGATTAAGCTTGGATGCACTTAGGTTTTTGGGAGTAAGTATTTCTAAAACATCGCTATATTTCATAAATCAAGACTTCCTCGCTTATCAAGCAGCGTCTCTTTTAAAATTTAATTTCGGTAAAATATGGAATAATCTTTTAATAAGTTTCTTAATATATCCATTAGTCCATTTTTTATTAGGAGTTGTTTTGTATCTGGTGTATAAAAGACTGCCTATAGGGTTGAAAAATCCCTTCTTACTTATTCTACTAATCCTATGTTTTGGTTGGTTAATTTATATTTTTAATATTGATCCCACACAAGTTAAATAATGTTATTTCTGCTAAAATTTATGAAGAGGTAAAATGATAAATATTGGAATTGACGGGAATGAAGCAAATGTAGATAGAAGAGTTGGGATTGGAGAATACGCGTTTGAAATTATTAATGAGTTTCAAAAATTAAAAACCCAAAGCGCAAGATTTATTATTTATCTTAAAGAAACGCCAAAACATCACATGCCGACTCCAACGTCTAACTTTTCATATAATATTGTAGGCCCTAAAAAATTATGGACCCAATTTGCTCTTCCAATAAATTTATACTTATATAGAAAACCTGATATATTTTTTACTCCAACGCATTACGCTCCAAGATTCTCTCCAATACCAACTACTATTTCCATAATGGATATATCCTATATATTTTACCCGGAGCTTTTTTTGAAAAAGGATTTGTATCAACTTACCAACTGGACTAAATATTCTGTTGCAAAAGCTAAGGCTATCTTTACTATTAGTACTTCCAGCAAGGATGATATAATCAAAACATACAGTGTGGACGAAAATAACGTTCACGTAACATATCCGGGAATAAAACAAGTATCAGGTATAAAGAATAAGGTATTGAGTATGGAAGATTTATCAAAGAAGTTTGGTGTAAAAGGGAATTATATTCTTTTTGTGGGAACTCTCCAGCCAAGAAAAAACATAGAAAGACTAGTAGAGGCTTTTTCTATGCTTTCAAAAAGCGATCTTTCCTTGGTTATTGTAGGTAAAAAAGGTTGGCAGTATGAAGATATTCTTAGATCTCCTAAAAGGTATGGCGTGGAAGACAGAGTGAAGTTTTTAGATTTTGTGGAAGATGATGATTTGCCATCTTTATACAAAAATGCAGCTTGCTTTGTGCTTCCTAGTCTTTATGAAGGATTTGGACTACCGGTTTTGGAGGCGATGAAATACGGCTGTCCGGTGCTTATTAGTAACGTTTCTTCTCTGCCTGAAGCAGGCGGAGATGCCGCTTTGTATTTTGATCCTACAGACTCCGAGGATATAGCAAGACAAATAAAAAGAGTTTTAACTGATGATAAATTGCGAAATGCGATGATAGAAAAGGGTAAGGCACAAGTTAAAAAGTTTTCCTGGGAAAAGACAGCCAAAGAGACTCTTAGGGTTTTAGAAAGTTTGAAATGAATAGAATTTACAGGAGATTAAAAACGGTTTTTTGGGAGATTATCGTGATGAAGCTCAGATGGGTTGGGCACATTCCTTCTCATCATCTTCGAAGATTTTTTTACCGACTTTGTGGAATTAAAATCGGCACGGGCTCTACTATTCATATGTGGGCTAATTTTTATTACCCACCCAATATTAGAATAGGAAAAGATACGATTGTTGGAGAAAATGCAGTTTTGGACGGCCGCGCTTCTTTAAACATAGGAGATCACGTAGACATAGCATCGGAAGTTATGATTTACAATTCACAACATAATTTGTCCGAAGAAGATTTTGCAGACGTGGAAAAAGCAGTCCTTGGACCTGTTAATATAGATGATTACGTATTTATTGGACCACGAGCCATTATTCTACCCGGGGTAACAATTAAGAAAGGAGCAGTTGTTGGAGCAGGTGCTGTAGTAACAAAGGATGTAGATGAGTTTAAGATTGTTGGAGGAGTTCCAGCAAAGGAAATAGGGGAAAGACAAAATAAAAATCCAAACTACAAACTTGGAAGAGCTGCATGGTTTAGATAAATAGATGATTAAAAAAATTTATAACTTTGTTAAAGCTAATTTATTATTTGTTGAAACGTTAGTGCTTCTTGCATTTATCCCTCTTTATCCAAAGCTTCCTTTAATAAATGTTAATAATACTTGGGTTTATATAAGAGCAGAAGATTTTTTGGTTCTTGGCGTGCTTCTTTCCTGGCTAGCTTTACTTGTGCGCAAAAAAATTACGTTACGTACTCCTTTGACCTTTCCTATTCTAATATTCTGGATAGTAGGTGCTGTTGCAACAATTCACGGTGTACTTTTAATATTTCCTACACTTGCAAATACATTTCCAAATGTAGCATTTCTTGCCTTAGTTAGGCATGTTGAATATTTGAGCTTATTTTTTGTTGCCTATCAGGGAATGAAAGACAGGAAACTTTTGTACTTTGTTATTGGCACCATACTTATTACTCTTCTTGCAATTATTTTTTATGGGTTTGGACAAAAGTATTTTGGTTTTCCTGCATTTTTAACAAGCAACGAAGAGTTTGCAAAGGGGATACCGATACAGCTTTCCGAGCTTTCGCGCGTTCCGTCAACTTTTGCCGGGCACTACGATTTAGCCGCTTATTTAGTCTTAATGATTCCAATACTGGTCAGTTTATTTTTTGTAATCAAGAATTTTCTCGTTAAGGGTATTATTCTTTTTACAACCTTGCTTTCTTTCTGGTTACTATTTATGACAGTTTCTAGGGTCTCGTTTGTGGTGGTTTTTGTGTCCTTATTTATAGTTTTTTTCTTTCAAAAGAGAAAATTAGTCTTATATTCCGTACCCGTTATTATAATCGGAGCACTTCTTTTCTTGGCGTTAAAACCAACTATTTTGCAGAGATTCCAAAATACTGTAGATACGGTAGATGTATTGGTAGATGCAAATACAGGAAACTCCATTGGTCATGTAAAATTTGTTTCAAAAGAATTTTTCCAAGACAAAATTGTTTTATCGCAGCGAGTAAAAGATCAGGAAGAACTTGTTAACGCTTTAGCGGGAGAAAAAAATTCTTCACCTTCTGCAATTTTTCCGTATAAGTTTATTCCAAATGAGGTTACATTGGTAAAAGCGGTAAACTTATCAACGGGTGAAAACTTACCTTCAGGAACAGGCTACATTAACCTTGCGCTTTCTCCTGTTATAAAAAGAGTTGGAAATTTTTTCTATGAGTTTCCGCCGGATGTAAAATCTTCTCCATCGGCCCAATTTTTAGTTTTACATGGAAATTTTATTATTAAAAGAGCTGCTGCTTACGATTTATCTTTTACCACAAGGTTTCAAGGAGAATGGCCAAGGGCGATAGAGGCTTTTCAAAGACAAATATTAATAGGAAGCGGTTACAGTTCGGTAACTTTGGCAGTAGACAATAATTATTTGCGAATATTGGGCGAGATAGGCCTTTTAGGATTTATTGCTTTTCTTTCAATATTTTTCTCTTTCTTTATTTATCTTAAAAAGGTGTGGAAGAGTTTAGATTACGGTATTGAAAAAAATTTTCTTCTTGGATTTGGGGCAGGACTGGTTGGGCTTGGCTTAAACGCATTTTTAATAGACGTTTTTGAGGCGTCTAAAATTGCTTATACATTATGGATCTTAATGGGTATAGCGCTTGGAATAATTGTTTTAAATTTAAAATCAGAAATTAATCTATTTGATGAACTAAAAAAAGCAGCAGTTTCTACATATGCAATTGTAATTTATCTTCTTGGACTTAGTATTGTTTTATATTCTCCACTAATAAATAATTTTTTTGCAGGAGATGATTTTACTTGGCTAAAGTGGGCTGCTAAGGCGCCATCTAATTTGTTAACTTACTTTACAGATTCGGGAGGCTTTTTCTTTAGGCCGGGAACAAAAATTTACTTCGATTTTATGTATAACACTTTTTGGCTAAATCCGGCTGTTTATCATTTAGTTTCTATAGTTCTCCATTTTATTGTTTCAGTTTTGTTTTTCCTTGTTGCAAAAAGAGTTTTTAAAAGTACTCTTTTATCCGCTTTCTGCGCATTCCTGTTTCTTATATTAAGCGGCTACTCCGAAATAATTTTTTGGATTGCGGCAACGGGACATCTTTTTACCGCAGTCTTTGCACTTTTAGGCTTACTTCTTTTTATTAAATGGGATGAAACAAAAAAAGTTTATTATTATATTTTAGCGTTTGCCTCATTTACACTTACTCTTTTATTTCATGAGTTAGGCGTGGTTCTTCCTCTTTTGGTGTTGGCATACAGACTTAAGGACACAAACTTAAATACAGTAATGGCAGAAATCAAACAACGTGACTTTGTAATTCTTTTTATTCCAGTTGTTTTATATTTTGTTTTACGGCTTTTTTCCAATAGTCATTGGTTTTCCGGAGATTATAACTATGATTTAGTTAAGCTTCCATTCAATTTTGTAGGAAATATTTTGGGGTATATTTCTATTGCTATTTTAGGACAAGCGACAATAGGCATATATGAAAATTTAAGAATTTTACTTAGGGAAAATATGGTTTTATCGGGAGGTTTAGTTTTTATAGGAATTGCAATTATTACTCTTATTTATAAAAAGGGAAAAAATATTCTTGATCAAATAGATAAAAGAATTTTATTTTTTGGAGCGTCTTTCTTTATTATTTCACTTCTTCCGTACTTGGGACTTGGAAATATAACTTCAAGATATAGCTATCTTTCTACAATAGGAGTGATTTTTGTCTTGGTTGTAGTGTTTAAAAAAATATATGAGTTTCTTTTAGAAAGCGGAAGAAATGTAGCCATTGCTGCAATGGCCGTACTTTTGTTAATTTATGGTTTCTTTCACATAATTTCATTTCAACAAAGCGCTGCCGATTGGCATGGTTCATCTACCAAAGTTAAGAACTTCTTTATATCCTTTGATTCATATTACAGCGATTATTGGTCAAATAAAGATTTAAGCTTCCACTTCTTAAATGTTCCGATAAAGTGGGGACAAGCCTGGGTTTTCCCGGTTGGGCTTGATGACGCAGTATGGTTTGCAGTTAAAAACGATAGCGTAAAAATATACAAGGATACCAATCTAAATGATGCTTTGCAGGCAGTAGGGAGTTCAAGAACAGACAAGATATTTGTATTCAACAGCGACGGAAGCCTTACCGAAGTAACCACTAGAAACCAACCAAAAGTTAATAAATGACATTAGGAAAGAAGATTGAAATTTTTATATTAGCAGTTTTACTTTGTTGCGGTTTTTTAGCACGTCTTTATCGATTTGACGGACCAGTTGCGGATTGGCACAGTTGGCGTCAAGCTGATACTTCTGCAGTATCACGAAACTTTGTAAACAACGGAATTAATTTACTTTATCCAAAGTTTGACGATCTTTCAAACGTACCATCAGGTATTTATGACAATCCAGAGGGTTATCGATTTGTAGAGTTTCCTCTTTATAATTTTTTCCATGCTGCACTTTATAATTTAGTAGGAGTATTTACCCTAGAAGAATGGGGAAGACTGGTTTCTATTTTTTCCTCTCTTTGTTCCGCAGTATTTTTGTATTTAATTTTTTCATATCGCAAACAAAATATACTAGGGATTGTTTCCGCCTTTTTCTACCTATTTATTCCATACAATATTTTTTATAGCCGGGCAATCTTGCCGGATTCTATGATGATTATGGCAGTTACAGGTGCAACGTATTTTTTTCAGCTTTGGCTTGGAGAAAAATCTAAGCAGGTAATTTATTTTGTTATCTCGCTGCTGTTTATGATATCTGCCCTGCTTTTAAAACCCTACGCTTTATTTTTTGTCTTACCCATTGTTTATCTTGCGTATGAAAAATTTGGCAACTCAGTATTTAAAAACTGGAGGCTTTGGTTTTATGCATTAGTAAGTCTTTTGCCCTTACTTTTTTGGAGACTTTGGATACAAAATTTTCCTGCAGGGATACCTGCGAGTGGATGGCTTTTAAATGGTAATGGAATAAGATTTAGGCCTTCATTTTTTCGTTGGATTTTTTATGAAAGGCTAACGGCTTTGATTAGTGGATATTTTGGAGTAATTATTTTAATTTCAGGAATACTAAATTTAAAACAATATAAAGACAGGCTTTTTATCGCGACTTTTGGAGTAAGTTCTCTTTTATATGTTACTGTGTTTGCAACAGGAAATGTGCAACACGACTATTACCAAATCCTTATTATGCCCACAGTCTCGATTTTCTTTGCACTTGGCGCGATATTTTTATATAGATACAAGTATAAAAGTCTTGAAGTAGGTAAAGCCATTTTAGTTTTAAGCCTTATTTCACTTTTTGTTTTAGGATGGAATCAGGTAAAAGATTATTTCAATATTAATAATCCATCAATTATTGCGGCCGGTGCAGCCGTTGATAGGCTAACTCCTAAGGACGCAAAAATTATCGCGATTTATAATGGAGATACAACCTTTCTATATCAGACAAAAAGAAAGGGTTGGGCAAGTTTTGAAAAATCTATACCAGAAATGGTAAAAATGGGGGCAGATTATTTAGTTCTTGCTAATCCTACGCCTGTTGATTTGGGTCTTGGAAACACTTATCAAATAATTGAAAAGACAAGTCAGTATGTCATTTTTAAACTAGAATGAATCCCGTTAGAAAAATGCAATTAAAATATAATTTTACAACTCCATGGAACATGTTTGAAAGGAGAGTTTTCTAACGGGATGAAAATATTAATGGTTTCGTCATTTTTGCCTTATCCGCTTACGTCTGGTGGACACATCAGGCTTTATAATTTGATAAAAAATCTATCCAATAGACATAATATAACCTTAATTTGCGAAAAAAGGGATTATCAAACAGAGGAAGACGTGGATGAAATAAAAAAAATCTGTACGAAAGTTATAACAGTAAGGAGGAAAAAACAATGGAGTGTTTCTAATATTTTAAAAACAGGCTTTTCATCTGACCCTTTTCTTCTAACAGGGCACAAAAGCGAAGAAATGAAAAGCTTAATAAGAGATGAATTGGTAAAGACAAGTTTTGACTTAATACACGTTGAGACTTTCTATGTGCTGCAGAATATTCCCAAAACTTTTCTTCCGGTTGTTCTGGCAGAGCATAATATAGAATATCTTGTTTACAAAAAATATTCAGACTTGAGCTTGTCCTTTGTAAGGCCGTTTTTATATATAGATGTTGTTAAGATTAAAAGAAAAGAGGAAGCTGCATGGAAAAAGGTAGATAAGCTTATCGCCGTTTCGGAGGTAGAAAAAAGGTTAATGAAAAGAAGAGATGTTGTACTAGTGCCAAACGGAGTAGACACAAAAAAATTCACATTCAGAAATTTTGAAAAAATAGGAAACGAAAGAAAGGTTCTTTTTATAGGAGACTTTAGATGGTTGCAAAATAGAGATGCCCTGGAGTTTATTTTAAAGGAAATTTGGCCAAGAGTGATAAAAGAGCTTTCAGAGCTTAATAAAAAAATAGATTTAAAGCTTTGGGTAGTAGGAAAGAATATTCCCGATAACCTTAAAAAATACGAGTCGAAAGATATTATATTTGAAAAAAATCAAAAACTTGAAACGCCTGAAATTTTCAGGCGTTCCTATTTGCTTTTGGCTCCCCTAAGAGCTGGCGGGGGAACGAGTTATAAAATTCTTGAAGCTATGTCAAGCGGAGTCGGAGTAGTAACGACAAGTTTAGGAATAGAGGGATTATCTGCAAAAAACGGTACGCACGTTTTAGCTTCTGAAAGTTCAATTGATTTAGCAAATTGTGTGGTTAATCTTTTGACTGATTCAAGTCTTTATCGAAAGCTTACTCATAATGCAAGAAACTTTGTTGAAGAAAATTATGATTGGGAGAAAATTTCCGTAAAGCTAGAAAAGGTTTATATGTCTTCTTTATAACAAAGCGCACTTTAGGCTATAATTAACATCATGCTTATTGGAATAGACTGCCGCCTTTGGAACCAAACAGGAGTTGGTAGGTACACTAGGAATTTGATTATTAATCTTCAAATGCTTGATAAAAAGAATAATTATGTATTGTTTGTTAGATCAGAGGATTATGAAGACGTTAAATTGCAAATTTCAAATTCAAAATTTAAAATTTCAAATTGTGATATCCCCTGGCATAGCCTAGAAGAGCAAATTAATTTTCCGCAGATTATTAATAAAGAGAACCTTGATTTAATGCATTTTCCGTATTTTAGCGTTCCATATTTTTACAAAAAACCATACATAGTGACTATTCACGATTTAATAGTTAATAAATTTAACACGGGTAAAGCATCCACTTTGCCTATTTTTCTATACTGGATAAAAAGAGTTGGATACAGGTTTATTCTTTCAAACGTTTTAAAAAATGCAAAAAAAATAATTGTTCCATCAGAAACAGTAAAAAGTAATATTTTAGAAAACTACCATTGGGTTAAGAAAGAGAAAATTATCATTACATACGAAGGTGGATTTGAGTACGAAGCGAATACTGAATTCCCTTTTAAAGGAAAATATTTTTTAAGGGTAGGAAATTTTTACCCCCATAAAAATGTCGACATTTTACTGCTCGCTTTTAGGGAATTTGTTAAAGATTATCCGCAGGTTAAGCTTGCTCTTGTAGGCAGGAAAGATTTTTTTTATAAAAGAGTTATAGAAAAAGTTGAACAGTTAAATCTTGGAAAAAACGTTGTATTTATTGAAAATCCGGATGATAAAAAACTTTATAGCTTATACAAAAATTCAGTGGCAACAATTGTGCCTTCCTTTATGGAAGGATTTTCTTTAACCGCGGTTGAGGCAATGGCTGCGGGTTCTCCATTAATTCTTTCAGACATTCCCGTACATAGAGAAATTTGTAAAGATTCTGCTATTTACTTTGATCCTAAAAAGCCAAAGGATTTAACGTTAATTTTAAAATTAATTTTAAATGATTTAAAAACTCGTAAAGATTTAAAAGAAAAAGGATTCTTAGTAGTAAGAAAGTTTTCTTGGGAAAAAATGGCTAAGGAAACACTGAAAGCTTATACTTCAGCAAACTCAGCATAAATGAAAGTAGCATTGGTTTACGATAGAGTTAATAAATGGGGAGGAGCAGAAAGAGTGCTTCTTTCTCTAAATAAAATATTTCCTAAAGCAGATCTTTTTACTTCAGTTTATAACAAAGAAAAAGCACCTTGGGCAAAAAAATTTAATATAAAAACCTCTTTTTTGCAAAAAATTCCCGGAGCTTCTTCAAGGCATGAGTTTTTAGCCACCCTTATGCCAATTGCGTTTGAGGGTTTTAACTTTGAAAATTACGATTTGGTTATTTCTGTGACCAGTGAATCTGCAAAAGGAATAATTACAAAGCCTAAAACTTTGCATATATGTTATTGCTTAACTCCAACTAGATATTTATGGAGCGGTTACAATGTTTATTTTAAAGGTAGGCTGTTTAAGCTTTTTTCTAAACCAGTAGTTTCCTACCTTAGGCTGTGGGATAAAATTGCTTCTCAAAGACCGGATTATTATATAGCTATATCAAACGAAGTAAAAAAAAGGATTAAAAATTATTATGGGCAAAACTCAAGTGTAATTTTCCCACCTCTTTCTATTTCCGATGTTAAGCCAAAACTTCCAGCCGAGCAAAATTATTTTCTTATAATATCAAGACTTGTTGCTTACAAAAGAATTGACATGGCAATTTCAGTTTTTAATAAATTAAAGTTGCCGCTGAAAATAATCGGGACAGGGTGGGAAGAAGGTAAGCTAAAACGGAAAGCGGGCAGCAATATTGAATTTATAAAAAATTTATCAGAAGAGGAGCTTTACGGTTATTACCTAAACTGCCGTGCTTTTATTTTTCCTACTACTGAGGATTTTGGGCTTGCAATGGTAGAGGCACAATACTTTGGAAAACCCGTTATTGCTTATAAAGCAGGAGGGGCTTTGGATATAGTTAAAGAGGGAAAAACCGGGGAATTTTTTGGCAGCGAACCCGAACTTGAGAATGTGTTGGAAAATTTTAAAGCTAATAGATATAATAGAGAAGCTTGTATTGAAAATTCATTAAGATTTTCGCATAAAGAATTTAAGAAAAATTTGTTGGATTTTATAGAAAGAAACAAAGTATGAAAGTAGTTATTTTTGCCGGAGGGGTGGGAACTCGACTTTGGCCATTATCGCGAAAAAATACTCCCAAACAATTTGAAAAAATCGTTGGTGATAAATCAACTCTTCAACTAGCAGTAGAAAGACTGCAGCCAGAATTTAAATACGAAGATATTTATGTATCTACAGGTAAGAAGTATGAAAATATAGTACGATCGCACCTTCCTCAAATTCCTTCTGATAATTTTATTCTTGAGCCGGAAATGAGAGACGTAGGCCCCGCTGTTGGAGTCGCAATGGGAATTGTCGGAAAAGAGAATCCGAACGAACCAGTTGCGATTATTTGGAGCGACCATTTTGTTAAGAAAGAAAGAAGATTTAGAGAGGTTCTCTTATTTGCTGAAAAATTAGTTTCCAGTAATCCCAGCTCGTTAATTTTTATAGGGCAAAGAGCAAGATTTGCAAATCAGAATTTGGGATGGATTGAGTTTGGAGATGAGATAGATAGCGTAAGAGGCACAAAAATTTTTAAGTTTAAAAAATTAATATACAGACCATCACTTGAGGAGGCACAAAAATTTTTAGAAAACCAAAATTATGCATGGAATCCTGGTTATTTTGTAACTACGCCTCAGTTTGTTTTATCCCAGTATGAAAAGTTTGCCCCTAAAATTTGGGAAGGAATAATGGATATTCAAAAATCTTATAAAACCAATAGTTATGAGAAAATTATGCAAAAAACATATCCCGAGTTTGAAACAATCAGTTTTGATAGTGCTATTTTGGAAAAAATAGATACAGATAAGGTATTTGTAATTGCAGCCGATTTGGGATGGAGCGATGTTGGCGCTTGGGAAGCATTAAAAGAAGCTTTACAAATATCAATTCATGAAAATGTAACTAAAGGAAAGGTAATGCTTGAAGGAAGCAGCGATAATCTGGTATTTAACTATACCGATCAGCTTGTTGTAGGATTAGACTTGTCTAAGGTTATAATTATTAATACAGACGATGTTTTACTGGTTTGCCCTAAGGATTCAGTACCTCAAATAAAAAAATTCGTAGAGAGCTTATCTGGGACCGAATACGAGGATTTAACTTAATTTATGGAATCGCACAAGAACGGGTTTTACGAAAAAATTAAAAGAATGGTAGATATTATTTTCTCTTTAATCCTCATAATATTATTTTCTCCATTAATAATTCTACTTGCAGTTTTAATAAAATTGGATTCGAAGGGTCCTGTTTTGGCTGATACTCCAAAAAGAGTAGGAAGAGGCGGAAAATTGTTTAAAATGTATAAGTTCAGAAGTATGGTGGAAAATGCACATAGACTACTTCGTAAAAACCCAGAGTATTCAAAACTTTTTTATGAATATAAAAGAGGAAGTTACAAACTTAAAGATGATCCAAGAGTAACAAGAGTAGGGCATTTTATTAGAAAACATTCTTTAGATGAAGTTCCGCAGTTTTTTAATATTCTAAGAGGAGAGATGAGCCTAGTTGGGCCCAGGGCTTATTACCCTGACGAACTGGAAGAACAGCAAAAACAATATCCCCATACTAAAGGGGCAGTAAAAGTAGTTTTGTCGGTTAAACCGGGAGTTACTGGTTATTGGCAGGTTTCAGGAAGGTCTGAAATAAATTTTGATAAAAGAATAGAGATGGATGCAATGTACGTAAAGAAACGCTCAATTATTTATGACTTGTGGATTATTTTAAAAACTCCCTGGGCTATGATTTCGGGTAAAGGCGCGCTCTAAGATAATGGATGAATCAAAAGAAGTAGAAAATCTTGAAAGAGAACTTGAGAAAGACGAACAAAGAATAAAGCTCGACGAGAAAAGAGTAAGAAATGCCTTTTTTATTATCGCTGTATGCGCAATAATAATTGTTACAAATCTTGCAGTAATTTATTCATTCATACTTAAGCCCCAAGCTATAATAAGCGAAAAAACCTCAAATCCTTCACCTTCTCCTATTAACTCTCCTACTAATTCTCCTACTCCTTTTGTCGAAGAAAGTTCAAATATATCTAATTATGAAACAAGTAAAAACAATATTAAGGATTACTTTATTTCCTTTGGTTCCGGAACGAACAGCTCGTCTGACTGGGCTGATGTAGAAGGCCTACAGGTATCTTTTGATTTAGGTAATTATGTAAACATTAAGGAAGTAAGGTTTGAAGTATCTACGCAAATTCCAACGGGGAATCAAATAATATGGATTAGGCTTTATAATAAAACCGATAATCATCCCGTTTGGAACAGTGAAGTCTCGGCAAATGGTGCGTCTTCTTATGTCGTCTCGGACGCGCTAATTTATGATAATGGGAAAAAAACATACCAAGTTCAAATGAAGACTCAACTAAATTTTCCTGCAAACATAACGCAATCGAGAATTCATGTAACCCTAAATTAGTTGGGTTGACACACTTAAGCATTTCAGGCTATCATATTATTTGTGGAAACAATTGAAAAAATTAATTTTGAAAGTCCAAAACAAAAAGATGATCAAAGCGTTATAAGTAATAGTGTACAAAATTCTTCAATGATATCACAAAATAAATTTAGAAAGATATTTTCAGGAAGAAAAGGCAAAATCGCTTTTGCTGTAATTATTATTCTAATTGCGTTTTTTACTTTAGTTACGGTTCAGAGTTTAGCGTTGTACAATTCCGTTAAGGCTACATATGCTCAAGCAGGAGCTGCAATTAACGCAGTTAAGAAGCAAAACGTAGCGCTTGCTTCAGATGAGCTTGCAAAAACCAAAGAAAAACTTAACCTTACGCAGAAAAGTCTTCATTCAATGGTCTATTTAAAATTTATTCCCATTGCTTCTTGGTACTATAACGATGCCGACCATTTAATTAGTGCAGGATTTTACGGCTTGGAAGGAGCAACAATATTATTAGATTCCGTAGAGCCCTATGCTGATTTACTTGGACTTAAAGGTCAAGGAAGTTTTGTTGGAGGCACTGCGGAACAAAGAATTGAGACTGCAATTAAAACAATGGGTAAAATCACGCCAAATATTGATAAAATAGCAGATAAACTTTCTTTAGCTCAAAAAGAAATAGACCAAGTTAATCCCTCTCACTATCCTGTGATTGGTCCGGGTAAGAAAGTAAGAAGCGGATTGGAAAAATTAAGATCAATGTCAGATCAAAGCGTAGCGCTTATTAACAGCGCACGTCCCCTTATCAAAATTCTTCCAAATCTTTTAGGAGAACCGGATGAAAAGAAGTATTTGATTCTTTTCCAAAACGATAAAGAGCTTCGTCCAACAGGAGGATTTTTGACAGCCTATTCTATTTTTAGACTAGATAGCGGCGTAATTCACGTAGACAGATCAAGCGATATTTATAATTTGGATGACACGATTTCCGGTAAACAAGTAGCGCCTGAAGTTATTCAAAAGTATCTAGAGGTAAGAAACCTAAATTTAAGAGACGTCAACCTTTCGCCTGATTTTAAAGTCTCTATGGATGCCTTTACCAAGCTTTATGATAGATCGAGTGCAAAAGCAGAAGTAGATGGAATTATTGCGGTTGATACGCAGGCATTGGTTGCCGCAATGAATATCCTGGGCGATATACAAGCTGCAGGAAGAACTTTTACTACAAAAGAAGATTCTCGGTGCGGAGGATGCCCGCAAGTTATATATGAACTTGAAGATTATTCTTCTAGGCCGGTTGGGTATATTAGAACTGAAAGAAAAGATTTAATAGGAGAGCTAATGTATGCAATTTTAAATAAGGCTTTTTCTTCATCCCCTAAGCTTTATTGGGGTCCCCTTTTTCAAACCATGCTAACGCAAATGTCAGAGAAGCACATTCTATTTTATATGTACGACAAGGAAGCTCAAGCCGGTCTAGAAGCTTTTAATGCAGCTGGACGAATAGTAGATTTCGACGGGGACTATTTGCATATAAATCAGGCAAATTTAGGCGGAGCTAAATCCAATATGTTCGTATCTGAGGAAGTAACAGAAAATTATGAGGTTGCAGGAGACGGGGCAATTACGAAAACATTAACAGTCGACTATAAAAATCCCTTCCCCCCGTCGGATTGTAATTTGGAGAGAGGAAACTTATGTTTAAATGCAGTACTGCGAGATTGGGTTAGAATATATGTTCCTAAAGGCAGTACGTTGGTTGACTCTCAGGGAAGCGAAGTCAAGATGAAAACCTATGATGAGCTCGGAAAAACGGTTTTTGAAGGCTTTCTAACAGTAAGACCAAAGGGAATTGCAAAGCTTACTGTAACGTATAAACTCCCTTTTAAGCTAGCTGAAAATTCAAATCTACCGCTTTTAATTCAAAAGCAGCCGGGTTTACCTGCGCAGCCACATAAAATAAGCCTAGGAGGCAAAACAATAGAGGAATTTAGCCTAGCCTCTGATAAGACGCTTAATCTTAAGGTTAGATAATGAGAGCGCACAAAACCGAAGGTATTGTACTAAAAAGAAAAAGCCTTGCTGAAGCAGACAGAATAATTACTGTTTTTTCAAAGCACTACGGAAAAATAAGCTTAATGGCAAAAGGCGTGCGTAAAATTACCAGCCGCAGATCTCCACACATAGAACTTTTAAATTATTCCAAATTCAGTATATATAAAGGAAAATCTATGTTTACTCTTTCGGAAGTCGAGACGCTTTCAAACTTTAGTATTTTAAAAAAAGACCTTAAAAAAATAGGATATGCATATCATATTTGTGAATTAGTGGATAGTTTGTGCGCTGAAAATCAGGAAAGTCAGCAGATTTTTGAACTTTTAAAAACTACTCTTTTGGATATTGAAAAGGGGAAAGATCCAAAAATTGTAGTAAATCATTTTGAAATAAGTCTCTTAAAGCTTCTTGGATTTTCAAGTATAGAGCAAGATTTAGATTTTAATACGCATAGATTTATAGAAAGTATTTTGGAAAGAAAGCTAAAAGCGAAAGAAGTTATTTCCTCTTTTTGATACAATAACCCTATGGAAGACAAAATGCAAAGCTTAGTCGCGCTCTGTAAAAGACGCGGTTTTATTTTTCCGGGAAGTGAAATTTATGGGGGCTTAACGGGGACATGGGATTATGGACCCTTAGGAGTTTTACTTAAAAGAAATATTAAACAAGAGTGGTGGAAGTCTATGGTAGAACTGCGCGACGATGTCGTTGGCGTAGATGCTGCAGTAATGATGAACTCAACCGTTTGGGAAAAATCAGGTCACCTAAAAGCTTTTACAGATCCTTTAGTTGAGTGTAAGATTTGTCATGAAAGATTTAGAGCCGATAAAAGACAGGAAATTAAGTCTCACGAAGAATTTCATAAAGGAAAAAAAGTGGAATGGACAGAGCCTAAAAATTTTAATCTTTTAGTTAAGGCTTATCTTGGTGTTTTAGAGGGTGAACAATCAGAAGTATATTTGCGTGGGGAAATTACCCAAGGAGCTTTTGTTAATTTTGAAAACGTTGTAAGTTCGACAAGAGTTAAGATTCCATTCGGTATAGCGCAAATTGGTAAAGCCTTTAGAAACGAAATAACTCCGGGAAATTTTACATATCGGAGTCGTGAATTTGAGCAAATGGAGCTTGAATTTTTTATAGAAAATAACGACAAAGAAGGCAATAAATGGTTTGAATACTGGAAAGAGCAAAGAATGAAATGGTACCAATCTTTGGGAATAAATAAAGATAATTTACGTTTCAGAAAACATGAAGATACTGAAAGAGCTCATTATGCAAAATATGCAGAAGATATAGAATACAATGCTCCGTTTGGTTGGAGCGAATTTGAAGGGATACACCACAGAGGCGACTATGACCTTTCTGCGCATAGCTTGAATTATATTGGGGAAAATGGTGTTAAATTTACTCCGTGGGTAATTGAAACCTCTGGAGGAGTAGATAGATCGCTGCTTTTCTTTTTACTTGATTCATATTCAAAAATTGACAATAGAACACTACTGAAGTTGCATCCTAAGCTTGCTCCCATAAAAGTGGCAGTATTTCCGCTTTTGGCAAATAAAGAAGATCTGGTTTCAAAAGCTCGAAAAATTTATGATGATTTAAAGCCACATTTTATGACAGCGTGGGATGACAGAGGGAATATTGGAAAGCGCTATCTTTCACAAGACGAAGCCGGAACACCATGGTGTGTTACAGTAGATTTTCAGAGTTTAGAAGATGGTACTGTTACGGTTCGCGATAGAGATACTGCAAAGCAGAAAAGAGTAAAAATTGAAGAGCTTTTTGAGCATTTTCTTAATAAACTTCAGTAACCTACTTGACATCAAAAAATATTTCTCATATGCTAATCTAAATGAACAAAGATCTACTCAAAAGCAGAAATTTCTTGATAGCTGCCGTTGTTTTGGTTATATTTATTCTTGTTGGCTCATTCTTCCTTCTTAAGGGCTCAGCTCCTATACAAAATGCCCCAATTGCTCAAGAGGAAGATCAGGTCTCCTCAATAGACGCAAAGGAAATTGGACTAGAACTAGAAGGAGCTGTTTCAGAAAATGCAGTTTACTTATTAGTTGCAAAACCAGAGGGGATAGATGAAATGGAATACGAAGTATCGTACATGGCTGGTGAAATACCAAGGGGGGCAGTAGGTAAGGTTAATCTTAACAAAAACTCCGTAAAAGAAAGAATTTATCTAGGAACATGCTCCGATGTGTGTCACCCTGACAAAGATATTTCGCAAATCAAGGTTGTGGTAAAGTTAATCAAAGACGGAAAAACTTACCAATCAGAAGCTTCTCTTGACAGTTTCGAATAATTACTCCTTAAAAAGTCTACATTTAGTGATTTTATAACTTCTTAAACACTATTTTATCCTTTTGGTTGTTGACAGCTGTGAAAAATCCGTGCAAAATGATATAAAGTGGGAAAATAAGGGAAAAGGTGGGATAGGAGGCAGGAAATGTTACTAGGACAATATGAAAGCAAAATTGATACTAAGGCAAGATTATCATTCCCAAAGAAATTTAGAGAAATCTTGGGAGAAAAGTTAATTGTAACGCTAGGATATGAAAACGCACTTATTATTGTTTCCGAAAAAAACTGGAAAGCACTACTTGAGGGTACAGAGGGCAGACCGTTTATTCATTCCGAAACAAGAGAAACTCAAAGATTTTTACTTGGGAGCGCTTCAAGTGTCGAACTTGACGCTAAAGGAAGGTTTATACTTCCAGCTTATCTTAAAGAATTTGGAAGAATTGAAGACGAAGTCGTGTTCATAGGTCTTTCAAGGTACGTTGAAATTTGGGACAAGAAACGATGGCTAGAGTATAGAAATGTACTTGAAAAGCGTATTGATGCCATTTCAAAAAGACTAACTAAAGACAAAGAAGGCAATGGATAATTTCCATAAAAGTGTTCTTTTAAATGAAGTAATAGACCTTTTGCAAGTAGAAAAAGGAAGAAAATATATAGATGCGACTCTAGGGGGTGGAGGACATACTTTCGAAATTCTAAAACAGGGTGGAGAAGTTTTAGCAATTGATTTGGACGAAGAGGCAATTGAGTATGTTAAGAAAAAAATTCTAGATTCGGGATTTGAAACACGATTAAAACTTGTAAAAGGAAATTTTTCTGAAATCGAGGCTATAGCTAGGAAAAACAAGTTTGATGAGATAAACGGAATAGTTTTTGATTTGGGGGTATCAAGCCATCAAATCGATACTGCCGAAAGGGGCTTTAGCTTTCTAAAGAAGGGGCCTTTAGACATGAGAATGGATAAAGATGCGACCTTAACTGCGGAATATTTAGTTAATTTATTAGAGAAGGAAAAATTAAATGAAATTTTTAATAAGCTTGGTCAAGAAAATAGAGCAAATGCCATATCTGGTGCTATTATTCGCGCCCGTCGTATGAATGCAATAAAAACAACAGAAGATCTTGTTAATACAATTAAAGAAGCCTATGGGTTTAAGGGTGTAATTTCTGATTTTCAAAAGAATAAAATTAGCCAAAAGATTTTTCAGGCATTAAGGATTGCAGTAAACAACGAAATTGAAAATATTAGACTGGCCTTGCCACAAGCAATAAGCCTACTTAGCTCAAGGGGTGTACTTTGTATTATATCCTTTCATTCAATTGAGGACGCAATAGTTAAAAACACATTCAAACAATTTGAAGCAGTAGGACTTGGAGAAATTATTACTAAAAAACCAACATATGCAACTCAGGCAGAGCTATATATAAATACAAAAGCTAAAAGTGCAAAACTGAGGGCGTTTAGAAAATATTAATGAAAAAACCAACATTTATTATTTTGGTTCTAATATTAGCAGTAATAATATTATCTGTAATAAGAACTTACGTGGCTAACAATATTGCAACATCGGGTGTTATTTTATCAGACGTTGAGATCCAAAAAGCAAAGCTTGAAACAGAGAATGCAATTTTATCCGAAAAACTGTATACTCAAACCTCGCTTTCGGAAATTTCAAAAAAAGCAGAAAAACTGGGATTTTCCGAAAACAAAAAAAACTTTGCAATTTCAGGACAAAGACCGGTTGCATTTAAACAATGACATGGAGGCATAAATTCTCTCTTCTTGCATTTCTTTTCATTTTCCTTTTAGTTATATCAAGACTTTTTTATTGGCAGGTTATAAAAGCTTCTGAATTATCAGCTATAGGTCAGCTGCAATATGGAACAGCAATAAAAATAATTCCCAAAAGAGGAGAGATAAAAACAAGTGATAATTTTCCCCTTGCCACAAATAAAATTTCGTACCAAATATTTGCAAATCCTAAGGAAGTTAAAAATAAAGAATTAACTGCTAGGTCTCTATCGTCTCTTTTAGAATTGGACGTTGCATCTGTTTCTGCACAGCTTGCCCTTGACAAATTTTGGGTACCCATACAATCAGGAATAGGCATTGATACTAAAAATAAGATAGAAAATCTCAATCTTACGGGAATCGGGTTTATAGAACAATATAAAAGATTTTATCCCGAAGCCTCTGTCGCTGCACATCTTTTGGGGTTTGTAGGAAAAGATGAAAACGGAACTGATAAGGGATATTTTGGCTTAGAAGGCTATTACGATAGATTATTGCGAGGAGAAGAAGGTATTGCAACACAGGTAAAAGATGCCTTGGGCAGACCTATTCTTGCAAAATTAAGTACAGCAACAGGCGGTTCAAACGGGAAAAACCTTATTTTATCGGTTGATAGAGCTATTCAGTTCCTGGCCGAACAAAAACTCAAAAACGGTATAGAAAAATACGGAGCAAGAGGAGGGATGGTGGGAGTAATGAATCCCAAAAATGGAGAAATACTTGCGCTTGCTTCGTTTCCCACGTTCGATCCAAGAGACTATGCCAGCTATACAGAAGAGCTATTTAGAAATACATTTATTTCAGATCTGTATGAGCCTGGTTCTACTTTTAAACCGATAATTATGTCTTCTGCGCTCGATTTAAAAGTGGTTACACCGGAAACTAAATGTAGTATATGTTCCGGTCCAATATCTATAGGGGGTTTTGATATTCATACATGGAATGATAAATATTATCCAAACATAAACATGATAGAAACAATACAGCATTCTGATAACACCGGAATGGTGTTTGTATCTCAAAAGCTTGGGCTTGATAAAACGATATTATATTTAGATAAATTTGGTATAGGCAAGAATACGGGCATAGATTTACAAGGCGAAGTTTCGGGCGTACTTAAAGACAAAGAGCGCTGGTATCAAGTGGATTTGGCTACCACAGCTTTTGGGCAGGGAATATCCATCACTCCAATTGAGCTTTTAAGTGCAATTTCTTCTATAGCAAACGGAGGAATAAGGATGGAGCCTCACGTTGTTAGAGCTGTAGAAAATGAAGATGGAAGTATAGTTAACATACCCCCCAAGCCTCTTGTTTCTCCTATTAAAGCAGAAACAGCAAAAATGATGACTGAGATTATGGTTAATGCGGTTAATAAAGGAGAGGCTTCCTGGGCTCGCTTAAAGGGCTACAGAATAGCCGGAAAGACAGGAACTGCTTCTATACCTATCGCTGGCCACTATGATCCTAATCAGACTATAGCTTCGTTCGTAGGCTTTGCTCCTGCAGAAGATCCAAAATTTGTTATGCTGATTATTGTAGATAGGCCAACAACATCTATCTATGGCGCAGAAACAGCAGCGCCAATATTTTTTGACATAGCTAGATCTCTTTTGACATATTTTAAAGTAACGCCTGGCTCGGAATAGGGGTATAATTAATAGTATGAAAAAATCTATTGTTAACGTTATGCTCTGGTATTTAAGGCTTTTTGCTAAGCTTCAGCTTAAAAAGTTTAATCCCTACATTTTAGGAGTTGGGGGAGCTAGTGGTAAAACTTCTTTGTCTAACTTTATATACATTATTTTTAAAAATAAATTTAAAACCAAGCAAGGAAAGGGTAAAAATAGCGAAACAGGAATACCATTAGATATTTTAGGGATTACAGTTAAGGGGTATTCAAAACTGGAATGGGCAAAAATTATCGTTTTGGCACCACTACAGTTTGTATTTAATTGGAAGAAATTTGAGGTTTATGTAGCGGAAATGGGTATAGATAGTCCTCTTCCTCCCAAAAACATGAGTTATTTGTTAAGGATAATTAAGCCTAATGTAGGTGTTTTAACTAACATATCTTATGAACACAGTCTTTATTTTGATCCATTAGTTGAAGAACTTGATCAGAAAGAGAGAGAAAAAGACATACTTGAGCTTACCAAAGAGCAAGAAGGATTGCTCCTTACTTCTTTATCAGAAAAAAGCACAGCGGTGCTTAATATTGACGATGAAAACATTAAAGATTTAGCCTCTTCCATATTGGCCAAAAAACTTACTGTTTCCTCAAGAGATTCTTCAGCTGATTTCTTTATTGAACAAATACAAAACTATATTGATAAATTTCAAACCCTTTTTACATACAAGGGAAAAAAATACAAGATTGAGATTCAAAATCCACTTCCCAGACATTTCGCTTATTCTTTTGTACTTGCAATTGCAGCATCAAGTACAAAAATAAATGAAATAGAAACCTCTATAAAAGCTTTGGAAAACGATTTTTCTCTGCCTGCCGGCAGAATGAGCGTATTTAAAGGAATTAAAGACACGGTTATTATAGATTCTTCTTATAACAACGCTACTCTTTCGCCCATTCTTGATTTACTAGATTTTGTCCATGAAATTGGAAAACAAAGGAGAAGAGTTGGGATAATAGGTGATATGCGTGAGCTTGGGAGTATGAGTAAGGCTCTTCATGAAGAGGTAGCAAGGAAAATATTAAAAACTCTAGATATAGTTATTTTAATAGGACCTTTAATGCAAAAGTATGCAGAGCCAATTCTTAAAAAAAACGATTTTCCTGTTTTTTCGTTTTTAAATTTTACCCAGAGCAAGACAACCATTTTAGAGCAATTAATTCCGAAAGACATGGTGCTTGTTAAAGGTTCGCAAAATACCTTATTCTTGGAAAGAGCTGTCGAGCTTTTACTTAAGGATAAAAAGGATATTGAAAAACTTTGTAGAAGAGGAGATTTTTGGGACAAAATAAGGAATAAAACACTATAAGCTAAACCTCAATATGTTTCCTAAATCCAATTTCAATTCTTTTATTAAACCAGCAGGAGCTTCAATTATGTATGAATATCTAGGATGCCAAAAAAATAATCTGTTTGGTTTAAGACTTTCTCTTACTTTTACGATTTTCCCCTTGCGATCAAGTACGACAATATCAAGTAAGCGGTACATAAAAAAAGTATGTATACCAAATCTTGTTTCAATTAGAAACACCGCATCTGAATTTTTATTAATTGCTCCCAAACTTTTTTCTTTAAGCCCTTTTAGAAAAACGACCTTAACGTTACTTCTTTTTCCTTTAGTTAGGTTTTCAAGCATTCATTTATTATATAATACGCACTATGTGGCAGAGAATTAAAAATGTCTACCATTTTTTTGTCGCTATTTTTTGGAATTTGCTATTTTTATTTCCCTCAAAAGGAATGGTAGTTATTGGCGTTACTGGAACCGACGGGAAAACTACCACAGTTAGCCTCATTTATCACATTTTGAAAGAGTTGGGGTTAAAGACTTCTATGGTTTCTACACTTGGAGCTAACATTGGTTCTAAAACAATTCCACTCGGTTTTCACGTTACGACTCCGGGTTCCTTTACTTTGCAAAAGCTATTTAAAATGGCAAAAAAAGCAGGAAGCAAATATTTTATTCTGGAAATAACTTCCCATGCTCTTGATCAGAATAGAATAACAGGAATTCCTGTTAAAATTGGCGTTTTAACAAATATTACTAACGAGCACCTAGATTATCATAAAACTTATGACAATTATCTTAAAACTAAAGAAATTCTGCTAAAGAAAGCGGAAATTGCTGTAGTAAATAAAGATGATAACTCTTATTCTATGTTAACCGAATCGAAGAGTAAAAAAGATAATGATAAGTGGATTACATATGGTCTTTTTGAAAGCGCAGAAGTTAATCCGGAAAAATTCAATTTAAACAACTTTAAAATATTAGGAGATTTTAATAAGTATAATATTTTAGCTGCAGTTACAGTTTGTAGATTGCTAAAAATTAAGGAAAGCGAAATTGGAAAGGCAATTCAAACATTCAGCCTTCCAAAGGGACGATTGGATTTTGTTTATAGAGGCCAGTTTGGAGTGATGATTGATTTTGCTCATACTCCAAACGCATTCGAACAACTTTTAAAGAGTCTAAGGCCAATTGTAAAGGGTAAAATAATTCATATTTTTGGAAGCGCAGGAGAAAGAGACACTCTAAAAAGACCGTATTTGGGTGAAACTTCCGCAAGGTACTCGGATTTTGTTATTCTTACTGCAGAGGATCCGCGTACCGAAGAAGTTAGCCAGATAATTGAAGAAATTGATTCAGGAATAGACAATCCGAAAGCAGAAATTATAAAAATTCCCGACAGAAAAGAGGCAATTACTGCAGGTATTCAAATGGCAAAGAAAAATGATTTGGTTCTTATAACGGGAAAAGCCGCTGAGGAATCGATGAATATGGGTAAAGGCGAAGAGCCTTGGGACGAATATAAAGTAGTAAATCATATACTTTCAGAACTGAATTTAAAAACTAATGAAAACAAATAAGTCAATTCATTTCGTCGGAATAAGAGGGGTAGGGATGACTCCTCTTGCTATTATTGCAAAAGAAGCAGGTTTTAAAATTAGTGGGTGTGATATAGATGAAGAATTTATAACGGATGAGGTCTTGGCTAAGGCTAAAATTTCTCCTTTAGTTGGCTTTTCCCCTGATCATATTGGACAAGCTGATTTAGTTATAACAACAGGGGCTCATGGTGGTTTTGATAATCCAGAAGTTGCACTAGCGAAACAAAGAGGAATAACAGTTTGGACTCAAGGACAAGCCTTAGCTGAATTTATGAAGGGAGAAATTTTTGAAAGACAGTTTGAGACCGTCGCAGTAGCCGGAAGTCATGGAAAAACAACAACAACTGCAATGATTGCTACAATACTCAAGGCAAACAGGACTGATCCCAGTTTTTTAATAGGTACGGGAAATATTCCGTATCTTGAAACAGACGGTCACTTTGGAAAAGGAAGATTTTTTATTGCGGAGGCTGATGAATATGCGACTGAGCCAACTTATGACAAAACTCCAAAATTTTTATGGTTGCACCCAAATATTCTCGTGATAACAAATATAGAACTTGACCATCCTGATTTATTTGTAGATGTTGAACAATTGAGCCTGGCATTTTTAACTTTTGCCAAAAATGTCAAGGACAAAATAGTTGTATGTATGGACGATGAAGAAGTTAAAAGAATAAAAAATAAAATATCAGCGCCAGTAATAACATACGGTTTTTCCAAAGACGCGGATTTCGTAATCGAAAAAGTAAGCATGAGTAAAGAAGGAATGTTTTTCTGGGTATCAAATAAAAATACAAACTTAGGGGAGTTTATGTTAAACGTTACAGGCGAGCATAACGCTTTGAATGCGCTTGCAGCAACAGTAACTTGCCTAGAGCTAGGGATTTCGATAGAAAATATAAAGAAAGGCCTAGCTTTGTTCAACGGTACTAAGAGAAGATTTGAGTTTGTTAAAAAGTTGCATAGCGGAGCAATGTTATTTGACGATTATGCCCATCATCCCACAGAAATAAAAAAAACCCTATCTGCTTTTCAAAAAACGTATCCGGATAAAAAGATATTGTGCATATTTCAGCCACATACGTACTCTAGAACAAAAAAATTATTCGAACAATTTGTTAACTCATTTACTCAAGCAAATGAAACTATTTTCGTAGACATTTATTCCTCATTACGGGAGAAACCAGACTCTTCAATTTCCTCTTTACTTCTCAAGGAAAGAATCTTAGCAAAAGGGCAAAAGGTGGACTATTTCTCAAATTTGCCTGATATGGTAGAATACGTCGCTGACAAAAAATATGATGATAAATGGATAATTTTAACCATGGGTGCCGGGGATATTTACAAGATAGCAAATAGCTTAAATTAATATGGAATATTTTGAAATAATAGGAGGGAAAAAATTAAAAGGAAGCGTGTCAATGTTTGGATCGAAAAACGTTGCCTTAAAATTATTGGTTGCTGCTTGTCTTTCGGATAAAGAAATATTAATTGAAAACATACCGCTGATTTCAGATGTGCGTATTATGGCGGACATAATAGAGCAATTGGGTGGAAAAGTTATATTTAAAGATCACAAATTAACTGTAAAAATGGAAAAGTTTACAAGTGATAAGATTTCGCTTGAAAAAGCTGCAGAAATAAGAACCTCTTATATGTTTTTAGCTCCTATGTTGGCAAGAATTGGTAGCGCAATAATTCCAAATCCCGGAGGCTGCCGTATTGGAGCAAGGCCAATAGATAGGGTTGTAGAGGGTCTAAAAAAAATGGGAGTTAAAATAAAATATTTAAGTAAAGACGGATATTTTCACGCAGAGGCTCCTTCTGGGCTCAAAGGAGCCTATTATAAATTTGAAAAAAGCACTCACACAGGTACGGAAACAATGATTTTAGCTGCAGTACTAGCCAAGGGAAAAACAGTTTTAGATAACGCAGCTCAAGAACCAGAAATAGACGAACTTATTGCATTTTTGCGAAGACTTGGTGCAAGAATAGAAAGGAAAAAGCCAAGAACGATTGTTATTGAAGGCGTAAAAAATTTAAATTCAGCTAAGTTTAGAGTTTTTCCGGACAGAAACGAAGTTGTTACTTTTGCAGTTGCTTCAATCATTACACAAGGAGATATATTTATAAAAGACATTTCAGAAAAGGGTTTAAAGGAATTTCTTGAAATGCTAGAGCAAGTTGGTGGAGGTTATGAAATTAAAAATAGAGGAATTAGATTTTATTACAAGGGGCAGTTAAGGCCTGCAGCTGTAACTACTGGATATTATCCGGGTTTCATGACCGACTGGCAAGGCCCATGGGCTGTACTTATGACCAAGGCAAATGGCGAGTCAGTTTTGCACGAAAGAGTTTACGAAAACAGATTTACTTATGTTGATGAATTAAAAAAAATGGGCGCCGATATTGAGCTTTTTAACCCTCCGGTAAAAAACCCTTCAAAATTTTATAATTTTAATATATCGGATGATAATAAAAGCTTTCTACATGCTGCCAAAATTAGAGGTTCAATAGTATTGCACAATGCCGTTATGGACATTGCGGATTTAAGGGCGGGAGCAACTTTAGTACTGGGTGCAATATCCGCCGAAGGAAAAAGTATTCTCTTCGGACTTGGATATTTAGATAGAGGGTACGAGCAATTTGAACAAAGACTAAAAAGCTTGGGAGCAAACATTAAAAGGATTAAGGAAAGCTAAATATGAAAGAAGTTAAAACAGCGGGTATTGTATTAGCTGCCGGACAAGGGAAAAGAATGGAATCTACAACGGAAAACAAGGTTACTATTGACCTCGGCGGCAAGCCTATGATTTTAAGAACAGTAGAGTTATTAAGAGATGTTAACATTTATCCAACAGTAATAGTTGTTGGATTTCAAAAAGACTCTGTTACAAATATTTTTAAAGATACAAACGATGTTATTTTTGCCGAACAAACTGAAAGGAAAGGAACCGCTCACGCTGTGGAAACCGCATTGCAGGATATTCCCAGCAATATTACAGATGTTATTATCCTTCAGGGAGACGATTCATTCTCTTACCCAAAACAAACGATTGAAGATTTGATTAAAGAACATAGAAAAAATAATTCATCTTTTACTTTTTTAACCATTGATGTAGAAAATCCTTTCGGACTGGGCAGAATTATCCGGGATGAAAACAATAACTTAGAGGGTATTGTTGAAGAAAAAGATGCCACTATAGAACAGCGAAAAATAAATGAGATAAATCCAGCATGTTATGTAGCAAGTGTAGACTTTCTTAAAAAATATCTTAGTACAATAAAACCAAGCATTATAACAGGTGAATATTACCTAACTAGCTTGATTGATTTAGGTTTAGCAAAAAAAGAAAAAATCCACGCACATAAAGCTGGAAAAATACCCTGGAGGGGAGTAAATACGAAAGACGAGCTAGATGAGGCTATTAGACTATTTTCAACAATAAATCGCAAGAGTTAAAGATTGAATACTGCTATTACAAAAGTTTATAATAGGTACTATGGCACAAATTTTAGGAATTGCGATTCTTTCAATTATACTTACCTTCATTTTAATAGTTCCTTTTATAGATTTTCTTTATAAATTAAAACTTCGTAGGCAGCATCAGCAGACAGTAGATATATTTAATAAGCCAACACCTCTTTTTGATAAATTTAATGCATGGAAGGTAGGGACACCATTCGGTGGCGGTCTTCTAATTATTTTTATTGTAACTATTCTTTTTTTATGGTCTTTGGCTATATTTTCGGTTCCATCGAATTTTTGGCAGCTTTTTACAATACTTTTTACTTTCATAAGTTTTGGAGTTTTGGGCTTTTATGATGATGCAAAGAAGTTAGTGGCTTCATCGAGCAAGTATCCGTTTTTCGGTTTAAGATTTAGATACAAATTTATAATTCAATGGATATTAGCCTTAGTTCCCGCAGTAATTTTATATTTTCATTTAGGTTACAATTCCCTATTTATTAGAGGATTAGGAAGCGCCGATATAGGATTTTTATATATTCCTTTTGCTGCTTTTGTTATTGTTGCATTTGCAAACGCATTTAATATCGCAGATGGATTAGATGGCCTTGCTCCAGGGCTTCTTTTAATTTGTCTTGTGTCTTTTCTTGCAATTTCGTATTCAATTGTTGATCAAAGCCTTGGAATTTTTATAGCAATTTTAATAGGATCAGTGGGTGCTTTTCTTTATTTTAATATTTACAAGGCAAGAATTTGGTTAGGAGATGTTGGATCTATGTCTTTGGGAGCTTGTCTTGCGATAATTGGACTTTTGACAGGGAAGCCCTTAGCGATTGCGGTTATTGGAGGAGTTTTTGTTCTGGAAGTTGGATCCTCCCTGATTCAGATACTTGGTAAGAAATTTTTGAAGAAGAAACTGCTTCCCGTTGCTCCTTTTCATCTATATTTCTTAAAAAGAGGTTGGGATGAGCCTAAAATTGTTATGCGTGGGTGGCTTTTAGGCGTTTTTTTTGCATTACTGGGACTTTTCCTCGCTTTTGTTAATTGATGAAAAAAACTGATTTAGTGCTTCTATTTAGTGTTTTTTTCTTAACTATTTTTGGACTTTTTATGATATATGATGCGTCATCTTTTGTTGCCTTTAGAGACTTTTCCGATAAATATCATTTTGTAAAAGATCAATCTTTTTGGGTATTTTTAGGCTTTTTATCAATGACTTTTTTTGCAAATTTTAATTATCACAAGTTATATAATTTAGCTCTGCCTCTTCTTATAGTATCTATTGTGCTTTTGTTTATGGTTTTTATACCCGGTCTTGGTTTGAAGCTTTTGGGGGCAAATAGATGGATTGATTTTAAGTTATTTACGCTTCAACCATCTGAAGTTATTAAATTAAGTCTTGCGATTTATTTGTCCGCATGGTTTTCAACAAAGGAAAAGGGAAGGCTGTCTGCGTTTTTACTTTTAATAGGACTTGTTTTAGCTCTAATAATACTTCAGCCCGACATGGGGACATCTATAATTGTCTTAGCAGAGGCAATTACCATATATTTTCTTTCCGGAGCAAATATTTTACATCTTTTAGTTCTTGCACCTATCACATTTATTATAGGAGTAATAGTTGCGGTGATAGAGCCTTATAGATTACAAAGAATTACTACTTTTTTTAATTTTAATCAAGATGTTTCAAATACTTCCTATCATGTTAGGCAGATTTTAATTGCACTGGGCTCCGGTGGTGTTCTTGGAGTAGGTCTTGGAAATTCGCTGCAGAAATACGCGTACTTACCCGAAAATGCAACTGACTCAATTTTTGCAATCATTGCTGAAGAACTTGGCTTTGTCGGAGCAATTGCAATCATATTTGTTTTTATAGCGATAATTATCCGCGGTTTTAAAATTTCGAGCAGCGCAAAAGACACCTTTGGAAGACTTTTGGCAGGAGGAATTACCGCTTTTCTTGCAACCCAGATATTAATAAATCTTGGTAGTCAAACCGCATTATTGCCGTTAACAGGTGTTCCCTTACCGTTTATTTCTCACGGTGGAACATCTTTAATAGTTAATTTATCATCGATTGGTATACTTTTAAATATAAGAAAACAAAACGCATGAAAGTCTTAATAATTGGAGGGCACTTTTCGCCAGCTATCTCAATAATTGAAAACTTAAGAAATAACGATATTTTTTATGTTGGAAGAAGGTTTGCAATAGAGGGTGATACTGCAGTTTCCTTGGAATTTAAAGAGATTGATAAAATCGGAATTCCGTTTTTTAATATTAATACAGCAAGGCTTCAGCGTAAATTTACAAAATACACAATCCCTTCATTTGTAAAATTTCCTAAAGGATTAGTAGAAAGCGTAAGTATTTTAAGGAAGGTAAAACCAGATGTAGTTTTAGGATTTGGGGGGTATGTACAGGTCCCAATAATAATTGCGGCGCGAATTTTTAATATCCCAATTGTTATTCACGAGCAAACTTTTGATGCAGGATTATCAAATAGAATGCTAGCTAGATTTGCTACAAAAATTTGTATTTCATGGGAAAGCTCTAGGATTTATTTTCCCAAACAGAAAACAATATTAACTGGTCTTCCTATTAAAAAAGAGTTAATTAATTTAAAAAAAGAAAAAAAGGAAAAAACCAAGCTCCCGGTTATTTATATAACAGGAGGAAGCCTTGGATCACATACCATTAATCAACTTGTATTAAAATCATTAAAAAATCTTTTAAAAACTTTTTATATTATTCATCAAACAGGAGATTCACAGGTATATAGAGATTATGACGAACTAGTAAATATTAAAAATGACTTACCTGAAAAAATTATAAATAATTATAGGGTAGAAAAATTTTTATCCGCAAATGACGCTCTTCTTGCAATTAAAGAAGCAGAAATAGTAGTAGCAAGAGCCGGTGTAAATACAGTTTTGGAGCTTTTATATTTAGAAAAACCCTCATTTCTTATTCCGATCTCTTTTTCACAAAAAAACGAACAAGAAAAAAACGCTTTATTTTTAAAAAATTCAGGTCTTGCTGAAATAGGAAATGAAAACAAATTAAATTCAGAAGCATTTACAAATAAAATTAATGATATCTATTTAAATATTTCTAAGTACGTAGTTAATGACAGAAAAGAATTTAAATTTGAAAATGCGGCTGGTAAAATAGTTAGAGTATTAGAAGATGTTTGCAAGAAAAAGAAGACTTAGAAAAGAAGGTAAATTTTGGAATTTTAAGAATGCACTAGCGGTGCTTTTTTTAACAGTCGGGCTTTCATTATTTTTTTCTTTTGTATATATTCATTTTTTCCTAAACTCAAGTTTCTATATAAATCCCTTACTCCCCTTTCAACAATCTTCTAATAAAGCCTTGGAAGAAAGGTTACATGAAAAAAGTATAGAATATAAAAAAATAAATCAAGAAAACGGTTTTATAAGAGTTTATCTAAAAGACGATAGCGAGGTGTTTTTTTCCTCAAAAAAAGACATTGGGACCCAAATCTCCTCTTTACAACTTACTCTTTCAAGACTTACAATAGAGGGTAAGAAGCTTAAAACTTTGGATTTTAGGTTTGATAATCCTGTTATTTCTTTTAGATAAAAATGAGCGAAGGAAAAATTGTTGTAGGCGTTGATATTGGAACCTCAAAAGTAGTTTCTGTAATTGCTAAAGTAGATGAGTTTATTAATATCTTAGGCGTTTCGGAAGTCCCCTCAAGCGGAATTAAAAAAGGCCAAATCGTTCATATAGAAGATGCCGTAGCATCAATAAATAGTTCGCTTGAGGCAGCTGAAAGGATGGCAGGATATTCTGCATCGCACATAATCGCATCGATTAATGGTAGTCACATAGAGTCCCAAAACAGCAGAGGTGTGGTTGCAGTGGCCCGTCCTGAGGGAGAAATTACAGATAACGATCTAACTCGTGTTATAGATGCAGCCAGAGCCGTTTCTCTTCCGTCATCCCGTGAAATAATTCATGTACTTCCAAGAAGCTACTTTGTAGATGGAGCAGAGGGAATTAAAGATCCGATAGGAATGACCGGTATAAGGCTTGAAGTGGATACCCATATAATTAGCGCAAATAGTGTGTCAATTAGAAATATGGAGAAAGCCTTTTCAGAAGTTGGCGTAGATATTGATGCTGTTGTTTTTAGCGGTTATGCTAGTTCTCTATCGGCATTAACGGATACCGAAAAAGAGCTTGGTGTTGTTTTGGTAGATTTAGGTGCAGGGACAACAAATATTACTATTTATGTAGAGGGTGCTGCATCATATTCGTCTGTTATACCAATCGGAGCAAGGCACATAACAAATGATTTGGCAATAGGACTTAGAATATCACTTGAATCGGCAGAGAAAATAAAACTATTTTTGTCAAATCCAAGTAAAAAGGCAAAATTAGCAGAGGAAGAAGCTCCTGTGGAGCGATTCTCGGATGAAGTAGATTTAGCGCCGCTTAATTTAGCAGAGGAGTTAAAAAAAGTTTCAAAAAAGACTTTAATTGATGGAATAATAAGGCCAAGGCTTAACGAGCTTTTTACAATGGTTGGAATTGAAATTAAAAAAAGCGGATTTGCAGGACAAACTCCGGCTGGTTTGGTTTTAACAGGAGGAGGAGCAAGAACCGTTGGCGCAACAGAGTCAGCCAAAAGAATGCTCGCAATGCCGGTTAGAGTAGCTATTGCTGCAGATTTAAAGGGAATAATTGATGAAGTGCAAGAACCGTCTTTCTCAACTGTAATTGGGCTTATAAAATATGGAGCAAATGTTGAAGTAACCAGTAATCTTCCATTCGGAATAGCTATTCCACAGCTTCCCGGATTAAAATTTGATAATAAAATTATATCTAAAATTATATCGTTTTTTAAATCTTTCCTGCCATAAGCCTAAACTCTTGCAAATAAAATTTATATCTGATAGTATTCCATTAATTTCGTATGCTAATTAAACCCCAAACAACCAATTTTGCAAAAATAAGAGTTATGGGTGTAGGTGGAGGAGGAGGTAATGCACTCAATTCCATGATTTCGCAGAGTAGCATTGGGGGAGTTGACTTTATTTCTGTAAATACAGACGCACAACAGCTTCTTTTAAATCAAGCAGCTACAAAACTTCAAATAGGCGATGACTTAACAAAGGGTCTTGGCTCAGGAGGAAACCCAGAAGTTGGTAAGCAATCTGCAGAAGAATCTTACGAAAAAATAAAAGAACTAATTGATGGTACGGACATGCTTTTTTTAGCCGCTGGAATGGGAGGAGGAACAGGAACAGGGGCAACTCCAATTATCGCACAGGCTGCAAAGGAATTGAATGTATTAACTGTTGCGGTTGTTACAAAACCTTTTGCATTTGAAGGGACTCGAAGAATGGTTGCTGCAGAAGACGGAATTGAAGAATTAAAAGATAAAGTTGATACTTTAATTGTAATCCCCAACCAAAGGATACTAGATGTAGTCGATAAAAAATTATCCCTTCTTGAAGCATTTAAAGTTGCCGACTCAGTTTTAACACAAGGGGTGCAGGGAATTTCCGAAATTATAACTCAACCCGGGCTTATTAACGTTGATTTTGCAGATGTAAAATCAATTATGCAGAATGCCGGTTCTGCTTTAATGGGAATCGGGACTGGAGTAGGAGAAAATAGAGCGCAAACCGCAGCAAGATCAGCGATTGCTTCACCCCTTCTTGAGATTTCCATGGAAGGAGCGCGTGGCGTGCTTTTTAATATTACCGGTGGACCAGATTTAACGATGACAGAAGTTGACGAAGCAGCAAAAATTATTGCATCAGCAGCAGATCCTGACGCAAACATAATTTTTGGAGCAACAATTGATGACACAATGCATGACCAGTTGAAAATTACAGTAGTGGCCACTGGCTTTGACCAAGCCAGGCAAGTTCTTAAGGAATTTGTAACGCCGGTTTTAAATAACGAACCCATACAAGCACAGTCACAAGATCCAAACCAACCGCCTCCTCCAGTTGAGCCGCCTGTTGAAGAAGAAGATGACACTTGGGACATCCCAGCGTTTTTGAGAAATAAAAACTAATATGACAGTTGAAGCAGTTTGGGATAACAAAAGTTTATTCGGACTCAGGAAAACTGAAAAAAGTAAAGTCCTTGAATATAGGAGTTATTCTATCAAGGAAAGTGACGTAATTACTTTAATTCATAGTTCGGATCTTGAACTTTTAAATCCAATGCAACTTCATAAAAACGTTGAAATCGGACAAGCATTTAATACTGATCTAAAGTTTGTTAAACCTATTTCAGAGGACTCAATAGAGATTTACACTTGGAACGTTAGGGAAAATGAACAAAAGAATCGGAAAATATTGGTTGGGCCTCAAATAAATGACGAAAATTTAATCAGCGATGATGGTGAAACAAGAATAAGATGGAGAGATACCCAGCCAGGAGATTATCCACCTATTCCAGAAGGAGCAAAGGTTAATCCGATTCAATTAAACTTGAACATGACATAATGGGACATCCCACATTCTTGAGGAATAAGAATTAGAAACTATCTAAATATACAATTCTAAAAGCCTTAGTTCCGTCCACTCTTAAAATATATTTAAATATTTTGCCTTCTAGCGCTTTTGTTTCTTTACAGCTTCCGTCTTCTACAAATATTAATTTCCCATTTCTTGGAATTAATGGGTCTTTAGAAATAAACGGGCAATTATCTGGAGTAAAGAAAAATTTGCCAAAGCCTTTATAATTTTTATCTTTTGGAGAACCTTCACTTTGATATTTTACAGGGTCATATTTAATATAAAACTGGAAAAGAGGATAACCTCCACCGGATTTAGTAGTAACTATCTTATCCGCTTTTTCATAGTCTTTACTTATAGCCTGAATCATCTCTTTAAAACCATTATTTCTATACCATGGCTGAAATACCCTTGAAAGTGTATAGTACTGATGATAAAAATAGATAAAATTTAGCGCAAATAAAACAATAACAGCCAGCCAAATTTTGCTATTTTTTATTTTTGAAAACAGATAAATCAACCCAAACGCTGTAAATATTTCAAACATTGGATACATAACTAAAGATCTTTGCAAATTATTAGCCTCCGTTGATATCGCAGCAGCCGTTGGTCCAATAGCAAGCCATATAATTGGAATTTTGTAAAGATTATTTTTATTTGTTAAAAGCAAAACTAATCCTAATAAAAAAAATGGCAGAGAAACTAAATAGAAAACCCCAATACTTGGAATTTGATACCAAGGGGGAAGCCCTTTGACAAACAAATAGTCAAAAGAGAAATGATTAAGATAGTTGGAAACATAGGTTTGGGTAAAGCCAACAATTTTATTATCGTAAACGCGAGAAATTATAGGACTTGTTCCGACTACGCCCTCGTTTTTTATTTGTTCATCCAAAACTAATTTTGTTTCGGCGGCACTAAATATATTTACTTGCGTGAATCTTCTATTTCCTCCGGGAATAATAAAAAACAAAGTAAATACAAGCGAGATTAAAAAAATAAAAGAAATTATTAATGAATTTTTATAATCTTTATCAATTTTTAACTTCCAAGTTTTAAGAATAAAAATTAAAAGTACAAAAAATAAAACCGGAACAAAAAGCCTCGGAGTTTGGTAAAAGAAAAAACTTAATGAAAGAGCTATTGTTGCAAAGAAAACATGTACGACTTTTTGTGTCTTAAGACTCCAAAATATTAATGCAAACCCCAAAACTATAAAAAATAAAGCGACTAAAGATTCGCTGCTTGCCCTGGACATATTTATATGCCAAGGGGAAGTTGCAAGAAGCAGTGCGCTTAATAAACCTAGTTTTTTCTCTTTAAATATTGAATATGTTAAAAAGTAAAAAGCAAATATTGTTAAACTTCCAAAGATAGCCCCGGGAAAGCGAACCGCAAATTCACTTAATCCAAATATTGCAACAGGAATGATTGCACTATAATGATATCCCGCCGGGCTATTATCCCCAAAAATATCTATATTAAACGGAAAAAAAATATTATTGTCATCCCTTGCTGTTTTAAGTAGCGAATAAGCGCTATATCCCTTTGAGGCTTCATCCATTTGAAACCCTGCTGGTATTGCTGATAGGTTATTAAATCTCAAGAAGGCACCCGCAACAAAAATTATAAATAATAAAATTAGTACAGTTTTTGTTGATAAACTTTTTAGATTATTCATTACCTATTACTTGCATTATATTCATTTCTACCTAATAATATTAACATGCTGAAGCAAGTTAAAGTAGTATTTATTGCAATAATAATTCTATTTATTTTTTATAGTCTTTATCTTTTAGCATATTTACCTCTGCAAGGTGAAATAAAACTTACAAATGATATAGGACGGGATTTTCTTCTTTTACAGGAACTTGATCAAAAGAAAATTGTTTTAATAGGACCACGTTCAAATACTCAAGGCGTTTTTCATGGACCATTGTGGACTTATGTAAACTACCCGGCGTACTTAATTGGACAGGGTAACCCAGTTATAACTGCATGGTTTTGGGTGATACTCGGCTTCATTTTTTTACTTAGCACTTTTTTTATATTAAGAAGATTGTTTGGAACAATAGAGTCATTGCTTGGAGTGTCTTTGCTTTCTACATACTTAGTTCCTCATATAAATAGTGTTTTTCATGCAGAAGTAAATTTTTTTTTAATTCCTTCTTTTCTATATACCATTTACAGTTATCTGCAAACTAAAAAATCTAAATATCTCGCTTTTCACATTATGATCCTTGCTGCTTTTATCCACTTAAATATCGGCGTTGGAATACTTTTTATCATGCTCTCGGGAGCTTTGATTTTGGGATTAATTATAAAAAATAAACTATGGAAGCACTTGATTGCATTTATTATCTTGCCCATTGGCGTATCTAACTTTATAGCATTTGACTTTCGTCATAACTTTGGCATGGCGAAAGCACTCTTTAATTTAGGAGGAAATTCGGCATTTTTGGTTCCCTTAAATGAATGGGTAAATGACAGAATAAATAACACTGTTTCTATGCAAATACTTGCAAAAAACATAGAACCTCTTTCCGTTTTGATATTTGCTTTAATTATTATTTTTACATTTATTCATATTAAAAATAATACAAAACAAAAACCCTTACTGCTTCTTTTATTATTTTACTATTTTGGATATATGGCACTTTCCTACTTTAACAAAGGGGTAATACTTTACCACTATATTTACTTACTTGTTCCGTTAACGATAATCTGGCTGGTTACATTATCTAAGGGAATTTCAAGATTTATTTTTATTCCACTTATTTTTGTTGTTTTATTTTTAAATTTCAATTTTGCAAAAAATTATATAAGTGATACACAAAATAATTTTATTGGAAAAAAACTGGATTCCTGGATTTCCTTAAAACAAGTTGCAAAAAGCGTAATTGAAGAGCAAAAAGGTAAAGAGTTTGGGTACTTTATTTATTCCCCTGATGCATATGCTTACCAGCAGCGTTATGCAATGCTTTACTCATTTAAAGCAGCTCGTTCAAATGCATTTGAATATGGAAAAAAAGGTACGACTTATGTAATTGCATCTCCTCCGCCGCCCGATAATCCATATATGGGACATCAATGGTGGATTGAAAATAAAGCAAATATTAAAATAACACCAGTTGAAATTAAAAATTTTAAATCAGGATATATTGTTCAGAAATTTAATTTAAATACAAACGAGCAGAAAATTCAACACGACCCAAATATTGAACTTGGGCTAAATTTTAGGTAAGTTTCAAAATTAAGTTGTTTTACCCTCATAATTACTGTTATAATTTATCAGGTGAACAGGAATTTAGGAATAATTTTAGCTGCTTTTGTTTTAATAATTATTGCGTTTTTTATTTATAATGCAAGTACGACAAAAACAACTATAAACGGAACTAGTTCTAGTTCACCCGTGCCGACAAAGCAAGTTATGGAAATAAATGAACTTAAAATAGAAGATATAAAAGAAGGACAAGGAGTATCTGTAAAAGAAGGGGACATAGTTGAAGTAAATTACACAGGTACTTTAACTAACGGTACAAAGTTTGATAGCTCTTATGATCGCAATGAGACTTTTCAATTTAATGTAGGAGCTGGACAGGTTATTCAAGGGTGGGAAAAAGGCTTAGTTGGAATGAAAAAGGGAGGCATAAGAAAATTAACCATTCCATCCTCTTTAGCATATGGTGAGCAAGGAGTTCCCGGAGCAATACCGCCAAATTCACCTCTTATTTTCGAAATTGAATTAGTTTCAATTAACTAAAAATTTATTATGTCAAAAATAAATAGTGAAGACTCTAAAAAATTTAAATCAGTAAATCCGCAAATTGATTTTTCCTCGCTAGAAAGAGAGTGGTTAATTAAGTGGGAAGCCAAAAAAGTTATTGAAAAATATCTTAAGAAAAATAACTTATCAAAAGAAAAATTTTCATTTTTAGACGGTCCAATTACCGCAAATAACCCAATGGGAGTACATCATGCATGGGGAAGAACTTACAAAGATTTTTGGCAAAGATATTGGAATATGAACGGAAAGAAACAAAGATTTCAAAACGGATTTGATGAGCAAGGACTATGGGTAGAGGTAGAAGTAGAGAAAGAACTTGGCCTTAAGAGCAAAAAAGACATAGAAAATTTAGTTGCCGGAGACAAGTTTAAAAGTCTCGAGAAGTTTATAAATTTATGTAAAGCAAGAGTTGCAAAATTTTCCAAAATTCAGACAGAGCAGTCAAAGCGGCTTGGATATTTTATGGATTGGGAAAACTCCTATCATACATCATCGGACGAAAACAATTATGCAATTTGGAATTTCTTAAAAGTAGTAAATGAAAAAGGGTGGCTGTATAAAGGACACGATAGTGTTCCCTGGTGCCCTAGATGCGGCACAGCAATTTCTCAAATGGAAATATTGACAGAAGAGTATAAGGAAATAGCACACGACACAATATTCTTCAAGTTGCCAATTATAGACATGGATAACACGTATTTCTTGGTTTGGACAACAACTCCATGGACAGTTTTGGCTAACGTTGCGATTGGAATTAATACTAAATATGATTATGGTATTTGGAAAGATAGAGTATCTGGAGAGAAATTAATATTCCTACATCTAGGAGAAGAGAGGAAACCTCCTACGAGGATTAGACAAAAAGACAACGCAGTGGTCTCGCTTGAACAGTGGATAATGGATGAATCACAGAGGAATATAGAGTATATAGAAGGAATATCGACAACAGAAATACTGAAATTAAAATACCAAGCCCCATTCGATGACTTTTCTCTAGTAAGAAAGGCGAGGGAAGAAAATGTCACAGTTTTTCACTCAGTGATCGATGCATCGGAGGTAGTTGTGGATTCTGAAGGCACTGGTCTTTTGCATGTCGCAACAGGCGCAGGAGGAGAAGATTTCAAGCTTGGTAAAAAATATAACCTTCCCGTAATTGCTCCTATTGAAGAAGATGCAACTTATGTCAAAGGCTTAAGTGAATTTAGCGGAAAAAATGCAAAGAAAAATCCTGAAATAATAATCGATTATTTAAAACAATCAAAGCCCAAGTTTTTATTTAAAGTACAAAAAATTATACACAGATATCCAACTTGCTGGAGATGTAAAACTGAATTGGTTTGGCGGGTGGTTGATGAATGGTATATAGCTATGGATAAAAAAGACAATACAAAAAAAACTTATAGAGAACAAATGATTGATGTAGCAAAAAAAATTACTTGGCTGCCAGATTGGGGATTGGATAGAGAGCTCGATTGGCTTAAAAATATGCATGATTGGTTAATTTCAAAAAAAAGATATTGGGGACTGGCGCTGCCAATTTGGGAATGTAAAAAGTGCGGAAATTTTGATGTTATAGCAGGAAAAGAAGAATTAAAAGATAAAGCCGTTGAGGGATATGAAAAATTTGAAGGCAAATCTCCACATAGACCATGGGTAGATCAAGTAAAAATAAAATGTTCAAAATGTGGGAAAGTTATTTCTAGAATTCCAGACGTAGGAAATCCCTGGCTTGATGCAGGTATAGTTCCTTTCTCTACTATGCCCTCCGAATGGTTTCCGGCAAATTTTATAACAGAGAGTTTTCCCGGTCAGTTTAAAAATTGGTTTTATTCATTAATAGCCATGTCGACAGCCTTAAATAATACAAATCCATTTAAAGATATTCTTGGTTTTGCTTCTGTTACAGATGAACATGGTGAAGAAATGCATAAAAGTAAAGGAAATATGATTGAATTCAACGAAGCAGCAGACAAAATCGGAGTAGACGTAATGAGGTGGATGTATTTAAGACAAAATCCCGAACTCAATCTAAGCTTTGGCTATCATGTTGCCGATGAAATTAGACGTTTGTTTCATCTAAGACTGTGGAACGTATATTCGTTCTTTGTTACCTATGCAAATTTGAACAATTTTAAGCCTCCGCGAAAATATAGTTTGTCTTCCGATAACGTTTTAGACAAATGGATAATTTCAAGACTTAACGAATCTATAAAAAATGTAAAAACCTTTATTGAATTGTATCAGGTAGATAGAGCAGTTGAGGATATAGAAAATTTTGTAATAAACGATTTATCGAATTGGTATGTCAGACGATCAAGAGACAGAGTGGCAGTTTATTCAGATAATGAAAAAGATAAAAAAACTTGCCTTCTTGTCTTATGGTACGTATTAACAGAGTATACAAAACTTCTTGGTGCTTTTATTCCATTTCTATCCGAGGAAATGTATGTTAATCTGACCAATAGTGAATCAGTTCACTTAGAGGATTTTCCCAAATACGATGATAAATTAATTGATATAAGTTTACAAAACAAAATGGTGAATGGAAAAAAGGTTGCAGAATTAATACATTCTTTAAGAAAAGAGAGAGAAGTTAAGGTTAGAATTCCAATAAGAAAGGCAAAATATAATGGTCCTGAAAGCATTTCAGATGATGTTCTAGGGGTAGTTAAGGGGGAGACAAATATTTACGATTTAAAATTTGACAAAAAAATTCAGGATTATACAGTCGAGGCTCAAACAAACGATGAAAATCTTGATCTAAATTTTGGCTTGGCCCGTGATATCGTCAGAAAAATTCAGGAACAGAGAAAAAAACTTGAAACGAAACCAGATCAAAAAGTTAATATTACACTTCCATTCTGGCCGAAGGAATATGAAGGCTTTATTAAAAAACGAGCCCAAGTAAAAGAGCTAAAAGAAGGAAAAGAGTTCTCCATTTCCAATGAGTAAAATTATTTTCAGAGATTTAGATTTTGGACTTCTTGTTCCGGTAGTTATTCTTTCTGTGTTAAGTTTGGTAACGCTTTTTTCACTTAATCCCTTATTTTTTAATGGACAATTAATTCTTTTCTTGTTATCTGTTTTTATTTTTATTTTTATTTCACAATCAAATTTAGATATTTTAAAATTTTTTTCTAAACATATTTATATATTTTCACTTGTTATTTTTTCTGTAGTATTAATTTTGGGTATTGAATCAAGAGGCGCGGTAAGATGGATAGAATTATTTGGACTTAGGATTCAATTTTCTGAAATTCTTAAACCGTTTTTGGCAATTGTCCTAGCAAGTCACCTTTCAAATATAAAATATTTTAACTTTAAAGAATTTCTTCAAGTATTTATTTTACTTGCTCCGTTATTCTTTCTTATTTATCTTCAGCCTGATTTAGGCAATGCAATTATTTATGCTCTTGTCGTAATTTGTGCTCTTTTGTTTGCGGGTTTTCCTTTTAGGTATTTTTTATTTGTTTCAGTTCCGTTTGCACTTGCAATTCCATTTTTGTTTCAGTTCTTACATGACTATCAAAAACAGCGAATTTTAACTTTTGTGAACTCAAGTAGCGATCCTTTAGGTACATCCTACAATGTTATACAATCTGTGATTGCCGTTGGCTCTGGCATGATTTCAGGCAAGGGAATTGGACAAGGTACTCAATCTGGACTGCGTTTTTTGCCAGAAAGACAGACAGATTTTATTTTTGCAACAATTTCTGAGCAGCTGGGATTTATTGGAGTTGCCATCGTGCTTTTTTGTTTTGGATTTATTTTATATAAAATAATGAAATATATAATAAATACGCAAAATAAATTTCATAGAAATTTCTTAGCTATATTCTTCTTTGTGATCGCTGTCCAGCTATTTGTAAATATTGGTATGAACATGGGAATAATGCCAATAGTTGGTATAACATTGCCTTTTGTTTCTTATGGAGGCAGTTCTCTTGTTTCAAATTTTATTTTTTTAGGCTTATTAACATCCATAAGCAAGGCTTACAAAGATCGGGAAACACTTTCAATACGCTGAATTGTTTGTTATAATCTTATCCGTGAAATATTCAGTAATAAAAACTGGCGGAAAACAATATAAAGTTTCAGAGGGAGATGTTATTGAGGTAGATAAGCTATCTAAGGATGGTTCGAAGGTTACATTTGATAACGTTCTACTTTTAGTATCTGATTCTAGCTTAAAGATTGGAAAACCCTATGTTTCGGGTAGTAAAGTTGAAGCAGAGCTTATAGAAAATTTTAGAGGAGAAAAGCTAAGAATTTCTAAATTTAAATCAAAGGTTAGATACAGAAAAACAACGGGATTTAGGGCAGAACTTTCCAGAATTAAAATAAAAAAAATAATATAGTTTGACCTCTTGACACTCGTGAAAAGTCAATATAAAATGGGGTCAGTTTTCACAGTAATATGGCACACACAAAAGCTCAAGGAGCAGTAAAGGGAAATAGGGACTCAATTGCTAAAAGATTGGGTATAAAGATATACGGCGGGCAAACAGCTAAAAAAGGTAGCATTTTAGTACGTCAAAAAGGAACTAAGTTTCATCCTGGAAAAAATGTTTCAATGGGAAAAGACTTTACACTTTTTTCCTTAATTGATGGTGTCGTAAAGTTTAAGCAGTTAAATTCTAAAAGCGTAATCGATGTTATAAATGGATAAAGAAGAAAGAGTATTCGAATTAGAGACAAATTTACTTCAAGCTAATCCTCTTCAACCGAGAGGCATTATTTCTCCTGATTCGTTACAGGAGTTAGTAGATTCAATTAGGGAGCAAGGAATTCTTGAGCCAATTGTAGCGGCAAAAACCCCAGCCGGTTATCAAATTATAGCGGGAGAAAGAAGATGGAGAGCAGCAAAGGTGCTTGGACTTGAAAAGGTACCTGTTGTTATAAAGGAAACGACACCTCAGGGAATGCTTGAGATGTCTATAGTTGAAAACGTACAAAGAGAGGATTTAAATCCAATCGAAAGAGCTCAGGCGTACAAGAGATTAATTGAGGAGTTCGGTTTGGGAACCAACGAAGTAGCAAGAAGGGTTGGCAAAAGCGCTCCGACAGTATCCAATACAATTAGGCTTTTATCGCTTCCAGATGCCATTAAAGACGCACTTGTTGCTGGAGTCATTACAGAAGGTCATGTAAGGCCTTTAATTTCACTTGGTGACCCCAAACTAATGCTTGATCTATTTAAGCGTATTTTGAAAGAAAATAGTACTGTTAGGGAAACCGAAGAGTTTGCAAGGCAGGTAAAGGGTGAGGTGCAGCAAAAAGAACCTAGAACAAAGTTACATAAGCTTTGGATTCCCGAACTAGATGAGATGGCAAAAAAAATTCAGGAAAAAACCGAGGTTGATAGCGTAGTAATGTATCAAACAAGAACTAAGGCAAGAATTATAATAGAGAAAAAGGGAGATGTAGATATTACAGGTCCAAAGCTAAAAGAAATATTTGAAGCACTTGCTGGCTCTTAATAGGGATTGGCAACTATCCTCATTTTATTAATCGGTAGATAAACAAACATAGATACCCCTATTAAAGAATCTTTTTTTACAAATCCCCATTCTCTTGAATCAGAGCTTGCATCTCTGTTATCTCCAAGCACAAAGTACATGTTTTCAGGAACCGTAATCTGCTCATCGTTTTGTAGAAACGCTCCCTGATGAGTTTTCACGCTACTATTTAAATATTTGCCTTCGTTAAGCATTTCTCCATTCAAGTAAACATCTCCGTCTTTAATATATATACTATCGCCAGGAAGGCCTATTATTCTTTTAATATAATCCTTTTCAGGCTCTACGGGGGATTTAAAAACTACAACATCTCCCATTTTAGGCGCTTGAAATTTTAATAAAATAAGATTGGTTAGTACATATTCCTTATCGTAGAAATTAGGATACATGGAATCTCCTTTAACTTCGTATGGTCTAAATAAAAATAGGTAGATAACTAGGAAAATTGCCGCTGCAATTAAAAATGTTTGTACGCTATCAATTAGAAAGCCGTATATTTTACGTAATACTTGCACCATGTAATTTTCCCAAACATTTACAGTCTTTGTCAATCTTCTATTTGGTATAATATTCTAGGACTCGTAGCTCAGTGGTAGAGCGCTTCATTCACATTGAAGATGTCAGAGGTTCGAATCCTCTCGAGTCCACATGAGCGTCGTTTTTTTAACAAGATCCTTTTTTCCTAATATTGGGGGAGTAGAGAAGCATATTTACAAGTTATCTGAAGCGTTGACAAAGAAGGGAATAAAAGTTACTATTCTAACTGAAAAATCTTATAGTAATAATTATCAATCACAAAGCTTAAGCGCTAATCAGCCAGAGAATAGTAACCTTAATGTTATAACCATTGACATCGGTAGAAACGATTGGTTTAAAAAGTTTAGAATTTGGAAAGAATTGTTATTGAAAATAAATTTAATAAAGAATGCTGATATAGTGCATGCGCATGACGTTTACTTCTGGTACTTTCCATTTAGATTTATTTTTCCTTTTAAAAAAAATTTTGTCACATTTCATGGCTACGAAGGCAACAATTTACCATCTTTTAATGCATACTTGATGCACAAGGTGGCAGAAGTTCTATCAAATGGAAATATATGTGTTGGTAAATTTTTAGAAAAGTGGTATAAAACAAAAGCAAATTTTATAATTTACGGTGCAGTTGATAAAAAATTAATTGAGTCTAAGGTAAAAGAGAATGTAAATAGGTATAAAGGCATATTTACAGGAAGGCTTGAGCATGAAACTGGTATCCTAGAGTATTTAAAAGCATTTAAGTTATTAAAGGATAAAAATGTAGCGACAGAGCTTGATATTTACGGAGACGGTACCTTAAGGGAAGAGGCAATAAAATATGCAAAAAAACATAAACTGAAAGTATTTTTTAAAGGGTTTGTTCAAGATACGGATTCATTATTTCTTAATTACGGATTTGCCCTTGTTTCAAGATATTTAGGAATTCTTGAGGCTATGGCGTCAAGAATACCTGTATTTGCACACTATAATAATGAAATAAAAAAAGACTATTTAGAAATGACTCCTTTCGCAGGGTATATTGCAATTAGTAACGATTCAGGAAAAATAGCTGAAGCCATAAAGTCATATTTGGAGCATAATCAGCAAAGCACTGCGCCAGCATATAATTGGGTGAAAACTAAATCTTGGGAAAGAATTACAAATATTTATTTAGATTTATGGAATTTGAATGATCTAAATAAATAAATAAAACCGAGTAAAAGACTGGTAATACTAATAATCTTAACTAATCTAAATAAAATCTCGTCTTTGTAAAAAACCATAAGATTAAAATCCCCCTTAGGTAAAATAAAGTTTATTTCTCCTTCTTTACCCGGAAAAATATTAATAGGCTTTCCGTTTGCATATGCTTTCCAACCCGGAAAATAAAGCGTTTTTTCACTTATTAGCGAAACTTGAGAGATGCTTGCTCTATAAATATGCAATGCAGAATTGTTTTCTCCGCTTGAAAAACTTGCCTTTCCTTTAATGGTTTCAATTTTATTCTTAGGAATATTAGAAAACCAAGGGTGTTTTGGGTTTACATATTTTGTATTTGCATAGAAATGTGATTCTCCTAGATAAGTACTTAAAGAAATGTTTTTTTCAAGAATTTTGTCATTTATTTCTGGTATTACTCTTCTTTGTCCCCAATTGAGTAAGGTTGTTAAAACTGCAAAAGCTATTAAAATGTAAATCCATTTTTTATCCCTTACAAGGATTGCTATATAAGACGAGAGCAAGGCAATGATAAATCCGAGAGGTATTAAAAGTCTGTGAGGGCCTGCTGCGCCAAGAAGTGGAAATGCATCCCATACATTTCTTGAAGTAGGAATCATTAGTAAAACAAGCATGAACAGTAAGCCAAGAAAAAATTGTATTTGCGTGTTATATTTAACGGAAAATTTATTCTTGATAGATAAAAACAGTGTTAAGCCGATAATTATCAATTCTGCGTAGCCCAAAAGATAAGAGATCTCACCCTTGGGACCTTGAAACAAAAGCCCATATCTCCACGGGGAATAAATTAAATCAGAAATAGATGGAAAATATATTGTATTTATGTCTATTGGATATTTGCTGGTAAACAAAACACTATTAAATATCAAAGAAGGTGCCCACTGATAACTTGACATCAATAGTCCGATTAGAATAATCTTAAATGCGATTATAGTTTTTGTTTTATAAGACCAGGAATACATAAATATTATTGGGATAAGAAAAATTGAAATGAAAATATGGCTCAAAGCTACTAATCCCAAGATAATGCCGCTTAATACTAAGAAATAATTTTTATTCTCTCTTGTGAATTTATCTAAAAATAAGAATAAAAGTGGTATTAATGTAAATGCAAGAATTTCTCCAATTGTAACTTTAAAATGAACAGAAATAAGATGATACGGAAAAAATAAGTAAAAAACACCACTCGCAAACGAAGCAAGATCATTTTTAAATTTATTTTGTACAAATATATACATAAAAAGTGCGGATAATACTAAATTCGCAGCCAAAAACACTTTTAAAGAATTAATGAATGATAGTCCGATAAAATGAAGAGCTGAAATAAAATAATACGGCAAGGAATAATTAAATATAAATAGTGGATATCCGAATGTAGCATTTAAGTTTGCTGCCCAAGATGGCATAATAATGCCCTCAGATAATGATCTATAGAATTCCATACTTCTGTATATGTGAATATTAAAATCACCACTTTCGTATGCTCCTGTTCTAAATATACTTATCGAGGATATTATCGCTAAGAAAATTAGAATATAAAAAAGATTAATCTTTTTATTTTTGAAAAATAATTTGTAGAACAATATGCATCCACCAAGCACAGTCAAAAGAGCTAAGTTAACCACAATCATTCTATAAGGGTCTAGCATTAATAAATATTATACAAATAGTAGTATGGATATACATGAAAACTAGAGATAAGTGAGTATTTTTCTATTATGCAATCTTTAATACTTAAATTCTCACAGAACCATTTAATATCCCCCCCTCGTATCATAAGCTTACTGATTCCTTGTTTTTTTAATAATTTTAATGAGTTGTCATTTTTGTCAAAAATTGAATTAGTGTCAATAAACCTAAAATCCGCATAGTAATAACCATGGAAATTATACATGGCTATTTTTTCCTCCCTGCCTATAAACTTTGCAAATTTGTGATCAAAGTCATAATAACTGGAGTTATCTTTATTTAATAATCTTGATAAATACTTATTTTTGTCTGCGATCCCAAAAGTATACGGAAGTACAAAAACAGAAGATAAAAAGTAATATCCAAATATAATAAAAACCAAAGTATAAACAAGAAGTTTTATGCTAGGGGTTTTATTTAAACAATTATAAAGTCCCACCGATGCAAGAAAAATAAGCAGAACATATATTGATAATAAATACCTGCCGTAAGGGTAGTTAATAACTAATAAAATTAAGAACAAAATAAACAACAATACAAATATGACACTATTTTTTATAATTCTTACATTGTCTTTTGCCTGAAAAATAATAAGTCCTACGCCTAGAAAAAATAATGTACTAAATACGTTTAAATTTTGAAGTGGATTTATAAGATTGACATTAAAGGTAAAGTAGTTGGTAATATTGTATGCCGGGAAAAATGGGTTCCCAGTTAATATATAAGCTCTGACAAACCAAATGCCAGAAATTAAAATTACGCCTGTAAAAATCGATATTATTTTTTTTAGGATAGAGAAGAAGTGGTTATTTCTATAAATAATTATTGTAAATACAATCAAAATTGGAATAAGAACTATTGTCCAAAGCTTTGTAGCTAACATTCCGCCAAGAAGTATCCCAATTAATAAATATTTACTTAAGCCATTCGTACGTTCATTAATTAGTAAAAGGATTGAAAGTAAGAATAGAAATATCCATTGAAAGTCTACATACATGGATGAAGTTTCATGAATAACAACAGGAGCCGTAATAAAAATTAGCGGAGTATAGATAGCAAATCTATAATTTTTTAATTTTGAAAACTTAAGTAAGGTAAATAATACTAATATATAGAATAAAAAATGTATGTGTCTTGCAGATTCCTTTGATAATGACATTATTCCAGGGATATAGAACATTTCAGCAAGCATAGAGCTTCCTGAAACGTTTAAATCTTCGTTTGGTGGAAGCATTATTGTTTCCTCCCTAATAAAAATTCTAGGGAAATCAACATGGTACTGGTCTTCTCTTATTTCAGGATTAATCAAATTAACAAGTGCCACTATAGTAAATAGAATGACTCCGATAAAGACCAATTTATTCTCTCTTAGGTTTTTGATAGAAGTAAATATATATTTTTTAAACAGAAGCAATTCACTTTTTAAATTTCGTATTGGAATTACAGATACAAGAGTAATAATTCCAAAGTACATGTATAAAGCTTCCTTTTGAAGCAGTGAAAAAAACCCTAACATTGTAATTCCTGTTGAGAAAATTACGTATCCCAGGGCAATAGAAACAAAAAAATCGTGTTGAGCAAGTATGTCTCTAAAAAATACGCGTTTTATTTTTTTGCCAAAAAGATAGGATATAACTACTAATAATGACGCAAAAATTAAATTTTCCATAAAAATACCAACCGGATTTAAATCGATTGAAACCGCTACATAGTCAGAAATTAAATAATTTAACTTGGAAGATAAGTTGGGAATAAGCTGTAAGAATAAATTCATTTATTTAATGTATTCTAAACTACGAGATGTTATAATTTCAACAAATCTTATGTCTACGTTAAAAACATCTTTAATATGTACCGTCTTTAATGAAGAGAAGACCGTGCAGCAACTTATTAATTCTATTACTATCCAATCTGTTATACCCGATGAGATAGTATTTGTAGATGGGGGTAGTTTTGACAAAACGAGAGAAATAATAAAGGAAAATATAGTAAAACTACCTAAACTCAATATTAAGCTTTATGTTAAAAAAGGAAATAGATCGGTTGGAAGAAATGAGGCAATAAAGAAAAGTAAAGGAAATATAATTCTTTCGACAGACGCGGGATGTATTTTAGATAAGAAATGGGTTGAGAACATAGTTGCTCCTTTTAAAAAGAAATCTACAGGTGTGGTGGCGGGATATTACAAGGGGCAAGCAAATAGTTCTTTTCAAAGAGCATTAATACCATATGTATTAGTTATGAGGGATAAAGTGGATCCTAATACGTTTCTTCCTGCTACCCGATCTATGGCCTTTAGAAAAAAAGTATGGAAGAAAGTTGGGAGATTTAATGAAAAATTATCTCATAATGAAGATTATGAGTTTGCAACTAGGTTAAAAGAACATGGTGTTAAAATTACATTCGAAAAAAAAGCAGTAGTCTATTGGGAGCCTAGAAAAAGCATTACTCAAGCCCTCAAAATGTTTACAAGGTTTGCTTACGGAGACATAGAAGCGGGTCTTATACGAAATAAAGTTATTTATATTTTCTTAAGATATCTCTTCGCAATATATTTGCTAATGTTATCGGCGATTATGAAATCACTACTACTTAATTTAATATTACTTACTTTATTTTTAAGTTATTTGCTCTGGGCAATTAATAAGAATTACAGATATATAAAAGAAAAGAAAGCCTTTATGTATCTTCCTCTACTCCAGTTTACTTCCGATATAGCAGTTCTTACTGGTTCGAGTTTAGCTTTTCTAAAGAAACTAAGGCCCAGTCAATTTATAAATTTTATGGAAAAAAATAAGAGTCTTACGGCTTTAGTTTTATCTTACTTGATATTGATGCTTGCAATGATTAGTTGGGGAATACCCAATTCTAGTCACCCGTTTAATTATTTTATGGATGAATGGCATCAAGCACAATCTGTAAGAAATTTATTTACATTTGGCTCGCCAAATATTGAAGGTTCAGCTAATGGTTCTATTTTTCATTTCTTCCTATCCGGACTATATCTTATTCCTTTTATTATTCTAGGTATCATCAATCCAGTTGCGATAAAATCTTCAGTCTTAAACCTCGACGAACAAACTAAGCTATTTGAAATCCTTAGGTTTAATACAATTCTTTTTGGAATAGCTAGTATTGTAGTCTTTTACTTTTTATGCAAAAAATATTTCAAACTTAACCCGCTTGTATCAACATTCGTATTCGTTTTTAATCCAGTTTGGTTAATGTTAAGTAATTATTTTAAATATGACATAGCATTGATGTTCTGGACACTTTGTTCTTTTTTATTTATGTTCAGATACATAAAAAATCCGACTCTTATAGATCTTATGTTTGTTTCAATTTTTTCATCAATAGCATTGTCCGTTAAGCTACAACCAATTGCTCTTCTTGTACTGATTATATTCTTATTTGTTTTCTATACCCCTAATGCTTTAAAAAAAATCAAATGGCTTTACGCTTCGTTATTTTTATATGTCATCGCATTTTTATCCTTTGGGATTCCCGACATTCTGCTGGGCAAAGGGAGCTTGTATGAGTACATATCGTCCAATTTAATAAGAACTCCGACAGCTACTATCTCAAATGTTGTGATTAATGACAACATTTGGAAATACCTAATTACAAATATATATCCTGCATTATTTGGTTATATCTTATTTACGATAAGCGCATTTTATCTAATGTATATATTAACTAAAACGTTATTAGACTTTATAAAGGACAAAAAAATTAATATCTCAAAAGAAACATTTTTCCTATTTCTCTCATTTATTTTATTTGCTCTTAGCCTTATTCCGCTTAAACTTGACGCATCAAATAATAGGGCTTTATCTCTATTACCATTCTTTGCAATATTTTTTGGATTATTATTTCAGCAAATAAGAAATTTAACACGCAGACCTTTACTTATACTAATAGTAATGGTTTTATTAATAATTCAATTGACTCAAGCATTATCCTGGATGCTTTTAAAATTTGCAGAAGACCCGAGGCAAAAGTCATCTAGTTGGTTAAAAAGTAATGTAAAAATCGGCTCGACAATTGGAATTGAAAACATTCCAATTTATCAAGGACTTCCTGATATTGTCCTGAAGGAATTTTATTTAAACCAATACGGAATAAAAGATTATAAGAATTTTAATTACAAAATTATTAATAAGCAGGATAATAATTTTCCCAAATATATAGTTTTGACAAATGAGGAACTTAAATCAAAACATTTATCTAGATCTGAAACAAGGGAAATATTAAATAGAATTACAGATTTGGGATACAAAAAAATTGCTGTTTTTGTGCCTAATTTTACATACCTAAACTATTTTACAAATGATCTTAATTATTATTTATCTGCAATAGTGCAAGCGCCTAATAGCATTTCAATCTATGAAAAATAATGTTCCTTCAATAATAATTCCTTCCTTTAATGAGTCAAAAAGTCTCAAAATATTACTACAAAAAGTAAACCGTCTCTATCCCGAAGCACTGATATATTTAGTCGATGATTCATCATATGAAGAGAATAGAATTATAAAATCTATAGTAAATAAATATAAACAAGTAGGTCTTATATCAAGAATAAAAAAACTAGGTAGGGGAAGCGCAGTGTTGGATGGTTTCAAAATTGCATTTAGAAAAAACAATTCAGATCTATTTTTAGAAATGGACTCCGATTTGGCGCATGATCCAAATGAAATTAAACGATTCTTGGAAAAGGATGAGTTAGGAAATTATGATCTTATTATTGGATCTCGTTACCTTCCGGGAGGGAAGATTAAAAATATTGAAAAACAAAGAACTATATTAAGTAGGCTTATAAACGTTTTTTTAAGATTTTGGCTAGGCATTAAGGTAACCGATTTTACGAGCGGATTTAGAGCATATAGTAGAAAAGCAGTGGCTGAGCTTCTGAGGAGCGATATTGAGTCTAAGGGATTTATTACATTATCAGAGTCCTTATATAAACTACATATCAAAGGATTTAGCATAGGTGAGGTTCCAATTACTTGGAATTACAGAAAATTTGGAAAATCGAATGTTAGTATTAAAGAACTATTTTATTCTTTATTCTTCGTTATAAAAATGAAAATTATGCATGAACTTCCTATTTTTTATAAAAATAAATTTTTTTTATGCCTCGTGATATTTTTGCTCGCTTTATCTGTAAGAATTTCTACTTTGAATCAAATGGGAAGAACGTGGGATGAGCCTGAATATATTGAGCAAGGATATAAAATGATAGAACTTTTAAAAGTGGGGGATTTTGGAAACAGTTTTTTTTATACTACTTATGATCATCCCCCTTTAGTTAAATATCTATATGGACTAACTGCTCATTTAGATGTTGATAAACTTGATTCTAGCGGCAATCCAGTATTTAATTATAATTACACTTATTCAAGAATTTTTTCATCTATAGTTGGAAGTCTTTCTGCAGTTTTAGTTTTTATTTTCACTTTAGAACTAGCATCGGTATTTGTAGCATTTTCCGCTGCAATTATATTTTTACTACTTCCATTTTTTGTCGGGCTTTCGCAACAAGTAACGACAGAAAGTTTTTTAATGTTCTTCTTTACACTGGGTGTTTACGTGTTTTATAGGTTGCTTAGAAGCTTCTCGTATAAAAAAGCAGTATTAGTTGGAATAATTACAGGATTAGCTCTTTTAACTAAACAATCCAATGGACTTCTTTTTCCCTTATATGGATTATTTTACTTAACTTATTATCTGTACAATAAAACAAATATAAAACTATTCAATAGGAAGATAATCTATTCGTTTTTTATAATTATATTTGTATCCATTTTGACATTTGTTGTCTTTTGGCCGATGCCGTATACCCACCTTGATTATATTGCCGAAGTAAATAAAAAAATCTGGTTAGTTAATACTGCGCCCCCTGAAGTATTTTGGGGAAAATTGATTTTAAGCCCGGTTATTTATTTTCCAACAATGTTTTTTATCACGACGCCGTTATTACTTATTATTTTATTTTTACTTGGCTTAAAATTTATAGATAAAAATAGAAGCTGGATCAATATAAGTTTGATTATTTGGTTTATTTTTCCATTTATACAATCTTTTTACCCATGGAGAATGCACGGAGTACGCTATATTATTGAAATTTATGTTCCCCTTTCAATTATTGCTGGAATGGGTGCATACGCCATAACAATTTTTCTAAAAAATAAATTTAAGTTTATTAAAACATCATTTTCTAAGATAATTATTCTTTTAATTGTTTTAGCGTATTTATTAATAATTGTAAAAAATAATGCTCCTTATTTTTTAAATTATTATAACGAGCTAGTTGGAGGACAGAAGGGGGTTTATGAAAAAAAATATTTTCATTTGGGATGGTGGGGCGATGGCATGCGAGAAGCTGCAATTTATTTAGAACAAAATGCTCCTAAAGAGTCAAACGTGGGATTAGCCGTAAATCCTCCAAAAAGCTTTCCAAATATTAAGAATTTGAATCTTGAGCTCTATAAAGATGGAAAGAAGTATGATTACATTGTAGTAAATTATTATCACGTCTTAAGAGAAGGATTTGACGACTCAAGTATTAAAAGAGATTATAAGTTAGTACACCAAATTATTTCAGGGGGTGCTCCAATTGTTAGCATTTATAAAACTTCTAAATAACGTCGAGTTTTGGAAGAGGGAATATAAAATGTCCCCCGGTTTTTAAATAATTTGCTTCTCTTTTTAGAAACTCTTTTTTAAAAAACCATGGCAATACTAACATATATTCTGGATTGTCTTTCCTTGCCTGCTCTTCAGATATTATAGGTATTCCTACAGAAGCAATCTTCTTACCCCATTTTTCTGGATTTCTCTCAACAGCATAGGAAATAAGATTTTTACTTAGTTCAAAATACTGTAAAAGAGTATTTCCGCGCGTTGAAGCGCCGTATAAATAAATTCTCTTTTTATCCTTAACTATTTTACGTATTGTACTTAAAACTTTTATTTTGTTCTCTTTTATTCTTTTTGCAAATTTAACATATGTATCCTTATTGTCCAGTTTCATTCTCTTTTCAGTTTGTTGCATTTTTAACACACGTTTGGTAATTTTTCTTTGGCCTTTGTTTGCAATGAAGGTTCTAAAGCTACCGCCGTTTAATTCTCTTATTTCTACATCAAATACCTCCAAACCATGCTTTTGCAGTAAATTATTAAGTGATAAAAGGGAATAATATTCAAGATGCTCGTGTACTATGTTATCAAAAGCGTTTTTATTCAACATTTCAACAAGATAATTCTGTTGTATTACAACTACGGCATCCTCGTTCATTATTTTTTTCATGTCTTCAATAAATTTATTTGGGTTCTCCATATCATAAAAGCAAGATATAACGGTTATAATATCTGCCTTCTTTTTGACGTTTTTATCAAACGATTTAAAGTTAAAAAAATCATTGACTACTTTATTTGAATATTTCTTAGATTCATTTGCAAACTTTTTGATCGGCTCAACTGCTACTCTATAAACTTCTTTGGGATAATAGCTTAAAAGTGTTCCATCATTAGCTCCAATATCTATTGCGATAAGCTCTTTTTTACTTTTTTTTATTTTCTCAAGCGATTTTTTTACGATGTTACTTAACTCGTCTTTCATTGTTTGATTAATACCGGATTTGTATCCATAGCGTTCTGTATATAAATATTTTGAGGGGGAAGTATAGTCTAACTGCACCAGTTTGCAATTTTTACATAGAACAATATTTAATGGAAATGCTTTCGGTTTCTTATTTGATTTAACAAAGTCTGAGAGGTATTGCTTGCCAAGGGATAAAATCAAAACTAAATCTTTAAAGCTGCAAGATCTACATTTTTTTATTTTCATTATTTCGGCAGAGTAATATTATAGCCGAGAAACTGTTTAGAATTCAATACCGTATCTGCTATACTTAAATAGCCATATATGGGCTACACAGGCGATGCAATCAAAGGCATTTCGTGGAGTTGGATTTTAACCGCTTCTACAAGATTTATTTCGATAGCTAGAACTATCTTGTTGGCTAGAATACTCTTGCCCTCACAATTTGGAATTTATGGGATTGGAATCTTGGTTTTGTCTTTTGCTGAGATATTGACAGAAACCGGAATCAATGTTTTTCTTATACAAAACAAAGAGAGTACAAACAAATATATCGATACAGCATGGTTATTGTCGATTTTAAGAGGAGTAATTATTTTTGCTTTAATGCTTCTTACTTCTTCTTATGTTTCGCAATTTTTTAATGCACCTGATGCATTTGGCTTGCTGTTGCTATTTAGCTTAGTTCCACTGATTAGGGGATTTATTAACCCATCGATTATAAAGTTTCAAAAAGAACTTAGGTTTGATAAAGAACTGTGGTTTAGAATTTCTATTCTTTTAATGGATTCTTTAATTGCGATTACATTAGCTTTTTACACAAAATCTGTTTTAAGTCTTGCAGTAGGACTTATTTGTGGTGCGCTGCTTGAGGTTATTCTTTCTTTTATATTAGTAAAGCCAATCCCAAAGATAAGGCTAGAAAAAGAAAAACTTTTTCTTGTTATCAATCGTGGTAAGTGGATAACTCTAAGTGGTATATTCAGTTATTTATACCACAATTTAGATAATATAATAGTAGGAAGAATGTTAGGCACTGTAAATCTTGGATTATACGTAATGGCATACAATATTTCCCGGTTGCCCATTACTGATGTGTCTGACGTAGTATCCAAAGTAACTTTTCCAGTATATTCATTAATTTCCGAAGATAAACAAAGACTTACAAAAGCTTTTTTAAAAAGTCTTTTATTAGTAAGCGTAGTTTCAATATCCTTTGGTCTTGTGCTTTTTATTTATACCGATAGAATAGTAATCCTTGTACTTGGTGATAAATGGCTTGGAATGGTTAATGTGTTAAAGATACTCGTGGTATTCGGAGTAATTAGGGCAATATCTGGTTCTTCCTCATCTTTGCTTCTTTCAGTAGGAAAGCAAAAAGAAGTTAGTGTCGTTACCTTAGTTAGTATTTTTGGTTTGGCGGTAACATTAGTCCCTTTGGTTCAGGCTTATGGTATTATCGGCGCGGGTATTTCTGCATTAATTGGTACTTTAGCTGCTCTACCGTTTATGTTCTACTTTACCTATAAAACACTAAAATAACATAAATGAGAAGAGTTGATCCTAAAATTTATACCAAAGATTATTACTTAACTGATTGTACTGGACACCAGGAGTTTAAGTATACACTAGGCGAATTATTGGAACCAAGGTTTAAGGAAATTGTCCCTTATCTAAAGATTCATAAGAACTTAAAGATACTTGATATAGGTTGCGGCAGGGGAGAGTTAGTATATTACTGTGCAAAACTGGGGGGTAAGTCATACGGAATAGATTACGCAAAAGATGCAATTCAATTGGCAAATTTACTTAAAGAAAAAAAAGACGCTTCCATTAAGAAGCGCATGAGCTTCATACAAATGGACGCGAAGAAATTACTTTTCCCAAGTTCGTTTTTTTCAACCGTAATTTTAACTGATGTCGTAGAGCATCTATATGAAGAAGAGCTGGAGCTGGTTTTTAAAGAGATAAAAAGAGTCTTAAGGCCGCAAGGAAGTCTAATTATACACACTGCTCCTAATAGGCTATTTAATGATTATATATACAAATATTATTGTTATCCCATGTCAACACTTATTGTGAATCTTTGGAATAATTTTTCCAGAAACAAATATCCTAATATCGCAATGCCAAGTAAGTTACGGGCGGATTCGCATAGTAAAATGCACATTAACGAACCTACCTATTATTCATTATATAAACTTTTTCAGAAATATAATTTCAAAGGATTCATTAAGAGTACGAACATTACTGTGAGGAAAGAAAGACAAAGCATGAAAGATTTATTATTCAATTTAATTGTGTTTTTAGATCCTTTATCAAGATTGTTTCCTTTAAACATCTGGTTTGGAAGTGATTTTTTCTCTGTGTTAAAAAATACAAAATGAGAATAGCAGTTTTTCATGAATTACCCCCCGGCGGAGCTAGGAATGCAGTGTATGCATTGTCCAGAGAATTAATTAAACTAGGACACTTGATTGATTTTTATTACACGGGGTCACAAAAAGAAGACGATTTACCATTTAAACATATTTACTTTTATAATTTTTCTGCTAAGGCATGGAGCGGAGGTGACTGGAAAACAAGACTTTACAAGGATTCCTTAGAACTTATAAAGCTAAAAAAATTACATAGAAAAATTGCATTAGATATAAATTCAAAACATTATGACGCGGTTTTAGTTAATGGATCAGAATACACAGAAGCACCCTACGTACTTCGATATTTGAATTTATTTAGTATCTTTTATTGTCATGATCCAAATTATAGAATTATTTACGAGCCGATACTAGCAGTAGAGGGTTTTTCCATTAAGGCACTATATGAGAAATTAAATAGGTTTTTTAGAAGGATGATAGATAAGAAAAACTTTTCAAGTGCATCAGAAATTTATGTTAATTCTCAATTTGCAAGTAAAGTAGTAAAGAAAACATATGGGACAGAAAGTAGGGTTGTTTACTTGGGCGTAGATACTAAATTTTTTAAACCCTCTAAGGACGTTAACAAAACAATAGATGTTCTCTTTATTGGCTCTAAACACCCAATAGACGGTTATGAATTTTTTAAAAGTGCGACTAAAAAAATTAAATATAAATTAAGGGTTAAAACAGTTTTAAACGAAGATCAGTGGTTAACAACCAATGATATAAAAGATCTGTATCTTAAGTCAAGAATCGTTATTTGTTTTGCTGTTAACGAACCCTTTGGTTTAGTAGCTTTGGAAGCAATGTCCTGTGGAGTTGTAGTAATTGCAGTAAACGAAGGGGGATATAAGGAAACTATTATAAATGGAAAGACGGGAATTTTAATTAAAAGAAATAGTAGCATTCTTGCTAATAAAATATCGTATTTATTAAGAAGACCAACTACAATTAGAAATATATCGGCTGCTGCAAGAGAGCATGTCGTATTAAATTGGGATTGGGAACTAAAATCAAAAGCTTTCTCTAATGAAATAGAAAATAGCCTTAAAACATTAAAATGATTTCAATAATTATTGTACATTATCGAAATGAAAAAGATCTTATTGAGTGTCTATCTTCACTTTATCAAAATACAAAAGAAAACTTTGAAGTAATAATAGTTGACAATAGTGAAAACCAGAAAATTAAACACAGATTAAGTAAATTTAAAAATCTAGAATATATTTCTTCTAAAAGAAATATTGGATATGGAGCAGGGATTAATTTAGGAGTAAAACACGCTAGTGGTGAGTATATATTTGTTTTAAATCCCGATACAATCTTTACAGAAGATATACTTGGTAGGCTAGCTAAAAAACTAAATAAAGAAAAGCAAATAGGTATAATTGCACCACTTTTGTACACCCCAAGTAATAAAATTATGGAACAAGGAGCTAGGGAATTAACCCCATTATTGGCAATATTTAAATTTTCATTTATTGATAAACTTTGGAATAAAAATCCAATTTCTAAAAACTTTTGGATAAAAAAATGGAACAATAAGCCTAAGCAGGTAGATAATATTCCTGGTTCGGCTTTTTTGATTAAAAAAAATGTTTTTGAAAAAATAGGTGGTTTCGACGAAAATTATTTTTTATATTTTGAGGAATTTGATTTGTGCAAGCGAGTAAGAGGTGCTGGATATAAAATTTTTATTGATCCATCCTCTAAGTTAATTCATAAGTGGGGTACAACCACAAAGCTTCTAGACAATAAGGACGATATATTTAAAAAAAGCAGATTTTATTATTTTAGAAAACATTTTGGAATAATAAAAGCATTAATTATTGAGATTTTTCTTAATATTAACTTCAATAGCTTGGTGTTATTGTCAGCTATTGCTGTTGCTACCACCATACGTTTGTATAAAATCGATGAGTATATTCCCTACTACGGAGACATTGGGTGGTTTTATCTATCCGCAAGGGATGCTCTTTTAACAGGAAGCCTTCCCCTAGTTGGAATTACTTCCAGTCACTTATGGCTTCATCAAGGACCTATTTGGACTTATTTAGTTGCTTTTGTCTTTTATATTTATAAATTTAATCCAATTGCACCGTACGTTTTTACGGCGGTTTTTGATATTTTTACATTAATTTTGATATATAAACTAGTAAAGCAATTTTTTACTAAGGAAGCGGCATTGATTGCATCCCTTATATACGTTTTTTCTCCTGCAATAATTTTAAGCGCAAGAGCCGCATATCACACTTCGCTTATACCATTTTTTGTAGCACTTTTTATTTATAGCCTTTTTAGGTGGGTTAACAATAAAAAATTTTATTTTCCCTTAATAATTTTCTCTTTGGTTATGCTCTATAATTTTGAATTGCAAACAATAGTGTTATCTGTGGTGTTTATAGGAGTATTTGTTTATGGATTTGTAAAGAAAAAGGATTGGTATTCGGGCTTGCACAACGCTAAAATTTTATTATTTTCGCTAATCGCTTTTATTATTCCAATGCTTCCGATTATCATTTACGATTTTAAGAATGGTTTCCCACAAACCATTGTATTTTTAGGGTGGATTTTATACAAAATTTTAAAGTCAGCAAGCTTGAGTATTAATATGACAAACTCGTTTAGTCAAGTATTTAGTTTCCTAAATTCTTCATTTCAAAATATTTTTTTTCCTCATACAAATCTAATTGCATCAGTAGTTGTAGCTATAAGTACTTTATTCTTACTATTGAAAACATTAAAACATAAAAAATTAAAAAAAGAATTTTTATTGCTACTTCTTATCTTTATAGTGCTACTTGGAAGTATAGTATTAAACAAAACATCATCAAATGCTTATCTAATGTCATTATTTGTTCCTGTAGTTATAGTAGTTTCGATTTTTATTAGTTATCTTGCAAGAAATAGATATTTGTTTTACCTAGGAGTATTAATATTATCTATTGTCGGATACTTAAATATTACCTATTTAATTTCTAATAATTATTTTATCGGTTTTAGTAGAGGATATGGACCAACTTTCCAGGACAGACTGAATGTCGCAAGATACATGGTAGAAAATTCAAACGGCAAGACCTTTACAATTCTGGGTAGGGGACCAGGCAGTGAATTTGAAAATTTTACAATGAATTATCAGTATTTAACATGGTATTTAGGTAAATCATCTGTAACTAAAAATGCAGATTTAATATACATAATCACTGAAACCCCAAGTGAAATAAAAATAGTAAAACATAAATAATGCTTAGCATAGTAATACTAACTAAAAATGAGGAAAAAAATATAATTGATTGTTTAGAAACTGCTGTATGGGCGGATGAGCTTATAATCGTAGATGACAATTCTATGGACAGAACTATAGATGTGATAAATTCCTTGGGAAACAAAAAAATAAAAATATATAAAAATGTTTTAAGTGATAATTTTTCTAATCAAAGAAACTTTGGATTATCAAAATCTACAAAAGATTGGGTATTATTTTTAGATGCGGATGAAAGAATAACTTCTGGTCTTAAGGAGGAATTAAATACGACAATCATAAATAGAGAAAATAATATTTCGGGATATTTTATAAAAAGAGTTGATGTTATGTGGGATAAGCTTTTAAATCACGGCGAAACGGGAGACATAAGGTTATTAAGGCTTGCTAAGCGAGGAACAGGAGCATGGGTTGGAAAAGTTCATGAGAAGTGGCAAGTAGATGGGGAAGTAGGAGAATTAGATGGACAAATACTTCATTATCCACATCAAAGCATAAACGAATTTTTACTGGATATTAATTATTATTCTTCTTTAAGAGCGCAAGAGCTTTTTGGGCGTAAAGTAAAAGCAAAAGTACAAGATATAATGATATATCCAATTGCAAAATTTTTTAAAAATTATTTAATAAAGTTTGGTTTTCTTGATGGAATTGAAGGGCTTATTTTTGCTTTAATGATGAGTTTTCACTCATTTTTAGTAAGAGGAAAGCTATGGCTACTATGGCAAAAAAAATAATACCCTTAGCGTTTATTTTTTGGGTTCTTTTAATATTATATTTTTACTTCTTTCATCTTTTATGTAGAGTAAACATATGTTTAAGTTTTCAGTAAGTATTGGAATATATTCTTATCTTATCTTTTTCCTTGGAATAACAGGACAGCTTTTTAAGAACCACATATTTATAGTTAGCTTGCTATATTGGGTTTTTTTCATTTTCTACTTTTTTAAACCAGGTCAAGTTATTTTTCTCAACAAAAAAGTAATTAATAGAATATCTGCTGTTTGCATTTTTCTCTTGGGAGTAATGTTTGTTGTAAATTTAGTTGGCGTATTAGGGCCTGAAATATCATTTGATGCGCTTTGGTACCATTTAACCTTGCCAAAATTGTATTTAATAAACCATGCAGTTTTTCATATTCCAGGATCACTTTTATACTATTCAGATATGCCAAAGCTTACTGAAATGATATACGTAGCTGCTTTATCCTTTGGCGATGAGTTTTTTGCTAAGCTTATTCATTTTACATTTGGAGTTCTTATACTTTTTCCAATTTATAAAATATCAAGAAAGTTTTTTTCTCAAGAGTTAAGCTTACTGGCTACTTTGATTTTTTATAGCAATTTAGTAGTGGGCTGGGAGTCAATGGCTTCATATTCTGACTTATCAAGAACCTTTTTTGAAATTATGGGATTTTGGGCTTTTATAAAAGCATATGAGATAAAAAGTAAAAAATGGCTTTTATATTCTGGTGCCTTATTGGGTTTTGCAATATCCGCAAAGTTGTTGGCGACTGGATCTATTTTAATTTTTATCTGTCTTCTGGTTATTTTTTTTAGTAAAAGTTTTAAAGATTTTCTAGTGAATTTTATATCCTTAACTCTACCTGCAGTCATTATACCCCTCCCTTGGTTTATATTTTCATACATAAATACGGGTAATCCTATTTACCCATTTTTTGATTCTAGAATAAATTTGCAATTACAAGATTCAAGTAATTTAATAGAAAAAATTTTAAATATATTTTTATTTTCATCTGATCCGATTTCCCCAGTTTATTTAATTGTCTTGCCAATTCTTTTTTTTCTTTTTAAAAATGCTTCTGCTAAGGTTAGGCTTCTATATATCTATTCACTCGGAGCCTTAATAATTCTGTTACTTACCCCAAATATTGGTGGAGGAAGATTTATACTTGCTTATTTACCGGTGTTTTCTATTCTCGCAATATATGCTTTAAGAATACAGATTAACCTAGCTAAAAGCATATTGCTTCTTATTATTTTTTTAATAATATTTTCAAGTATTGGTTATAGGTTTTTAGCTAATTTTAAATTTGTTCCAGTAATCGTTGGCAACGAAACAAAGGCTGAATTTTTATCTAACCACTTAAACTTTAAGTTTGGAGATTTTTACGATACAGACAGTTTTTTTAAAAACAATATTTATAAGTCTGATAAAGTTTTACTATATGGATTTCATAATCTGTATTATGTAAACTTTCCTTTTATTCACTCCTCTTGGATTAAAAAGGGAGATAAATTCAATTATATTGCGTTCCAAGATTCAAAACTTCCTAAAAGATTTTTAAGTTGGGAACTAGTTTACTATAATAAGATCACAGGCGTTAAGCCTTACAGCAACAAGAAGCAATTATGTACATATTAAAGATTCTACTAATTATACAAATATTAATCTTTCCAATTGCAGAGCTTGGGAAAATTCAAATTGGAGCAATATCATTGTCTCTCAACGATATTTTTATGGGGTTTGTTTTTGCGATTTGGATAATTAAAAATAAACAAAATATAAAAAAACAAAAACCAAAATTAACAAGGCCGATAATCTTTTTTATCGGTGTCTCAGTTTTTTCTCTAATTATTAATCTAACGTGGTTAAGTTTTTCTGAATTTTTGATATCATTTTTGTATTTATTGAGATGGGTAGCTTATTCATCGCTTTACTTTATAATTCTTTCTCTAGATAAAGAATTTTTAACTAGGTTTAAAAATATCTTGGTTATTCCGATAACAATATTTCTTTTTTTTGGATATGTCCAGTTCATTTTTTACCAGAATTTAAGGAATTTATATTATTTAGGATGGGATGAGCATCTTTACAGGTTGTTTTCCACTTTTTTTGATCCCAACTTTGCAGGTGCTTTTCTTGTACTAACTTTTATATATCTTTTGTATTTGTCAATCCAAAATATTAAGAAATCTAAAATTTTTGTTCCTCTTACTTTAATTGCCGCCTTAAATTTGTTTGCTATATATCTTACTTACTCAAGAAGCGCACTTATTATGTTGGGTACTTCTTTAGTTGTTTTTCTAATTTTGCTAAATAAAAGGAAAATATTGTTTGTGACTTTGATTATTCTCTTGCTGTTAATATTTGTAGCTCCGAAAGCGTTTATAACAGAAGGAACAAATATTTTAAGAATTGCATCTATTGAGGCTAGGCTAGATTCTGCTAAGGTGGCTACAGACATATTTGTTAAAAATCCAATTATAGGTATAGGTTTTAATTCATACAGATTTGCCCAACATAAGTATGGTTATTTAAAAGATGAAGGTTGGACGACTACCCATTCTGGCGCAGGTACTGACAATAGTTATCTTTTTATTCTTGCAACAACTGGGATTGTTGGGTTGATTACATATATTTATTTGATCTATAGAATTTTATATATATCAAAAACAAAAAATAATTTAATGTCTAAAGTGTTAATTGCATCAGTTACCGGCTTGCTGATAAATAGCTTATTTATTAACAGTCTTTTTTTTGTATATATAATGGAGTGGATTTGGATTATAGTAGCATTTACGGAGAATAGTTAACTTTTACAGACTTTTCAGTTCTATTTCCAGCAATATCCTCTGCAATTGCCTTAATTTCATTTTCCCCATCATGCAATCCTAGTGTATATGAAAATATATTTGATTCACTAATAACTGAGTAAAATCCATTAACCGTAACCGTAACATTTACATCTGTATTTCCTTTAACTTCAATAAATCTATCCTCTTTTTTAAAGTTTGCTCCATCAGATGGAAAAGTAATGCCTAGCATTGGGGGAGTGTCTTTGAAATATATAGTGGACGCAGAAGAAAATTCACTTTTGTTGTCTTTTATAAGTTGCCTTACTGTAAAAATATTTTCTCCGCTTTTTAATATTACATCCAATGAAAATTTTCCATCCTCATTAGTTAATATTTCACTATTTTTTTTACCATTAATATATAATTCTATTTTAGAATTTTTTTCTCCAATTCCCTTGATTTCTATTCGGGAGCTATTGGTTGCAACAGGCATAGAGTCAAAAACAGGAGGGGCAATATATAAAGGATCTTTTTTGTCCACTAGGTTAGCTGGTTCTCTATTTCCTGCTAAAAAAAGACTAAAGTTGATTAATGTTGGCAGTCCATATCTAAATAATAAGAAGAGCAAAACGATAATTCCTAAAATACTCAAGAAAAAAGTTTTCTTTTGTTTCTTTTCACTATATCTACTTAACCTTGTTTTTCTTCTCATACAGAGCCGAAGGTGAGATTTGAACTCACGACTTGCTCTTTACGAAAGAGCTACTCTACCACTGAGTTACTTCGGCGTGAGATTATTTTAAAAGATTCAGAGGTTTTTATCAAACTTTATAGTGAATTGCGTCTTCTATTTGCAATTTTTAGTTCTAAAATCGCTTTTCTAAGCTCTGCTTCAGCTATAATAAATTCCTTACTTCCTTCTTTTTCCTTCATCGCTTTTTCTGCACGCGCTTGTGCCTCTTTAGCCTTTGCAATTTCGATATTAGAAGCCCTAACAGCGTAATCAGCTAAAATATTTACTTTATTTTTAGAAACTTCTAGAAATCCACCTGTTATTGCAAAGTTATCAATTTTCCCATTTGTTTTTATAAACATTTCACCCGGACTGACCTTTGTTAACAAGTCTACGTGGTTAGGCAGAATACTAATTACTCCAGAATGGGTAGGAACAGTTATCTCGTCAACTTCTTCAGATAGAATTGTCTTAACAGGAGTTATAACTTTTAAAAAGATCTTCATTTTGCCTTTTTAGTTACTTCGTCTATAGTTCCAACCATGTAGAATGCCTGTTCAGGAAGTTTATCGTGCTTACCTTCTAAGATTTCCTTAAACCCTTTAACGGTATCTTCAATTTTTACGTACTTTCCGGGTTGTCCTGTAAAAACTTCAGCCACAAACATAGGCTGACTTAAGAATCTTTGAATTTTTCTTGCTCTTGCAACTGTAAGCTTATCTTCTTCAGAAAGCTCATCGATCCCTAAAATTGCAATAATATCTTGCAAATCCTTATATCTTTGCAATACTTTCTGTACATTTCTTGTAACGTTGTAGTGTTCGTCGCCTACGACATTTGGATCTAGAATTCTGGAAGTTGAAGCTAGCGGATCTACCGCTGGATATATTCCTTGTTCCGCAATAGACCGCTCAAGCGTAATAGTTGCGTCTAAATGGGAAAATACCGTAACAGGAGCGGGATCTGTATAGTCGTCTGCAGGTACATATACCGCTTGTACAGATGTAATGGAACCTTGTTTAGTTGATGTTATTCTTTCTTGAAGTTCGCCCATTTCGGATGATAGAGTAGGTTGATAACCAACAGCTGAGGGCATTCTTCCTAATAGTGCAGAAACCTCACTTCCAGCCTGAGCAAATCTAAAAATGTTGTCTATAAAAAGAAGAACGTCTTCTTTCTTTATATCTCTGAAATATTCTGCCATTGTAAGTCCTGTAAGGGCAACTCGCATTCTATTTGCGGGTGGTTCATTCATTTGCCCAAAAACCATGACTGTTTTATCAAGTACATCAGCCTCTTTCATTTCTAGCCATAAATCGTTTCCTTCTCTAGTTCTTTCTCCGACGCCTGCGAAAACAGAGTGTCCCTGATGTTCCATGGCGATATTTCTAATAAGTTCTTTGACTATTACTGTTTTTCCTACTCCTGCGCCACCAAAAACTGCAATTTTACCTCCTTTGGTAAATGGTGCGATTAGGTCAATAACTTTTATTCCAGTCTCCAGGATTTTAGGTTTAGTTTCTTGTTCTGTTAAGGGAGGTGAACTTCTGTGTATGGGATTAAATAAAACATCTTTTGCATTTTTATCAAATGGTTTACCGTCAATTGTTTCTCCTAATACATTAAATATTCTCCCTAAAGTTTTTGATCCTACGGGAACCTTAATAGGGGAGAATGTCCTTTTTACTTGCATACCTCTTCTAAGGCCATCGGTCGGGCCCATTGCAAGCGACTTAACCTCTTTATCCCCAATTAGTAATGCAGTTTCTAAAACCAGTTGGTTATTTTTACCGAGATCTATAATCAGCGCTTCATAAACCTGAGGCGTAGAAGTTTCAAAATAAACATCAACCACAGGTCCTTGTACCCTTATAATTCGTCCATTACTATTGCTCATAAAATATCCCTCCTCCAATATCCAAAAGTTCATTAGTAATCTTTTCTTGGCGGGATTTATTGTATGAGAGCGTGAGTACGTCTATTATTTCATTTGCATTATCTGTAGCATTTTTCATTGCTATCATTCTCGCTGCCTGTTCTGATGCATATGATTCAAGTAGGCCTTGGTACATAGAAACCTCAAGGTAATGTCTTAAAAGATCGGGAAGAAGTTCATCTGCACTAGGCTCGAATAAAATGTCTGACGAACTTGATTTCTCTTCTGCCAACCTAACGGGTAGTAATATTTGCCTTTGAGGTATTTGTGTAAAAACGTTTAAAAATTTCGTTGTAATTATTTCAACAACCGAAACCTTTCCAAATAGAAAATAATCATCTACCATTTTTAAAATAGGAAATACTAAATCAAAAGCAGGAATGGCTGTGCCAAAGGGAAATGTAGCAATAACATCTTTTCCCAAGGATGTTAAGTAATTTTCAGCCTTTTTGCCAACAGCAATGTAGTAAATTTTCATTTTCGAATCCTCGTTCAAAACTTCTTTTATTAAATTTGTTACAAGTCCGCCCGATAGTCCTTTATCGGGTGAGATTACAATTACTAATTTGGAATTAGCTTTAGGTTTAAGGGTATATGAAGAAATTTCTCCAGCCTCTAAAATTCTTGAAATATTTTTTGATAATTCTGTAAGTTTTTCTGTATAGGGTAAAGCTTGGACAGCAGAATCCTGAGCTCTTTTTAGTTTCGATGCCGCAATCATCTGCATAGCCTTTGTAGTTTTAGACACATTTTTAGTTGTTTTTATTCTTCTTTTTAATGTTAGTAAAGTCGCCATATTATACTTTAAATATTTTTTTAAACTCAGATACTGTTTTTTCTAAATCAGATAAGGTTTTTTCATCTGGTTTTCCACCTTTAGAAAGCGCGTTAAGAAGCTTTTCATACTTACGTTTCATAAACTGATGATATTCGTTTTCAAAATTAGAAATTTGCGAAAATTCAATATCGTCAATACTGCCACTTGTTACAAGCCAAATACTTAAGAACTCAAATGCATCAGATAAAGGCTGGTACTGTGGCTGTTTAAGTATTTCAATAGTTCTTTTTCCTCTTTCAAGTTGCTTTGCAGTTGCTTCATCTAATTCGCTTCCGAACTGAGCGAAAGCAGCAAGATTATTATACTGAGCGAGCTCAAGTCTCATTTTACCAGCTATAGATTTAATTGCCGGAGTCTGCGCTGCTCCTCCTACCCGCGAAACAGAGTTTCCTGCATCAATTGCAGGTCTTACTCCACTGTAAAATAAATCAGTCAAGAAAAATATCTGCCCGTCTGTAATTGAAATAACGTTTGTGGGAATATATGCAGATAAATCATTCGCTTGTGTTTCAATAATTGGTAAGGCTGTGATTGAGCCTCCTCCATTATCTTTATTCATTTTTACAGCTCTTTCTAAAAGTCTTGAGTGCAGGTAAAATATATCTCCAGGGTATGCTTCTCGACCTGCAGGACGCCTTAAAACAAGCGATATTTGTCTATATGCCCACGCGTGTTTTGTCAGATCATCGTATATAACAAGTACATCTTTTCCTTTTTGCATGAAATATTCTGCTATTGCAACTCCCGCGTATGGAGCTAGATAGAGTAGGGAAGCCGGATCTGATGCTGAAGCATTGACTACTGTTGTATAGTCAAGCGCTTTAGTTTCTCTTAGTTTTTCAATTACTTGAGCAGTTGTACTTCGTTTCTGGCCAATAGCAACGTATATACACAGCACATTTCCTTTTTGATTAATAATTGTGTCAATTGCCACTGCTGTTTTTCCTGTGCCTCTATCTCCAATAATTAATTCCCTTTGTCCCCTTCCTATCGGAATCATAGCGTCAATTGCTTTAATACCCGTCTTTAAGGGGGTATTTACAGGTTCTCTTTCCACAACTCCTGCCGCAACTTTCTCAAGCGGCATATCCTTACCATTTATAATTTTTGGCTTGTCATCCAGAGGGTTACCAAGAGGGTCTACAATTCTTCCCAGTATTTTTTCAGAAACGTTGATATTTAATAGTTTTCCAGTGCTTTTTACGCTGTCCCCCTCTTTTATTCTATCTGATTTTCCTAGCAGTATAATAGATACGCTGTCTTCATCTAGGTTTAAAATTACCCCTTTTTCCTTTTCTTCAAATTCAACTATTTCACCCATTTGCGCTTGCGTTAAGCCAGAGACAGTTATAACTCCATCTGTATTTTTCTCAACAATTCCAATGTTTGAAATACTTGGCTTATTATCAAAATTATTTAACTTGTTTTCTAGGTCTTTTAGTATATGTTCCGCGCTTTTCATATTAATTATTTATAAATTCAGATATTTTCTCAATCTTATTTTTTAAATTAAACTCGTAAACCATATCAAAATCAACAATTTTTAATCCAGCTATTAGCGATTTATCTTCTTTTACTATTATCTCTTTTCCTGGAAAAAGGTTTTTTGTTTTCTTTAAAAATTCACCAGAGATATTAGTATCTGCAACAGTTAAAACAACATTTTTTTTGCTTTCTATAGACTTAAGAATTTTAATATATATTTTAAGATCCTTTCTGCTTAACTGTTTTATAAATTTAGATACCAATAAGCTGTCTAAATTACCATTTTTGTAGCTTGCGAGTGCCAGATTTTTTATTTTCTTCATTTTTTATTTATTTTTTTAAACGCATTTTCCATTATTTTTCTTTGTCCATGTTTATCTATTTCGTCCTGTAATGTTTTTTTAAGTAAACTGGTTGCAAGTGCTGATGCATGTTCTGAAAGTTTTTTTTCCGCTATTTCTGATTCTAAGGAAATTTTAGCTTTTGCTTCATTAATTAATCCCTCTACTTCAGTTTTTGCATTTTCTTCAATTTGTCTTGCAAGCTCTAGTGAATCACTCTTTGCATTTTCAATTAGCATTTGTGCTTCTTTTTTTGCGTTGGCCAAAATTCTTGTTTCTTTTCCAATGGCCTCTTCTAAAGTTTTTTGTGCCTTTTCTGTCTGCTTTATCCCTTCCTCAATTTTATCCTGTCTTTCTTTAAGAATCTTAAAGACAGGTTTATATAAAAACCGCTTAAGTAGATAAAGGATTATTAAAAAATTTACTATTTGGGCTGCCAACATTATTGGATCAAACCCAAACTTATTAAGAATTTCCATATTTTACTTTAAAAAGGCAAATATTAAAGAATAAATTGCTATTGCTTCAGCAAAAGCCATTCCTAAAAGCATTGCGGGAAGAATTCGCCCGAAAGCTTCTGGATTTCTACCTATGGCTTCCATAGCCTTCATTCCTATTAATCCAATGGCAAGCGCTGCCATTTGTCCTCCAATTGCAATTATTAATCCTCCAGATACGCTAAATGTCATACTAGTGACTCACCTCCTTAGACCCTTCGCTATGGGGTGTTGTAAGAATTGTCATAAAAGCCATAGTAAGCATTGCAAATACTAAAGCTTGTACCAGTCCAACTATTGTTTCTAGCATCAAAAAAGGTAAAGGAAACAAAAATGCAAAAAGCGTGGATATCGTACCAAGAACGACTTCTCCTGCAAAAATGTTTCCAAAAAGTCTAAAAGACAAAGAAATTACTTTAGTAATTTCGGAAATGATCTCTAAAAAACCAACAAAGAGAAAAATAGGGTTTAAAGAAAAGTACCGACCTAAGTATTCTTTAATGCCTAACGTTTTAATGCTTAAACCATGTGTTGCTACTGCCGATACTAGCGCAAGTCCAAAAGTAACATTAAAATCACTTGTCGCCGGTCTAAAAAAAGGAATTAAGTGGTCTTCCTCTCGAATACCGATTGCAGTCAAGCCAGGAATTAGTCCTGTCCAATTTGCAAGAAGAATAAACAAGAAAAATGTGACAAAAAATGGGAAAATCATATCCGCTCTTTTTTCTGCGACTGATTTAGTCAGGTTATAAAATCCATCAATCATTACTTCAATTAAATTTTGAAAAAAACCTGGAAGTAAAGACATCTTTTTATTGATAAAAATAACAACTAAAATTAATATAAAGTCTACAAGTAGAGTATCTAAGAATGCATTAGTAACGGCGAAATTGCCCAAAAAAAATATAGGTTCTGCAGCGAATGAAACCATAAATTAATTCTATGGATAATTAGCCTCAAAGTCAAGCGGGAAAAGAGTTAAAAACATTTATTTTTTCAGCAATTATTACTGGTTTATCATTTTTAGAATCAATTTTGCCTTGAATTAAAACTACATTCTCTTTGGTAATTACTGATTTATACAAATCAAAAATTTTAGGAAAAATTACACACTCTACCAATACACCATTTTCATTTCCCAATGTAATAAATGCCATTTCTTTTCCATTTTTTTTTGTAAAAATTCTTTTTATTGTTTCTATTATTCCACCAACTACAACATTTGTCCTTTCGCTTTCTTCATTAAGCAAGTTTATTTCATGAGTTATTTCAGACTTTATTTTTATTAAATTTTCCATTTGTGGATGAGCGGTAAGGTAAAAACCCAAAAATTCTTTCTCAAACGCAAGTTTTTCATTTGAAGAAAAATCCGCAATTTCATCCGATGATGGTGAAGAAGATTGTCTCTCGTTTTCTGTTTCGTCGCCGAAAAGACTTGTTTGCCCTCCATGAGTATCTCTTTTTTTCTTGTTTGCTTTTTCAACTAATTCAGGATATATCATTAAAAGTTTAGCTCTGTTTCCAAACTTATCCATGGACCCTGCTTTAATTAAGCTCTCGATAGTTTTTTTATTGACCGTTGAAAGATCAATTCTTTTACAAAAATCTTCAAAGCTTGTAAAGTGAGCTTTATTTCTTTGTTCCAATATTTCTTTAATAGCCGCATCCCCGACGTTTTTTATTGCTGAAAGACCGAATCTAATTTTATTTTCATTCTCAATTGAAAAATCTGATTCAGAAAAATTTATGTCGGGCGGTTTTACCTCTACCCCAAGTCTTTTGCATTCCGCTATAGCTTGTGCAATTTTTTCATTCTTAACAGGACCGGTTGTTCCCCTTGATTCTGCAGTTAATAGTGCGGTCATAAATTCTACAGGGTAATTCGCTTTTAAATAAGCAGTTCTGAATGCAATTGTTGCATAGCACGCAGCATGAGCTTTCCCAAAACCGTATCCCGCAAATGGTTCAAATAGCTTCCATAAAGACTCTGCCTTGTTTTTCTCCATTCCGTTTTTAATACATCCTGAAACAAAATTATCATGTTCTTTTTTCATTTCAGCAGGAATTTTTTTACCTACTGCTTTTCGAAGCTTATCCGCTTCAAGCCATGAGTACCCGGCTACGCTAATTGCAGTAAGAAGCAGATCGTCTTGAAATGTGATAATTCCATATGATTCTTTTAGTATGTCTTTTAATCTAGGATCAGGATACGTAATTAATTTAGGGTTGTTCTTTCTTTTTATAAACTCTGGAATGTTGGCCATGGGTCCAGGTCTATATAGTGCTACCATAGCCTGAAGATCAAAAATTGTAGTCGGTTTAAGCTCTTTTACATATCTTCTCATGCCAGCAGACTCAAGCTGGAAAATGCCGGTTGTTTCTCCCGATGAAAGTAAGTCATATGTTTTTTTATCTTCAAAAGATATTTTTGAAAAATCAACGTTTATTTTTTTGTTGACACTAATAAACAAAAGAGCTTCTTGAATGATTGTTAAATTTCTAAGACCCAAAAAGTCCATTTTTAGAAGCCCTACGCCGTTATAATCTGCGCCAATGGAGTACATATCATACTGTGTAATTATTTTTTCTCCATTTGTTTCACGTTGTAATGGACTATATTCAGTTATATCTTTATCTGCTATAACCACTCCTGCTGCATGAACCGAGGCGTGTCTTGCGACTCCTTCTACTTTTCTAGCAAGAGTCAGTATTTTTTTTGTATCCTCCTCCATGTTATATGCAATAGAAAGCTCAGGGCTTTGTTCTAAGGCTTTATCTATTGTCATTGCGTGACCTTGCCAGCCGGGTGGAATCATTTTTGATATTCTGTCTGGAATCGAATATGGATATCCCATTACTCTTCCAATATCCCTTACAGAACCCCTTGCTTCCATAGTTCCGAAGGTTATAATTTGTGCTACCTTGTCCCTTCCATATTTTTGTCTAACATATTCTATAACTTCGTCTCTTCTATTATCTGCAAAGTCTAGATCTATGTCAGGCGGTGAAGGCCTCATGGGATTTAAAAACCTCTCAAAGGGTAATTTGAAAAATAATGGGTCAATGTCTGATATTTCCAAAGCGTAAGAAACAATAGAACCTGCGTTAGAGCCCCTACCGGGTCCAACAGTTATTCCTTGCCCCTTTGCCCAATTGACAAAATCTGCGACTATAAGAATATAGGTTTCGTATCCTTTTTTTAGAATAACAGATAATTCATAATCCGCTCTTTCTTTCATTTCCTTGGTAACCTTTTTATATCTTTTTAAAAGCCCCTCGTTAACCTTTTCTACAATAAATTCACTTGGGGCTTTCCCACCAGGCACCTCAAAATTAGGAAGAATCCATTTATCCATAGGTATTTCTAAACTACACATTTCTGCAATTTTTACCGTATTTTCCAGCGCTTCAGGAGTTTGAATAAAAAGTCCTGTCATTTCTTCTGAAGATTTTATATAAAAATCGGGAGAGTCAATCATGGATAGTTTTCTACCTTTCGTATCTAGAGTTGTTTGGGTTTGTATACAAAGTAGAGCTTCTTGGGCTGGGGCATCGTCAGCATTTACATAATGATTATCATTTGTGGCTACTAATGGAATACCTAAGCTTTGAGAGAGCTCAATTAATTTAGCATTCAATACATCTTGGTCTTTTATATTTGGGTGTTTTTGTAGCTCTAAGTAAAAATTATCTTTTCCAAAAATTTCAGATAATTTAATAGCCCTTTCTCTTGCAATTTTTACTTCATTTTTCATTAAAGGTTCTGATACAAATCCGTTAAGACAAGCGCTTAAGCAAATTAGTCCTTCGGAATATTGCTTTAGCAAGTCCATATCAGTTCTCGGTCTATAATAGTAACCCTCTAGGCTTGCGATAGATATTATTTTCATTAGATTCTTATAGCCTGTTAAATCTTTAGCAAGAAGAATTAAGTGATTAGAATCCGAATCTATTCCAGCTTCTTTATCTGTTCTAGATCTCTTGGCGACATAGATTTCCGCACCTATAATTGGTTTAATTCCTTCCGCCATGCAAGTTTTATAAAAAGTTATTGTTCCGTACATATTTCCATGATCTGTGATGGCGATAGCTTTCATTCCTAGTTCTTTAACACGTCTTACCATCTCTTCGATTTTAGAAAGACCATCAAGCAGTGAATATTCGCTGTGGTTGTGAAGATGTACGAAATCTGCCATTTTACTTAATTTTCGCGAGTAAACTCGCCTTAACTTTTGATACGTCTATTTTTTGTGGAAACATACGCATCACCTGTCCCACTAGAAACATTATAGCGTTTTCCTTACCTTTTTTGTAGTCCTCAACTGCACTTTTATTTTCTTTTAAAACCTCGTCTATTGTTTTATTTAACTCGTCTTCGTCTACATCAGAGACCCTATTTAAATCTGCAATTATTTTGGCTCTTTCTTCGTCAGAAATGCCTACCAAGGGTACTTTTTGATTTATTATGGCATTTGCAGTTCCTTGATATGGTGTTCCAAACTCATCTTTTCCTATTGAAGCCGTTCCACCATATGAGCTATAAAACTTGGGATCTCTTGCTATGGTAGCTGCGCTTACTGGTGAGATGGGTGAAAATTTGATAAGTAACTCCTGAGTTCTTTCTTCTTCTTCAGAGGGTTTATCCATCATGACTTTGGCATCCTTTTTTAGTTTTTCAATGTAAGCCTGTTGCCAATGGAATGGGGGAATATCTGGTTCGGGAAAATACCTGTAATCTGCGGCTTCTTCCTTCAAGCGCATTGTTACCGTAGTATTTGTTTTTTCATCATATCTCATCGTTGCTTGAAATCTTTGTCCTGGATTTTGTGTTTGCCTATCAATCTCTGCCTCAATTGCTTTATCTACTAATTTAAAGGAATTTATATTCTTAACCTCTATTCTGTACTTTGGTAATTCTTTTTGCCCTTCGTTTTTCAGTGATATATTAGGCTCCATTCTCATGTCTCCACGTTCTAAATCAGCATTTGAAACGCCTAGTGTTCTAACAATTTGCTGTATTTTTTTTAAATATTCAACAACTTCACCTGCACTTTCAAAATCTGGGTCAGTTACAATTTCCACAAGGGGAACTCCTGAACGATTAAAATCAATTAAAGTAGAGTTTCCCTCGTGAATTAACTTTCCCGTATCTTCCTCCATGTGAACTCTTCGAATCCCAACTCTTTTCTTATTTGAAAGATCAATAAAGCCGTTTTTACAAAAAGGCTCATCGTATTGAGAAATCTGATATCCCTTAGGAAGGTCTGGATAAAAGTAATTTTTTCTATCAAATTTAGAAAATAAAGAAATCTCGCAATTCAGTGCAAGGCCAATCATTAAGCACCATTCAATTGCTTTTTTATTCGGGTAGGGAAGTGCTCCGGGAAGCCCTAGGCAAACGGGACAAGTGTGAGTGTTTGGTTTTTTACCAAAGTAATCTGCGGAACATCTGCAAAACATTTTTGAATTTGTTTTTAGTTCTACGTGTACTTCTAATCCAATAACTGGCGTGTATTTCATAAATTAGGTTTTATTTTTCTCCATTCTTCCTTTTCAGTCTTTTTCTCGTATGTTCCAGCAACTTGTAAAATTAGTTCTTCAGCAAACTGTGGGCCAATTATCTGCATACCAATTGGAAGTTTTTTTGCAAACCCAATGGGAATACTTATTCCAGGCAATCCTGCAATTGAAGATGGTTCAACTAATACATCAGCAATTTCTCCAAACATTATAGATTTATTAGTTGCTCCGATCGGAAGGGGAAGCGATGGGGAAGTAGGAGTAAGTATTACGTCTATTTTTTCAAAAGCCTTCTTAAAATCCTCAATAATTACAGACCTGACTTTGGAGGCTTTATTATAATATTGATCATAATATCCGGAAGATAATGCATATGTTCCTAATATAATTCTTCTTTTTGCTTCATCTCCAAATTTTTCTCTTTCAGAGCCATAACGAATACCATCATATCGAGCTAGATTAGAGCTTACTTCAGAACGCTGGATTATTGTATATACATCTATTGCGTAACGCGGGTCAAAAAGTTTAATTTTTTCTATTTTTGCACCCATTTCTTCAAACTTCTTAATTGAATCCAGAACTTCTCGTTTAACTTCTACATCTATTCCTTCGATAAAATATTCGTCTGAAATTCCAATTTTTAAATTATTTAATTTGCTCTCTATGGGTAGTGTATAGTCCCCTATCGGTAGTGGGGAAGTAGTGGCATCATATTCATCTTTTCCAGCCAAAACCTGTAACAGGGAAGCAGAATCTTCAACAGTTTTAGTAATAGGGCCAGGAGAATCTAGTGACGATGCCATTGCAATAACTCCGTAGCGCGAAACTCTTCCATATGTTGGCTTAAGGCCTACAACTCCACACCACGAAGCAGGTTGTCTAATAGAGCCTGCAGTTTCGGTTCCAATTGCCGCAATAGCCTCGTCTGCTGCTACGGCCGCAGCAGATCCGCCGGATGAACCTCCGGGTAAGTGATTGGTATTCCATGGGTTTTTAGTTGTTCCATAATCTGAAGTTTCCGTTGAGGAGCCATGAGCCCAAGCATCCATGTTAGTTTTTCCAAGTAGCACAGCGCCTGCGTCTTTTAATTTTTTTATTACAGTTGCATCATAAGGTGGGATATAATCGTCTAAAACCTTACTTGATGCAGTTGTTCTTATTCCCAGAGTAGACAAATTATCTTTTACTGCAATAGGAATCCCCAACAGAGGTAAATCTTGGTTACTAGAAATTAATTTGTCCGCTTCTTTTGCTTGCACTAGCGCTTCTTTTTTGCAGATTGTGACAAAGGCATTTATACTAGGCTCAGCTTTATTAATTTGCTCAAGACAGGCTTTGGTTAATTCAACAGAACTAAAATCTTTCCTTCTTAAACCTTCCCTCGCTTGTTTAATAGTATGCTCATTTAGCTTATTCATTATTCAAAATTGCTTTAACTTTAAAAAATCCGTTGTGTGTTAATTTCGCATTTTTAAGTGCATCATCTTGCGGAAAAGAAGGAATTGCCTCGTCTTCTCTTGTTATGTTTTCCAATCCAGTTACTTGAGAAGTAGGCTCAATTCCCGTGGTATCAATTTCGTTTAAGTTATTAATAAACTTAAGAGTTTCTTCTAATTCCTTTTCCAACTTATTTTTTTCTGAGGGATTTAAAGTAAGATTTGCCAGTTTGGCAATGTGGGAAACATCGAATTTCATCAAAATTATTATATTTCAATGTCAAGGCTTTTAGCAATTACTAGTCTTGCATTATCCTCCAAGGAACCATCCAGGGATTTTAAGGTAATTCTTGAATTATATTTTTTTTCTAAAGCCTTTGTTATTAAATAATCGGCAAATTCCGGGTTTTTAGGCAAAATAGGTCCATGCGAATATGTTCCAAAAGTTTCTTTGTAAATAGCTCCTTCTGTTAAGTCTTTTCCATTATTCCCGAACCCTTTAATAACTTTTCCAAACGGCTTAATTTTCCTTCCCAAATAAGTTCTTCCACCATGGTTTTCAAAACCAACAATAGGTTTATTTAATTCTTTAACTTCAGGCATGAATACCATATTCCCAATAAGCCTATCAATGTTTTCGCCGGAATTTTCAGTATATAAATCAAGCACCCCAAGCCCATCTATAATAGTACCGTCTGCTTCCTTGTAGTACTTTCCTAAAAATTGAAATCCTCCGCATACATAAAGTCCAGGAATTCCCTTTTCAATCATTTGGCACAGTTCTTTCTTTACCCTTTTTAGATCTTTATTAACTACTGTTTGTTGCTTATCTTGAGCCCCACCCATAATTAATAAATTACAATTAACAAGTTCTTCAGATTTAAATCCGGGGTTTAGCATTTTTACCTCTGAATTAATATTTCTCCACTCACATCTTTTTATCAAAGTTGTAATATTGCCTATATCTCCATATATGTTCATGAGTTCAGGATATAGCCAGCCAATAGTTAAAGAGTATTTCATAAGAGCTTTCTTCCTAAAAGAATTTTCCGAATATCAAGCATCGCGGAATAGTTAGGAAGAATATATAGCTTTTCGTCTTTTTCAAGTCCCGAAATCATTTTATCTATTGCGGTTTTAAGATCTTGCTCGATATGCGTAAACAATTCTGCGTATTTTAGTCTTATTCCCATGTCATAACACCTATCTCCAGATACGGATATGTTATAGCTTTTGTCTATTATCCGCTCTATCCCTATATCCCATATCCAGGAAACATCTAATCCGTCCGGAATTCTATCATTAATTACAAACATTAGATTTTTTTCGTTTAAATCCTTAATTGTTGACAGTGATTCATTAAAGCTGGTGGGATTTTTTGAAAGGAAAATAATTATGTCGTGATTTTTATATCTTATTTTTTCCTGTCTTCCAAAAACAGGGGTAAACAATTTTAATCCGTTTATAATTTGCCTCTCGTTATACCTCTCTTTTAATAGAAGCAGCGAAGCAGCTAGGATGTTGTATCTATTGTATATTCCGGGAAGCGGATAATACTTAAAATTTGAAATTGACAGTTTTGGTCTTTTTAAGCCACACTTTTCACAATGCCAATCTCCTAAATGAGAAAAGTAAACCTTGTTAAAAGTAAGCATGTATGAGCATTTTGGACATCGTAATGAATCTGCTCCATGTTTAATTCTTTTTAAATTTTCTTTTTCGCTTAGCCCAAAATATAAGGTATTTTTTCTACCGTCTCCCAAATATGAAACTAACGGGTCATCAGCATTAAGTATTAGCGTAGTGTTTTTACTAAGTTTCTTAATTGTTTCTTTCCATTTTTTTGCAATTTCATCTAGCTCTCCATATCTATCTAGTTGATCCCTAAATAAATTTAGACAAATTAGGTAATCGGGGTTAATATTTTCAAGTATTTGTGGCAGCGCAAATTCGTCGCTTTCAAAAATTATGTAGTTTTTTTTAATTAATCCTAATGTATTTGAATTATGAATTAAGGATGATGCAAGCCCATTTAAAAGGTTTGCGCCTGCCTGATTATGCGCAACTGTTTTTTTATTTGATATTAAAACTCTATTAATAAGGCTTCCTGTAGTGGTCTTTCCGTTTGTGCCTGCTATTACAATCTTTACTGCATTTGTACTTTTAAGTAGTTGTTTATTAAAATTGGGGTTTATTTTCAGTGCAATATGCCCAGGCCAAGTAGAGCCGGAACCTAAGTTTGTAAACTTGCTTAAAAATATAAAAAATTTTCCAAATACAATTAAAAAAACGTTGACTAATCTCATTTAGATTACATTGATCGCAGGATTTTTATTCTTTCTTCAAGCGGAGGGTGAGTATTAAATAGACTCGTAAAAAAGTTTTTGACCTTTTTATTATCAAACGGATTTTCTATAAATAAATGAGCAGTAGCATTACTTGCAGTTTTGGGTGCCGTATGATCTCTTGCAAGTTTTTCTAACGCCGAAGCAAGCCCTTCGGGATATCTTGTTAAAAGTACTCCCGAAGCGTCTGCAAGAAATTCTCTTTTTCTTGAAATTGCAAGCTGAATTAAAGTAGCAGCAATAGGAGATATAATTGCAAAAAATATGGCTAAAATTAAAAAAATTTGATTACCCTTGCTATCTCTGTCATCCGAGTAGAAAGTCATCCGTATAAAAATATCAGATAAAATTGCAACAAATCCAACAAGTACTGCAACAACTCCCATAAGTCTTATGTCGTAATTTTTAATGTGGGACAATTCATGGGCAATAACTCCTTCAAGCTCGGATTCACTCATAATAGAAAGTAAACCAGTCGTTGCGCATACTACAGCGTGCTTTGGATCTCGGCCGGTTGCAAATGCATTTGGTGATGGGTCATTAATTACGTATATTTTTGGAGCAGGAAGTCCTGCGCCGATGCAGAGATTCTCTACTATTCTGAAATACTCAGGATAGTCTTGTTTTCTGATTTGCTTTGCACCGGTAGTTGCAAGGACTAATTTGTCAGAAAAGTAGTAGCTCCCAATACTTGTAAAGCCTGCGATAATAAGAGCAAATCCTGCTAAACCCAAACTGCTAAAACCCATCGCCTTAGAAAAAACGTATACTAAAGTTGTGATTATAAGCACAAACAATACCATTATTATCCAAGTCTTGTATTTATTGGAAGAAATAGCAGAATAGATATTCATCGTTAAAATTTAACTTTAACTTCTTTTTTTTCTTCATCTGAAGCCGCAAAAAACTCAGCCTCTTTAAAGTTAAAAAGTCCAGCTATAAAAACGTTAGGAAACACTTTCAATTTTGTATTATAGTCCAAAACGTTTGAATTATAGAACTGTCTTGCATAAGCAATTTTATTTTCCGTATCTGAAATTTCTTCTTGAAGTTCTAAGAAATTTTGGCTAGCTTTTAAGTCAGGGTAAGCCTCTGCAACAGCGAATATCGATTTAAGAGTTTCCGACAGCATATTATTTGCTTCGGCTTTTTGTGCTGGGCTCTTTGCTGAAACCAAGCTTGCTCTTTCTTTTGTAACTTTCTCAAATAAATCTTTTTCGTGTTTTGCATACCCCTTTACTGTTTCAACAAGATTGGGTATTAAGTCTGTTCTTCGTTTAAGTTGAACGTCAATTTGAGAAAGAGCCTCTGAAATTCTTAGTTTTGCAACAATTATACTGTTGTACAAAAACCAAATGAAAGCTGCTACTGCGATAAGGGCAATTATTATCCAAATATTCATAATCTCACCTCCTTAAGAATTAAACCAATTAGCTACATTATTATACGTCATTGTATTAAGAATGTCATTCGGCGTTGCCCAACCTCTTCTCGCAACGAAGACTCCATATTTTAGCAATTCCATTTGATTTGCAGCATGACTGTCGCTATTTATAACAAGTTTTATGCCTTTTTCAACAGCTCGTTTTACGAGTGTATCCGGTAAATCCAATCTTTGTGGCCAGCTATTTATCTCAAGAGCTTTATTATTTTCTTTACAATAATTAAATATTATTTCAAAATCTAAATCGTAACCGTTTCTGTTATTTAAAAGCCTACCCGTAGGATGCGCTAGTATTTTTGCTTTTTTGCTTGAAAGTCCTTTTAATACTCTTCTAGTCATTTCGTCTCTATTCATATTAAATATGCTATGAATTGAAACAATAGCAGCATCTAAAAGCTCTAGGGATTTATCGTCTAATGCAAGATCTCCGTTTGGTAAAATATCAACTTCGAGTAATTTGAATATCCGAACATTTTTCTTGTTAGATTTAAGTTGTTCAATTTTTTTATCTCTTTTTTTTAATATTTCGTAGATTTGTGAACTTGTATGGTTATTCAAACTTGGATTATGCTCTGAAAATCCTAAATATTCATACCCTAGTAAAGTCGCTTTTTTAAGCATTTCCTCCATAGAATTTAACCCGGAATCATGACTTGGTTCAATTGGAAAGCTGGAATGAATATGAAAATCTCCCTTAATATCACTAAGTTCAACAATTTTTGGAAGCTTGCTGCCAATTGAAAGCTCTATTTCTCCATTATCTTCTCTAAGTTCTGGCGGAATCCATTTCATTCCAAGAGCTTCATAGAAATCCTTTTCGCTTGAATATTTTTTTAAAACTTTATTTTTAGTTTTAGTATTTTTTATACCATATTCTGAAAGAGAAAGTCCCTTGCTTAATGCGTATTCTCTTAAATGAACATTATGATTTTTGCTTCCCGTAAAGTGCTGAAGTAATGAACCAAAGGCTTCTACGGGTTGAACTAAAAGATCAATTTGTTTACCACCAGAAATCAAAATTGATGCCGATACCTCTCCTTTTTCTATTACTCTTTCCTTAAAAGGATAATTAATAAAGTGTTCAATAACCTTACTGGGATTATCCGTAGCAACCGCAAAATCAATATCTCCAACAGTAGAGACCCTTCTTCTTAAGCTGCCCAATGCCTCTACTTGTTTTACAGCACTTTCTTTTTGCAAGTAATTTTTTACCTTTTCTGCGGTTTCGAATGCATATGGAAGAATCATGCGCGTTGTTTTCCCTTTTCCTGCTTTGAATTCCTCAATTGAGAGTAGAATATCTTTTTCGCTTTTTTCGCCAAAGCCCTCAAGATGTGAAATTTTTCCTTGCTTGGCAATTGTCGATAGGTCATTAATTGCTGTATTTTCGTTTTCCAATTTAAATTCCATAACAAGCCTAAAGGCTTTCTTAGGACCAAAAGTTGGTATATCCGTTAATACAAAAACAGACTTCGGGATCCCTTTTAGTACCCAATTAAAACGCTTTACTTCTCCTTTTTCGAATAGTTCTTCTAAATGAGAACGAATAGAAGGTCCTATGCCCGGTAAAAGTTCCAGTGATCCTTCTTTAAAATAGTCAGATACTTCTCCGTTTAAATTTGCAATCGACTCTGAAGCCTTTTGATAGGCTATTATTTGAAACCTATATTTTTTTTCGTTCTTTATTGTGTATGCAGTGGCAATATTTTTTAAAAGTTTTGAAATCTCAAGGTTAGACATGACAAAATATTACCATACAGATTGACTCAAGTTCAAATATTGTTTAAAATACCAAAAGCAAGGGCTCGTAGTGAAGAGGCCTATCACGCCTCCCTGTCACGGAGGAGATCACCGGTTCGAATCCGGCCGAGCCCGCCAACTGCCGCAGCTGTCCGTTATCTTTCTGTCCGAAAGGAGGAATAAATAAATGGCAAAACCTAATAAAAATACAAACATTTTTAATGATTTCTTGTCTCAAATTAAATGGGGAGAATCATATACAAGTCTTATTTTAGGCGTAGTTGTGGTACTTGTTGCTGTTGTACTCTTAGTATTACTTTTTAAAAATATTAATAGTAAAAATCTAGATACAGGATCTACATCTACGAGCGAAAATAAAACATATGTAGTAAAAGAAGGAGAAGACTTATGGCACATATCGGAAAACCTATACGGTTCCGGATATAATTGGCAAGACTTAGCAAAAGCAAATAAAATTTCCAATCCGGATATTATTGAACCGGGAACGAAATTGACAGTTCCACAGGTTTCACCTAAAGAGAAAACAGTAGAGGACTTAGTTACCGCAGGAAATAAAATTACGGGAACAGTTTATACTGTAGCGGAAGGAGATTATCTTTGGGACATAGCATTAAGAGCCTATGGCGACGGGTATAAATGGACTGAAATCGCAAAGCTTAATAATTTTGCAAAACCCTGATTTAATATATACAGGAACTAAATTAAATCTTCCAAGATAACATTGCGGGGTTAGTACACTGGCAGTATGCCACCTTCCCAAGGTGGAGAAGCGAGTTCGATTCTCGTACTCCGCTCATAATCTTATAGTATTGACATTCCTTCACGCTTATCTTATAATGCTCCAATGAGTAGAATAGAAAAACAGCCAACAGCAACAGAATTTTTTCCGACAATAGACCCTCATTCCTTAGAGATTAGAAGAGGCGATGAGCAAATTGGTCTTATAAATTTGCATGATGGAGCTGTAACGGTAGAATTCTATGTTCCAAATACCCCTGGCTCTACGGTTTCTGTTCCAAGTGATGTACTAAAAAGCATTGTAAGCATGGTAAAGCAGGTTGAGACTGGCATGAAAGTAGTCGCAAAGAGCAAACGAGGTCCAGATATGACAGATCCATTTCTTAGGGACATACTTTTATAAGCTCTCTTTTTCTTCTTGACCCCTGATTATTCTTCTGATATAGTAAATTGTGCCCAGTAGAAAAAGCACAAAGTATATTTTTGTTTCGGGTGGAGTTATATCGGGAATTGGAAAAGGTACCACCGCTGCTTCCATCGCTCTACTTTTAAAAGCCTCAGGATATAAAATTTCTCCAATAAAATTTGAAAACTATTTAAATGTAGATGCGGGTACAATTAATCCTATAGAACATGGTGATCCTTTCTTGTGCGAAGACGGGACCGAAGGCGATATGGATTTAGGAACCTATGAAAAATATTTAGATGAAAATATGGGAGCTGATAATTTTGTGACAATGGGTAAAATCTATAAAACTGTAATTGATAAAGAAAGAAGATTTGAGTATAACGGCGAAGACGTAGAAGCTATTCCAAATATTACAGATGAAATTTTAAGAAGAATGGAAGTTTTAGAAAAAAAGAGCCACCCCGATATTATTATTGTAGAACTAGGAGGAACAGCAGGTGAATATCAAAATGTATTGTTTTATGAAGCATCAAGAATGCTTACCTTAAAAAGACCTAAAGATGTTATTCATATTCATGTTAGCTATGTTCCTACGCCTGGACACTTGGGAGAGCCTAAAACAAAGCCTACGCAACTTTCAGTAAGAACCCTAAATACAATGGGTATACAGCCAGATTTTCTTGTAACTCGCGGAGAAAAATATTTGGATCAGAGAAGAAAAGACAGATTAGCGCTGTTTTGCAATATGCACAAAGAAGATGTGATTTCGAGTCCGGATTTAGATTCAGTGTATGAAATTCCTTTTGTATTACATAAGCAAAATATGGATTCAAGAATATTAAAGAAATTGGGATTAAAGGTTCGGGAACCAAATTTAAAAGCTTGGGAAAAGTTTGTAGAAAGTACTAAAAAGTTTAACAAAACGATACATATTGCGATTATAGGAAAATATTTCGGAACAGGAGAGTATCAGTTACGTGATTCTTATGCAGCTCTTTTTGATGCCATTGACCATGCTAGCTGGAAAATGGGTGTAAAAGTAAAAAGCATTTGGGTTGATGCTGAAAGAATTGAAAAAGAGGGAATCGAAAACGTATTTGTGGAATTAAAAAAAGTTGATGGAATTATTGTTCCGATAGGATGGGGCGAAAGAGGGGCAGAAGGAATGATAAAAGCAGCAAGTTACGCAAGGATAAATAAAATACCATATCTTGGTCTTTGCTATGGCATGCAGCTTGCAACAATTGCATTTGCCCGCGATGTTTTAAAATTGCAAGATGCAAATACCCAAGAAAACAGTAAAAAAACTAAAAATCCTGTTATTTGTTTTATACCATCCCAGCAGGATATTGTTAAAAGAAGAGAATATGGCGGAACTATGAGGCTCGGCGGTTGGGAAGCGATAGTAAAAGTCGGAACGAAAGCGTTTGAAATATATGACAAACATAATGGTTTTATTAATAAATCGAGGGGATTAACATCAGAAAGACACAGGCATAGGTATGAATTTAACAATAAGTATGCTTTACAATTTGAAAAAAATGGTATGAAAATATCTGCTCGATCTGTAAAGGAAAATTTGGTTGAAATTATCGAACTTCCAAAAAAGATGCACCCTTTTTATCTTGGGACACAAGGGCATCCAGAATACAAAAGCAGACCCCTTAGGCCTCACCCCATTTTTCTAGAATTTATAAATTCATGTTTAGGTTCTTGAGCTGTAAGCTGAGTTATTATATAATCTAAGCATGCAAAGAGAACTTAATTTTAAAACCGGAGATATAATCCGCGTATTTCAGAGAATTAAAGAGGGAGAAAAAACAAGAGTTCAGGTTTTTGAGGGCGTAGTTCTTTCTATAAAAGGCAGAAACGAAAATAAAATGTTTACTGTAAGAAAAATGGTAGGGGATGTAGCAGTAGAGCGCATATTTCCTTTTAATTCACCAAATATAGAAAAGATTACAGTTAAGGGAAAAATTAAACAAAAAGTCAGAAGAGCAAAGCTATACTTCTTAAGACAAGCATTATCTTAAATGTATATTCCCAACCCTACTGCCAGGCTTGGAGAAAAACTTGCAGGAGAATTCCTTGAAAAACAAGGTTATAAAATAATAGAGCGCAATTTCCGCAAAGGATATGGTGAGATAGATATAATCGCACTAGACAAAAAAACTTTGGTCTTTGTAGAGATAAAAACTAAAACTTCTAACGCATTTGGAACTCCATTTGAAGCAATAACACCTTTTAAAATAAAAGCTTTAGAGCGCAGCAATGTTTTACAAAAAGTTACACCCGGAGCTTCCCAACGCTTTACGAATAGATGCAGTAAGCGTTATATTAAGTACTGGAAAAGATCCCAAAATAGAACTAGTTAAAAACATATATTCATAATAGAAAAAGTAACATTTTGTAATATGTGGTTTGAAAAAAATAAATCCAATAGAAAAGACAAAGTCTTCAGGATAATTTTAAAATAATTGACATTACGTGACCATGGTTATAGAATTCCGCCATGCCAGAAAAACACAAATACGATTGGGAATACAAAAAAGAACTAGAACAACGAGTAGCAGAGCATAATGCCAAAGTTGTCTTAGCAGGACAAAGATATCAACGAGTTTTTTCTTCAGACCAACAATTTACTCGAGAAAATGTGAGAAGATCTGTAGAAGATCTTATTTATGCATACAGAATGGAAACCCAAGGATTCTGGATATCTTCTCTTGTTGAGGTAGGCATAAGCGCTGAGGTTTTGCTTAAAGCTTGGGATCTCGTTGAGCAAAAGACTGTCAAAAGAAATGAAGAAGGGTCATCTTCTGAATAAATTTTATTTTTTGAGAAATCTAATTTGATCTCTTAATATAGCTGCAGTTTCAAAATCTAGCTCTTTTGCGGCATTTCTCATTTCTAAAGACAATCTTTTAATTAACTTTTCTTTTTCATCTGGAAGCAATATTTCTTTCTTTTGTAGAGTTAATAAGTAATTAGCTTGTTTTTCGTCTTCTATCTTTTCCTCAACTAGCCTTGCTCTTATTACTTTTTCAATTGATCTTGGAGTAATACGGTGCTTTTTGTTGTATTTAAGCTGAACACTTCTTCTTCTTTCTACCTCTTTAATGGCTTCATTCATAGACCCTGTAACAGTATCTGCATACATAATAACTTCGCTATCAACATTTCTTGCGGCTCTTCCCATTGTTTGGATTAAAGACGTTCTGCTTCGCAAAAATCCTTCTTTGTCAGCATCCAAAATTGCAACTAAAGCAACCTCGGGTAAATCCAAGCCTTCTCTTAGTAAGTTAATTCCTACCAAAACGTCATATTCGCCGCCTCTTAGCCTGTCTAATACGTCCTGCCTTTGCAAAGTTTCTATATCCGCATGTAAATAGGAAACTTTTATGTCTCTTTCGGCAAGATATGTAGATAAATCTTCTGACATTCTTTTTGTTAATGTCGTAACGAGTACACGTTGTTTCTTGGATACGCGCTTTTCTATCTCTTTAATTAAATCTTCAATTTGTCCCTTAGTTTTTCTAACGCTTACTACCGGATCAACTAAACCTGTAGGTCTAATAAGCTGTTCCGCAACTGCATCATATTCCTTTGCTAATGAAATTTCGTAGTCATTTGGAGTTGCACTTACATAGACAGCTTCTTTAATTCTTCTTGCAAATTCTTCATAACGCAAGGGTCTATTATCCAATGCGGAAGGGAGTCTAAACCCATAATCAATAAGAGTTTCTTTTCTTGCCCTGTCTCCGTTATACATTCCTCGAAGTTGGGGAAGCGTCATATGAGACTCGTCGATTATAGTTAAAAAATCATTTGAACACTCTTTCATGTAATCTAAAAGGGTAAAAGGAGGTTCTCCCGGCTTTCTTCCATCGAAGTATCTTGAATAGTTTTCTATACCGTTTACATAGCCTAACTCCTGTATCATATCTAAATCAAAATTTGTTCTTTGCTCAATGCGCTGTGCCTCGATTAACTTTCCTTCTTTTTTAAATTTACCTACTCTTTCTTCCATCTCTTTCTTTATTCTTGGAAATACATCCCGATAAATAGATGGGTCTGTCATATAATGTTTCGCTGGATAAATTACATATTTCTCTAATTGTCTAGTAATTTCACCAGTTAAGGGACTAAATTCATACATTTTTTTTAAAATTGAGTTAGTTATCTCCATTCTTAGTGCATTTTCCGAGTAGGCAGGAAACAAATCTATATCTTCACCTCGTACTCTAAAAGTTCCTCGTTTAAATCCGTAATCGTTTCTTTCGTACTGCAAGTCTGAAAGCTTAAATAAAACATCATTTTGATCTATTCTTGTACCTTTTTTTAAATCCATCACAAATTTTCCGTATTCGACAGGGGATCCTAGATTGTAAATACATGAAACCGAAGCTACGACTATCACATCTTTTCTAGTTAAAAGATTTGTAGTAGCCAGTAGTCTTAATTTGTCTATTTCTTCATTAATTTCTACTTCTTTTTCAATATATGTGTCACTTTGTGGGACATATGCCTCCGGTTGATAAAAATCGTAATAGGAAACAAAATATGAAACTGCGTTGTTTGGAAAAAAATCCCTAAATTCTTGATAAAGCTGTCCTGCGAGGGTTTTATTATGCGAAATTACTAGGGTTGGTTTTTGGGTGTTTTGAATAACATTTGCCATTGTAAAAGTCTTACCGCTACCTGTTACACCGAGTAAAACCTGGTGTTTAGAATTGTTTTTTAGTCCTTTTGTTAATTTTTCAATAGCACGAGGCTGATCTCCCGTAGGCTTAAATTTTGATTTTAAATTAAATAACATAAAGCACTTTATTTTAGCATAGTTTGATTACATTTGACTTCTTGACAAAGTTCTACTTTTTTTCGTATATTTTATACATACCATGCCCGGAGTACTTTATAGAAAAGAAAGAGAGGTTTTAGAATTTCTTGCCCAATTTCAGCGGCAGTATGGTTATTCTCCAACGCTCTCCGAAATAGCCCAAGGAACAGGACACAGAAGTAATTCTACAGTCCATACGCTTATCAGATCTTTAGTGGAAAAAGGTTATGTCCAAAAGGTTGACGGAAATACTAGAGTTTTAAAAATAGTAGACGAGAAAGTACAATTTTCTCTACTTGGCAGCAAGCCTGCCATAGAGCTTCCTTTAATGGGTTTTATTGCTGCAGGAGCACCTTTAGAACCATATACAGACCCAAACGCAACCTTTTATGTATCTGCATCACTTCTTTCAGGTAAAAGTACTGCCTATGTATTACAAGTTAAAGGAAAGTCTATGATTGAAGAGGGTATTTTAGACGGAGATTTTGTTGTTATAGAGAAAGTAAACGAAGCAATAAATGGCGACATTGTAGTTGCAATGGTTGATGATAATCTTGCGACTCTTAAAAAATTTTATAAGGAAGACGGAAGAGTTGTATTAAAACCGGCAAATTCAGAAATGGCTCCAATTTATCCAACAAAATTAACAATTCAGGGTAAAGTTGTTGGTTTAGTCCGTAGGTTCGACTAGCGCCTGAGCTTGACAATCTTCAATTTGTGGTTGATATACCAAATTCCTACAATAACAGCTAAAATTACTATTAAAACATCAAATTTCTTAAAATAAGGGCCCAGCACGTGCCATTCTGCGCCAAATTTTACGCCGACATAAGTTAAAAGCGTTGACCATATTAATGAGCCCAAAAATGTATAGAAGGAAAATTTCCAGATATTCATTTCTGCAAGTCCTGCCGGAAGAGAAATAAAGGTCCTAACAGCTGGCAATACCCTTGAAAAAAACGCAACAAAATCGCCGTATTTGTTAAGCCATTTTACGGATTTTGTATATTCGTGTTCTGTAATTAGCAAAAACTTCCCATATTTTCTAACTAATTTTAAAATAATATGTTCTTCAAGATAGTATCCAAGACCGTAAGCAATAAGTGAACCTACTAAATTTGCCAAAGCGCCTACGAATACTACAACCCAGAAGTTCATTTTTCCCTGACTTACTAAAAATCCTGCAAAAGGCATTGTAATTTCTGAGGGTATAGGGATTAAAGCCGATTCCAAAAGCATGAGTATAAAGATAGAAAAGTAGCCTCCGGATTCTATGAGATGTATAATAGGTTCTGTTAAAAACTCTAACATGGGAACATTGTTCATTGTAGCAACACCAATAGGAAATTTACAAGACATAACCTCAAGAGCGTTGGAGGTTCTTGAGAAAGTGGATTTTATTGCGTGTGAAGACACAAGAACTACCTCCATACTTATTAAAAAGTATTTTTTAGGCAAAGAAAAAGAATTAATTGGAAAATTCTTTCCATTTTACGAGAAGAATGAGCAAGGAAAAATGGTTCAGGTAATTAATATGCTTAAAAATGAAATGGACGTGGCACTTGTGTCTGATGCGGGTACCCCTACAATTTCGGATCCGGGATTTAAATTAGTTAGAGAATGTAGGCTTTTAGGTATAAAAGTTATCTCAATTCCTGGGGCTTCTGCTGTAATAACTGCTCTTTCATCAAGTGGCTTACCTACGGATAAATTTCTTTTTATAGGATTTCCTCCGTTAAAAAGAGGACACAGAATTAAACTTTTTGAAAATATTAAAAAATCGCAAGAATTTATTAAATCAACAATTATTTTCTATGAATCTCCTCATAAAATATTAAAGACCTTGGAAGACTTAATGGAAGTTTTCGGAAATATACAAATTACAATTTCAAGAGAGCTGACAAAAATTTACGAAAATACTGAGCAAAAAAATATCCAAGAATTCATTCAAATATATTCAAAAACCAAGGTAAGAGGGGAATTAACCGTGTTATTTAACCTAAAGTGAAGCAATTTGCTTTTCAATGGCAAGAAGCCTGTTATACTTAGCAACTCTTTCGCCTCTGACCGGTGCCCCAAACTTAACATAATCGGCACCCGCTGCGACTGCAAAATCTGCAATAAAATCATCCGTAGTTTCTCCGCTTCTGTGTGAAACAGTAACTTTTAAGCCTGCTTGCTTTGCCATTTCGCAAACTGCTAGTGCTTCAATTACTGTGCCTATTTGATTTGGTTTAATTACAACTCCACCTATCGTATTTTTTTGAATTGCCTCCTGTAGCCTAAAAGGGTTTGAAGCAATTAAATCATCTCCAACTATTAAAGTGTCTTTTGACATTGTGGTATATAATTCCTGCCATCCGCCCCAATCATCTTCTGCCAACCCATCTTCAAGGTATAAAAGATGGTATTGAGAATTTAGCATAGTATAAAATTCAATTAACTCCTTAGAAGACAGCGCAGTTGCTTTATCTTTTATCCGGTAATTTCCTTCTAAATAAAACTCATTAGCAGCGGGATCTAATCCAATAAACATGTCAAAACCCAGTCTTAAATTAATTGCCTCGATTGCTTGCTTAATTAAAAGCAATCCGTCTTGATTTGAGGCTAATTTTGGTGAAAATCCACCTTCTAATCCGGTTAGCGTTGACAAGTTATTTTGCTGAATTGTCTTTTTTAAGGAAGAATATACATTTATTCCGTGCATTAATCCCTCAGAGTAGGTTTTAGAACTTGCAGGTATTGCTAAAAACTCTTGAAAATCAATATTTCCATCTCCATGTTTTCCACCATTTAAAATATTAAAAGAGGGTGTCGGAACTTTTATTTCCGCTTCTTTCTTTGTAAACTCTCTTAAATATAAAAAGGTAGGAAGTACAGAGCTTTTAGCTGCTGCCTTGGCTACGGCAATTGATACGGAAAGTATTGAGTTTGCTCCGAGTTTTTGTTTATTAGATGTTCCATCAAGTTCTATTAGCTTTTTATCTACTACGGATAAATTACTTGCCTCCATTCCTGAAATTGCAGGAAAAATATATTTTTGTACATTATTAACCGCATTCAGCACTCCTTTTCCCTCAAATCTTTTTTCGTCGTTATCGCGAAGTTCTAGAGCTTCGTATTTGCCAATGGATGTGCCGCTTGGAACAGACGATATTCCAACTGCTCCATCAGAAAGAATAACTGTTGTTTCTATTGTTGGCTCTCCTTTAGAATTTAATATTTCTCGTGCAGATATTGTTTTAATTTTTGCCATTTCTTAAATGCTCCTTTTCAAAATGCATAATTAATTTTCTGGTGTTCTCAATTGCGTCGGGTGACACCGACACACTTGTTACTCCGAGTTTAACCAATCTTTTTGTTAGCTCTGAATATGTTGAAACCGCCTGTCCACACATAGATGAAGTTATTCCTTTTTTATTTGCAGTACGAACAACGTGTTCAAACGCCCATAGAACAGCAGGATTCATTTCGTTGAATTCATGAGCAAGTTCCGAGTTGTCTCTATCTGTACCTAAAATTAGCATAGTTAAGTCGTTTGAGCCAATAGAAATGCCATCTATTCCAACATCTATAAACTGCTCCAGCATTATTACATTTGAAGGAATTTCAACCATCATCCATAATTTAAAATGTGGGGACCTTTCTAACCCAAAGTCATTTATTATTTTTTTTACCTTAACTAACTCTTCAACTGTTCTTACAAAAGGTAGCATTATCCAAAGGTTTTTAAATCCTTCTTTTTCCCTTACTCTTTTAATAGCTTTAAGCTCTAGTTTAAAAACTTCTTCATCTTGAATATATCTATATACTCCTCTAAACCCAAGCATTGGGTTTTCTTCTAATGGTTCATAGTCCTTACCTCCTGTTAGGTTTCTATATTCATTAGTTTTAAAATCTGAAGTTCTGTAAATAATAGGTCTAGGGTTAAATGCTTTGCAAAATTTTGTCAATCCTTCACTTAGTTTGTCAACAAATAAATCTGCTTTGCCGTCTTTTATTAGTTTTTTGGGATGTATGCCAATTTCTGCCATCATAAATTCCGCCCGTAAAAGCCCTACGCCATCAACATTTCTTTGTGCAACGCGCTCTGCTGCTTCAGGTTCTGCCAAATTTACGTAAACTTTTGTAGCAGTTTTAATATCGGTATCAATTTGCTCTTGTGGAATAATACTTTTGACGAATCCCCCTTTAAATACTTCGCCTGTCGAACCGTTCACTGTTATAATTTTCTCGTTTTTTAAAACAGTCGTTGCGTTTTCAGTACCAACAATTGCAGGAATACCAAGTTCTCTTGAAACAATTGCTGCATGTGAGGTTCTTCCTCCCGAATCAGTAACTATTGCAGATGCTCTTTTCATTGCGGGAACATAGTCCGGATTTGTTTGCGGAGCTACTAAAACGTCGCCGTTTAGTATTTTATCCATTTCTTTTGAGCTTTTAATAACCTTGGCAAGACCAGAAGATATTCCTGGACTCGCCGGATCTCCTTTTAAAAGCAATTTACCTAGAGTTTTACTGGTATTTTCTATATTAGACTTATTAACTATTTTTGTAGTTGTCACAGATCTTGTTTGTACAATATATACTTTGTTCCCCTCAATAGCCCATTCAATGTCTTGCGGAAAATAATAATGCTTTTCTATGTCTTTGCCAACCCTTGCTAATTCCAGTATTTCTTTTTCTGATAACTTCTGAGCGCTTCCTTTTGTACTACTTATTTTGATTTTTTTGTTCTCGGTTCCTTTCTTTGAAAGTAAAAACTTTTGTGTTGAAATATTTTTGCTAATAATAGAAAAAGATTCTTTATCAACTTCGTATCTATCGGGTTTTTCTTCTCCTTGAACAATCATTTCTCCAAGTCCCAATATTGCCTCGATTACAATTTTCCTCTTGTCATTACTAAGTGGATCTATAGTAAACATAACCCCTGACTTTTCTGACTCTATCATTTTTTGAACAACCAGTGCGATCCCAATTATTTTGTTATCAAACCGCTGTTCGTGTCTATAGAAAATTGCTCTTGCGTCGTAGAGGGAAGCCCATGCTTCTTTTACTTTTTCAATTAAAACAGAGTCTCCTTTAACATTTAAAAAGGTTTCTTGCTGTCCTGCAAAAGAAGCTGTTTTTAGATCTTCTGCGGTAGCTGAAGATCTGACGGCCACAAGTGGCTCATTTATTGCACCTCCTAGTTTTCTATAATTATTAACTATCTCTAATGCTAATTCTTCTGAAATTTTTGAATTGATAATTAGTGTTTTAATATGCAAAGAGACCTGCTCCAAAGATTTTTGATTTTTTAGATTGACGGTGGAAAGCAGATGTTTTATTTTTAACTCTAAACTATTGTCTTTAACAAAATTAAAATACGCTTTAGAAATTATAATAAATCCGGGGGGTACATTAAAGCCTGCTCTTGTGATTTCTCCTAAATTAGCTCCTTTTCCTCCAACGAGTGCAATATCCTCTTTATCTACTTGTCTAAACCACACCAAATTTGGGGCAGAGTGTGCCATAGGATTATTATGAATTTAATTACTTAAATTATCAAGCAGATTTCTTGAGGGGGTATTCATTTATTTCTATTATTTTAATTTCAGGAATTTTTTTATACTTTTCGTTTTTTACTAAAGTTGGTTTTCCATTTTCATTTACTATGTAGTAACAAAATCCCTGCATTTTTTTCACAGCCTCGTAATCTGCGTGTCCTGGAAAAGAAACAGGATTTTCTTCATCAAAGTTAACAGGGGAATCATCGGCAGTGACAAAATAAGTGTTTGAGATGTTTACTACTAAATGTCCCCATTCTGAAGGCATATATATTGCATCACCCGGTTTAACATGTACGGCATATGCATCCTCAATCTCGTCGTCTATCGGGTTACCACTACTATCAAGAACTCTCTTTTGGACTAAAACTATACCTTCCCCAAAAATTACCCAATATGTTTCGTCAAGTTTACCAACGTGATAATGTCCGTATGTCTTAATATATTCTTTTCCAACCAACCCGGGTTCCCATATGGTAATGTTTCTTTGATTACTTCCGCCTCTAACCATATGGTAATGAACTTTTGGTCCAGGAGCGCTTGGATCCATTAAAACATCTACCATTTTCTCGTGAAGTCTAGGAGCATAATGTTTATCTGTAAAATCCTTATTCATTCCACCCTCTATTTGGGTCCTTTCTTAGATCTTCTGTTTCGTCTGGGCGATTATAGTCGTCTTCAAGTCTATACGTTGTTCCCGTTTCGGGCATAGAAACTTCCCATATGTCGCAATCTGTTATGGAATATATACGATGTTTTTGACCAACGTTCGTAGTATATCCTTTATTTTTTTCAAACTCGATTGTTTCCATTTCTCCTTTCGAATTTTCAATTATAACTCCACCTCTACCTGAACCAAGAAAATATGTTTCTTGTTTTTTGTCATGAATTTGTAGGCTTTGTCGTGTTCCAGCGTTAAGATGCATTACTTTTCCTGTGTATGGAAGGTCTGGGGAGGTAAATATAATTTCATACCCCCAAGGTTTTTCAACACGTTTTGAAAAGGGTATATTGGTGAATTTTGATTTATCGAAATCATTCATGCTTTGCTACGCTTTCTATAAAAGATTTTAATTCTTCATAACGCTTTTCAACTTCGTCACCATTATACCCTTCTACGTTAAGTCTTAAAAGCGGTTCCGTATTAGAGGTTCTAACATTAAATCTCCAATCATCATAAGAAATCGATACTCCGTCAATATCCCAAAATTTTCCGTCTTTATATTTTTCTTTTAATTTTTCAAGAATTTCTTTTGAATTTGTAACCTCAAAATTATATTCAGGCAATTCATAGCTTCTTTTAACTTCCTTTATGATTTCTGAGAGAGGTTTATTCTCGTCCGATATTACTTTTAGAATTATTAGAATTATCGGTAGATTCCATTCTGCATTTCCATTTGCCCTGAAAAACATATGGCCCGATGATTCACCGGCAAAAATTCCTCCAGTTTTATTCATGGCTTCTGTTATATAAGCGTGTCCAACTCTTACGATTTCTGACTTTCCACCAAATTCTTCGATAAGTTTTAGCGGTCCCAATATATCCCGGATGTCAAAATAGATAAGTTCTCCTGGATATTTTTTCAAAAGCTCTCTGGCGACAATTGCTGTAATGCAAGTTGAAGGAACAATCTGTCCTTTTTCATCTATAAAGAATAATCTATCTGCATCACCATCTGTTGCGAGACCTAGATCAGCTTTTTCTTCAACGACTCTTTTTTGCAAATCTACAAGCGTTTCAAACTTAAGAGGATTGGGCTCGTGTACAGGAAAATTGCCGTCAAGTTCAAAGTTCATCCTGATTAATTCAGATGGAACAGTTTTAAACAATGCTTCTATATACTGAGCGCCCATTGCATTTGCAGGATCTGCAATTATTTTTAATTTTTTCAAAGATGAAGTATCGACTAACTTTTTCGCTTCCACTACTTCGTCTTCAAGTATCCCAGATTTTTGAACCACGGTTCCCTTTATACCTGTAGGCTTTAGATCTTGCATAGATAATTTTTGTACATCTTCCATACCGGTTGGTTTCCCTATTTTTATAAGTCCGGTCGGTCCTGACATAACAAATTTTATACCGTTCCATTCTTTTGGGTTATGAGAAGCAGTAACTTGAATGCCTGCATCATATTTGTAATGGAATACGGCAAAGTAGAAGGATGGGGTGGACAATTGTCCTGCGTCAACAACATTTGCACCCATTTCAATCAAAGCATTTTTTACAGAACTAAAAAGCTGAGGTCCCGATAGCCGCATATCATAAGCAAGAAGTATTGTGGGTTGTTCTTTATTTAGTTTTTTTTGAAAAAAGACGAAAATGGCTTTAGCGATTTGTGCAATTTTTTTTTCATCTATTTGAGTGGGATAAATTCCGCGGATGTCGTAGGATTTAAAGATTGAGGGATCAATGCTCATTTGTTTATATTATAAATTGACAAGAAAAATGTCAATTGAGCTAGATAAGTTAAAGGGAGTTAAGCCAAATTTTGTTTGGTAATCAATTTTATATAATTTTTTATAGATTTCTTGTAACTTTTCTTTTCCAAAGTAACTTGACTGTTTTTGCAACTTGGACCTTTGCCAAGTCTGCAATCTTTTTGCTTCATCTATTAAATGGCTAGATTCCTGGACTGATAAAAGAAGTCTAAATTGCCTTATAAGCATGTAAAAAATTAATTCCGTTTCCATAGACCTTTCAAGCTCTTTAAATAAGGATAAAGAACGTTTGCTCTGGGGACCTAAAGAATCAAGAAACTGAAAAAGTGTCGAGGGATAGCTAAAAGTTTTAATTAAGACGTTTTTAAAAACAGATTGTTGCGTTTTTGAAAGTTCTTTTCCTTCCCAAAAGAATATATTATTCTTTTTGATAGAATTTAAATAATCAACTATTTTTTTAAACTCATTTGAGTTAGATTTAGTATTTGAGAAAAAGTTTTCTATATAAATATTTTTGCTTTCTTCGAACAAAGAATTTCCCTCTATTGACTGAAAGATAAAATCGTAGTTAATTTTATCAATAAGAACGTGTGAGGATGAACCAGCTTTATCTTCTATATAAAATTTTCTGGAAGAGGCAGTATCATTGCCATGTACTATTGTAATCATTTCTTTCTAGACATAAAAAGATCAAAAAGTATATTCGCTGTTTTTCCAAGATGCCTAGATCTGGTTTTGTGGGGAACTAGGGCTCCTGAAAAATTTTGCGGAATGTGCAAGAGTTCATGAATTAATACTTTTGATTTTGCATCTTCTGATAATCTATCATAATACTTTGATAAAACTTCAATTACGTAGTTGGGTTCAAGATTTAATGCTCTTTGAAAAATCTTTGGCATAGACCAAATTCTTGCATAAGCTCTTGATTTGGAGCCTGTCGTTCTGAAACAATGAATATTTTCTATTTTAATATGTGGCATATCAAGAGTCGTAAGAAGCTCTGTAATTTTTTGCTTAACGTCTTTTGCATCTTCCCACTCAAGATTTTGGCTTTTCATTTATGTATGCTTGTCTGCAACGTAGGAGGCTGCATATGCATCGGGTTTTGTCTTTGCAACATATCCATTTCCCGTTACCATTCCTACCACTTCTTTTATCATTTCCCTAGTATCGCCATGCTCGCCTACATCGACATGAATTTCCAAATGGTATTTAGGAGCCGTGCCGTTTAAGGCTTTTTTAAACATGGGAACAAATATTGAAGCAAATGTTAACGAAGTTAAGGTCTCTCTATAGATTTTATCTCTTAATGTATGAATATTTCTTTGCTGTTCTTTTCTCCAAAAATATTTTCCTCCAAATCCTTTTCTGTGAATTAGAATTGCAGTTACCAAATTAATTGTGCTGCCGCCGTTTCCAATAGTTTTTTTCTCATGGGAATCTGTTCCAATAACAAGGCTGTATTCTGAATCAGGCTTTTCTTCCAAAAAAACTTTTATTCTATCTATAATTCCTGCAATTGTTAAAAGCCCATGGGTTTTGCTTTGAAAAATTTCATCTGTTAGGTCACTATTCATGTTTAGGTACTAAATTATACCATATGGGTTAAATATTCAGGAGCCACTTAAAGAAATATTTTGCATTATTATCTAGTATATCAATTGATTTTTTAATTTTTTCGCTGAAATCGATTATATTAGTTATTTCAATATTATTATTTTGCTGTTTTATTAAAGGCTCAAGCATTGGTGCTCCTTTTGTTTTATCAAAGTTCTGATACGCTTTATACAATTCTGTTTTAGTTCCATTTTTTATGAATGAAAACTGTCCGAAAGGCTCTGTGTTTGCTAAGAGTAAAAACGGAGTTACGGCAATTACACTTGAATCGCTCCATGCATTTTCAAAAGCGGTTTTATAATACCCTGCTTGGGTTTGATAGCGAATACTGGCATTGCTCCATCCGGTTTCCGTAATAAATATTGGTACATTCTTTCCTGTAATTTGATACAACAGATTTTTTACATAATTATGGGCATGAATACTGTTTTGCCCCTGATAAGTAGGTGGCGATGAGAAGCCGGGATTAGGATATGAATGAACCGCAATTCCGTCTATCTTAGATAAAACTCCGGGTATTGCGTATTCAACTTGCCTAATATAATCAAGCTGATTAATATATTGTCCATAAACATTTGGAGCGGCATTATCAAGTCCTCCAAAAATAATAAAGAAATTACTGTTTCTTGATTTAAAAATATCTACGGCATAATTAAGAATATCCGCATAGGCAACAGGGTCGGGTACACCACCCCATTCGTCACCTCTATTTTGTTCATTAAATATAACAATATATCTGTTTTTTGTAGGCCAATTTAAGGAATTTAAAAAATTTGCAAAATCTATTACATAATATTTGCTAGGAATCTCCCACGAACCATTTATAAAATAATCACCCTCCGTTGCAATTCTTATTACTGGAATTAAATGATGTTTTTTGCACTCATCCATAAAAGTCTGCCATTTTTTAAGGTTTTTATCGGATGCTCTTATCGGAATGGTTACATATCCCCAGTCTCCTCCGGACGAGTTAACCAAAGCAGCGGCTTCTCCTATCTCTTCCGGAAAAAGTATATGAATGCCAAATTTATTGTTTGGGACTGATTGGGGGTCATATATAGCAAGCAAGGATTTGGGTAAAATAACAGCAAGCAATGCAAAAATAACTAAGTACACTATTAACTTTTTCATGAGACTATAGTTTACATCAATTAATAGTTTAAACCAAGAAATTTTACGCAGTTTTAGCTAGGCCACCTGGCAAAAAGACCGGTGGAAAGTAGTCTATCTCTTTGTTTTTCTTTTATAGCAAGTTCTCCATATTCTATCTTCTTAGATTCAAATCCCAAATAATCTTCGAGCATATTTTTTAACATCACGCTTGAGGAAGAAATTGCATATGCGTTAACTATAAAAAATATTGGATTTTTCGACATAATTTTTTTAATATTACTAAGTAGCTCCGGAAAACTTTTGTTAAAATTCCAAATTTGGCCATTCGGTCCGTGACCGTAAACAGGAGGATCCATAATTACTGCATCATATAAATTTCCTCGCCTTGACTCTCTTGCTGTAAATTCTAATGCATCATCTAATATCCATCGTATTGGCTTATCTTTTAAACCCGAAAGCTCTTGATTTTCTTTCGCCCAATTTATTGAAGGTTTTGATCCGTCTAAATGTGTAACTTTTGCGCCATTAGAAGCGCAAAGAAGTGTAGCTGCGCCGGTATATCCAAAAAGGTTTAATACATTGGGTTGTTTTTCTTGTGATGCAATTTTATTTTCGATAAATTCCCAGTTAATTACTTGCTCCGGAAAAATACCTGTATGCTTAAACTGAGTTTGTTTTGCACGTAACTTTATGTTTTTGTAATTTAAAATCCAATCATTATTAAATTTTTTGTCCCACCCTTTGTTTTCTTCATATTTAGAGTCGTAAGCCCATTTTTTTTGGTTTGTTTTCCATATTGCCTGGGGATCGGGGCGACAAATAGTGTAGTTGCCGAAACGCTCAATTCTTTTTGAATCTCCGCTATCCAAAAGTTCGTAATCCGACCATCCAATTGTTGAAAGTATATTCACAAAGCTAATATTAACATAAAATGATAAAATTAGACCATGTTAATAGATGAAGTAATAATTACGGTAAAGGGAGGAAATGGCGGAAATGGTGCAATTAGCTTTAAAAGAAATGCGCAAACCGCAAAAGGCGGCCCGGATGGGGGAAATGGAGGAAATGGCGGAAACCTATATGTTCAAGGAGAAAATGATGTCGACACCCTTACCTCATTTAGATATAAGAAAGAAATAAAAGCTCAAGATGGCGTTAATGGTGGAAGATACAATTTATACGGAAAAAATGGACAAGACTTAGTTATTAATGTGCCACTAGGTACTGTTATTACTAATTTAGAAACCAAAGAAGGCTTCGAGGTAACAAATGAGACCGATAAGATTTTAATTGCTAAGGGAGGAAAAGGTGGAAGAGGCAATAATGAATTTAAAACTTCTACAGCACAAGCGCCCAAATATAGAGAACTGGGGCAGAGTGGAGAAGTAAAGAAAATAAAACTTGAACTTAAGATGATTGCCGACATAGGTTTTATCGGTCTTCCTAATGCAGGAAAAAGTAGCCTTCTTGCTGTTTTAACGAATGCCCATCCTAAAATTGCCGACTATCCATTTACTACTCTTGAGCCGAACTTAGGCGTTATGGAAGGTTTGGTAATTGCAGACATTCCAGGACTTATAGAAGGAGCATCGGCGGGTAAGGGCTTAGGAGATAAATTTTTAAAACACATAGAAAGAACTAAGCTTTTAGTTCACTGCATTGATTCAAGTTCTCAAAACCCAAGCCAGGACTATAAAACGGTTAGAAAAGAATTAGAAGATTACAGCTCCAAGTTACTGGAAAAGGAAGAAGTTATTGCACTAACTAAAAGTGACTTAATAGACGAGAAGAAGAAAAAAGATTTAATGAGGATTTTCAAGAAGTTTAGAAAAGAAGTTATCCTAATTTCTCTTTATAATGATGAAAGCGTCGACGATCTGAAGAAATTACTACTGAAGCTTTCTTAGCCGCAAAAAAACCCCTTGCGGGGTCTTTTCGGGGCGTTTAATATTGCTATTAAACTCCTGCCTCTTCTTACTTGCGTAATGAAGGTAACAAATATTGTATAGTAGAAATACTTTTCTGTCAATAGGTAATTTATATATCAAACTAGACCAATATTGGCAATAATTGATTATGTAACAGGAACTAATGTTGGTTGTTTTCTAAAATCTTCGGCACTTCTTATGTAAACTTGAGGAATATTACCATCCTCATCATTTAGTGGTCCCGAGCCTTTAGTCTTACTTAAAGCAATTTCAATTCCACTTCCAATATCTACATGATAATACGCATCTATTGAAGAATTGTCGAAAAACTCTCTTGTTCCTCTTGAAGCCAGTACATCAAAACCTTTTCTGAAGCTATCGTTTCCTGCCTCCAGCAATGCAACCAAGGTTTCCCTTATTACCATAGCGTTAAAGTAAATACCCGGTGAATAGATATGCACTAGTTCACGCATGTCAATAGGATTATCTTCAACCTTATCACCTATTACCACCATTCTATTGGGATAATCATCGTATGGAATGTGCTCCCAAGCAACATCTTCATATGTTTTACCAACGTACAAGCGAGTTGTTTCATAATACGGTGCAGTGACGTCTCTTGCATACAAATCTGAAAAATAACTACGTAAATTTGTCTGTTCAAGAGCAAACTCCGCGTAATCTCTCATCGAGGCTGTGGTAACGCAACTTCTAAACCCGTTTTTTTCGGAGAATTTATCAAGGACGTCTTGAATACCATAGGCTAAATAAACGTCTTTATCCCACCGTGGTCTTTCTTCGCCATCCATATCATACACTAGAGGAGCAAAATGCCCAAGAGTCTCATCAAGATCCCAACAAATTAAAAATTTTGCAGATTCTTTCATTTGGGGAATTATACCAAAAAGTACCGCGGAGGGGAGTCGAACCCCTGATTCCCTGGCTGAAAACCAGGTGTCCTAGGCCACTAGACGACCGCGGCAGGACACTAATTATAGCCTAAAGTCCTATTTAAAGGCAATTATTATTTAAACCTTTTTCTAAGACCGTCAACTACGTCTTTAGCTCCATCCTGTCCACCCAGTCCGAATGCAATTCCACCGGCTATAGCAACCATTGCTACCAAACCTGTAAACAATATTCTTATTAGGTCGGTTGCAACTCCAAGCTGGGAAAGTACTGCCAAAATTACAAATATATTAATAGCCCATCTAGTAACAGTGGCTACTGTACTTGCAGCTTGAGCATCGACTCCTTTAGCTGAAGCCAATACCAAATCGTGCGCTATTCTGGCAAAAACAAATCCTACAATTGCAATAACTGCCGCAACAAATACATTTGGAAGATAAAGTAAGAATTGGTTTAAAACCGTAATAATTCTTGGCATATTCCATACATCTGCTGTTGGAATTAAAAAGACTATTATTACAAACCATCTTACAATTTCCGCCAAAATATTTGTCCAGGAATATTCACCCAATTCAGGAACTCCATATCTTCGTAAATAAGATTCTATTTTTAAAGATTTGGATACGCTTACTATTATTTGTTTAACCAAAGATCCGATAATTACACCAATAATTAGTACTATCGCTCCTGTTAAAAATCTTGGGATGAAGTTTACCGTGGCATAGAAGGCGCCATTGAATGAGGCAGATAACGTTGTTCCAATATCCGTCATATTTTCACCTCCTTTCCCGTATTTTCAACAGTCTATATTTTTTTATTCTTGCTTGTCAAGTAGACAGAATCGTTGATATAATCTATTTTGTTTACGGGCCGTTAGCTCAGCGGTAGAGCAGGAGCCTTTTAAGCTCTTGGTCGCAGGTTCGAATCCTGCACGGCTCACCATGGTAGAACTTTCGAAAACACGCGAATTTTTATCAAGTTCGGATTCTATCTACGAATTTAGAATTGATAAACCCATAAACAAAGAGCAGTACGATACTCTTTCTGAAAAAATAACCAAAGCCAGGGTAATTGCTGGGTTATATGGAGAAAGACAGGAATATCCAAGGTCTTTAGAGTATGAAAACGAAGGATATCCAATTGGATATCTTAAAATACATGAAATTAATCTATCTCCCGAAACATCTTTATCTTTAGGTATAAATATTTTGGAAGAAAAAAACTTAACTAGTACGGATTTTTTTCTTCACTACTATTCTCCTTCTGGCAATATTAGAATCATATTCTCTTTTAATAATAGTTTCTTCATGCGCGTGAGCGATAGTGAAGATAGGCAGATATATGAAACCGTAGAAAGAAAACTAACCGATATGAATGGCCATCAGTATGGTGTAGCTTCCGAACTTCTCGGAAATTTTATAAAGGCTTCAGATTTTCAACTTCAATCTATTGTGAAATAAAATAATTATAAACTTCTTTTGAAATTTGGGCTATGGTTTCATCTGCAGTTTTTTTATTATTTGCATCAGATAAAACAACAATAATATAAGGTCCGTTTTTAGAATACACGATTCCAGCATCGTGACTATACATACCTAATTCTCCAGTCTTATGGGCAATTTCTGTGTTATCGGGAAGATATTTTGGTATTTTTCCGTTTAACACCTGACGCCTTAAAATAGTTGTCATTTCTTCCGAAAATTCTTTATCTGCAAGCTCTCCGTAATATAGCTTATAAAAAAACTGTAGTATGTCGTAAACCGATGTAGACGGAAGTGTTTCCGAACTGCCCAATTTTGATTCAGAAAAACCATGTTCATTTAAATATAATTGTATTTTTGATATTCCAAGATATGAGGATAAAAGAAGGGCAGAATAATTATCTGATTTTGTAATCATAAGATCAATTGCGTTTTCCACCGACATCTTCACTTCGCCTTCTTTTCTCTCTGCAGATTCTGAGGCTATATTAAACTTTTTATTTAGGTTTTCTACGCTATCCGACAAAACAGTGTTTTTTTGTAACGTACCGTTTTCTATTTTTTGGTATATTAATCCCATAACCCACAACTTATATAAACTTGCTGTATCAAAAATTTGATGCTTGTTTTTAAAGTATTCATCCCCTGTGGTTAAGTTTAAAATTCCAACAGCATAAGAACCACCCTGATTTTCCAGATTTTTCTCAACTATTTTCGACAACGACGAATTTTCGGCTCTTTCAACTGCTGAGCCAAGAGTTTCTAATTTAAAATCCTGTGCAAGCGGAGAAATTATATTAACGCTTTTGCTTTGAGTAGGAACAAACAGATTTAATAATTTCAAAATAATTAAACCCAAAATGGTTAATGCAGCAATCCAAAAAAATATTTTTACAAAATTTCCCCGACCTTGTCTTTTATATCCTATATGGTAATTAGAATAATATTCTGCCTGCGTAAGCATCGTAGAAAGAATATACCATACGGGGACTTTTATTAGAAGCAGATTTGGTCTATAATATTCAATCGACAATATGGACAAAATTATCGTCAAAGGGGCAAGAGAAAACAACCTCAAAAACATAGACATGGAAATTCCTAAAGGAAAACTTGTGGTTTTTACAGGACTTTCCGGAAGCGGAAAATCATCGCTGGCTTTTGACACAATTTACGCAGAGGGACAAAGAAGGTATGTAGAGAGTTTGTCTTCCTATGCAAGACAATTCTTAGGGGTTATGAAAAAGCCTGATGTTGATTTAATTGAAGGACTCTCACCCGCGATATCTATAGATCAAAAATCAGCTTCTCATAATCCTAGATCAACAGTTGGAACGGTAACTGAAATATATGACTACCTTAGGCTTCTTTTTGCACGAATCGGGCATCCTCATTGTCCGAAATGTGGAAAAGAAATAACAAAAATGTCAAAAGAACAAATAACTAACGCAGTGTTTGACTTGTTATATAAAAAGAACCTAAGAAATTTAAAGATATTTATTCTTGCGCCCATTGTTAAGGACAGAAAAGGAGAATACACAGAACTTTTTTTTGATTTAAAAAAGAGGGGATACAAAAAGGTAAGAGTTGACGGTCAAGTTTTTAATACAACGGATGATTTTGTTTTAATTAAGACAAATAAGCATACAATAGAGGCAGTAATTGACAGCATTGTACTTACAAAAGAAACCGATAAAAATAGAATTTCAACGGATGTAGAACAGGGATTAAAATTAGGCAACGGAGAGTTGATAATTTCAGAAATAAAAGATGCAGGATTTGCTATTCCGGATAAGCCTAAAAAAATGGAAGATGAGCTATTTTCTGAAAAATTTGCTTGTCCCGTAGACAATATTTTTATTCCGGAAGTTGAACCGAGAATTTTTTCTTTTAATACGCCTCATGGAGCATGTCCAGTATGTAACGGTTTAGGAACAATTTTAAATGTAGATAAAGATCTAGTCTTTAACAACAATTTAACAATTGCGGAAGGTGGAATTACGCCATTTTTTAACTTACTTTCTCATGATACTTGGTTTTCAAGAACTTTTAGAACGTTTTGTGATGAAAATGAAATTCCTCTTAATGTAAAGATGCTAGATTTAGACAATTCTAAAAAAAATCTTTTGCTTAATGGAACGGGAGACAAATTATATGAGGTTGAAGGAGAAAACCGCTGGGGCAATGAGACGAGCATTCAGGAACCATTTAAAGGTATTATTCACGAATTAAAACAAAGATACTCTTCTACCGAGTCTATGTTTATTAGGTCACAAATTGAAAAATTTATGAGATATGAAGTTTGTAGCGAATGCCATGGAGCAAGACTTAAAAAGGAAGCGCTATCTGTAACTATTAATAAAAAATCTATTGTAGATGTTAGCAATATGCCAATTAACAGTACGCTTGAGTTTACAAACGAACTTTTTAAAAACGAAAGCCCTAGGGAACTTGAGATATCAAAGCTTATTTTAAAAGAAATAAAACAAAGACTTTCGTTTTTAATGGACGTGGGACTTGATTATTTAACTCTTTCAAGAAGCGCTCAAACCCTTGCGGGAGGGGAAGCACAGAGGATTAGACTTGCATCTCAAATAGGCAGTGGTTTAACTGGAGTATTATACGTTTTGGATGAACCCTCAATTGGATTACATCAAAGGGATAATCAAAAGTTAATAGATACCCTTAAGGCACTTCAAATGTTAGGGAATACGGTATTAGTAGTAGAGCACGACGAGGAAATGATGAGGCAATCTGATTATATTTTTGATTTTGGTCCTGCAGCCGGAGAGCACGGGGGATACATTGTAGCAAAGGGAAATATTAAGGAGATAATAAAAAATCCAAAATCCCTAACCGGACAATTCTTGTCGGGAAAAAGAAAAATTAAATCTGTTCAGGTAAAAGAGCTAATAGAAAGCAATAAGACTTTAACTATCAAAAATGCAACTGAGCATAATTTAAAAAACATATCCGTAGATTTTCCGCTTAATAAATTAATTGTAGTAACAGGAGTTTCGGGAAGTGGTAAGTCTACGTTAATAAATGACATTTTATATCATGCATTGATGCAGAAAAATAATCCGTATCACAGACAAAAGGCGGGAAAATTTGAAACTATTAGCGGGTTTGAAAATATAAAAAATGTTTTTATGATAGACCAGTCTCCAATTGGCAGAACTCCACGCAGCAATCCGGCAACGTATATTGGAGCGTTTAATTATATAAGAGATTTATTTTCAAAGACTAAGGAAGCCAAAATAAGAGGATATGGACCAGGAAGGTTTTCTTTTAACGTTAAAGGGGGAAGATGTGAGGCATGCGAAGGAGAAGGAAAGATAAAAATAGAAATGCAATTTCTTCCTGACGTATATGTAACTTGCGAAGTTTGTAACGGAATGCAATATAACGAAGAAGCACTACGGGTTCAATATAGCGGCAAAAATATTGCAGAAGTTTTGCGAATGAGCGTCGAGCAAGCATTAGATTTTTTTAAAAATGTTTCCGGTCTTTCTCACAAGCTCCAAACATTAAATGACGTTGGTTTATCATACATAAAACTTGGGCAGAGCGCGCCTACTTTGTCGGGGGGAGAAGCACAAAGAGTAAAATTAGCTGCAGAATTATCTAAAAGAGGATCTAATGCTCTATATTTACTTGATGAACCTACAACCGGATTACACTTTGCAGATTTAGAAAAACTTCTTTTGGTATTAAGAAAATTAGTAGACATTGGGAACACGGTAATAGTAATAGAACATAATCTTGATGTAATAAGAAATGCTGATCATATTATAGATTTGGGACCGGAAGGCGGGGATAAAGGCGGATACATAGTTGCTTCCGGTACTCCAGAGAAAATTGCTAATACAAAAAACTCATATACAGGACTTTTTTTGAAAAAAAGCATCGGATAAAATAAGATATAATAAATTGATGAAAAAGGCTTTCCTAGGTATTTTTATCTTATTATTTTTGTTTTTTACTCCAAAAACTTTTGCAGCTGAAAATTTTTCAACCGACTACAACGTAACTTATTCGATTAGCTCAAATGCGGATACTAAAGTAAATATTGATGTTACGCTTACTAACTTATCAAATAATTACTATGCTTCATCTTACGACATAGAAGTGGGATTCAAGGACTTAAGAGATATATCAACGCAGCAAGAAAGCGACAAAGTCAGCTCAACCATTATAAAAACAGAAAATGGAAGTAAAATTCATGTGCCTTTCAGTCAAAAAGTAGTAGGAAAAGATAATAAATTAAATTTTAAAGTAACCTTTAATACAAAAGAAATAGCGCAAAATTTAGAAAACGTATGGGACATAAACATTCCCGGCATATCTAAAAAATCTGACTTTTCTAATTTTAAGGTAGCCGTTATTTATCCTTCATTCTTGGGTCCTCCAGCCTATATAAAACCATCGCTTCCCCATGTTTTAGAAAACCTATCCGGAAACACTTTAAATTTTACGCGGGATGATTTAGGAGAATCTGGTATTTCTTTGGCTTTTGGTAAATTTCAGATTTATAATTTTGACCTAACCTATCATATGCAAAACACAAACCTTTTTAGCATTAAAACCGAATTAGCTCTTCCTCCTACTACTAATTACCAGGATGTCCAAATTGAGAAAATAAACCCAAAACCTCTAAATGTTTATATAGATGGTGATGGTAATTGGTTGGCCCAGTATTTACTTAATGCTTCTCAAAAGCTGGACGTTAAGGTAAATGGTAAAGCTAAAGTTTATTTAACCCCAAGAACAGAAAAAGTTTCAAAAAAAGATCTCGATTCATATTTAAAACAAACAAGTTTTTGGGAATCAAATGAGCCTAAAATAAAAAAACTTTCGGAAGAGCTAAAAACTCCAAAGGCAATCTATAATTATGTCGTTAAAACTCTAAAATATGATTTTTCAAGAATTGAAACACAGAGTCCAAGACTGGGAGCACTAGGCGCACTTGGCAAGCCCGATTCCGCAGTCTGCTTGGAGTTTACAGATCTTTTTATAGCCCTAGCAAGATCAGCAGGAATTCCTGCAAGAGCGGTAAACGGGTATGCATATACGGAAAACGAAAGACAAAGGCCTTTATCGTTTATAAAAGATGTCTTACACGCGTGGCCTGAGTATTATGACTTTGATAGTTCTGCGTGGGTCATGGTAGACCCAACATGGGGAAACACTACTAATGGGGTGGATTATTTTAATGTTTTGGATTTTGACCATTTTGCTTTCGTTAAAAACGGTATAAAAAGTTCCTATCCAATTCCTGCAGGTGGATATAAGTATTCTGGGAATTTAAATGTTAAAGACGTAAATATTTCTATATCAAAAGATTTTGCTAAGACTGAAAAAAATTTAGTTCCCTCAATTGAGATTTCAGAAAATAATATTGCAGGCTTTCCAATAAAAGGTAAGGTACGTGTAGAAAATAGGTCTGGAGTGTTGTCTAATAGCCTAAACGCATACGTTTATTCGGATAATTTTACTCCCAGCTATCAAAATATATTTGTTCCAGTGATTCCTCCTTTTGGAAAAGTCATTTTAGATTTTGCTTTTAATAAAACGGACATTTTGACAAATGAGGCTGATACAATTAGAATAAGCCTTGACGGAAAGTCAGCTTATAAAAATATTCACATTTCTCCAGTCTTTTTGGATAAATGGTTTATACTCGGAGGTGTTTTGATTGTCATCTTTATTACAGCAATACCCATCACTTACTCAGGACTGCGGCGTATATCTCTTTTCAGACAAAAAAGGGACAATAATTTACGTGGGGAAGGCGATAAACCTACGCAAAAGAGTATCTAGCTATTTTAAAGATAAAAACCTCGGAGAAAAAACAAGACAACTGGTTTTAAATATTGCAGACATAAAGACAATAAGCGTAACATCTGAAATAGAAGCTTTTCTTCTAGAAGAACGCCTAATTAAGAAATATCATCCGAAATTTAACATTAGCTTAAAAGATGCAAAAACTTATCCTTTTATCGAAATAAATAAAAAAGAGAAATATCCTTCGGTGATCTTAACAAGAAAGAAAGAAAACAATAACTCCATTTATTTTGGCCCTTATACAAATATAAACTCTTTAAGAACAGTTCTTAAAATGCTAAGAAAGATATTTCCGTATGTATCCGTTAAAAATCATCCCAATTATATTTGCCTATATAATCACCTAGGGCTTTGTCCATGTCCTAATGTACTTAAAGATTTGGGATATAAAAATAATATTAATCACTTAATAGATTTTTTAAACGGAAAGACAAAAAAAGTTGTATTAGATCTGGAAAAGGAAAGAGAACAGTATAGCAATAGTGAGTTTTTTGAAGAAGCAAACGAGATTCAGAAGAAAATTGAGAATATTAAATTAATAACAAGTTCTTTTTATAAACCTTTTGAATACGAATTAAATCCTAATTTAAAAATTGATGTTATTAATAATCAGCTAACAGAATTAAAAAACGTTCTTAATAAAAATGACGTAAAAGTAAGTAGCCTAGAAAGAATAGAATGCTTTGATATTTCAAATATTTCTGGCAAAAGCGCAACGGCGTCTTTGGTTGTTTTTAAAAATGGCGAAAAAGATAGTAATTCATACAGAAGATTTAAAATAAAAGGATTTTATAACAATAAAGCGAATGATTTCGCAATGCTTCAGGAGACGCTAAAACGAAGATTCAAACATAAGGAGTGGGCAATGCCAAATCTTATAATTGTTGATGGAGGAAAAGGACAAGTATCCTCCGCAATAAAATTACTTTACGCGATTGATGTAAAGATTCCAATTATGGGTCTTGCAAAAAAAGAAGAAATTATTATTAATCAAAATCTTAAAGAAATAAAACTTCCTAAAAGCTCAAGCTCACTTAAGCTAATAATGCGCATTAGAGACGAAGCTCATAGATTTGCAATTACGTATCATAGGAAATTAAGAGAAAAACTTATATACGACTAATTGTATACTGATAGGGAAAAATAAGAAAAATTGCAGGAGGATCATCAAGCAGGTACTTTTGAAAATCTGTATATATTTTTCTTCTTTCACTTGTATTTACTATTTGCCTTCCGTCTTCAAGTAATTTATCAATGCGTAAATTTTTATAGCCAGAAATATTATTAGGCTGTTCCGAATGCCATAGTATATACTGGTCGGGATCTTTTGGTACTCTAAAATCACCAAGAAACATTTGAAAGTCTGACGGAAGAATATCTACGATTTTAATATCAATATTTATTCCAATTTTTTTCCACTCAATTTGTAGTTTTTTAGCAATATCTAGATATTTTGGAAAAGTTTTAAGTTCAAATTTTAATGTTTTATTACTTTTAAATGACTCTGAATCATTTAATAAAAGCCTTGAATGATCAAAATCCTGTGAATATCTGGCAAGACCTGAATCGCTTATCCAAAGGTTTGGAGAAAAGGGCCCATAATTTCTGACTCCCTGCTCAAATTTATCGGGTGTTGCATATGAAAGAGCTTCTCGCAGTCTTTTATCTGATAGATTCTTGTCTCTTGCGTTAAAAAAAAGCGTAACTAAAGAATTATCATTAAGATTTTTTTCAACTTTTGTTTTTTTAAATAAGATTAAATTCGTATTTTGAAAATTAGTATCGCTTAAGCCGACTGCTTTTGTTATTTCACCTAAGGCAAATGCACTCTTAAGTGATTCTTGCGTTGGATAGAAGTAGTAGGTAATAATGTTTCTTTCCTGTTTTAAAGAACGCAGGCTTATTGATTCAACAAAGTTTCCATTTAAATCGATGGATTGCACTTTGTAATCTCCAACTCCTACAAAACCGCTTTTAAAAATAGGGCGGGATACCGTTACCAAAAAGGGAGAATACCTATTTTTTAATCTAAAAACCACAACATTTTTATTTGGGGTCTGTGTAGCAGCATCAATAAACTTATAATTAATAAATTTTGAAGTTAATAGCGTTTTATCACTAAATTCTATGTTATCTTTTAGGTAAAAAATATAAGTTTTTCCGTCATCTTTTATTTCCCAGTTTTTTGCTACCCCAGGTTTTACGTTATAATTTGAGTCAAGCGTTGTAAGTCCCATAGATACTTTAGATGTAATAAATGTAGGAAGCTCATCTACACTAAATGCTCCTTCAACGCCAATTTTTTCTTCATTAGTAAAGGGCAGGAGTGGAATAAAATAATTTATTCCGTATCTTAGAATAAAAAAGCCCAAAATACCTAAAATAAAAGAAGCAGCAATCGTACGACGCCATCTTTTTATGTAAGCCCGCAGTAACCAGAAAATTAATCTTCTTCTTTTAAGAAAAATCATAAATTTAGGGGATAAGAAGAAGCAGAGAAATAATTGCGAATGCAATTGTTGTAATAACCGTTGCCGCAATTAAAAATTTTTCCATACTTCTTTTACTTCTGTAAAATTCGCCCACACCTCCAAACGCTCCTGATAATCCACTACCTTGCATTTGAAGAAGTATCAAAACTATAAGCAAAGAGGCAACTATTACCTCCAAAATCTCTAAAAAAAGCATGAAGTTATTATATATTTTACCCTGGCTTATTTCAACTAATCTATAAGCCAATTAAGGAAGGAAACACAAATTGATTGAAGAAAAGAAACTAAAACAAAAGCAAATAAGGTATTAAAATAAATGGGTGGAATAACAAAACCAACATATGATATCCCGGGAAACGTAAAAGAAGTTATTGATATACCTATAACCAACACTGTTAAAATATAAAAAATTATTACGTTTGTAAGAAATGAAAAAAATCCAAGAGTTACCAAATTAAGTGGCATTGACAAAATATTTAAAAGAGGTTTAAGCAAGATAAACAAAACTGTTAAGGCAAATCCTCCAAAAAGATAAGTTGCAATACCTCCGCTAATATGAACTCCAGGAAGCACTTGGGATAAAAAGAAAATGGAGAAGGCGTTAAAGAGACTATTTCTAACAAAAGGCTTCACTAATTCATGCTAGCAAGAAATAATTAAACCGTCAATTAAGTTGAAAAATAAATACTTAACAAGTATTATAGATTGAAATGAAAGACATAGTTTGTCCCCACTGCGGTAAAAAAGTAGAGCTTAGCGAAGCAATAATTCATCAATTATCCACAAAAGTACGAGAAGACGAAAGAGAAAAAGCAAAAATAGAATTTGAAAAATCGCAAGTAGAACAACAAGCCAAAAGAGAAAAAGAATTAAGAAAGGAATTTGAGGAGGAAAGTAAAACAAAAGAGAAACAACTTCTAGAACTGGAGAAAAAAATAGAGAATACGGAAAAAGAATCTGCAGAAAGAGAAGAAAAAATTAAAGCCAAAGCAATCGAAGAAGCTGCTAGGGAATCCCGACTTGAAAAACTGGAACTTGAAAAAAAATTAAAAGATACTCAACAGGCATTAGATGATGCTCAAAGAAAAGCTAAGCAAAGTTCGCAGCAACTACAAGGGGAAGTATTGGAACTTGAATTAGAAGAAAGACTCAAAAAAACTTTTCCGCAAGATGAATTTTTGCCCGTACCCAAAGGCGTTGAGGGAGCAGATATTTGGCAAAAGGTAAACCTTAACGGCAAGCCGGTGGGTTCAATCCTATGGGAAACAAAGAGAACAAAAGCTTGGAGCAAGGGCTGGCTTACAAAGCTTAAAGACGATGCTTCAAAACTATCCGCAAGCGAAACAATTCTGGTTTCCCAGGTTCTTCCGGACGATATTGCAACGTTTGATCGGAAAGACGGCGTGTGGATTACAAACTATGAATTGGCAATAAATATATGTAGATACGTTCGTTACTTAATTACTGCAATAAGCAAATCTAAATCCTCTATTTCTCATAGCGACGAGGAGTGGGCAAAGCTAAGGGAATATATGTTAAGCGACGATTTTAAACACAAAATGAGAACTCATTTTGAATCAGTTATGGCTCTTAAAACATACCTGGATGCTGAGGAAAGAAGCGCAAAATTGAGATGGAGAAGAGAAAGGGGACTTTTAGATAAGCTAGACAATAATACATACGATTTTTATCTTGATCTAAAAAATATTGTTCCTAATTTACCTGAAATCGAAACAATCGAAACTCCATTACTACCAACTACTGAAGATGAGAATCAAGAAACCCTCCTTTAAGGAAGAAAAAATACATTGGTCTAAGGGCATAGATTATGTAATTGGAATAGATGAAGTAGGGCGTGGCGCCTTTGCGGGTCCTATTGTTGCTGCTGGAGTTATTTTTTCAAATAAAATTAATGCTAGCTTATTAAATAGAATTAACGATTCTAAGCTTTTAAATTATAGTGCTCGAGAAGAGTGTGCTGAAGTTATTAAAGATAATGCGTTGTTTTGGGCAGTTGAAGAAATTGATATTGCTTACATAAATAAATATGGAATAGGTAAAGCAAACTCGGCTGTGTTTAGAAAGGTTTTGAAAAAAATATCAAAAAATATCAAAAGTTCAAATTACTTTATTTTAATAGACGGGTTTCATCGGAAATATTTACCTGGAGGACTAAGCAGACAGCAGGGAATAGTAAAAGGGGACCAAAAGAGTTTATCAATAGCATCAGCATCAATTCTTGCAAAAGTTTATAGAGATAATTTAATGGAAAGAGTCTCTTTTGAATTTCCAGAATTTAAGTTTTCGAGTAACAAAGGGTATGGAACTGTCTATCATATAGAGACTTTAAGAAATCATGGCTTAACTCAAATTCACAGAACTTCGTTTAATCTCCAGAGGTTTTTATAAATCTCTCACGAAACCTTTCTTGAGCTAAATTTCAAACTCTAGTATAATTGTCTACATGCGCCTGTAGCTCAATGGATAGAGCACTTCGCTTCGGACGAAGGGGTTGGGGGTTCGACTCCCTTCAGGCGCGCACGGGCCGCTAGCTCAACTGGCAGAGCATCTCCCTCTTAAGGAGACGGTTCGGCGTTCGACTCGCCGGCGGCTCACATGCTAAGTAAATTGAAGTTTTTAATTGGATGGCCACTTTCCGTCCTCGCGTTGCTTTTTGTATTTAGAATTATTTATACAAGCGCTACCAAAGCAATTAATGCAATATCTGAAATTAACTTAGTTTTTTTACTAATAAGCTTACTTTTTTTTATTTTTTTCTTCTTCTTAAGATCATATTTATGGAAACTTATCTTGGGAGAGAGGGGAAATCAATTTTCATTTAAAGAAAACGCGCTTCATCTTTCAACTTCGGAATTAAAAAGATATGTTCCGGGAAATATTTGGGCGTTTATGGCTCGCACTGCAGTTTTTGAAAAAGATAATTTACCAAAAAAAGAAATAGTCTCATTCATTATAAAAGAGGCAATAGTGCTATCTCTTTCATCTTTAATACTTTCACTGATTTTTCTATTTTATTTTGAGAATAATTACTATCTTAAGTATGGTGTTTTTGTTTTCGTAGCTACTGCTTCCTTTATTTTTATATTTCATAAAACACTTGCAAAGCTTGTGCCAAACGGTATTTTAAAATCTACCTTTTATTTATTTATACCTAATTATTCTGTTTGGAATAATTTAATAATACTGCTTTGGGCAATATTAACCTTTTTTATTTTCGGTCTTGGAACTTATTTTTCTATTTTTTCCATATTTTATCTGGATCCAAGAAATCTTTTAAGCTACGTTGGCCTATTTTCTTTTTCATTTTTTGTTGGTTATGTAAGCTTTATTACCCCCATGGGAATAGGAGTGAGAGAAGGAACAATGACATATACTCTGGCAACCTTTATAGGTACCTCTGCGGCTGCAATCGGCGCGATATTCACAAGAGTTATACTTATAATTTCAGAGCTTATTTCTTTAGTGTTAATAATTTTATTAAACAAAATAAAAGGGGATTTAATAAATAATATTGAAAAATTTGTTTTTAAGAACAAGTATTTAATAACTTTAATTTTCTTAATAGGTTTGTACGTAATTTATTACACTACAGCAAGCTTTTTTAGGTACGATAACTTTTATACCGGACGTTTTGATCTTGGAAATATGGATCAAACAGTATGGAATACGATTAATGGAAGAATTTTTCAGCTAACCAATCCAGATGGAATTAAAACAATTTATAGGCTTGCATTCCATTCCGATTTTATTCTTATATTAATAGCTCCACTTTATTTAATTTGGGAAAATCCGAAAATGCTATTACTATTTCATACAATAATTTTAAGCCTTGGAGCCTTATATGTTTATGCAATATCTAATGTTTTGCTAAAAAATAAAGCAATTTCATTAATATTTTCTGCATCTTATCTACTAAACCCTGCAGTTGGTTTTGTAAATTTGTATGACTTTCATCCTGTTGCTCTTGCGACAACTTTTTTACTTGCCAGTTATTACTATTTTCTAAAAAGAAATTATATTTTGTTAACATTTTTTTTAATACTTTCTGCATTTACAAAAGAGGAAGTCTGGACTTTAGTTTCAATTTTTGGTTTATTTATTTTAATAAGAAGTTTCTATAAAAAAACAAAAAATAATATTTTAGAAAAAATTTATGGCTTTATTTTACTAATAATTGGTATTCCAATTGCCTATATTCTTATCGATAAAATTATTCCTTTATTTAGAGGGCAGCAGCATTTTGCTTTGGAATATTATTCGGATTTTGGAACTTCAACTTTAGAAGTAATTAAAAACGTTCTTTTAAATCCCGTTAAATTATTTGCAAGAATTCTGGAAGGAAACAGACTAGAGTTCTTAATGCAACTATTTTTACCACTTGGTTTTTTATCTATAGTTGCTCCATTTACTCTTATATTTGCGCTTCCTGATTTGTTTATATCCCTATTAAGTAGCAACGCTGCATTGCACCAAATCTATTATCAATATACTTCGGTAATTACACCTTTTATTTTTATTTCCGCAATTTATTCATCTTTATTTTTAATTAAAAAAATTAATAAGATTAACGCAAAGTATTTATCACTTTATATATTATTTTTTACAATTCTTGCTCAATACTTAACTGGGCCTTTGCCCGGGTCAACTAAGCCAAATATAGATATGTTTACAAAACAGCTTGAAAATAGAAAAGAAATTGATAATTTTTTAAACTCTATACCTCAAAAATATTCTGTGGCCGCTACGAACAATGCCGGTTCGCATTTGTCTGAACGTGAACACATCTATACTCTTCCAATAGGAATGAAAGAGGCAGATTATATAATATTTTTAGTAGACCACGGCTGGGCTGCACAGCCGCTTGAAGAACAAAAAAAGACAATTAATGAACTAATTGTAAATGATAATTTTAATTTAGTTTTTCAAAAGAAGAATTTTTTTGCCTTTAAAAGAGCTAACTAAAATCAAATTGCGTAGCTCTAGCAAGCTTTGTTCTTTCAAATTTATCTGCCATATAACCATTTGGGACCGTTGTAAGTTTATCCGCGTAAAGCAAAAAACCATTTCTTATAGTATGATCCCCAAATTTGTAGTTAAGGTTATCGATAGTTTTTAACAAATTTTGTCCTTTGGCTTCCGCTTCAAATAAAGAAAGGGGAATATTTGATAAATCTATTAAGCCTGATACCCCTACGCTTATTCTTCTTATGTAGTCATCTGGCTCTAGAATAAAATCATGATCCTTAAGAATAAGATTACAAATATTAAATAAGTCTTTTCCGCTTTCAAAATAATCCGTAACTGTTTTCCTACCGTGTACGCTTTTAGTGCCTCCAAGATAGATAAAAGCCGTCTTTGCTTTTTTACTAAGCTTTCTTAGCTTAAGAGTTACTTCTTCACAAAGTTCATAAACATTTTGAAAAATAATTCTTTTGTCATACTCATTATGTGGAAGGCAATAGTTTCTTCCGACGGATTTAACTTTATCCTCGAAATAGTAGGGGATAACACTAGATGCATCAATGCCAAAAGCTAAATCATGAAGAAATAAAGATTCAACATTCCCAAATTCTTTTTTTAATTTTAACTGAGGAATTTCTCTTAAGTCTAGAAAATTATAAACACCCAACTTTTTAAGCCTAATTGCAATCCTTTCTCCTATTCCACAGATATCCGTTAGTTTTATGTTTTGATAAACTTCATCAAGATTTTGTCTTGTAATTTCAAAAACTCCGTTGGGTTTGTTTATGCCCGATCCAAGCTTTGCTAAAAGCTTGTTGTAGGAAATACCAACAGATACGGTTATGTATTCTCCTATTTCATTCCTTATTCTTTCCTTAATTGTTTTTATAATTTGCTCTTTACCACCAAATAAATATTGTGTATTTGTGATGTCCATAAAAACTTCGTCCAGCGAGAAAAGCTCTACATATGGAGAATAGTCTTTGCAAATATTTAAAAACTTTTGAGTTATTTCCCAATACTTTGTAAAGCTTGCCGGCACAAAAATCATATCAGGGACCAAATTTAGCGCTTCCCATGTAACGCTAGGGGATTTAATACCCAGTTTTTTAGCCTCCCTTGATGCTGCGATTATGCAAGTTCTTCCATTTGTAGCTGTAACTCCAATAGGCTTTCCCCGCAGGCTAGGGTTGAATTGTTGTTCACAGGATGCAAAGTAAGAATCAAAATCGATATGAAGTATTAAACGATCCATATTATAAAAGTAACCAAAAAATATAAATTCTGAGGATTTTCTTGAAATGATAAAGTGGGTTTATAATCCTGAGCGAAATCGAAGGACAGCATAAGGTTAGAATAATAGAACTTTATACGAAAATCAAGAGAACAAAATACGACAATCTATGTCAGATTCGATTTGAGAGGATTGCAAACTAGTCCAAAAAATATTTCAAATGCCTTCCTTCCTTTATAACTTTCGCCATATTTTCCTTTACCATAGCGCTAGTTATTTTTTCAACTGTATGAAGTTTTAGTTTTTTATCGTATTGTTTTTCCAGTTCTTGTCTTATTTGAATGTTGCTCATTCCACTCATTCCAAATAAGATAGAGAAAATCATTTTTTTCGTTTCGACCAGAGATGAACTAGAAGCATGTCCAGAATTTTCTTTTGCTCTTCCCATTAAAGAAGAAAACTTTTTAGAGTCATAAACAATACCATCGGCTAAAACTTGCGCCTTCTCTATTACCTCCCTGTCTCCAATCTTAAACCTATCTATTCTTTCCAAAAGATCAGTAAATATAATTCTTTGATCATCTGATGCGGTTAAGTTTCCCGCTTCTAAATTAAGTAGTCCTATTTCTGCCAGTCTTTTTATATGCCTAACTATTATATGGGACTTAACATCCTTGAACATATCCAATAACTCTATAAGGGAAATTGAATTTTTTTCTAAAATATGAATCTTCCGCATAATCGATAATGTAGTAGATGGAGCTCTTCTTTTATCTTCTTTATTTTCCTTTTTAGAACTTGAAGCAGTTGAAGCAAAAAGTCTTTCCAACGAAATATTATTCTGATCAGAAAAATCAAGTAGAAGACCAGCAAACGGAATTCCAACTCGTCTACCATATTCAGATATCTGATATCCATAAGCAGATAAATTGGGACTTAATATTTCTCTTGTCACTAAACCTATCGGAGAAAGAGAATGCGCACAATAATCAAACGGAAGGGAATAGCTCTGACGCCAGATGGGATTACGTCCTTGTAGCTCTCTTATACGCGCCGACAATTCATGCTTGTTGTAAATAGCGCCATCTTTCATAGCAAGTAATGTTAATGCCTTGGCTTCATGATTACCTATAGCAGAAATGAGATTCCCAATTTGTTCCCCAATGGGTCTTTCCTCATTACTCATAAGGAATTCTGGTCCATAAAGTTTATCAATTTCTATATTCATGTGAGAAAGTTTAACAAAAGCAAACATTAAAGTCAAACTATAGGGTATAGTATATGATGGAGTAAAGTGACAATCTAGGTCAATTTTTATCCAATCCAAGACGTTCTCTTATGGCTTGAGCATGACCAGCCTCATGAGGTTTATTATTGTAACTATAGTTAAAAAGAGAATACACAGTTATAGGACTACCATCGCTCCATACATCGCTTCCGCTTTGATAAATCCACTCGGCGAGGGACAAAGCTTCAACTCTCTCAATAACTCTATTTATCGAAGAGCTCCATTCGTCAAAAACTTGAGAGAACGGCTTTGCTTTTCTTTCCTCTACAGCAAGTCTATTAAATTCATCCTCTCCCGCTTTATCTTCATAAAATTTTTGCCAAGAAGCATCATTTCGTAAAATTCCATTAATTTCAATAAGATATTGGGTGTTCCACGCTGCCAAATGACTAAGAACATCCTTGACTGTCCATCCCTCATCTGTTACCTGCGTTCTTTCTAGATCTCTAGAGTCAATTCTCGAAATTGTTTCCCTTAAATCCTCGTTTGCAAGTCTCAGTCTATTTACTACTTCTTGTTTGTCAATAACTTTTGGTTGAAGCCCCTCTTTTTTATCTACCATGCTCTAATTATACAAAAAATAGTGGGTAGCTGCCGAATATTTGTCCACATTTCAACTCGGATCGAGGAGAACCCAATTGTGCGATACGTAGGGTTCGCTACACAAATTGCGGTTAAAACAGCATGGTCTTCTCATGCCCTTGTTAAGCTTGTCTAAAGCCACTTCAATATGCTTTTGGCGCGTTTCAGCTGTTTTAACAGCTCGTATCCAGCGAATCCAGTCCCAACGGGCAAGTGGAGTAATATCATTCCATAAATCTTCTGCTCTTCTGGATGTCGAAAGAGCTTTCTTCAAATCTTCGGGAACTTCAGGCTCTATCCACTCTTTGGTCGGCTCAAGCGAGACTCGTACGGTATCACCTGCCGCTGCTCTAGCCTCACCCAGCAATTTTTTGTCAGGCCTAAACCAGTGGCTGGGTTTTTTTTCTGGACCATACCTTCCATCCGGTTCAAGTAATGTTTTAAAAGAAGCACCATTAATGGTTCCAGAAACCATTGTCATGCCCCTGGAGGGAAGCTTTGCTGATACACTCTCCGGAAGCCTAATAATTGTCCAATCCCTAATTTTAATCAGCTTTACTTCAAAATTAATTGCGGGCATAACGTTGTGGGGTGGAAGACGGGTGCCGCCCCCGCCACCTCCTGGACCACAACCAGGCGCTCTGCTGCTGAGCTACATCCACCGTGCCTTAGATTATACAATATTTTTCAGCTTTATTTAACACTTCTTGCTTTTTTATTGTCATTAAGATAAAACTCTATTATGCATATGCAAGAAAAGAACAAAAAGATATTATTTTTTGCGCTTTTAATTTTTGCAATTTTTTCCGCTTTTCTAATTTTAAAAACAGCAGCAATATATAACTGGGATATATCACTTAACTTATTGGCAATGCAATTTTTAAAAGGTCATATATCGCTTGAGCCTAATTTAGACTTACCGGTGGGGGATATCTCTATATACAATGGGAAGTATTATATTTACTTTGGTCCTCTTGCCTCAATTATTCTTATACCTGCAGTTGCTATTTTAGGCAAGAGCTTTCCGCAAGTTGTCTTAGGAATAGTGGGACTAATAATTTCTTTTTTTGCAGTCTATTCTATTTCGAAATCATTTAAGTTTAGCAAAGTTGATTCCTTATGGCTTTCTTTATTTTTTGTATTTTCAACCGTTCTTTTTTCAACGAGCGTAATTAATATAACTTCCTATACTGTAGAGGCAATTGGAATGCCACTAATTTTGCTTGCTTTGGCTGAATACTTTTCAAAAAAAAGACCTCTTGTTATGGGTATTCTTTTAGGGCTTGCAATGTTAACAAGGATAACCCTAGTGCTTGCAGCTATATTCTTTTTTATAGAATTTATAAAAAAACGCTTATCGAAAAAGCAAATCGCGCTAATTTTTATACCAATAATGTTTTTTGGTCTAGTATATGGAGGTTATAATTACTTAAGATTTAACTCATTTACAGAAACCGGATATGGATACCATATTCAAGACCCATATCCTCTGTCTAAAAATAAAGAATATGCAGAGAGGGGATTAATTCATATTCCGGCAAACTTATATAGCTTTTTTGTAAAACCACCTGAACCAATTTTATATTTCCGTGACGGTTTTGTATTTAAATTTCCTTTTATTAAGGCGGATCCGTGGGGAATGGCAATCTGGTTTACATCTCCATTATTCCTGCTACTTTTCCGCTTTAAGCGAAATTTGTACTATGTACCATCTCTAGTTACAACTGTGGCAATCGCACTTCCGATATTTACCTGGTATAGCATTGGATTTGCACAATTTGGCTACCGTTATGCTTTGGATTTTTTGCCGTTTCTTTTCTTAATGCTTATACCATCTTTGCAACCCAAACTTTCAAAACCCGCAATTTTGCTTATAACCTTAGGGGTAGTTTTTAACTGCTTATATATAGCCAGCTTGTGGGATGAGTATCCGCTGCTTGGAATTACTAGATAGATTTTCTTGTTGTGAGCTTGCCGAAGTGCGACCCTGGAGGGAATCGAAGTCACAAGTTCTGCTTCGCAGCTTCGCGACCCCGCCTCCGAACTAACGTTCGTCCGGCAGGTTCGATTACTGCAAGACGCAAAAAACTCCCACAAGCTAAAGCTCACGAAAGTTTTTCTGCGACCCTGGAGGGAATCGAACCCCCAACCTGGTGCTTAGAACGCACTCGCTCTATCCGTTGAGCTACAGGGCCATGTTTGTATTTTAGCAAAAATAAGTTCAGAACGAAAGTTAAATATTATTGTATAATCGTATAGAATTTATCAATGAAAAAAGTTTTTATTCGTCAAGTTATCCCGGTTGCATTAACAATTCTTACATTTTTTGTCCTTTCAACGCTTTTGTACGGACTTCTTTTAATTTTAAATACATTTCCCTTAACTGACAAAATAGTTTTAGATTTTAGAAAACGGGATATTCTTATCGGAATTGCTATTTATCTTAAAACCGCAATAGACTTTGCAATATTTATCGGCAATTTAATGCATACAAACCCCGGTTGGCAAAAAAGAATTGCAATAGAGCTTGGAACGGCTGTAGGGAATGCATTCGGAACGTTTGCAGTTTTAATCGTTTGGGTAGTATTTAAAGAAATTCCATTTCTAATGATGATTATGATTTTTGTTGCCTCTATTGTACTTCTTAGAATGGCTCAGGAAAGCTTAGAAGAATTTCTTAAACAAAGAAAAAGCTTCTTAATAGATATTAAAATGCCGGTGTATCTTCTTCAGTCTCAATTAAATTTTGTAAATAAGTTATTCCGACCTATTCTTAGATATTTTGTTCCTCACCTTAATTTAACACGTGCAAAAAAACTTTCTTTTACAAACTTGGCGGTTTTTTCTTTTACCATTCCGTTTATTTTGGGCTTAGATGATTTTGCAGGTTATATTCCTCTTTTTGACGTAGTTAATTTATTTGGATTTGCATTAGGAGTAATGCTTGGGCATATGATTTTAAATATTGGATTGTTTATTTGGCCCTCAAAGACGGTCCAAGTAGTACGTCATCCTGTTGTTTTAATTATCGGAGGACTGGCATTTATAGTACTGGCGCTTTGGGGTTTTTACGAAGTATTTAAACTTCTATTTGAAATAATATAATCTTGAGCAAATAAGTTCAGTCTAGTATAATATTCTTTACGCGGGTGTAGTTCAATGGCAGAACACAACTTTTCCAAAGTTGATACGAGGGTTCGATTCCCTTCACCCGCTCCATAGAAAAAGATCGAACTTTGCAAGTTTTAGCTTCGGAAGAGTTCTAAAATTTGTCTAAATTTAACCCTATAACCTAACACCCTTACGGGAGTCGAACTTCTGTTAAAATATACAGTAATGAAAAGGCTTATTGTTAATGCTGATGATTTTGGTTATTCCAATGGAATTAACGAAGGAATAGTCAAAGCTCATCGAGATGGCATAGTCACTAGCACTTCTCTTATGGTAAATAGTAAGGCAGCTTTACATGGAGTAAGGCTTGCAAAACAAAATCCAAAACTTAGCCTAGGACTCCACTTTCAAATTGAAGATGATGATTTTACAGCACTTTGGCAAACTAAAAGAGTAATTGCCTCGGTACTTATAGAAAAAACCAAGAAGGAGTTTCTTAATCAGATAGACGCTTTTAATAAACTGGTGGGAATGCTACCCGATCACATAGATGGTCACCATCATATTCATAAGATGCCAAGGATTTATCCATTTATCCGCAAGTGGTGTAAAGAGAATTACATACCCTACCGAGGTCAAATTAATTTCATTAATTCTTTCTTTGGTATGCCGTCAATGGAAGCTATATCTATCGCAAATCTAGTTAAAATTCTCAACAGCTTGCCAGAAGGCACGTCTGAACTAATGTGCCATCCTGGAATATTGAGCGCTGATCTTAAAAGTTCCTATTCTGAGCAGCGCGAGCTAGAATTAAAAACACTTACTTCTCAAAGAATAGCACAGGAAGTTAAAAATTTAAGAATCAAACTTATTAACTGGAAAGATTTATAACTATGCATATTTATGCATTTTTTAGACCTAAGGTATAGACTAAATCCGGTAATAGACCGTCAGATAGGAACAATCTGATAAACTCTGGCAGTCTGGCTAAGATCACGTCAGGAGCTCTTATCTTGTCAAGAATTTAAAATTAATATACGATAACTCTATGTTGCAAGGAATGCACCAGCATCTTCATAAAAAACCGGTAAGTCTTTTTGATCATATAATGTATATCGTTGCCTTCTTAGGTCCTTTATTTACTATTCCTCAATTTTTACAGGTATGGACAAAGCAAGACGTTGCAGGATTATCTTTTACTACTTGGGGAGCTTATACAATTTCATCTTTCTTATGGCTATTTTATTGGAAAGAACATCACAAGACTTGGATTTTCTTTAGTCAAATATTAATATTCACCCTCAACTTAGGAATTGTAAGTGGAATTTGGTATTTTGGAGGTAAATAAGATTTAGTGTCGGGGTGAGAGGAATTGGACCTCTTACTTCTCGGTCCCAAACCGAGCGTTCTACCGATGAACTACACCCCGGGTAACCGAATTATTATATCAGAATTTACCCAATATTTAGTGACCTTAACTATTGACAACAAACTTTACCGGATGTAACATATTTCAACTGCTCGAAAGAGCATTTTTTTATGGCAGAAAGAGAAATACCAGGTAGACCTATGGATGAACATGGTAGGCCTTATGGATTTGAAAGACACCTAAAGGAATACGGAAATGGCACAAATCTTTTAAGAACTGAGCGACTAGCTCAACCGAGAGCATTAAAAATTGGAGACATTTTGGCAACTGGAGATGAAGTTTTGTCAAATCCTAGAGTTGGGTTCAATAGTTCGGTGTTAATACACATAACTGGCGGACTTGATGGGCATTGGATTGAATTACCGTCAAGAATACCTATCGCCTTACTTACAAAAGAAGACAGTGCGCCTACTGAATTATGGGAATATCACAAGAAACATAAACCCCGAAGCAGGACTTAGTTCGATTCTTAATTACTTTTACTTAAGTTAAATTCGAAGAACGATTATGCTGAGCATACCGGTCAAGATCCGTTTAGTCATTATAGCAGTGTCTTTATCTAAACTCAGATGAGATTGTTTTTTAGTTGGAAGGGGAACTATCGGGTATTTCAGGATTATTTAGAGCCCTCGCCGCTAAATCAATAAATTGATCAAAATTATACTGCTCGTATCCCAAAGTCGTTCTTTGATCAATATCTTCACGCCTAACAGTTGGCCTGCCATTTTCCCAAGTCGCTAAAGCCATTGCCCTTTGAATAACCTCGCCGTCTCTATATATGTCCACTGTTATAATCCTGGGATTAATATCTTTATTTATTAAGTACGCAATCGGAGCAACTGTAAACTTTCCTTCCGGTCCCACAAATTCTATTAAGGGTTCAAGATCATAAAAGGAACGTCCAGTTTTAGTATAAGCAGCAAGCATGCCCAAAAAAAGGCTTTCCCATTTTGCTAAATACTCTCTACCTTCTTCTTCAGTACGCTGTCTGAAACGTTGTTCAATCATAGGAGGGAATTATAGCAGACGAGGTAGTAAATTTAAAGGGAAAGCTGCCGAGCCCGGATTCGAACCAGAATAAACGGATCCAAAGTCCGTTGTCCTACCATTAGACGACTCGGCAATATGTGTATTTTACTAGATTTGAGATGTATATAAAAGGCTCCGTAGATTATTGTATATTTTTTTTACAAAAGTTCCATCCAATAAATTCGATGGGCTTGTTTTTAGAAAAACATAATCTTCATCATTTTTTTTCTCATTGAGGTAAATAACATATGCTTCTGCCTGAGTTGTCTTAATGCGAGTAGTCTTATGTTCGCTTCCTAATGTATTCAATAATTTTATGTTTGTTGGGCATGAATCTATGCAGGAATAAATATAATATTTATAGTTTTTTGAATAAAAATTTGCGCTCTTATCGTCACTCACCATCACGTTTATTGAAAATGGATACCAAAGCAAATCAGGATCAACTGAATACGATTGATTTAAAACTACAGTTTCATATTTTGGAATATAAGAAGAAATTTTTTGGGCAAATTCGTACCTCCACAAATTTGATTCTACCTGTTTGTTTTTGTAATCGGAAATAACAATCAAATATATAAACGAAGTTAGAATTGCTAAAGATAGATAAGTATAACGCTTATTCGTATAAAGAATATAGATTAAGTAGGAAGAACCGAATGCAAAAAAAGGTATGCTGTAATACAAAAGATAGTTATGGGAAAATACTGCTTGAGCATACAATAATTGGTGAATTAAAAAGAAAGAAAAAAATACTAAAAGGGTCAAGCTTGTTTTGTCCAAATTCTTAAATTTATTCTTTTTATAAATATATAAACCAACTGCAATGGTAAACAAAACAAATAATGAATTTAGGTAAATTAAAATTCTAATAAGCTGCGTGGGCAAGAAAAATAACCAGTCTTTTGAAAGCCCTAATGCAGTTCTTAATCCAATGGCATTTTGTAAATCCCAGAATCCATTTCTTAAAAAGTATGTATAGAAAAGTAGAAGTAAAAACATTCCTACTGCAACTACTAGTACGTAAGAATACTTACGCACCTCACTATACTTCCTGAACAGAAAAATTAGCGAGAATGCAAAAATTATTGCAGGCCAGTCGCTCAACGTTCCCAGAATCAACGATATACCAGCTAGAATAAGATACTTGTTTTCTTTTTTCTCAAGAAAAATCAATGAGCAGTACAGGGCTGCAAGACAAAAGAATAAAACTAGCGGTTCTTGACCAATCATTTTCCCCCATATTGTTGACGCGGGGATAAGCGTAAAAACCAAAGCCGAGATTGCTCCGAAAGTTTCGTTCAATAAGTTTTTTCCTATCAGATAAATAAGAAATAAAGATCCTAAAGAAAATAAAATTACCGTGAGTCTTCCTACCCAAAACTGCTCACCAAATATTTTAAAAAGTATAGATTCTGTAAAAGACAATAGAGTAGGGTGGTGGAAAAAATATTCAGGATTTGCAGGATATTTTTCGCTTACAGAAATAATTGGAGCTAATTTTGTTTCTAAATACCCGAACTTATTAAAGTTATGAGCAATCAGAGAATATACATTAAAATTTGTTGCATTAGGTCCGACATATGGTAAATTTATATTTACTGTAATAAAAAAAATAAATATTAAAATACTAACAAAGAGTGATAGAAATAAGGCCTTAGACATTTTAAGAATCGTATCAGATATGATTAAATGCTTCAATAAATATTAAAATTTTGTAAAATACTATTATGTCAAAGGTTAAAGTTTTTTTGGGATTTATTTTGCTACTATTTGGAGTAATTGTTTTTTATTTAGTATTTCTAAATTTTCAAAATGATACTTTTGGAAAAATTGTTTCTCCTCTTCCTAATACTTACTTTTGGTTTTCAGGGGTACAAAATATAATAAAAGATTCTGCCAAAGCGCCTTTTGTATCTGCCACGTCTGCATTTGCTTACGATTTAACGGACGAAAAAATTTTATTTGATAAAAATTCCTCACAAAAACTTCCAATTGCTTCTTTAACAAAAATTATGACTGCTGTTGTAGCTTTAGAAAATCCAAAAAAAGACGATAAATATTTAGTTAAAAGCGAAGATTTAGTCGGAGAAAATTCAATGGGACTTGAGGCAGGAGAAGTACTTTCTTTGAAAGAATTGTTGTATGGTTTGATACTTAGAAGCGGAAATGATACGGCAGAAACTTTAGCAAGTAATTACCCCGGCGGAAGAATAGCTTTTATTGCGGCAATGAATAAAAAAGCTAAGGATTTAGGCTTAAAAGATACTAACTTTACTAACCCTACGGGTCTTGAAGGAGACGGAAACCAGCACTCTACGGCAAAAGATTTGGTAGTGATTACAAAGTATGCTTTAGATAAATTTCAATCATTTAGAGACGTTTCTAAAACGTTTATATATACCATTCAGGCATCGCCAACGCACAAAGCATATATTATGGAAAACGAAACAAATTTAATTTCAAGTTATCCTGGTGTGAAGGGTGTAAAAATTGGATTTACAAATGAAGCAGGATATTGTTTAGTTACATACTTGGAGTATGGGGAACATCAAATTATAAGTGTGCTTCTTAATAGTAGCGACAGAAGGCAGGAAATGAAAAATTTATTAGATTTTTCACTAAAGTCTTTAGGCGTAATACCTCCGCAGCACATTTGAAGCTATTGAATAATACTCTTTGCTTTTGTAAAATGATTTTACGTCATGTCTTGTCCGCTTGCCTCGCTTTGCGGGACAAGAATTGACGAGCCGTGGTGGTGGAATGGCAGACACGAGGGCCTTAAGAGCCTTTGTCCTTAATCGGACGTGAGAGTTCGACTCTCTCCCGCGGCACTCATTACTAAAGTTTGCCTGGGTTAATTTTGATAATTTTATCGTCTCCTCTTTTTGGCAACCCTCTACCATCAAGATTACTTGTTGTGATATAAATCATATTATCAGGGCCAACCACCACATCTCTTATTCTTCCGAATGTATTTTTAAAATGTGCTGTAAGTCTCTTTGTTGCAATTTTGTATTCATAAAGTGCTTCTCCTCTTAATCCCGCAAAAAACAATGACCCGTTTAAATAGTCAAGTCCTGCCGGAGCCCAAATTTCGCGGCCTGAATGCAAAACTGCAGCTTCAACTCCGCTTTTAACGTTATCCCCAACGTTTTCCGGCCAGCCATAATTTTTTCCCGCTTCTATCACATTGATTTCATCCTGGCAACAATTTGGCCATGTTCCGGATGGACCATGCTCTGTTTCCCATAAATGCTTATCCAAATCCCACGCTAAGCCTTGGGGATTTCTGTGACCAAATGAGTAGACTTGAGTTTTAAAAGGATTGCCGGGCGCAGGCTTACCATCATCTGTAACTCTTAATATTTTTCCGGCTAATGAATCTTTATTTTGAGATAATGATGGATTTGTTGCATCACCGGTTGTTATGTAAAGAAAACCATCTGGTCCGAATTTTATCCTTCCGCCGTTATGAAAGATTCCTCCCGGAATTTTGTCTACAACTATTTGCTCATTTTCAAGTCTATTATTTTTATAGCCCATTCTAACCACTCTGTTTAATGTATTAACTCCGTTTTCGCTGTACGTGTAATAAAAATAGACATAACTGTTTACGGAAAAATTGGGATGCACAGCAACCCCCATGAGGCCGCCCTCGCCATATTCCTTTACGCTAGGAATTTCCCCGACCTTCTCTTCATTACCGTCTTTTGATATATGAAAAACTATACCGTTTCTTTGAGAAACCAGCATAGATTTATCGGGCAGGAAAGCAATGGACCATGGAGTATCTAAATTATCTGTAACCACCATAACCGGCTCTGATGTTTTGTTTTCAGTACTTTTTGTTTGTGTAATGTTATTTTTCTGAGTTGGTGAAATATTCCCCTTGTTCGAAATTATAAAAAAAGCCATTGATATAAGTGTCACTAAGGAAAAAAGAATGACTAAGTATTTCATGTGCCCAAGGGGAGATTCGAACTCCCAAGTCCTTGCGGACACAGCGTTCTGAACGCTGCGCGTCTGCCGGTTTCGCCACCTGGGCTTTGTTTACGCTGAGCGTGCCTAATATGTGGGTACTGAGGGACTTGAACCCCCGACATCTTCGATGTAAACGAAGCGCTCTACCACTGAGCTAAGTACCCAAGGTAATTTGTGCGGATGAGAGGACTCGAACCTCCACGCTTTTTACGGCACAGCCACCTCAAGGCTGCGTGTATACCATTTCACCACATCCGCAAGTGCTTGTACTAAGCTTGTCGAATTGTGCTGAGAGTGTGAGTCGAACACACATAGCCTGTTCTTCAGACAGGTGCCTTGACCACCTTGGCTATCTCAGCTTACAGACTAATATTATACTAGAGCACTTGACTATTGACAAATTTCCTGTAGAATATCATCCTTATGTTATGTCAGTCGCTTTAGAGAGAACAGACAATAATCCACCTTTACTCCCTGAGAAAGAACAGGAGGTATCTTTCGTTCCTGTTTCCGAATTAGATCTTGATGTACTTGCTGCTAGAACCAATGGCAAACCTATAAATGAAAAAGTTTTTTGGAGCACAGAAGATGGAACTTTTAGTGGTAGGTTATCTAAAGAAACACGCAGAACATACGACTCAAACAAAGTAACGGACTATTATTTTCAAACGGAAACTTTCAAAGATAGAATAAATGATTATGTTGTGGCATACATGGATGGCGTAACTGCATTAATAGAGCCAGTAAATCCAATTAGCGGGATAATTGCGGGATTTGAGATAAAAAATGGGCTCGCAGACAGAATAATGGGAAATGAAAGTAAATTTCCTAAAGCCTACGCGGAAGCTAGAAATTTGGCCTATGAAGCTAAGGTCGAAATCCACTAACTTTTCTTCTGCATTTTTGTAGCATTTCGAGGGTATTTTGAGCGGGAGACGGGAATCGAACCCGCTACCTTTTCCTTGGCAAGGAAACATTCTACCGATGAACTACTCCCGCGAATGAAAAAGAGTATACCAGAAAATCCTCCGGAGCTCAAATTAGACTAAAATAGCTTGACAAAAACACATTAATCTGCCAATCTAAAAGATAAATGAGAAAGATATTACTGTCTGCCTATGTTTTCTTTCTTACTCCAGTTCTTCTTATTTTAACACTTCTTTTTTATAGCTATATTAACTCCCAAAATGCCAGTTCGTTCTTGACATTTCAAAGGGCTCCCAAAGTAGCCTACGCTGCGCTTCCAGGCTCTAATACCGCATATGTACTTAAAATGAACTCCAAAGACGGCCGAATTGAGGCTGTTAAAGCCTTTTTAGATAGGTATAATTCCTCACTTAGCCCATATGCTGAATTTGTCGTAAGCACTGCAGATAAATACGGTCTGGACTACCGACTAATTCCTGCAATTGCCATGCAGGAATCAACTCTTTGCAAAAAAGCACCGAAAAATTCATATAATTGCTGGGGGTTTGGTATTTATGGAAAGAAAGTTACGCGGTTTGATAACTATCATATTGCAATAGAAACAGTTACAAAAACACTGGCAACAAAATACAAAGATCAAGGACTTGAAACACCGGAACAGATAATGAGCAAATACACGCCTTCCAGTAACGGCTCATGGGCTAAAGGAGTTTTAGGCTTCATGGAGCGCATGGAAATATAGCCCATAGTTAACCACTTGACAAACCTATAGTTGTGTGATATACTCTCCGCAGATCCTAAGGTATGTCCTTCCAAATACATACGTTAGGATTTTTTTTGGGCAAAAAAGCCCACACAAGTATGAAAAAATTACTGCTCGCAATACTTGCGGCTATAATATTAACAACTCCACAAAATGCTTTTGCGCAGGAAAAAGCGTCTGCGTCATCTGCAAAAATAGTTTCAGATACAGAAACTAATGCTGTTTTCGATTCACGTGTACAAATACTGCGTTCTTATCTTGAAAGCAGAAATTCTCCGCTTGCAGAAAATGCAGAGGATTTTGTTTTTTATGCGGATAAATATAACTTAGACTGGAAGCTGGTTGCAGCTATTGCAGGCGTTGAGTCTTCTTTTGGACTTGCTATTCCCAACAACTCTTATAATGCCTGGGGTTGGGGAGTTTATGGAGACAACGTAATAAGATTTGCTTCCTGGAAAGAGGGAATAGGCACAATCTCTCAGGGCTTAAGGGAAAAATATATGAACAGATGGGGAGCTAAAAATATCTACGAAATAGGAAGAATTTATGCTTCCTCACAGGCATGGCCAAATAGTGTTCAAATACACCTAAATTCAATCCAAAAATTTGCGCTTAACGACGCAAGATCTTCACTTTCGCTTTCCTTCTAATTAGGCTATAATGTACTCGTTGTATAGGGGCGAGCGGACGTGGTGAAACGGCAGACACGCAAGGTTTAGGACCTTGTGCCCGCAAGGGCGTGGGGGTTCAACTCCCTTCGTCCGCACCAAATTTTATGAAAATTACATCTCAAATAAAAAAACAGGAAGACGGAACAATTGAACTTACGGTAACTGTTCCTTGGAGCGCAATTGTTGAGGCAAAAAAAGAAGTAATAAACGAGCACGTAAAAGAAGCCGAATTGCCGGGTTTTAGAAAAGGCATGGCGCCTCTTGAAAAGGTTGAGCAAAGCTTAGACAAAGCACATATAAAAGAGGATATACTTCGAAAAATATTGCCGGGCGCATATGCAGAAGCAGTTAAAACAAATGCCTTAAATCCTATAATTTCTCCAAAAATTCATGTTCAAAAAATAGATGACGATAAAGACTGGGAATTTATTGCCCAAACCTGCGAAATGCCAAAAATCGATCTTGGTAACTATAAAGAGGGTGTACAAAATGTTACCGCAAAATCTAAAATTGTAGTTCCCGGTAAGGAAAATCAGGCTGTAAGTTTTGATGAAATAGCCAAAGCGCTTCTTGAAAGCGTTAAGTTGATCGTGCCTAAGGTAATTTTAGACCAGGAAGTAGAAAGACTTTTGGCTCAAACCTTAGATGAAATTAAAAGGTTGGGTTTAACGCTAGATCAATATTTAGCTTCAAGCGGCAAAACAATTGAAGCTTTAAGAGCAGATTATGCCAAAAAAGCGGAGTCTGATGTTAAGATTGAGTTTATACTTGGACAAATTGCAAATGAACAAAATATAAAAGTAGAAGAAAGCGAGATTGAAGAAGCAATTAAAGCTGCAAAAACAGAGGAAGAAAGAAAAAGTCTAACTAACAATAAATACTTAGTTGCAAGTATTATAAGACAGCAAAAAACGCTTGATTATCTACGTAATCTGTGATATATATAGGCACGTATGGCAAGTAAAAATCCCTTAAAAACATTTAGAGAGAAAAACCTCGACGAAATTGGAGCCGAGTTGATTCAATCTGCTTCAAAAACTGTTAAAAGTGAACTTAATGAAGAATGGAAAGTTTTTATGAAGCAGGCCTTGGGACAAGCTCAAGAAGCTCAAAACCAGGCTTCTAGGGCTGAAAAACTAGCCGGAGATCTTAACGAGGGGGAAGAAATAAGTTTTACTAAGAAAGAAAAAAAAGAAAGAGCTGCAGAAGGCGATCCGGATATAAAATATGTAGATAAAATTCTTCATGCAGAAACTATTAGAAGAAATGCCGATAATCAGGAAATTAAACAAAGGCTAACGGAAATTCAAATTGAGCTTAAAAAAATTACCGAAAAATCTAAGGAACTTGAGATTTCTTTTAAACAAGTAGCAACAGAAACTATTCAGGACAATATTAAACCGGGTAAGTATCACTTAAATTTTGTAGAGTGGATGTTATCTACAATTCAAGCAGCTAGGGTCAGAATTGAGAGTTCTGCAAACTGGATGTCAGCCCTAGCAGGAAAGAAATCTAAGAAAGACTTTTGGAGCCTTGCAAAATCCCAGGGTACAAGTTTTACCTTGTCTGGAGAGCGAGTAGTTGCACAACAAACCGGTTAAAATACCCCTTGACACTTACTTTGTACATTTTATATTATTTAATTTGTGAGTAAGAAGTTTAACCTTATTAATAGAATTATTAACTCCCGTTAGGGAGGTAATTCTCGTAAGGTAAACGTACGGAATACCTCCCCAAAAGGGAGGTTTTTTGTTGGAATAGGAGGTGAAATTATGAGTTACAAAAATGAACGCGATCCACTACGAGGAAGAACTGTTGAGCAATTCAATCAAGAAATGGATTTTCAATATCATGTTAGAGTTGATAGGGCTAGGGCAACCGGCAGAAGACCGGATTTCCGTAATCAACTATTAAGATCTGAGGTTGCATTTAGATCAAACGGACAGAATTTATCTAAAAAATAATTTGGCTAAAAATAAAGGGGGTGATTTATTTATGGTAGAGCAAGGCAAAAAAAACTTAGAAGTTGTAGTTCATCATGGTCCGTCAATGCCTGTTGAAAAACCGGTGGCGCCGGAGCCTAAAAAGCCTTTTGGAGAATCAGCAAGGGAAAACGCACCATTTGGAAGGGCGCCACAAATGGCAAGCAGGAGTAAATAATCTATGTTTGATTGAATAGGCTTGTTTTGTTAAAATAGACAAGCCCAGGGCTCGTAGCTCAGTTGGTTAGAGCGTTGCATTGACATTGCAAAGGTCAGAAGTTCGACTCTTCTCGGGCCCACCTTTTTCCCCAAAAATCATCCTTTGTGTTAAGATAGTTTTATGACACGAGACGACGCATACGCTTTTTTAAACCAAATGGTAAAAAGCGAAAATCTTATAAAACACCACTTGGCCTGTGAAGCAGCAATGATTGGGATTTATAATTGGATCCAAAAACCAAAAAACCAGCCGATTAATCAAGAAGAGCAAGCGAAATGGAGTATGGTTGGGTTGCTTCACGACGCAGATTACGAAGAATCTAAGGAACACCCCGAAAAACACACGCTAATTTTAGAAGAGAAATTAAAAGATCAAGTTCCGCAAGATGTTATTTATGCAATTAAAGCCCACAATCATAAATACACAAAAGTTAGTCCCAAGTCTTTGATGGATTGGGCAATTGTTTGCTGTGATGAACTTACCGGCTTAATTATTGCAGCTGCGCTAATTCATCCGGACAAAAAGCTTTCCTCCATAGATTTAAATTTTGTAATGAATAGATATAAGGAAAAATCTTTTGCAAAAGGCGCGGACAGAAAATCAATAGAAAACTGTAAAAAACATTTAGAAATTAAACTGGAAGACTTTATTTCAATAGTTTTAACCTCTATGCAGCAAATTGCCCCGTCACTTGGGCTTTAGTTGACAAAAGAGACTTGCTTAAATAGACTTTAATTATGGAAAGACACGAGGCGCTTCATAAAAGTAAAAGACAGATCATATTTAATAATTTTATAGGTGGAATAGCTTGGGGACTTGGTGCAACCGTTGGGCTAGCCATAGTTTTAACAATTTTAGGAGTAATTGTGCAGAATGTAAATCTAGTTCCTTTTGTTGGAAATTTTGTAGCGGATGTTATAAAATTCGTTCTTTCCAAAAACCCCGAGCTTCTCAGATGATTATTGTGATAAAATACGCACATGGCAAATAAAAGTCACCAAGAAATAGGACAAGAACAGGATTTATTTACATTTTCAGATCTAGTAGGCGCAGGGCTTCCGCTTTTTACCCCAAAGGGCGCAATGCTTAGAAGAATCTTGCAAGGATATATTGAGGATATTCTTGAAAAACACGAGTATAAATTCGTTTGGATTCCTCATATTTCAAGAAAAGAACTTTATGAGAAATCCGGTCATCTGGAAAAATTTTCAGAAGATATGTTTCCTACTATAAAAGCAAAGGGAAGAGAATACAATCTTAAACCGGCAAATTGCCCACATCACATACAAATATTTGCTCGAAAACCCATTTCCTATAGGGAAATGCCTCAAAGATATGCGGAAACCACTACTCAGTATAGATCAGAACAATCAGGCGAATTAGAAGGACTCGTACGGGTTCTTGGACTAACGCTAGACGATTCTCACGTTTTTGCCAGACCTGATCAAATTAAAGAGGAATTTCGAAGAGCATTAGAAATTAACCAAATAATGCTTAAAGATTTCGGCCTTGAATATTGGATAAGACTTTCCGCGTGGGATAAAAATAACAAAAATAAATACTTAGGAGACGAAAAGACATGGGAAAAAATGCAAAACTTAATGGCTGAAATTTTAGATGAGTTAAAAATAGAATATAAAAGAATAGACGGAGAAGCTGCATTTTACGGACCCAAAATGGACTTAATGATAAAAGACTCTTTGGGAAAAGAATGGCAATTATCAACCATTCAGGTAGATTTCAATTTGCCTGAAAGATTCAACCTTAGCTATATTGACGAAAGTAATCAAAAAGTAAGACCAATAATGTTGCATCGGGCAACTTTTGGATCTTATGAAAGATTTCTTGCAATGATAATTGAGCATTATCAGGGTGCTTTTCCTTTGTGGCTTTCGCCTGTTCAGGTTGCAATTCTGCCCATAACAGATTCACAGCTAAATTATGCTAAAGACGTACAGGAAAGGCTTACTGCACAAGGAGTAAGGGTTGAGCTAGATAGTAGATCTGAAAGGCTTCAGGCTAAAATAAGAGATGCTGCTTTGCAAAAAGTCCCATATTTAGCTATAATAGGCGAGAAAGAAACTGAAGCAAACAGTGTTTCGGTAAGAGACAGAGAAGGAAAAGATTTAGGCAAGACAAGCCTGGACGATTTTCTTCAAAAATTAAAAAAAGAAATTGATAAAAAGGTATAACCAAAATAGGGATAGAAAATTTTATAGAATAAACGAGCGCATATTTGCGAGTACCCTAAGAGTAATAGATTCAGAAGGAAAGCAAATAGGCGTAATGCCAAAAGATAAGGCGCTTGAACTTGCAAAGGAAAGCTTATCGGATTTAGTCGAAATAGCATCAAAAGCCAGCCCTCCTGTAGCAAAGATAATTGACTATAAAAAGTTTTTATACCAGGAAGAAAAAAAGAAAAGGGAAGAGAAACGAAAGACTAAGTCAACCGAAACTAAAGAAGTACGACTGGGTCCATTTATGAGCGAAAACGACCTGGCCGTAATGACAAAAAGAACAAGATATTTTTTGGAAGACGGAAATAAAGTACGACTGGTAGTTTATTTCAGCGGAAGACAAATTACTCATCCGGAATTTGGGCACAAAATTTTGGGCGAAGTTATAAATAATTTAAGTGACGTATCAAAGGTAGATAGGGAAAAAAGACTTGAAGGAAGAAAGTTAATATCGGTTCTTTCACCGGAAAGGAAAAAAACAAATGAAAAAGAAAATAAAGAAGTCAGTAGCTAAAAGATTCAAGGTTACAAAAACTGGCAAGGTTTTGTTTAGTCACCAGTATGGCAGCCATAAGAAGCTTAATAAAAGTAAATCAAGAATCAGAAGGCAAAAAGAGCCTGGGATATTAAAAGGCACTTTTGCAAAAAAAGTAAAACAAATGTTAGGAAATCAATAATATGAGAGTTAAAAGAGGTACAGTTTCAAGAAGAAAACATAATAAATTAGCTAAGTTAACCCGCGGCTATCGCGGAACAAAGCATAGACTCGTTAAAACAGCCAAGGAAGCACTTTTGCACTCAGGTGCCTATGCATACCATGGACGAAAACTTAAAAAGCGAAATATAAGAACGCTATGGATTACTAGAATTGGTGAAGCTGCAAAATTGCAGGGAATTTCTTATAGCGTTTTAATGAATAAACTTAAAAAGGATAAAATTGAACTGGACAGAAAAATTCTCGCGGATCTAGTGGTAAACGACCCTGAAACCTTCAAGAAAATAGTCGCTTCTGTAAAATAATTATTTCCTTTTAAACATGCAATAGGGAACTGCTCTTTGTCTCTGTTCATTAGGAATTGCGTATCCCATTTTTTCCCAGAAGCCTACTGATTCGGCCCTTGGATTTGTTATAACAAAATTATGAATACCTTGATTTAACGCCGCCTCTTCCCATTTAGACACTAACTTTTTTCCCAAACCCCTTTCTCTTAATTCCTCGGGTAATTTAATATCTTTAATTATTGCCGTATTATTTTGTAACCCAAGATATGGAAATTTTTTTTCAATCGAACCCCAAAATCTAAATCTTCCATAATCCTGATGGGAATCTCTTATATCTGCCCTCAAATCGTCAGCTACAAATGTTGAGCGGACAGGCAATCTAAGTACATTCATCGCAACTACTATTCTGCGCGCCTTATCAATATGCCCTTCAAGCTCTTGATTGCTAAAAGCTGATTCAGATGAATATTCCGACACATTATAAGTTTGTCTAATTTAAAGGCTAATGTAAAGTATTGCAGAAAAATTGACTTAGAACCTGGTCTTTGCTAATATCTTCACTATGCTAATAGAAGCTAAAAGATTTTTCGGTTTAGAAGAACCTCCTTTACCCAAATTTATAAAAGACCAAGGCCGACTTGCCATTATCGATATGGAAAGATATCTGAAAGCTATGCAAGGCGAAACGCGTTCTGGCATTCTAATAGCAGAGCGTTGCGGTCTTTTTTCTAAGAAACTTTTCGAGCACACGGACAAAAAAGTTATGCTTACAAAAAGTCCTATTCTAGCCTTAACAGATGAACACATTGAATACGGGAGAAGAGAAGTAAGAAATGAATTCAACCAAACCATTTTAAAACCTGCTTTATGGTACATATATGGATATTCATATAGAGAATTGACACCTGAGCTTATTACAGACTTAAAAAAAGGGTGCAAAACAGAAGCTATTAATGATTTAGAGAAACAATCTATGCAAACCATAATTTATAAATTCACAAAGGTAATTAAAGGTACCCTTGCTTAAGCCCCTTGAATCTATAAGAATAGTGAAATATTGAGCTAGATTTGATATTCTTAAAAATATGGAAGAAGAACTTATAGGGATTAAAAATGCCGCTCTGTCTTTTGTTTTAGAAGCCGACTCCCTTGAGAGCCTGGAAGAAACGAAGCTTCAGTTTTTAGGAAAAAGTGGAAAGCTGACGCTAACCATTAAGGAAATTAAAAAAGTACCGCAAGAGAAAAGAGCAGCTGTGGGGATGCTGGCTAATGAAGTAAAAGAAACAATTGAACAAGCAATTGAATCTCAAACACAAAAGTTAAAAAATAAAAACCTAAGCCACGTTATCAAAAAAATTGACGTGACAAGTCCAGGAAAGGCAGAGCCAATCGGACATCTACATCTTGTTACTCAAGCAATTGAGGAAATAACAGATATTTTTAAAAGCATCGGATTTACGAGGGTTAGGTATCCGGAAGTCGAATGGGATTGGTATTCGTTTACTGCTTTAAATTTTCCACTTAACCATCCTGCAAGAGATGACTGGGAAACGTTTTTTATCGACGAGAAAGAACACGATAAGTTTGGACCGATGCTATTGACCCCGCATACCTCAAGCGGCCAGATTAGAGAAATGCTTGAGAATAAACCTCCTATTAAAATGTTAAACATTGCAAAAACCTATAGAAGACAAATTGACGTAGGGCACACCCCGATGTTTCATCAGTTTGAGACATTGGCTGTTTCCGAAAATTTATCAATTACACATCTAAAAGGAACCCTTGACTACTTTGTAAAATCTTTTTTTGGCTCAAAAATAAAAACCAGAATCCGTCCTTATCATTTTGAATTTACAGAGCCTTCTTTTGAGGTAGACATTACATGCACAGTGTGTCTAGGTAAAGGATGCAAGCTCTGCAAGGAGGGTTGGCTTGAAATGGGTGGTGCCGGTATGGTACATCCTAATGTTTTAAAAAACGCAGGAATTGACTCGGAAAAATATAAAGGTTTTGCATCGGGATGGGGAGTAGAAAGGGTATTAATGATGAGAGAGAATTTAAACATAGATGATTTAAGACTAATATACTCAAACAAGCTTGATTTCCTAGAGCAATTTTAAATGAATATTTTAATACCCGAATCATGGTTAAGAGAATATTTGGAAACTAAAGCAAGCACAAAGCAAATAGCAAGTGTTTTATCTCAAACATCTGTTTCTGTTGAAAAAATTCAAAAAATAAATGAAGATTTTGTTTACGATATTGAGGTAACAACAAACAGACCTGATCTGATGTCTGTTACTGGAGTTGCTAGAGAAGCGAATGTAGGATTATATAACGAGCAAATTGAAACAAAATTTAGTCCATTTAAGATTGAGCTTCTTGCTAAATCAACTGATTCTTTTCCGATTGAGGTTAAAAATGACTCAACAATCGTTAACAGAATATGTGCAATTGTTATGACTGTTAAAGTAAGAAAATCTTCTAAAATAATTTCAGATAGGCTAGAGGCTTGCGGAATAAGGTCTTTGAATAATATTATTGACATAACAAATTACGTAATGAGAGAAACAGGTCATCCAACACACGTTTTTGATTTAGATAGGTTAAATACTAAATATTTAACAATTACCCGGTCTCAAAAAGGGGAAGAAATAACTACTCTTGATGGTAAAACTCATTTTCTTTTTGGCGATGACATTATTGCAAAGGACGAAAACGGAAGAATTGTTGACCTTCTTGGAGTTATGGGATCCCAAAATTCTGTTATTACAGAAAATACAAAAAGAATTTTATTTTTTGTTGATAATAATAATCCTATAAACATAAGAAACACTTCTATGAATTTAGGAATTAGAACCGAAGCAGCCATCTTAAATGAAAAGGGAATTGACCCAAATCTTGCAATGACTGCTCTTTTAAGAGGTATTGAACTTTATCAAAAACACGCTGATGGGAAAATAGAATCTAAAATACTTGATATATATCCAAATAAGAGAGAACAAAAAAGTATAAAAATTACAAACAAAAAAATAACCGACGTTATAGGAGTTGATATTCCATTAAATAAATCTAGGCAAATATTGGAAAAATTAGGATTTGAAGTAAACGAAGTAAAAGAAACGCTTGAAGTGAAAGTTCCATCTTTAAGAGGCGATATGGAAATTGAAGAGGATATTATTGAAGAAATAGCAAGAATTTATGGATATCAGAATCTACCTTCAATTATACCTTCGTTTTTTAATAATAGACCTTATAAATTTCACGACTCTTTTTATTTTGAAAACAAAATTAAAACCGCCATGAAATACTTGGGCTTTAACGAGGTTTATACATATTCACTAGTCTCTGAAGAAAAGTTTGAAGGGCCAATTGAAAATGCTTTGAAAATTAAAAATCCATTAAGCATAGACATGCAATATATGAGAAATTCGCTTGTACCAAGCTTACTTCAGGTTATTGATGAAAATAAAGGTATAAACGAAATAAAAATTTTCGAGTTAAGCAACACCTATGAAAAAAAGACGGGGGATTTGCCAAAAGAAACACTGATGTTTTCCGGTATCATAAAAAAAGAAAACGCTGACTTTTATGAAGTAAAAGGACTAATTGAGGAAGTCTTAAAAGATATTGGCATTACAGACTTAATTTTTAAAAACTCAAAAAGAGCAGGCATTGGAGCCTCTATTCTTAAGGGAGATGAATTCTTAGGAGAAATTGAAATTTTAGATACCAATTTAATAGACTTTGAATTAAGCTTTGCAACTCTACTTAAGCTTGCCAATACAAAAAAAGTTTACAAACCATTAGCTAAATTTCCTGCTATTCATGAAGATATATCCATAATTAGTACATTAGATACAGAGGAAATTATTAATCAAATCGGTTCGGTAAATAAAATTATTAACGAAGTTTATTTAAAAGACTCTTACAATGAAAGCAGAACATTTCATATAACTTACCGGGACTTTGATAAAAATCTAACAAAAGAGGATGTATCAAAAGTAAGATTAGAAATTTTAAAAATATTAAAAGATAAATTAAAGGCTCAAGTTAGGGAGTAGGTGTTGGCGTAAGGGTCATGGTAGGGGTTGGAGTATCTTCTTTCTTTGAATCTCCAGGGTTATAATCTGAAACATCTGTTGGAGGGTAATATTCGGGATGGTCTGCAGCAAAAGTTTCGCGTAACCATGCAGAAATACCCTCTACCCATCTATTTTTTCCATCTGTTGAAATAGGATCGTCTTCGTCAAATACAATATAATCCTTTGTTTCATAGTCTCCTTTTTCTATCTCCTTATCATTTGCAAGTTTTCCGCTTTGGTTTTTTGATAATTTTACCTTTTTATAAATCGTTGAAGGACCAGTTGGCTCAGTCCCTTTAATATAATATTCGCTTCTAGTTGGTCTGCCATCAACGGGAAGACCCCCTCCATAAGCATCAACTTGCATAGCAATTACGTTATCTGGTTTATCAAAAGAAACATCCTGTTTTCCTCTTAATGCGAAAGTCATAATCCTGTTCCAAATCGGGGCGGCGCCTGATACACCAGAGGTAATATTTCCCATTGGGGTGTTATTATTATTTCCAACCCATGTAGCCACCACATAATCTTTTGTGTATCCAACTGTCCAATTGTCTCTTTTTTGATCCGTTGTTCCGGTTTTTACTGCAACGCTTGGATGTCCAAAAATTACAAGATATGAATTCGTTCCAAAAGTTGCACTTCGCGCAATATTATCTAAAAGTATATGGGAAATTAAAAATGAAATTTCTTCAGAAAAAATTCTTTGCGCTTGAGGGGGCTTATATTTATATAATAAATTTCCCTTAGCATCTTTAACCTCTAAAATTGATGTCAGTGGAATTTTTGTTCCACCATTTGCAAAAACACCGTAAACTTGAACCTCATCAAGAAGCCTTACGTCTCTTCCCCCTAAAACTAGAGAGTACCCGACGTTTCTAAGGTTTTCTTCTGTTGGCTGCCAGTTTTCGATTCCCATCTCATAACCTTTTTGCATTACATTCTTAACTCCAACCATAGCAAGCATTTTTACAGCAGGAATATTAAGAGAATTTGCAAGAGCAAATCTTACCTGAACAGGACCTCTGTATTTTCCATCGTAGTTTACGGGAATATAATCTTTTTCAGAATCATTTGCCTTAAAATTGGTTTTTGTATCCATTAAAAGGGTTGAAGCCGTATAGCCTCTTGAAAATGCAACTCCGTAAGTTATTGGCTTAAGAGAAGAACCAGGTTGCCTAAAACCAGTTGCTGCGTTAAAATTACCATCGTTATCGGTGTCAAAATAGTCAGCACTTCCTACCATTGCAAGAATTTCTCCGGATTTTGGACTGGTTACAACAGCTGCGCCGTTTCCAACTTTATAATTTTTAAGTTTGTCGACTTCTTCCTTAACTATTTTTTCTGCCTCTTTCTCAATTTTATAATCCAGTGTTGTTGTCACTCTTAATCCTCCCGCTTCAACAGCCGACTCGCCAAATTGCTTTACAAGTTGTTGTTTAACATACATTACAAAATGAGGTGCTTTTATTCCAACATTCGACTGTGTAAATTTTTTGCTCACAATTTCTTTATAAGCACTATCTGCCTGCTTCTGCGTAATATATCCTTGATTAACCATCTGATTCAAAACATTTTTTGTCCTTTGCAAATAGTATTTATTTCCGGAGAATGGCGAGTAAATGCTTGGAGATTGCGGAAGCCCGGCTAAAAAAGCACTTTCTGCTAAGGATAAATCTTTTACATCTTTGTCAAAATAAATTAAAGAAGCTATTTGAACCCCAATTGCGGTTCCGCCATATGGGACATCATTTAAATACATTTCTAGTATTTGATCTTTGGAATATTTTCTGTCTACCTGAATAGAAAGCATTAATTCCTTAATTTTTCTTGGAATTGTTCGCTCCGATGTTAATAGAGCATTTTTTACAAGCTGTTGGGTAAGGGTAGAGCCTCCGGATAATCCCTGAAGAAGAACTAAATTTCTTACGGCTCGCAAGTAACCTGTTATAGAAAAGCCTTTGTTGGTATAAAAATCTTTATCTTCGATTGCAATAGTTCCTTGCTGTAGATATTTTGGGATGTCATTAAGCTTTACATAAATTCTGTTTTGATTTTGATAAACCGAATACAAAAGCTCTCCGTTCCTATCATAAATTCCGCTGGATTGATTTGCCTGAACTTCAATAAGTTTTCCCGGAGCTGGAAGGTTTCTTCCATACCATACAAAAAGCGCCATCATAAGAACAACAAAACCTATGGTTGCGAAAAAAGCGTATTTAGATAGACGGCTTGCGAGGGTCATCTTAGAAGTATTTCTAAAATACCTATTCCCTCCTATATTAAATCGCGGGAAACTGAAGGTTAAATAATTCTTTCTTCTTGATCTTCTTGAATAGTCAAGCATTACTATCTCGAATTATATCAAATAATTAAACTTCTATGCTATACTTTAGCTATGGATAAGCCTTTAGAAATACTGGAAAGAGGTATAGCCAATATTATACCTGATAAAAATGTTCTCTTGGGAAAACTAAGGAGCGGAAAAAAATTGAACGTATACTTAGGAATCGACCCAACATCTACTAAAATACATCTAGGACACGCAGTAGCGTTGCGCAAGCTTCAACAATTTGCAGAACTGGGACACAACGTTACTTTTTTAATAGGAGACTTTACTGCCTTAATCGGAGATACTTCGGACAAAGAATCTGAAAGACCTGCTCTTACAAAAGACGAGGTTAAGGAAAACTTTAAAACTTATAAAAACCAAGCTGAGAAAATAGTCGATTTTTCAAAAGTAAAAATTAAGTATAACAGCGAATGGCTAAAGCAGCTTGGTTTTGAAGATATATTAAAACTGATGCAGCACTTTAGTACGGGAGATTTTATTGGCAGAGAACTTATTAGAAAAAGATTAAAAGAAAACAAAAGGGTCGGACTACATGAGCTACTCTATCCTGTCATGCAGGGTTACGATAGCTTGATGCTTAATACGGATATTCAAATAGGCGGAACAGATCAAACTTTTAATATGCAGGCGGGAAGGACCTTATTGAAAGACATAAAAAACAAAGAGTCATTCGTATTAACTACTCCTATCTTAGAAGGGTCGGATGGCCGAAAGATGAGTAAATCTTACGGCAATGCAATTTGGCTGGATGATAGCTCAAAAAATATATACGCAAAGGTGATGGCCATATCGGACATACTTATTGTTCAATATTTAAATTTGAGTACAAATTTATCTCTTTCTATTATAAATGGCTTAGAAAAATTATTAAAAAAGGAAAATCCGATTAATATTAAAAAGAAATTGGCATTTGAAATCGTCAAAGACATAAACGGCGAAAAAGAGGCAACTTCTGCACAAAAAGATTTTGAAAATACTGTTCAGGAGGGAGAAACTCCGGGAAATATTCTAGAGATTAAAATTAAAGAAAACATTACCGCTTCCGATATTCTCATTCAAACTAAACTTGCTGAAAGCAAATCACAGGCAAAAAGATTAATAGAGCAAGGAGGAGTCTCATTAAATAATAAGCAAATAAAAGACTCTAGTTATAAAATTAAGGAGGGGATTCTTAGAGTAGGAAAAAGGACTTTCAGAAGACTTGTGGTAAAATAAAATAATGGAACTTTTTAGAAAACACCAATGGATCTGGAAAGTATTAGTAGCAATTGCCTCTATTGCTTTGATTGCAACTTCTGTTCTTGCCTTTATACCTCCTCCCCAATAATTAAATTATGGATTTAAATACGCCTATAACAGGGGCTTCGAGGTCGTATAAAATGTACGCGCGAAGGCTTGCTAAGCTTGGAATTTTTAAGTTATATGATTTCCTGTTTCATATTCCTTTTAGATATGAAGATTATTCGCTAATTTCACAAATTAACCAAATCCAGGCAGGTGAGCTAGTTACTATAAAAGGAAGGGTGGAAAAAATTGAAAATAGTTATACCAGGCGCTGGAAAAGCCTACAGAAAGCAAAAATCAGCGATAATACAGGCACAATTGATATTATTTGGTTTAATCAGCCCTATATTCCAAAGGCATTAAAAGCAAAAGATGAAGTATCTTTGTCAGGCAAGGTGCAGCAGGAAAAAAACGGATTCATTATGATATCTCCAGATTATGAAGTAATTTTAAATAATCAAACTATTCATACCGGAAGACTTGTGCCAATTTATCCCGAAACAAAAGGCGTATCGTCAAAATGGATTCGAAGACAGGTTTTTAAGATACTCGAAGAGCTTAAAAACTTTGACGATTATATACCCGCCGAGTTGATTAAAAATAATAACTTGATCGATTTATCAAGTGCAATTAAGGCAATTCACTTTCCGAAAAATCAGAATGAAGCTAAAAAAGCACGGGAAAGATTGTCTTTTGATGAAATGCTAAAGCTTCATTTGTCGTCTTTAAATAGAAAAAGGGAATGGCAAAAAGAAAAAATTAAACCGTGGAACGTTGGGTTATTTAATAAAAAAATCGCTGATTTTATAAAATCTTTACCTTTTGAATTAACGGTGGCACAAAAAAGAGCAGTAGATGAAGTACTAAATGATTTAAATAGCGATAAGCCTATGAATAGATTGCTGGAGGGGGACGTAGGAAGCGGGAAAACCGTAGTTGCAGCTATAGCGGCCTATGTGGCTTATTTAAACGGTTTCCAGACTGCTTTTATGGCACCAACAGAAATACTAGCGAGGCAGCACTTTAAAACTCTTGCAAGTCTTTTCTTGCCTTTGGGAATAGCTGTAGAATTATTCTCTTCAGAATCGAAAATAAATAGGCGATTTGATGTCGCTGTTGGGACTCATGCGCTTATTTATAAAAAGGTAAAATTTGACAAATTGGGATTAGTCGTGATTGATGAACAACAAAGATTTGGAGTAGAGCAAAGAGCCATGCTTCGTCTTAAGGGTCAAAATCCGCATCTTTTAACAATGACTGCAACTCCAATACCAAGAACCGTAGCGCTTACTATGTATGGCGACTTAGACTTATCTATTCTTGATGAGATGCCAAAAGGAAGAATTAATATTAAAACATGGCTTGTACCTCCTTTAAAAAGAGAAAACGCATATGAATGGATAAAAGGTAAAGTAAAAAAAGAAAATGACCAGGTATTTATAATTTGCCCCTTAATTGAGGAGTCGGAAAATATGACTACGGTTAAAGCGGCAAAAAAAGAATTTGAAAGATTGTCTAGCGAAGTGTTTTCTGACTTAAAACTTGGACTTTTACACGGAAAACTTAAATCAAGGGAAAAAGAAGATGTTTTAAGTGCTTTTAAAAACAGAAGGTTGGATATTCTTGTTTCAACTCCTGTAGTTGAGGTGGGAATTGATATCCCTTCGGCAACTATAATGCTGATTGAGGAATCAGAACGCTTTGGACTGGCTCAGCTTCATCAACTGCGGGGAAGAGTAGGACGAGGCAATAAACAATCATTTTGCCTATTATTTACATCAAGCACTAATCCTCAAACGCTTAAAAGACTTAAAGCAATGGAACAAATTTATTCGGGCCCAAAGCTTGCCGAGCTTGATTTAAAATTAAGAGGTCCCGGAAATATTTACGGCACAATGCAACATGGAATTCCTATGCTTAAAATTGCTAGTTTTTCAGATTTGGACCTAATTCAAAAAACAAAAGAAGCTGCTATGCAAATTTTTAATAAATTAAGCGACTATCCAAAACTTGTCGAAAGTGTTAAATTAAGCGACAAAAAAATTTACCCCGACTAAGTTATTGCCAATTAAGCTCGAATCAAGTAAAATACCGATATGCCACAAGAACCAAAGAAAAGACACTCACGACAAAGAAAGGGAAAAAGAAGAGCGGCAATTAAACTTGCAGTAAGCTCTTATATATTTTGCCCTAATTGTCATGAGCCTTCATTTGCTCACGCAGTTTGTAAAAATTGCGGGTACTATAAGGGAAAGCAGATTATTGTAAAGAAAGAAAAGAAAAAAGATAAAGAAGCCGAAACGGCGAATACTTAATGAGAAATCCCCTTGATCCAAGACACATACAAAGACAAAGAGTGGTCGAAGACTTATTCAAAACCGAATTTCATGAGCAAGAAACCGGACCAAAGGCAAAAAAAGTACTGGAAAACATTGATAAAATTGATTTATATATAAAAAAAGCTGCTCCTCAATTTCCACCCGATAAGATTAATAAAGTTGATTTAGCAATTTTAAGATTAGCAATTTACGAAATGGTTCTTGAAAAGAAAGAGCCAACAAAAGTAATAGTTGATGAAGCAATTGAGCTGGCAAAAGAATATGGAGGCGATACGAGCCCGGGCTTTATTAACGGAGCCTTAGGTAAACTGGTAAAAAACAATGCAACTTCCACAGTTTAAAAATAGAGAATTATTCGAACAGGCTTTTATACACAGAAGCTTCCTTAACGAAACTAAAAAAAAGATTTCTTCAAACGAAAGGCTTGAGTTTTTAGGAGACAGTATCCTGTCTTTTGTTGTATCTCAAAATCTTTATCTAAAATATCCGGATTTTGATGAGGGTATTCTTACCAATATGAGATCCTTACTGGTTAATACCAAAAGCTTAGCGGAAGTTGCAAGAGATTTAGGGTTTGGAAGATACTTAAGACTATCAAAAGGCGAAGAAGAATCAAAGGGTAGGCAAAATCAGTCTCTTCTTGCTAATTGTTTTGAGGCATTTATTGGAGCACTATTTATAGATAGCGGAATAATAGTTGTAGAAAAATTTCTAGTAGAAATTTTTGAACCAAAAATTGAAGCTTTGGCAAAGTCTAATTCGTTTAAAGATCCAAAAAGCTTACTTCAGGAATACATTCAGTCTAGAAAAAAAGGCTCTCCTATTTATAAAGTTTTAAAAGAGATAGGTCCTGCGCATTCTAAAACATTTATAGTGGTCGTTTTGGTAAAAGGAGTAACTATTGGCAAAGGAGAAGGTAAATCCAAACAGGAAGCAGAAGAAAAAGCAGCAGAAGAAGCGCTAAGCCACTTGAGATAGGCCCGCTTTAATGGTAAAATTACATTTATGTCACTTGTTATAAGAAGTTCAAGAATGGGGAAAAAGGGAGAAAGAAAATTTCGTGTCGTAGTCAAAGAAAAAAGATCAAGACGCGATGGAGATTCCGTAGAGGCTTTAGGATGGTACGAAAAAGGCAAAAATGGAAAAAAAGAAATTAAACTGGAAAGATATAAATACTGGTTATCTGTTGGCGCACAACCTTCAAGCGCGGTAGAAAAATTAATAAATGAAAGATAAGTTACATAAACTGGTTTTAAGTATTGTTGAAAAGGAAGATAGTGTTGAGATTAGCGAAACAGCAGAAAATGGAATAGTAAATTTAGTTATTAAGGTTGATCCTGCTGATATGGGTAAGATAATTGGAAAAGGCGGAAAAGTCATAAAAGGACTAAGAAACGTAATGAAAATAATCGCAATGAAAAGAAACGAAAAAGTTTTCGTAAATCTAGAAGAGTCCGTCTAGTTTAATGAAAATATCAGTAATTACTCTTTTCCCCGAAATGTTTTCTTCGGTATTTAGCGAGTCAATAATAAAAAGAGCCGTAGATAAAAAGTTACTGCAGATTTCATTTATTAATCTAAGAGAATTTGGATTGGGAAAACACAAGCTAGTGGACGATACACCTTACGGAGGGGGAAGGGGAATGGTACTCCGAGTTGATGTGCTAAACAGAGCTATTCAATTTGTAAAAAATGGGGAAGAGGAAAAAGTAATACTCCTAAGCGCACATGGTAAGCAATTTAACCAAAAAAAAGCAAAAAGTTTTTCTAACTTAGATCATTTAATTATAATTTGCGGACATTACGAAGGGTTCGATGAAAGAGTTAAAGAATATATCGACGAAGAGGTTAGCGTTGGAGATTTTATTTTAACCGGAGGAGAAATACCTGCAATGTTAATAGTGGATAGCGTAGCACGTTTAGTTAAAGGGGTAATTAAAGAGGAGTCTGCAGAGCTTGAGTCTTTTTCGCCATATTTGGAACACTCTCAATATACCAAGCCACCCGAATATAATGGACAAAAAGTACCGGAAGTGCTTTTGTCGGGAGACCATAAAAAGATTTTGGAATGGAAAAGAAATGAGTCTTTAAAGATTACAAAGAAGTTAAGACCTGATCTTATTGAAAAGGATTAGCTCTTGATGATTCCGTCGCCACTTCGCCCTCCGAACCTATTGCAATTGGAAGTGATCCCGCTATTACGCTTTCAGCCCATTTATTTATCTTTGCTATTAACGCTGTTTCATTTTTATTAAATTGAGTTATTGCTGTATTATTTTTTAGACTAATCTGAGAATTAGCTTTATAATAAAACTGTACTTTTAAAGAAGTGCTTTCTCCCGATAGCTTCATGCTTGTTATTTCGGCAATTGGCACAGATTCATAAAGGTTTTTTATAAACTCAAGTGTCGATTTAGGAGAGCCGGAAACGTTTAATGATATAGCAATTGTAGGAAATGCTACTCCTTCTTGCGATTTACTTAAATCGCCTACAGAAAATTCAAAATTTCCAACAGATACACCCGCTTTTACGGCATTTGACGATATTGAATTAATTATCCCCGCAAAATCTTTCGTACTAGGTAGAGCTCTTTCGAGCGAATCTACATTTTGTCCAAGAGTCGCTTCATTCATTGCAGATAAATTATTGTAACTATTTTTTAATTCCGTCAATTTTTGCGTCTCCCGCTTTTCCTCTTCTTTTGCAGTTAGTACTCCCTGAACCTGTGGAATTAAAATAATAAATAACACAACTAACGACGCAACTATTATTGCAAAAGGTAAAAAATAATTCTTATACTGCCGATAAATAATTAAGACAGTAGAAAGATTTACGTTAAACCTAACATCTTTTATGTCTTTATTAAAATCCATTATATTTTTTCTGCTGCAAAGGTAACCGAGTATCTTGCTGCTTGAGCGTTTAAGTTTAAAGATTTTAACTTGACGGACTTAATTATTTTTCCTTCCGTTCCTAGGGCAACTAGCGATTTTATGGCCTCATCTAGGGGAAGAAGGGAAGAGCCTGAAATTTCTATTTCTATTAAGTTTCTTTCTATATCCAAACTATCAATGCTAACCCCTTCGGGTAATTTTGAAAAAATTAACTCAATTGGTTTTATGTAATCTGCTCTTGTAGTAGTTAAAGAATTAATATTTGTAAGTTTATCTCTTATTAAATAATAACTAGATAGTTTTTTGGATGAAGTAGAAATGCTTGCTAAAGTTTGCGTTTGTTCATCTTTTATTTTTGAAAGCGGAATTGTAGTTGTTATTATAAAAGCAAGTATAGACCCAACAGCAATAGTAGAAAGCAAAACGATTGCAATAATGCGCAGGGAAAGAAAAACTTTTCGCTCTCTTTCAATTGCGTCATTGCGGCTTGATACTAAATTTATACTGTTATTCATACTCTCGCATCGCTAGTCCTACTGCGATAGGATAATCTGAGGCGTTTTGAAGGACTTCTTTAGGAATTTGCTGGGAAATGAGTGATTTCCATGGGTTTGCAATTGCGGTTTCAATGCCTGCGTTTTGAGCAAAAAAGATCTCGATTCCGGGAAGCTTTGCTGTTCCCCCTGAAAGAATAATTTGTCTTATTTTATCCCCGTCTTTATATTTTTGCTCATAAAAAGCGATTGACTTTTTAATCTCGGTTAATATTGTGCTAAGTATTGGTTCTGTTGATTTTCCAATTTTGCCTCCCAAGCTTTTTCCGGAAACCCCATAAACTCTTTTATATTCTTCCGCTTGCTGAGGAGTAAGATTAAAATCGGTTGCTATAGCTCTATTTATTGCTGCTCCTCCTATAGACATAGAATATGTAAAAATTATTATTCCTTTTTTAACAATCGCAATTGAGGTGCTTATTGCGCCTATATTTACAATAAGGCTTGTTGGAAAACTTTCATTAGGCACTATTGATCTTATTGTTGCAAGTATTTCTGTTTCCATCGCATTTATTTCAAGTCCTGCCATAGATAGAATTTTTTGGTATTTATTTACAAGAAGAGTAGGGGCGCCTACCATTAAAACCTGCATTTTATCAGTTGGATTATTAGTTGCCGGTCTTTTTAAGACGTCCCAAACTAATTTTATGTTAGAAAGTGGAACGGGAATATATTGTTCTGCCTCCCAATAAATGGCTGCTGCTATTTCTTTATCCGATAAGGTAGGCATTTCCAAAACTTTTGTGTACACCTGATTTTCAGGGAGCGCAATATTAACTCTTTTTGTAGGAACCCCTGCTGCCTCAACCGCTTTTCGCAAAGCTTGAGCCATTTCTTCCTCATCCAAAGGTGCTTCAGATAACATTCCTTTAGGCGGCACAGGAGCAATTAATGCTGCTTTTAAAATAAAACCCCTTGGATCATGCTCAAGCCAAACAAGCTTTAAAGACGTAGCTCCTATATCTAAACCAAAATTTTTTTTATTCATTTATGGGACAAGTAACGAGTATGGGAAGAAGTCGGCAGGAAGTTCGGGATAACCCTGAAAAACGGTTACCCTTCGCGCGGTTTCGTCTGATTTTCCAACAGCAGTAATAAGTCGGCCCTGATTAGCAGCAATTGCAGGCGCACCCGAAGCGGGAGCTGCTGCGATATAAGCTGATTTATAAAGAGGCACAACTCTTACCACCATTCCGTCTGTAATTGAAATTGTTGCTCTGTAAGTAAAACTTTTATCCTGAATAGCTATAGGGGAGTTAACGGGAGCAGAAAAATTGTTTGAAGACCTTCTTGTTGGAGATGGATCATATACATATCTTGTTATTACAGCATTTGCAACACTACTTCCGGAAATTACAGCAATTTCCAAGGCTGCATTATTGTTATCTCCACTAGAATCTCCCCAGTAAATATCAAGGTTTGCGCTGCCGCTCGTAGGCCACCGGGTAGTCCAATTACCAACTTCGTTATATGTGGATAACCAGATATATGCTCCGTCATTTTGTGTAATTAAATTACCTCCTTCAACTAAAAAAGGAGCATTTCCAGCCAGTTGTGTAACAGAAGTTGTAAAAGACGAATTATTGCTTAAATTTTGATCCTGAGCAATTGGAACAAACGAGTTTTTAATTGTTTGTTCAATGCCTGCTTCTGCAGCAGCTAAGGCACGTTGCGATTTTTCCTGATCCTGAGTGGTTCTTAGATTAACAACGGCACGCGAAATTACAGACAAGGTTATAGTTAAGGCTACTACCATAACCAAAATTACAATTAAAAGAGCTTGGCCTTTCTGGCCTCCTAATTTTGTTTTAATCATAAAATTGCCTAAGTATAGAGTAGCAGTAAAATTTAAGATTTGTCAATCGTTTTAATTACCAATATTTCTAAAAACTACAGACGTTTGAAAGGGGATAGTAAGCGTATTTTCTACAAAAACTGGAGTTACCGAAGTGTAGGGAGTCAGATCAAAATGTATATCAATTATAGGGGAAAGAATTGAATTATCCTGGTTGCAACTAAAGTAGCAACTGTCTTCAACCAGGCTTACTTTGCTGGTATTTATTAAATTAGCGCTATTTGAAGAAAGAAGGTTAGTAATATCGCTAGCCCCGTCTTTACAAGAAAAAGTAATAACACCACCTTCAAATGAGGTAATTTTTAAATATTTATACTTAACAGGTGCAGGAGTCGGAGTAATTGTAATTGGTAAGCAACTTGTTGTGTATGAATTTGCGCTTCCATCCGCGCTTACCCCATCAAAGCTTTTTGCGTATTTTATCATCCGCGACATTTGTGTAATAGCAAAATTTCCCTCTTGTCTAACCTCATTTACATTTATACTCCTGTTTCCGCCCCTAAGCGAAGTAGTTACTATTGCTATAATTATGCCACCAACCGAAACCAAAATTATAATTACCGCCAAAAGCTCAACCAATGTATATCCTTTTGAATTTAAAAACTTTTTCATAATGATGGAACGCTATTAATGTTTGCCATGCATGATTCAAGCTGAACTGTATGACAGTACTTATTATTCACAGTGTCCGTGCATTTTCCGTCAGACCAAGAAACCATGGATTTAACCTTACTTCCGGTTCCGTTTGTACAATTACTATCATTCTGACTAATATTTATTTTTCTTACAAATACGTTATCTATTAAAGCACAGTTCCCTTGTGAATCCGGCCTTGTGGCTAGGTCCGTTACGTCTTTATTAAGACAATATGTACTTGTATATGTAGAAAAAGTTGTCCAGTTATTTTCTGCCTTATCTCTTACAATTTCTAGACCTTGCTGAGCGTAGGCAGATGCGGTATTTTGATTTTTAGAAAAGTCCGAATTATTAACAGCTGTGATAACCGCAACTGCAATTGTTGAAATTACAATAACAGCAGCACCCAATGCAACCATAGCCTCTATTAATCCTTGTCCATTTTCTTTTATAAATTTATTGAATAGTACCATCGCTATTTATTGTTACTGTTTTTACAATACTTGGAACCCATCCACCATTCAAAGTAATGGTAGTGGGAGTTGGACTAACTACTCCTGATAAGACGTTAAAACTTATTGTGTAATTAGCATCAACTGTAATTGGGGAAGGAATTTTGTGATAGATGCTTGAGCTGCCTTCAATTGGAATATTAATAAGAGACCCTCCGCAAACCGCAACTAATTTATATTGATTATTTGCTTGTTCTATTACAACACGATATTCAGTTAAAGTACGATTAACTAACGGGTCAAGACTTGTTGTGCAAGATGATGGTTTTACTTGTGACTGCACCTTTGATTTTGCTAGATTAAGTACAGATACTAATTGATTAGCCTCGTTACCTACTGCCTGATTTCTGCTAAAGCTTACATAAGCAGCAAAGCTAATTACGGAAAGAATAGAAATAATAGTAAAAGCAACAATTAGCTCGATTAAGGTAAATCCCGCAGATTTTCTTTTGATTAATTTCATGGGTTCGTCACTGTGAACGAAGCTAAAGTGCACGAAGATTGCTTGGAAGCGTCTTTTTGAGAGTCAGAGCCGTTTTCAAGACAAGCATATAGCGTATATGTTGTACCTCCCGATGAGTAACTATACACAAAAGGAGATGTATTAGTGGGATCACAAGGAACTTTCTGCATATAAGTTGTACCTCCGGATATTAAGGATAAGTTACAAGCAGGAAAGCTTGCCGTAGTTGGATAACTTGAAAGATCAGACCTATAAAGCTCTAAAGCCGATTGTATTTGGCGCAAATCTGCTTTTCTCTGGGAATCTCTTGCTCGCTGTCTTACGCCTATAAAGTTTGCCATGAGTAGTGCAGATAAAACTCCAATTATTGCAATAACAATTAAAAGCTCTATAAGCGTAAAGCCCTTAACTTTTTTTATAATCTTATTCATGGTTGCGCATTAGTACTAGCTACTCCGTAATTACAAGTTCCCCCGCATGAGGCCCCACTCGGAACGTTCGCACACTGATTACCTAAGTTGCAAGCCTGCGGGTCTTTGCCTCCTCTATCCAGACTAGCATAAATCCAGTAAGACTGTCCATCTGAAGAGGCATAATAAACATATCTATTCGCGGAATTAGAATCTTTTGGTACCACATTCATATATGGAGTAAAGCTTGAGTCTCCGCAATAGGTTGTAAAAGGAGAAGCGAATTCCCGCAGGCAATAGTTCGGGCTGCCTGAAGAGCCAGGATAGCTACCTTTATCCTGATAGTAAGTTTCAATTGCTTTCTGAATTTGAGACAAATCGGACTTTCTTCTTGAATCATTTCCTTTTTGGAATTGTGAAAAAGGATCTAGCGTAGCAAGAATCGCCGCCGACAAAATACCTAAAATACCAACTACTATTAGTAGTTCTATTAATGTAAAACCTTTTATATTTGCTATCTTAAGCATACTTACTGCGCGCAGGGAAATTGAGTATCGCAAATAGACCCTGTTCTACTTTTATAGCATATAAATGACCCTCCGTGAATAGTGCATTGATTACCCGGATCTGGACCTAAATCGTTGCAATTTGGACCCGTTGTATAGGCGTAATAATTACTGCAGATAACAGGGGTTGGAGTAGGCGTGGGACTATTCGTGGGCCCGGCAGGTGTAGGAGTTGGAGTAATGGTGGGTGTAGGCGTATTTGTTGCACCTGGAGGCGCCGTAGGAGCTGATGTAGGTGTATCTGTTGCACCTGCAGGAGGTGTTGGAGCAGACGTAGGAATTCCTAAATCAGGGAGAGAAAGCGAGGCAATATCGCTGCATTTTACATCCCCTGAAACAACGCAATAGTTGTATCCGCTTTCATAGTTTTCCGGCAGGCAATCGCCAACTTCAGCTTCAAGTTGCACAAGAGGGCAAGAAATGGTAGTTGCAGGAAGCGCACTAAGTCTTGTAAATAATGCATTCCACTGTGGACGGCTAGAAGGATCTTCCAGATATACGTATACCTTTCCTTCAGGGTCCACTGGAATTTTTTTAATATATTGCGGCCCCAAATCGTTACTGGTTAACCAAGGGTTTGAAGTCGACGGATAGTAATTATTATCGTTGTAGTAAGTATCAAGAGCAGACTGAAGCTGCTTTATGTCGTTCTGCCTTTGTGCATCTCTTGCTTTTGCAAGCTGCGTAAATGGGTTAAGTGTAAATAAAACAAGTCCTGCTAAAATACCTAAAATTGCAGTAACAATAATAAGCTCAACTAAAGTAAAACCCTCTAAAGGCCTAGGTAGGGGAGTATTAAGAATAAGATTTCTCTTCCGAAATAAAGAGAAGCAAAAGTTCCTAATACTAAAAATGGGCCGAATGGAATTGAATCTTTTAGCTTTAATCTTGCCCATAAAATTAGTATGATAGAGTATCCTGCGCCTGTCAAGAAAGCTATATAAAAAGCAAGAATAATATTTGGAAAACCAAGCAAAAGTCCCATTAAAAACGCAAACTTAATATCTCCGCCTCCTATGCTTTCTTTTTTTCTAATTAAATAGTAAATATATGAAATTAGAGTTAAAAATAAAGAAGCACCAATTGCAGAAAGCAGATGGTTTATGGCTGTTGGCTGTTGGCTAAATAAGAGCCACAAAAGCGTAACCAAGACAGATGGGAAAATAATTTTATTGGGAATTATTCCGTATTTTAAATCCGTAAAGAACACAACAATCAAGCTTGATGTGATAAGCAAATAGAAAAGCAAATTCTGAATTATGAATTCTGAATTATGAATTAATAATAGATACGTTACTGCGAATAAAAATCCCGTTGAGAGCTCAATAGTTAGGTAGAATAATGAAAGTTTTTTATGGCAACTTCTGCATTTTCCATTTTGAATTACAAAGGATAAAACCGGAATTAACTCGTACCAAGCTAATTCCTTCTTACAAAAATCGCATTTAGACCTTCCTTTTAAAACAGATTTACCCTTGGGAAGTCTATCTATCAAAACGCCTAAAAAAGAACCAATAAACAATCCAATAATAAAAAGGGCTACTGCAAATAAATACACTATAAGAAGAATAACAAAGGATTAGTTTAAACTCAAGTAAAGAGGTTTATTTAAATTCTTGCCAACAAGTCCCGTCTGCAGCAGCTAATCTTAATGCTGAAGTAGCACAACCTGGGGGAGTTACTCCTGAGCAACTATTATCATATTTAGTTGCATCTTCTGATTTTATAGATTTTGCTGTTGGGCTGAAACAGAGAGTTACATTCGCTGAACCCGCAGCGCTTGTTTTTATTTTAATTAAATCATCGACTCCGGAACTGTCTACAGCTGCCCCAAATCCAACCTTAAGCTCACCTTCGTCCTCTAATGCGTCCGTACAATTATCTTTCATGGTTGAAAGAAGGACTGCTGTTGTGGGAGCATTGCAATTTGCGACAGCATTATCCCAAGGAAATTTTGCGTGAGTTGCATAATATCGAGTAAGAGCATTTAAATATTCAAGAGTAGTGTTTCTTGTAGTAGTATCTCGCCCTTTTTTAAGCTGCTCGAAGGGATCAATAGTTGCAATTAATGCTGCTGCCAAAATTCCTAAAATTCCGATGACGACTAAAAGTTCGATGAGAGTAAAACCTTTTGTTCCTTTAAAAACATTGAGCAGTTTTCTCATGTATGTTTTAATCATAATCATATACAAAATTGCTTGTCAATAGCCAATATGTACTTATTGAATACTGGAAATAAGGCTATATATCGGCGTAATAACCGAAATTATTAAAAACGCAACTCCTATTCCCAACACTATCATTATAAAAGGCTCCATTGCGGTAGTTAGGGTTTTAACTGTCTGGTCTACCTCTCTTTCAAAATATTCAGATGCTTTAGATAAGTTTTCATCCATTTTTCCGGTTTGTTCTCCAATTTTTACCAATTGCACAAGTAAAGGCGGAAATAGGGGGGAATAGGCCATAGATGTACCAACGCTAACTCCTTTTTCAACCTGATTACCAACCGCAACAATTGCATTTTTGTAATGAACATTTCCTGCAATATTAGCTGTTTCGTTTAAAGCTTCAACCACCAAGGTACCGGTTCCGACCAAAAGCCCGAAGGTTCTTGCAAATTCTGCCAATATAGTTTTTCTAATAAGTTCGCCAAAAATTGGAAGTTTTAAAATTATATTATCTACTATTAGTCTTCCCCCCGCTGTCGCTACCCACTTACGATATCCTACAAAACATACTATTACTATAACTAAGATTACCGGCCAAAAAATTGCAAACAGTTTAGACGTTGTCAAAAGTATTTGTGTTGGAAGCGGAAGTTCAATATTTAAATTTGCATAAAGAGTTGTTAACTGCGGGATAACAAAAATTAACATTACTACCATAACTACAACCATTAAAAGTATAACTATAACAGGATACATTAAGGCGCCTTTAATAGTAGATTTTAATTTTGCCTGCTTTTCCAAATTATCTGCCAAGCGCGATAAAACCTTATCAAGCAAACCTGAATTTTCTCCTGCTTGAATTATAGAAACGTAAATAGGAGTAAAAACCCTTGAATGTTTTTCCATTGCTTGAGAAAAAGTTCTTCCCTCTGAAACGTCATTTATTATAGAATTAACAACTTCCGTCATTGCAGCATTTTGTATTTGTTCTTTTAAAATCTCAAGGGCACGAAGAAGTGTAAGGCCGCTGGATAACATAGACGACATTTGTCTTGTAAATAATATTAAATCTTGAGTTTTTACTCGATTTAAAAAGGGGATGTAATTTGTAATTCTGTTTTCAACTTCAGTTATGGAAATTGGAAGAAGTTCTTTTCCCCGAAGATAGGAAGCGGCTGATGTTATATCTTTTGCTTCGAGTAACCCCTGTGTAACTTTGCCATCTTTTGTTGCAGCTTTATATCGCAATCTCATCCCGTTAGAAACAGCGAGCGTTTCAAAACGCTTGCGTAAATCTCCTTTCTTAAATTAAAGCGGTTTATTGAATTCTTGAACTCTATAATTAATTTTTTCATCTTAAGCGGTCTCTAACGGGACTCATAATTAACCAGTCTGTCTCAAAAGCTCTTCCGGCCGCAGAGCATAAGATTTTGCAGTTTCCAAGCTTATTGCACCCGATAAAACCAAAGAAGCAAGGGAAGACTCAAGGGTTACCATTCCTTGCTGCTGCGAAGTCTGAATAATTGAATCTATCAAGTGGGTTTTTCCTTCTCTAATATTGGATGCCACCGCATTATTTCCAATTAAAATCTCAACAGCCGGAACTCGTCCTCCATCTATCATAGGGATTAATCTTTGTGAAATAATGCCTTTTAATGTTGCAGCAAGCTGAACCTTTATCTGGGTTTGCTGGGTAGCAGGGAAAGTATCTATGATTCTATCTATTGATTGTGCAGCAGAATTAGTATGAAGGGTAGAGAATACCAAATGGCCTGTTTCTGCAATTGTTAATGCAGCTGCCATGGTTTCCGAATCTCTCATTTCTCCAACCAGTACGACATCCGGATCTTCACGCAAGGCGCTTCGAAGAGATAAATTCCATGAAAGAGTATCAATTTCCATTTCACGCTGAGAAATAATGCTTTTACCCTTGGGATAAACATATTCAATAGGATCCTCAATTGTAAGTATGTGAGCTGCTTTATTTACATTTATTTCGTTAATTATGGCTGCTAAAGTAGTAGATTTTCCGTGTCCTGTTGGACCCGTTACCAAAACAAATCCTTGTTTTAGATTTGCGAAAGTATGTGCAGTTTTTGGAATTTTAAGCTCTTCAAGCGTTCTAATAGTAGGCTCCAAAAATCTAAATGCACCGGCCAAAACGCCTCTTTGATAATAAAGATTTGCTCTAAATCTTCCTAAATCTCCATAAGCCCCGCCTCCAAAACCAAATGAAAAATCAAGTTCTTTATTGTGAATTAAAAGTTCTTTTTGCTCGGGCTTAAGTACCGAGAATGCCATTTCTTCTATTTGTTCTTTTGTAAGCGCCGGATAATTTTGAAGCGGCCTTAAAACTCCGTCAATTCTAATAGTAGGCGGGATTCCTGCAAGAAGATGCAAGTCCGACGCCTTGTTTTTAATTGTCTGATCTAAAAGCTGTCCTAATTCCATATTATTCCTGTGCTACTCTTAACACCTCTTCTATTGTTGTTAATCCCTGTAATACCTTAAGATATCCATCTTGTTTCATTGTAATCATTCCTTCTTCAATTGCTTCTTTTTCAATTGTTCCGCTATCTGCATGCTGCAAAATAAGACCTCCAATTTTCTCGGTTATATTTACTGCTTCAAATATTCCGATTCTTCCGACATACCCGGTTCCTCCGCATTCGTCACAACCCTTACCTTTATATAGCTTAGCAGTTTTTTCCTTTGGAAAATACTTCCCTAAAACAGTTTTCATTTCTTCAACCATTTCGGCTGGGGGGTCGTATTCAGTTTTGCAGGTTTGACATACTTTTCTAACAATTCTTTGCGCCAATACCGCATTCATAGTGGACGCAAGTAAAAAGGTTTCTGCTTTTAAATCTAAAAGCCTAGGCAACGCACCTGCAGCGCTTGAAGTATGAAGAGTAGAAAATACCAAATGGCCTGTTAGTGCAGCCTGAATAGCAAGTTCTGTTGTTTCCTGATCTCTAATTTCTCCTACCAATATAATATTTGGGTCTTGTCTTAAAAAAGACCTTAGTCCTTCGGCAAAAGTAAGGCCAACTCCAGGATTTACCTGAACCTGGTTAATTCCTGCAATTTGATATTCAACAGGATCCTCAAGTGTTGAAATATTAACTTTTGGCGTATTAAGCTTTGACAAAACAGAGTATAAAGTGGTAGTTTTTCCGCTTCCTGTAGGTCCGCAAACAATAATTATTCCGTGTGGTCTTAGTATTGCATTCTCAAGCGTTTTTTTAGTTGGCCCTGAAACACCTAATTCCTCAAGCGTTGGAATTCCTCCGCTTTTTCGAAGTAGTCTCATTACGATTTTTTCGCCAAAAGTAGTAGGCAAAACGCTAATTCTAAGATCTACCTCTTTGTCTTCTACTTTAAAATTAAATCTTCCGTCTTGTGGACTTCTATGTTCGTCTATTTTCATCTCAGACAAAATTTTAATTCTTGATATTACCGCTTCCTGTACCGCTTTTGGTAAAGAAAGTCTGTCATACAAAATTCCGTCTATTCTGTACCTTACTCTAACTCTGTCTTCCTGCGGCTCTATATGGATATCGGAAGCCCTACTGGTTACCGCATACTCTAAAATTGTCGATACGATTTTTGCAATTGGCGCTTCTTTTATAATTTGCGCTATTTGTTCCGAGTCGATTGTCTTTATTGCAGTCAGATTTTGGGTTTCTTTTATCGCTTCTCCTACCTCTCCAACCAATTCCTGTCTATACTGCTGGCCAATTGCGCGCGCTACGTCTGTTGGCGTTGCTGCAAAAGTCTTAATAGGTAGGTCTGTTTTTTCTCTTACAAAAGTTGCAGCTTCCAAGTCTACCGGGTTTGCCATAGCAACAGATAATGTTTTATCTTTATCGTCATATGCAAAGGGAATTAAGCTAAACCTCTCTGCTACAGCTCTTGGCACTTTTCCTAAAGCTTCCGGCGAAAAAGAAGCGTTTTCAATATCAACATAAGGGATGCCCAAAATTAGCGCTTTTGCCTGATAAAGTTTATCCTCGGGCACAATCTCCATGGATTCAATCATGGTGTCTTCCGAAACACCCTTGCTTGCGCTTTTTACCTTAATATCGTCGTATTGAGTTTGAGAAATTAACTTTTGGGCAAATAAAACATCAGCAAGAGATTGCGAAGTAAATGTATTAACGTCTTGTGTTAAATCAGCAGGTACTGCTTGAACATCGGGCATTACTATAATAGTAGGGGAATTTACGATATAATGTCAACATTATGGAAGCTGTTGAAAGCGGAGAAATAGAGATTTCAAATCCTTACTTTGATATTCTTGCATCAGGCAAATTTGGTGAAGGGGATATTTCAGCCAGATTAAGTCTCAATACAACCAAACCTAAAGAATTAATAGAGGAAACTGAAAGTATTTGGGAAGAAACAAATAGCAAAAGGGTTTCGGAAGGCAAAACACCACTGAAAGCCGAACCACAATTATCCTTAAAAGGCGTAAACGTGGTCGACGGTAAATTAAATATAGAGCTCGCCTCTTCTTCATATAAAGATCATATAGCCATGCAAAACAAAGACTTAAGAGCAAGATACGCAGAGTATGCCCCAAGAGTTTTAGGGACTAATGTATTAGTTAAGACAGCTGATGGACAGTTGATTGTCGCGCAACGCGGCTTAGATGCGGCAACAAAACCAGGAGCGTTAAGCGTACCAGGTGGTCAACCAAATTTTTCAACTGATTTAAGAGGAGAGGACAATTGGGATCCCTTTGCTACAGTAAAAAGGGAACTGACGGAAGAGGCTGGAATTGAAACTAATGAACTGACAGATATTAAGGCCTCAGGAATTATATATAACAAGGCAGCAAATAATCCAAGCATGATATTTTTTGCAGAGACAAATCTTTCGGCAGATCAAATCAGATCGCGGGCAACGGATAGAGAAATAAATATTAAGTTTATACCTGACACAAAAGAGGATATCGAACATGCAATACTATGGTGGGCTTTTTCACCTAGCCCAAGTGGAGCCTCGGCGCTGGCCTTATACGGAAGAGAAAAATTTGGGGAAGAGTGGTTCAGGTGGATAAATGAGAGGTTAGAAAAAAGAGAAGAAAAATATAAAACCCTGGATAGCGAACAGCTTGCTAAATTGAATAAAAGAGCCTCTGAAAGAATTTCGAATTTGGGGGAAAGAGGTGATATAGAAAAAAGGGAATTTGAAAAATTTAACGTTGAAGCTCTTTCGAAAGGAAAAGCAAAAAACGATCCATCTAAGAATGAGGACATGTGGCTTGCAAAAGATTATTTGATTGCTGTTATAGATGGTGCTACGCCAAAAGGAAACTTATCATTTGGACAGGAGTCGGGGGGACAATATGCGGCAAAGCTTGTCTCAGAAGCACTTACTAGCGCCGAAGCTAAGAACTTGACAGGGCAAGAATTAGTAGATTTTGTAAGCCGATATATGGAAAGGTCTTTTACGTCTGACGGCTATTTCTCTTCTATTGAAAACTCTCCAGAAGCACGGCCTACTTCCTCGTTCGTAGCAGCAAAAATTATTGAAGATAAAATAGTAATTACACAAGTTGGGGATGTAAGTTTTAGAATCAACAGATTGGCTGTACACCAAGATTCTAAAGAGGTAGACAATATTAATTCTAAAAAAAGAAAAGAAACCATTGAAAGAATCAAATCCGAAAATCCAGATATTGAACGCGACGAACTTTTAAAACAGGGTAGAGAAGAGATAGTTGATGTATTAAACAATCAGGTAGCAAGACTGCAGAATAATCCTCAAGAAGAATTAGGCTTTGGAGCAATGGATGGAAGGAAAGTCCCGGAACAATTTGTGAGAACTTTTACTTATGACCTGAAAGACGTTGGACTTCTTGAAGTATTTTCCGATGGTTATTTTAAAATTGCAGACAAGCCCACAATAGAATCTTGGGAAGAAGCGTTTAGATATGTGGAAGAAGTTGATCCTGATAAAATAGGAGAATTCCCATCTACAAAAGGCTCCACCTTAGAAAGTTATACTGACGACAGAACTGTGATAATCGCCCATTTTAAGTAATGCAAAGTTTTTTGATAATTTCCAAAGACAAAGGTAAGGCAAAAGAATACGTTTTAGATTTTGCGAAAAAAGAAAAGGTTACGGATTTTGATATTTATACTCTGGAAACCGAAAAAGCATTAGGCATTGCGGATGTAAAAAACTTGTCTTCAAAAATTTTTTTAAAGCCCATAAAAGGAGACAAAAAAATAGTAGTAGTAGAGGCATTTTTGGGTGCAACAACAGAGGCTCAAAATGCATTTCTAAAAATTTTGGAAGAGCCGCCCCTTTCTACTTATATTTTTATTCTGGCTTCTGAAAACTCTTTTCTTCCAACAATTAACTCCAGAGCAAAATTAGTAGAGCTGGATAGGGGAGTAGAAATTACAAAAGACGATGAAAAAAACTATTCTGAAATACTTGAGAATTTAAGGATGAACGATGTAGGTTTTAGGCTAAAACTTGCACAAGATTTTTCTAAAGAAAAAAACGATGCTCTAGTCTTTTTAGAAAAGTTTATAGTTTTTATAAGAGAAAAAATGGTAGCTGGGAAAGAAACAGGGGAGTATAAAAAAATGATTGAGGTTTTAAACCAATATTATAAGGAAATAAAACAATCTAATGTAAACTTGCGCCTTGGATTAGAAAATTTATTTTTGGAGCTTTAATAAGGCAAATGACGAAGTGATTCAAGCTCTTGATAATTTTCCAGAGGCGAAAGAACTAATTTGGCCAATATGTCTAACTCGCGTAAACCTACTTGTAGAGGTTCTGCTTTGAACTCGCCCTCTTCCAGATCATATTCTTCTTTTGTATATTTAATAAACCTTCCGGGACCATCTCTGTGTCCTTCTTTTCTTATAGAGGTATCACTTATAAAATACCTTCTTACTTCTGCAAAGAACGAATCATTCTGTTCTATTTCAAAAACCGCCTCATTTGTATCTTCGTCGAATTCGTATCTAAAAGTCGGACTTCCAACTTCTCCAGGATAGAATTGGCCATAATTTTTTAGGCCGTTTTTTGCTTCCTCTTTTATGTGACCAAACAATAAGCTTAGCTTTCTGCTAAACTCAGCTTCATGTTGAATTCCGTCTGTTTGTCGCTCTATATTAATCACGGCTTTGAATTATACATCAATAGGATTAAAAATCAACTAGTCTTGGATTTAGATCGTAAAAGTAATATAATTGCAATTCGTGAAAGAGAAAATATCAACTCCATTTAAATACGTGGGAGAAGTAAGCAGAAGCTGTCTTGTTCCCTTAAAAGATATTCAGCCTGAAAGTCTTCAACAAATGAGCCAAGAAGCATTGAATAGTTATGCAACTTTTAGAAATTTCAAAGAAAAAAAACAAAATAATGCAATACAGGCGTTAAGCTTAATGGGAGCGTATACTATTTCCAATTGTAACGGAAAATGGAATCGGACAAGATGGTTAGAACAATGGGGTGTAATTAAAAAACAAGCACAGGTTATACTTCAAAAGGGCTCAAGAAATACATCAAAAGCAACCATGGAAACGGGATACCAGGTTCTTTTTAATATGCTCGAAGCAGGTGTAAAGACAAGAAAAGATCTTTTAGAATATAGAAAAAAGCTGAAAAACGTCGATAAAACCCAAGGAAGGGTTACGCACACATTTCAGATGCCAACCAGCAGACCCACTCATTTTTCTTAATTTTGTTATAATGCTTTCTTGTGGAAAGAAAACTTGGACTGAGAGTCGAAAACTTAATTAGCTGGAATTCTCGACATAAAAATATGGATAGGAGAACATTTCGTTTTCATCCAAATGCAAAAGACAGGGAAATAATTAGGACTTTAAAAGATGAAAAATTAATAGATGCAATTTGGGGAAATTTAGAAAATCTATCTCCAAGAAGACTGGAAGTGCTCAAAATCCGCCACATTACTCAAGAAAGATAAATTGACTTTAGATTGATACTTAAATATAATCCACAATCATGTCACCCGACAAAGAAAAATTCCTAACCGATAACGATAATATTCTAAATGGATATATAGTTACGGCAATAGTAGATGTTTCTCTTTTGCCCAAATATATTGAGGCGGCAGAAAAAACAAATTACAAAATAAGAGTTGTGGCAAAAGAAGGGGAATTTATTCCATTTGTAAGAAAAATGGATGGTGGGCTAAAATATTTGCATAAAACCCCGGTTGTAAAAGACAAATTGGGTATTTATATAGAAGGTTTTGAATCTAAATGGGACCATCATGTCTTTTACTCGGCTCTAAATTCTGTATTAAAGAAAAGCTCGGAATAGAAAATAACCCCGAAAATTTGGTTTTTAAGCTTAAGTTGACTACTTTGATATAATATACAGAATTATGGCAGGAATTGAAGTCTTAGAAAGAAGCGAGGGTTTTCAAAAATTATCTCCTGAACTTCAAGTAACAAGTAGAAACGTACTTTCGGTAATTGTAGAAGGGTTATCCGATCCAAAAATAAGACAAGAATTTAATCTAGGAGAAATAAGAGAGATAACCATATACTTAGCTGCGCTTCATTTTTCAGGAGAATTGGGTAAGATAGCGTCTCAAGAACTAGCTCTTGACGAATTAAATTTGCTCGCGACAATCTCTCCAAACCCACAACCCTAACCCCAATTTGATTTTGAAATTGACTTTAGATTAAAACAGCAATATAATCTCTCACATGTACGAAAGAGAGCATTATCCTAGCGAAGATGAAAGCAGGGTACCAATGGAAGTTGTTCATGTAGATGAAAGGTTAATTCCCAACAAAAATGTTACAAGAGCTTTAAAAGTAGGAGCTGTGGGTTCATATATGTCTGGTGGTGCTGTTGGTGGCTTATATGTTTTTGATGAGGCACCAAAGTTAATCCGCTCACTTACAGAGGGAGTAGCGTACAATCACGATTTTGACAAGGCATTTTTTTCCATTATAGCGGTATTCATATTTTATTTAGCGGGAAGTTTTATGGATGAAGTTGCCAAGGTAAGAACAGCAAAAACGGAATATATACAGAAAGTAAATACTTCTCATCCTCAAGAATCAAAAACAATACATTCCGTAGATCTAAAAAGATAGTCCCCCGAAAATTTGGTTTTGAAAGTATTGACAATCCAATTTAATCTGCTATTATTTACAACATGAGTGAAAGACGAAACGCAAACAAAGGTTTCCAAAATTGGGTAAAATCCCATCCCGAAGAAGCGAATCGAAATTTTAAACGAGTTCAAGAGGCGGTATTAAGCGAAAACAGGGAAGAACTCAGAAATATTTTCTCCGAAGGCGCAGAACAAGTTGCCAGAGAAACAGTTGCAAGACTTCCAAAAGCAAGAAAATCCCATAAATAACTCCGAAAATTTGGTTTTGAAATTCTTATTGACAATTAAATCCAAAGTGTTATTATCAGTTCATGGAAGGTAGGCTCGGAAGACTAATTAACAAAATAAGGCCCCAAGGGGAACCAATCTCACGAGAAAAAGAATATGAAAGAAGATTGTCGGGATTCCGCGGCAGAATGGAAAAAGCTAGAGAAGATTTAAGCGCTGGAAAAGCATTAGTGCTACAACCAGACGGAACATCAGTTCAAGCCTCAACAGATTATGCTAGCGATTGGGCTTGGAAAGATGCCTTATCCCATCAATCTACGAGAACTGCTTTAGATCTAGGAATACAAGAAGCTGCGGAAGGAAAAACAACCCTCTGGGAAGATATAAAAAGAACATTAGGAAGATAACTCCGAAAAGTTGGTTTTGGATTTGACTTCGGCCTATACCAGCAGTATAATCACAAAATTATGCCAGAAAGAGTTGACAGAAGATCAAGAATCCGAACCAAAAGCTGGGGGGAGGTATGGGCTTACGAAGGAATCAGAGAAGGACAAGCTAAAACAAAAGCATTGGCCTTAATCAACTTAAACCCCGATGAATACGACGGAGTCGCACGAGAAGAAAAGCCTGGAAAAGGAATAAGAGGAAAAGTGGAAATATCGGTTGTGCTTGGACCTAAGGAAATAGATTCGGCACCTGTAGCAATGAGAAGAATCTTTAATGATTTAGGGATAACCTCAGGCGATAATGTAACTGTGGGAATAGATACTCCTGCCTTCAAAGGCTCTTCGTTTAGATTTTTAGTAAGACCAGAAAATATAACAGATGAAACCCTTGGTCTAGAATTAGGTTTTGATCCAAGAAATAGTTTTATAGTTGCCCCATTAACTAAACCGGACGGAACACGTTTTGTAGGGGAATATAGACTTGGTTGGCATAAAGAAATTACCATGATAGAAGCAGGAACTCATCCAGCAGAAAAAGGCCAAGTCGCTAAAAGAATATATGCAGGAATTTCTGGACAAGTTGACGGAAATGAAATGTATGGAAGATATCATCCTTATCTAATAGAAATTATGGAAACCGCAGCCAACTGGATGACAGAATTGATAAATGCGAGAAAAAAATCCAAAGTAGTAGCTACAAACGATAAAGCGCTGGAAATATTAGCTGGAATTCCACAGGCAGTTTTTGATAGAACCCAAGATGCAGTTTTAAGCGGAGATAGGGAACAAATTAGAAATGCTTTTGTGGAAAACGCGAAGGAAAGAGCCAGTAAAAGAGCAAGACACCACAGAGCATAACCCCTGAAAATTTGGTTTGAAGTGAATCCCAATCTGTATAATAGGTTAGTGCATTATACATTTATATATCAATACAAAACCAGTTAGGTAAAAGTAATGGGAATTCCCCGAAAATTTGGTTTTGAAACCCGACAGTAATATAATGTCCCCATGGTAATAAATTTTTATCCAGATTCAGACGCACAGGGACTTGCCGAAGCCGTAGAAGAATATAAAAAACTTTGGGAAAAAGAAGGAAACAAAATAGTTGCCGAGATTGAAAAAATAAGCGGACTCAAATTTACAAGAAAATTCTTAAGTGCAATAATATGGCTTGAAGAATACGGCTGGTCTTTTCCTCTTAGCTTTTCTTATTCTACGCCTCCAGAGCAAAGGGAAATGGAAATAACTCACGAACTTTGCCATAGATTAGTTATACAAAATAAAATTGAAACTAAAACCTTTACGGTAGAGGAAACTCACAAACAAATTTTTTTAATTCTTTATGATATTTTTCTAAATCTTTGGGGAGAAAAAAAAACTAAAAATAGAATTGAGTATGAAATCGGTTTATGGGCAAAAACAGGCAAAAAAGGACAGAGTCCATATAAAAGAGCTTGGGATTGGGCACTCTCTATGACGAAAGAGCAAAGAGCAGAGGAATTTAAAAAGTATTTAAAATAAGACATGGCAACCTTGGAACAAAGAATTGAAAAAATAGAAAAGAGGAATAGGGAAGTGGAGGAAAATAAAGCTTGGGAAACAAGCTGGACTAGAAAGGGAGTTGTTGCATTTTTTACATACCTTGCAATAGCACTCTATTTAAAATTTGTAGTTGGAGTTGAGCCATGGTTTAATGCAATTGTACCAACGGTTGGTTTTTTACTTTCAACCCTAACTCTTCCATATTTTAAAACCCTCTGGAGTAAATATATTAAGAAATGAATAACTGTGCTTTTTGTACGGATGAGATAAGAAAAAGGGCAATAGAAGAAGGAAAATATTCTGTAGTTTTTCTAAGTAATCCGCGTCTAGCTTATGGTCATTTATTAATAGTCTCCAAAAGGCACACTGAAAAACTTATGGATTTAGCCCCCGAGGAGAAAGAAGAAATTATGGGATTTTTAACTAAATATCAAGAAAAGGTAGTCAAAACGATCTCAGAGGGAACCGTAATTATGACTAACTACAAGCCATATAAACCAAATAGTAGAACTCGCGTTAATCATTTGCACTTTCATATTATACCTGTCAATAAAGATGATAACTATGAAACAAGTGTTGCAAAAACCCGCGTTCCGTATACAGATTTATCCAAAGAAGAAGAACTAAGAGTTCTAAAGCTTTTAAAATGAAAATGGCGATTTATTATTTAACTTGCAAAGATAATGGAGAAGTGGATGAGATTTCAAACGCACTTTTGGAAAAAAAATTAGTTGCATGTGCGAAAAAGTTTCCTGTTGAATCGCGTTTTTGGTGGCAAGGAAATATTGATAACGCAAATGAAGTAGTCGTAATGTACGAAAGTATGGAAGAGAATTTTGAAAAGATAAATACTGAAGTTAAAAAACTTTCTTCCTACGAAACCTACATATTATTTTCTATTCCAGTTTCCAAAACTACAAAAGAAGTAGAAAGCTGGCTAAAAGAAGAACTGAAATAACTGAACACAATTTTTGTATCATGTTTTAACCCTCGTGAAATCACGTCGAAGTTATTTTGTCTTCTTTATTTATTATAAAAGTGTCGTAATACGAAAATTGAGGCTATTTGAGACTAAAAAAACAAGTGATACTATTTGATATAGATATTGATAGTTGACAGGGTAAATGTAGTGCCATATGCTTTTTGTAACGCTAAATAGCCATTCGTAAAGGCTGGAGGCGCTAAACCATAAATTATGTATTAACTTTGTACGTTAGTGGCAAGTTTTGAGTTATATCCAACTTTATTTTTCAGTGACCGGAAGGTAAAGTTGGATTTTTTGTTTATACATCTATATGTATATGTAATTTACCAAGCGCTTGTCAAGACTTAAATGGCCCTATGAACTTAAAATTTGGTTTTGTACATTCAACTACACTCAGTATACAAAAAACTGCAATAGTAATATAATTTCCTCAATGAGAGATATCTTTTTGAGATTTTATCTTTCGACTAAAGAGCCATTTAATTATCTTGCTGCTGTATTCGAAATTATTTTTGTTGTTGTTGCACTCATAACTTGGTATACGACTAACCCTTTCCAGCTTCCGACAGGATTTATATATGTTGCTACCATGATAATTTTTATTTTTATCGTTTTTAAACTAAAATATATATACAATTCCTTGTCCTATCGCTCTTCCCTTCAGATATTGGATTATAACATTAGAAAACTAGAGCCAAACAGAATTGGATCAATAATTAATTTCGATTATGACAAAATTGTACCCCAAACAAAAATTTTAAAGTTTATACTCAAATACTATGATAAGAAAGCAAAAAGTTGGGCAAAAGATGCCTACATAGAAGAAGTGGGTATTTGGTTTATGAATGAGAGTAACAAAATTATAATCAATGGAACATGGACTTTTTATTCTCCACTTAAAAGCATGAGTATAAGTTTTGAATCCCCAAATTTAAAAGTTTTGCCATATTTAAAAATAAGCCAAAGTCAACTAGCTCACAATGAGCCTAGGGAGCAGTGTAAATTATTCTTTGAAAATTCGGATTGGAGACAAGCATTAATTATAGCTTTTCAGAAAATGGAGTCGGAATTAATTGGAAAGAAATTTACCGTTCTCGTTGGAACAACAGCTTACGAAATGTGGATACAATTCATGCCAAAGTCTGCTATAAACCGCTCATTTGTTTTTATCTTCGACAATCAAAAATTGCATGAAGGAATACATGGTGTGAATCAAAAATTGATTAAAGATTTTTCTACAAAAAATAAATTAAACCAAGCTAGAAATTTTTCAAATATTTGATCCATTCAACAAGCTCAGGACTATAGCCCTCAGGATCTAATTTAGACACTAGAAAAGGCTGTCTAAATTTGATAAACTGGGTTGTTATGGCGTCAAGAAGAGAAATAATTGCTAAAAAAAAGTCAGTTGTAAAGAAAGCTCCAATTAAAAAAATTGTAAAACTTACAAAAAAAGAAACCCCCAAGAAACAATCGATTAAAACTGTTAAGCCGTCTAAAATAATAGAAAAAGTAGTTGAACAGGTAGAAAAAATTACAACTCCAAAATCCGATTATTCTGCAGCGCAAATTCAGGTTTTAGAAGGCCTGGAGCCGGTTAGAAAACGCCCCGGAATGTACATTGGATCAACGGATATAATTGGACTTCACGAAACACTGCGGGAAATAATAGACAATGGTGTAGACGAGGCATTGGCTGGCTTTGCAAAAAATGTATGGATTGTTTTAAACAACGACGGGTCGGCCACCGTAGTTGATGACGGACGAGGAATTCCAATTGACATTATGCCTCATTACAAAAAGAGCGCTTTGGAAATTGTAATGACAAAACTCCATGCCGGAGGAAAATTCGGAGGAAGCGCTTATAAAATTTCAGGAGGACTGCACGGAGTAGGAGCAAGTGTTGTAAATGCACTTAGTGAATGGATGTGGGCAGAAGTTAAAAGAGGCGGAAAAATCTATACCCAAGAGTACAGTAGGGGCTTGGTTAAATCAGAACTTGAAACAGAAACTAAATCTCGTTTACAACACGATTTTATTTTAGGAAAAGCAACCGGAACTACAATTACTTTTAAACCGGATAGCCAGATTTTCCAAAGTACGGATTTTGAATTTGAAACAATTAAAAAAGCAATACGAGAAAGAGCATATTTGGTTCCTGCTTTGTATTTTCATTTAATGGATGAGCGCGAAGGAAAACAGCAGGAAGTTAATTTTTATTTTGAAGGCGGAATTACTGCGCTGGTTAGCAAGATTAATGAAAACAAAATTTCGCTTCATAATGCAATATTTATAGAAAAACAGGAAGGCGACGTTAATGTAGAAGTTGCGCTTCAGTATAACGACGGCTATGCGGAAAATGTCGAATCTTATGTAAACGTTATTAACACCGTAAATGGCGGAACTCACTTAACAGGCTTTAGAATGGCTCTAACCCGAGCAATTAACGACTACGGAAAGAAAATCGGAAGTTTTAAAGACGACGAAGAAGGGATTACTGGAGACGATACAAGAGAGGGCTTAACCGCAGTTGTTTATGTAAAAATGCCGCAGGATAAAATCCAGTTTGAAGGCCAAACTAAAGGAAAACTCGGGAATGCAGAAATCCAGCCGGTAGTGCAGTCTGTAGTAAAAGAAGGTTTGTCCACTTATTTTGAAGAAAATCCAAGTGACGGTAGGCGCATTTTGGAAAAAGTGTATTTAGCTGCCAAAGCCAGACTCGCCGCAAAAGCAGCAAAAGAAGCCATTTTGCGAAAAGGCGCTTTGGAAGGTAGCACTTTACCGGGAAAACTGGCAGATTGTCAGGAAAAAGATCCTGCAGTTTCGGAAATTTATTTAGTTGAGGGAGATAGCGCAGGAGGAAGCGCAAAGCAGGGAAGAGACAGAAAATTTCAGGCAATTTTACCGCTTAAAGGAAAGATTTTGAACACAGAAAGAGCAAGGCTTGATAAAATTATTGAACACGAGGAGGTTAAAAATTTGATTATTGCCCTTGGAATGGGAATAGGAGAGACGATTAAATTTGAAAAGCTTAGGTACCATCGCATTATTATAATGACCGATGCAGACGTAGACGGAGAGCATATAGAAACGCTTATTCTAACTTTCTTCTTCCGCCACATGCCGGAAATCATAAGAGCCGGATACCTTTATATAGCGCAGCCTCCTTTGTATAAAATATCAGCAGGAAAAGATAGCTCTTATGCATATAGCGACGAAGAAAAGGATAAAAAGGTTGCAGAAATGCAAAAAACAGTAAAGATTAATATTAATATACAAAGGTATAAGGGTCTTGGAGAAATGAACCCTGACCAGCTTTGGGAAACAACAATGAACCCTGCAAACAGAGTTTTAAAACAGGTAAATATAGAAGACCAAGAGTTAGGCGATGCAACATTTACAATGCTTATGGGAGACGAAGTTCCGCCCCGCAAACACTTTATTCAAAGCAACGCCAAACACGCCACCCTTGACGTTTAAGCCCTATAGTTATATAATTTCCGCCTATGCACATCGAACAAAGAAGAGAACTGGATTTACCTTCATTTACAAAAGGTGCCATTGTCAAAGAAACCCCGAATTACAGAGTAGTCATGGACTACAAACCGGGTGATGAAGGAAAGGCGTCTGGACAAAGATTTTTTATTGAACCTTTAAGTGACGAAGCAGAAAGAATGCTCGCGTTAGCTGCGCTTAAACATAATGTTCTTAACATTAACTACAGAGAAATAGAAGTAAGAAAAGTAAAGGCTCTAAGAAAAAGCCTAAGGGCAGATTTTATTGCAGAGAATTTACCGTCTTTGCTTTTCGGAGTTACACAAGCACCTGAGGAAGGCGCAGATACTATCCCCTCGCCTGAAAGAATGGAAGAGTGTTTAAATTCACATCCCGAAACTTATACTTTCTCCGGTTAATTTAACTTCTGATATAATCTCCTCATGAATTTGATAGAAACGGAAAGTTTTAAACTTGCTACTTATTCAAAAGGTGACGAAAGCTCTGATAAGCTCGCCTTAGTTCTCCCAGGTAAATTAGATACAAAAGACTATGCACACATGACATCTCATGTCGACTATCTTGCGAGTCTTGGATTTTTGGCTCTGTCCTTTGATCCACCCGGTACTTGGGAAAGTCCCGGTGATATCACCTTATACACAACAACAAATTACTTAAAATCGATTAACGAACTAATAAATTATTACGGAAATAAACCCACTTTTGTCATGGGACATAGTAGGGGAGGAAGCATGGCGATGTTATCTGGAACAACTAACCCGGACATAACTTCTTTTGCGGCACTCATGTCCTATGCATACAGAAGTAGATTCGAAAGCGAAGAAACAAAAAAATGGAAAGAAAAGGGCTCTATAGAATCGTCCAGGGATTTGCCACCCGGTGGGGGACCAAAGGTCAAAAAATTCAAACTTCCGTATAGCTTCCACGAGGATCAGATTCAATATGACATGAATAAAGGATTAAAAACTTCAACCAAACCCAAGCTTTTTATGTTAGGAAAAAAGGATGATTTAGTTCCTCCAAAATTCGTGAAAGATGCTTACGAATTAGCGGGAGAGCCTAAAGAGCTTTACGAAATTGATTCTATTCACGATTATAGACTCGACCCTAAATGGATTGACGAGGTTAACAAAGTAGTTGGAAAATTTATAAAAAATTACCATGTTTAAAGATCCGATTTTAAATAAACTAATTAAAGATTATGGTCCGCCGCCAAATAGAGCCGAAAGAAGCGAATTTTTGTACGAAGAAATTATTGAATCTATAATTGGCCAGCAACTAAGTGGCAAAGCAGCAGATACTATATTTAATAGGTTTTTGAGTTTGTATAAAGAGAAAAAATTCCCTCGCCCTAAGGCTCTTATTAAAACGGATACAGAAAAACTAAGAGGTGCCGGCATGAGCTACGGGAAAGCGGCGTATATTAAAAACGTTGCGCAGGCTTTTTTAGATAAAACTATCGATGTAGAAAAATTAAGAAAGATGAATGATGAAGAAGTAATAACGGAATTGACAAAAATAAAAGGGGTAGGGCGCTGGACCGCGGAAATGATTTTAATTTTTACTTTTAAAAGAACCGATGTTTTTTCTATGGGAGATGCAGGATTAAGAAGAGCAATTAAGAATTTGTACAAACTTGAAAAAGAGGTTGAAATTTTAAAACTTGCAGAGAAATGGAAACCAAACCGAAGTCTTGCCTGCTGGTATTTATGGAGAAGTTTGGAGAATAGATGATAAAAGCAATTGCATTTGATTACGCTGGAGTAATTTCGCCGGGTCCAATGAGCAACTGGATAAAAACAAATCTTGACGTTAATGGAAAATATTTTAGGTATTACAAACAAGGTGCACACAAATGGGACTTGGGTGAAATGAAACTAGAGCAAATTTATAAAGTTTTATCTAAAATTACACAAATTCCGCAAGAACTGATTTGGGATAGATTTTATGGACGAGCGGGATTACATTCTGAAGTTGTAGAAATAATTAAAGACTTGAAGAAAAATTACAAGATAATTTTGTTTTCAAACTTTTTTGCAGAAATTTTAAGAAAGCTTTTGGACAAACACGGAATCAAAGATTTATTTGACGAAATAATTATTTCCTCTGAACACAAAATGAAAAAGCCCAACCCTGAATTCTTTGATTTACTTGTAAAAAAAACCGGTATTGATAAAAACGAGATTTTATTTATAGACGACACAAAGCAACATGTTGATGCAGCAAATGAATTGGGAATAAAATCAATACTTTTTAAAAATACCAAACAATTAAAAACGGACTTAAAGAATCTGGGAATAACTGTATAATAAGTTAGTGCATTATACACCTTGACAATAAAACAATAATGCGCTACATTTAGTGTGTAATGGCATTCCTCGCCACTACTACTGTTGTCCCCGACAGGTTTTTAGAAAACCATCCCTTTTGCAAACAATTTTTATCAATCCTTTATCGAAAGGAGGTGATTTAAATGGGACATTACGCAAGTGAACTTTACCCAAGAGGATACGATGTTGAAATGCGAGAAGAGCTGGAAAGAAAAGTAAAAAAACATAACGAAGAACGAGAAAGAAGAATCTCCAGATCAAAATATGAAGACTTCCTAATGAATAACTATTCAGGGGAAGTGCTTTCGCAAGACGTATTAAAAAATAGAATATCTTCTTTATTGGAAAGATATTACGCTGTTGTTTCTCGAATACCAGCTTCTTTAACTCTTCATTTACAAGATGAAGAATCCTGGGATGTATATGGATATTTAGGAGATAACGGAGACTCTGGTCTGTATATGAGCAGAACAAGCGGCGGGTACTGGCATCAAGAAAATGAGCATTTTGAACTGGAAGTAAGAAATGGTTTTGCCACTGCCAGACATACAGAAAGAGAGTTATACGACATATCCATGTGGTCTAAAAACAGCGAGAGAGAAATAAGGCCTACAGAAGAATTATTAGACAGGTTACTATCTCCGCTGGAAGAGAAAATGGGGATATCGAAACCATAGTCTAAGGAAGTTTCCATTCCGCGGATGGAAACTTTTAAGAGAACGAACAGCTTGAAAATAGCCAATTTTTTCTTTATAATTACTGAGCCAGTCTAGACTAGCTAGCCTAGGCTGATTGTCTTTTTATGGATTTATCTTTTATATTCGAGCATAAATTAATCCTTTCTATTTCCGCCGCAGTCCTTTCCATACTCTATGGAGCATTTTTGGCTTATCAAGTTTTAAAACAACCCAAAGGTGATACTAAAATGAATGAAATTGCAGATGCAATTTCAGAAGGAGCAAGCGCTTATATGAAAAGACAATACAGCGTTGTTGCCGTAATTGGCGTTGTTATTTTTGCGATTTTGTATTTTGCACTTGGTACTTACAGCGCGTTGGGTTTTGCCGCCGGCGCAATACTCAGCGCCGTTGCAGGAGTTGCTGGGATGGCAGTAGCCGTAAGAAGCAATATTCGAACGGCACAAGCCGCAAAAACAGGTTTACCTTCTGCTTTTTCTTTGGCTTTTAAAGGCGGAGCAGTAACAGGGCTTTTGGTTGCAGGACTTGCCTTGCTTTCTGTTGCGGGTTTTTACTGGGTACTTGAACAATATGCACACGGCGACTTAGCTCCTTTAATAGCACTTGGCTTTGGAGGAAGTTTGATTTCCGTTTTTGCAAGACTTGGAGGAGGAATATTTACAAAATCAGCAGACGTCGGAACAGACATGGTTGGAAAAATAGAAAAAGGAATTCCGGAAGATGATCCAAGAAACCCCGGGGTAATTGCCGATTTAGTAGGGGATAACGTGGGGGATGATGCCGGAATGGCAGCAGATTTATTTGAAACTTATGTTATTACCGCAGTTGCTGCAATGATTTTAGGAAATCTTTTGTTTCCAAACAATACAAGCATTTTATATTTTCCAATGTTAATAGGCGCAGTTTCTATAGTTGCAAGTATTGTCGGGACTTGGTTTGTAAAAATATCCGGAAACTCTATTATGAAAGGCTTATATCAGGGATTAATTGTCGCGCTACTTGTTTCTGTAGGTGGGTTTTGGCTTTTGACAAATTATGTATTTCAAACTGGACTAGGAATTCCATCTTTAAATCTTTTTTACTGCTTACTTATTGGACTTGGTGTAACAATTGGTATGGTAGTAATTACAGAATACTTTACATCTAAAAAGTTTTCTCCTGTTAAAACAATTGCAAATGCATCTTCAACCGGACACGGAACAAATGTAATTGCAGGTCTTGCAGTTTCTATGAAGGCAACTTTTGCGCCTATTCTTCTTATTGCGGGCGCAATACTTGCTTCATACACACTAGCCGGGCTTTATGGGGTTGCAGCAGCAGCCATGAGCATGCTTTCCTTGGCAGGAATAATAGTTGCAATTGATGCATTCGGACCAATTACAGATAATGCGGGAGGAATTGCAGAAATGGCAGGACTGGACAAAAAAGTAAGAGACGTTACGGATCCTTTAGATGCAGTAGGCAATACGACAAAAGCAGTAACAAAAGCTTATGCAATAGGAAGTGCCGGACTTGCCGCTTTAGTTTTATTTGCAAGCTATACACAAGAGTTAGCAAAAGGCGCAAAGGGCATTACTGTAGCATTTTCTCTTTCTGATCCTGCTGTTTTGGTAGGACTTTTTATAGGAGGAGCACTTCCGTATTTATTTGCAGCCTTGGCGATGGAAGCAGTAGGAAAGGCAAGTGTTTCGATAGTAGATGAGGTAAGAAGACAATTTAGAGAAATAAAGGGGCTAATGAGCGGAAAAGTAAAACCTGAGTACGGAAAAGCAGTAGACATAGTAACAAAAGCAGCAATTAAGGAAATGATTTTACCAGCTGCAATTACATTAATTGCGCCTATTGCAGTAGGATTTTTACTTGGAGCGCAAGCCTTAGGAGGACTTTTAATAGGAAGTATTGTAACAGGACTATTTATTGCTATTTCTATGACAACAGGCGGAGCCGCATGGGATAACACAAAGAAATATATAGAAGAAGGAAACTTGGGGGGCAAGGGAAGCTTTGCTCACCAAGCTGCCGTAACCGGAGATACGGTAGGCGATCCATACAAAGATACTGCAGGACCTGCGATCAATCCAATGATTAAGGTTTTAAATATCGTTGCTCTTTTGATCGCCTCCTTTCTTATGTAAATAAAAGGCGGGGGTGACGCAAGGGAAGGACTCCTGACAGCGCGGAATGAGCTATTTTCTGAAAGAAAATATTCGAGTGAGCACTGGCGGGAAGGAACTAGCGGCAGGACCCGCTCATAAACGACATGGCTGAAATAGGTAAACTTCAACAGACTGAGATATCAACAGAAATGAAACGTGCGTATTTGGATTACGCAATGAGCGTTATCGTTTCCCGCGCGCTTCCTGATGTAAGAGACGGATTAAAACCGGTTCACAGAAGAATTCTTTTTGCCATGCATGAAATTGGACTTACTCATGCAGCCAAGTATTCAAAAAGTGCAACTGTTGTTGGAGAAGTAATGGGAAAATATCATCCTCACGGCGATGTTCCTATATACGATTCACTAGTTCGCATGGCGCAGGACTTTTCTATGCGTTACCCCTTAATTGATGGGCAGGGGAATTTTGGTTCTATGGATGGAGATCCTCCTGCTGCAATGAGATATACAGAGGCAAGAATGGCAGCAATTACAACGGAGATGCTTTTAGATATTGAAAAGGAAACGGTAGATTATATTCCAAATTTTGACGCAAGATTAAAAGAACCCGTTTTTTTACCAAGCTTACTACCAAATCTTCTTCTTATGGGTTCTGAGGGCATTGCCGTTGGTATGGCTACCAAAATTCCGCCTCACAACCTAAGCGAGGTAATTGATGGAATAGCTCATATAATTAGCAAGGCTAAAATAGAACTTGAACCATTTTCAATTAAAAGCGACGTTACGGTTGATGAACTTTTAGAATTTATTAAAGGCCCTGATTTTCCAACTGCAGGAGCAATTTACGACTGGACAGAAATAAAAAATGTTTATACGACCGGGCGAGGAAGAATAATAATTAGAGGAAAAGCAGAAATCGAAGATATCGGACAAGGAAAATCAGCCATTATAATTACCGAACTACCATATCAGGTCAATAAAGCGTTACTGGTTGCGCGCATTGCGGAACTTGCTAAAGAGAAAAAGATAGACGGCATTTCAGATTTAAGGGATGAATCGGACAGACACGGAATAAGAATAGTAGTAGAGCTAAAAAGAGACGCAACTCCTAAAAAAATTCTTAATAATTTATTTAAACAAACAAGCCTGCAAACTACTTTTCCTGCAAATATTGTTGCTTTAGTTGACGGAACCCCCCAAACTTTAAATTTAAAAACAATTTTGGAAGAGTTTTTGAAGCATCGCTATTTGGTTGTTAAACGAAGAAGCGAATTTGAACTTAAGCAAGCACAGGCTAGGCTTCATATATTAGAGGGTTTAAAAATTGCAGTTGATAATATTGACGCAGTAATAAAAACAATTCGGGCCTCCAGTGATCAGGATGAGGCAAAGAAAAATTTGATGACAAAGTTTAAATTATCCGAAATTCAAGCAACCGCAATTTTAGATATGCAGCTTCGAAGACTAGCGGCCCTTGAGCGACAAAAGATTGAAGACGAATATAAAATGGTTAAAGAAACGATAGCCTACTTGGAAGACTTACTTGCTCACCCTGCAAAAATGCTAACTGTTATAAAAGACGAGTTAATAAAACTAAAAGAAAGGTATAACGACGCGCGAAGAACGAAAGTGTTTAAAGGAAAGGTCGGTGAATTTTCCGAAGAGGATTTAATTCAAAATGAACCCACGGTTATAACCCTAACCGACACCGGATATATAAAAAGACAATCAACCTTAAGCTTTAAAACTCAGCAAAGAGGGGGAAAGGGAATAATAGGAATGACTACAAAAGAAGAAGACACAATTCTAAATATTACTTATGCCGAAACTCACGATAATTTATTATTCTTTACAAATAAAGGAAAAGTTTACCAAACCAAAGTTTACGAAATATCTGAAAGTAGCAGAACCAGTAAGGGAACAGCAATTGTTAATTTATTAAATATAGAAGCAGGGGAAAAAGTCGAATCCTTTATAACTTACGGAAAAAAGGACAACTTTACTTACATAACTCTTGCAACAAGAAATGGAACAATAAAGAAAAGTAAAATCTCTGAATTTGAAAATATTAGAAGAAGCGGAATATTGGCCATAAAACTTGAAAAAGGAGACGAGCTTGTATGGAGCAATTTAACGGCAGACAATGACGATATTTTCTTATTTACAAGAAACGGAAAAAGCATTAGGTTTAACGAAAAACAGGTTAGGCCAATGGGAAGAAACACAATGGGAGTAAGGGGAATTTCTATTGGAAAAGAAGACGAAGTTATACAAATGGATATAGTTACAAAAGGAAATAAGCCATTTATTCTAACAATTATGCAAAATGGATACGGCAAGAAAACCGCGATTGACCAGTTTCCAAAACAAGGAAGAGGAGGAAAAGGAGTAAAAGTTGCCGAAGTAACTCAAAAAACTGGAAAAATAGCAGCAACTCAGGTTATTCCAATGGAGGCAAAAGAGCTGATAGTAACGTCCCGAAAAGGACAAATTGTAAAAATGGATATTAACTCAATTCCAAAACTTTCAAGATCAACACAGGGTGTAATAATAATGCGCTTCAGTAAACAAGGCGATAGCGTTGCCTCTGCCACCTGCATCGAGGAATTCTAGTATAATAAACCCATGAAAATAGATGGCAAAATAATAGCAGGCAATCTCATTGAACAGCTCAAAGAAAGAGTAGACAGACTCAAATTAAAAGGAACTACTCCACATCTCTATATTATTACTTTCGGAAATGATTCCCAAACTGAAAGTTATTTAAAACAAAAAATGCTTCGAGCCGGTCAAATAGGAGCAAAAATAACAATAAAAAGATTTAATGAAAAAACAAAAGCTCAAACTGTTTATAAACTAATTGAAAAACTAAATAACGATAATAAGATTCAAGGAGTAATAATACAAAGGCCTATACCAAAACAGCTTGATCTTGAAACTATTTCGATGTCTGTATACGTTCCCAAGGATGTAGATGGCTTCCATCCTTATTCGAAATTTTCTTCTCCGGTTGCACTCGCCGTTATAAAACTAATAGAATCTACTCTTTCTGATGAAAATATTTACGAGTTTTTAAAGTCAAAGAAAATTACACTGGTAGGAAGGGGTGTTACCGCAGGTGGTCCAATTATAAACTTATTCAAAAAACTGAAAATTAAAACCCAAGTTGTCGACAGTAAAACTAAAGACAAAGATATGATTTTAAAAAAATCAGATATTATTGTATCAAGCGTTGGCAAAAAAATAATTACTGTAAAAAATTTAAAAAGTGGTGTTATTTTAATCGGGGTAGGAATGCATACGGTTGATGGAAAACTAAAAGGAGACTATGATGAAGCAGAAATTGAAAATATTGCATCCTTTTATTCTCCAACTCCCGGCGGAGTAGGACCAGTAAATGTAACAATGCTAATGAAAAATTTAGTTGAAGCAGCCGAGCATCAATTTGATATAATATAAGTTATGGGAAGCATTTGGGAAGAACTTAAACGACCTCTAGCTATAATTGCAAGCTTTTTTATTCTTCTTTTTATCTATACAAAACTTGCCGGGCCAATTCCTTTTTATATAAATAGCGTAAATACTACAAAGACCGATCTTTTTTCTTCCAGTGGAGAAGGAGAGGCTACGGCAGTTCCAGACGAGGCTACAATTTCTGTAGGTGTTACTAAAAATGCATCTTCGGTTGATGAAGCTCAAAAACAGGCAAATACGGTCGCAAATAAATTGATTTCAGATTTAAAAAAACTTGGCATTCTAGATAAAGATATAAAAACAACTAATTACAACGTAAATCCAAATTACGAAATTCAACCTCTTATGCCAACGCGAGGCGGGCAATCGGGATATAGCGTTACACAAAATATAGAAGTAAAAATAAAACCTATCGAAAATGTAAATAAAGTAATTGATTTAGCAACTAAAGATGGAGCAAATTTGGTAGGTGGGGTAAATTTTACTTTTAGTGATGAGTTGCAAAAAAACTTGGAAGAGAAAGCTACTAAAGAAGCTGTTGAAAATGCCAAGGAAAAAGCTCAAATTCTAGCCAGTGCTGCAGGAGTGCGACTTGGAAAAATCATAAATGTAGTATCAAGCACCAACAATCCTCCTTTTTATCCACTTAGCGCCAGTGACAAAGGAGAAGTTTTAGATCAGGAACCAACTAATATCACTCCAGGCGAAAATACAATTAATGTCGGCGTAACCATTTACTACGAAACCTACTAAATATTAGTAAATATGCTACCTGGGAGTACTGGAATAAATCTTCTGTTATAATTTCCTTGTGAAATTGTTTTTAGGAATATCTTTGACTCTAATTTCATTCATCCATTGGTACTTGCAGCTTAACGCCTTTACACTTCTTATAGCTCACGCTATTTTTGTTGTTGGCAATATCCTTATTCTAGATTTTATATCCTTAAAGCTTAACAATTATTCATTAATAGCGTACTTTTTTGATAGGAAAAATTTTATTGGTGCCTTTGCAAAACTTAGTATCGCAGGAGTGATTTTTGCGTTTTTTTTGGAATTTTATCTTCATTATATGGGTAAATTTTGGTATTTTCCTTACTGGAATTATTGGTGGTACTTTCTTTTACTTATTCCGGGATGGGCTGGTTATGTTTTTTATTTTGTGGAAATTTATCTTGGCACAAGGGCAGTATTGTCAAGATTTGTTAAACCAAGTTCTAAAATTAACATCTCGCAGTTCATGAAGTTTATGCTTTACTTATGCTCAATAACAGCAGTGCTATCAACCTTGTGGCTTTTAATGAATATTAATTTTCTGACGTTGAAGGAATTCTTATCAATAAATTTTACAAAACCAATAGACGTCGCATTGATACTTCCTTTATTTTTAGCTAGTATTTCTTTAAGTTTTATATTCGATTATTTAGTTTACAAAAGAAAAAATATTTCTTTTTTCTTTAGCTTTTTTCAGGGAAGACCAATATCCTTAATTTCTATATTACTTGGCGGGTGGATTGTTGGGTTTGTTTGGGAGATCTTCAACCAAAAAGCTCTTTTTTGGCATTATTCGAATGTTCCATTTTCGGAACTTACCTTTCTAGAAATTCCGGTGATGGTGATAATCTTCTGGCCAATTCAATTCTTTCCAATTCTATCACTTTATTACTTATTCTTCGACGCCAAAGAAGCCTAGCTACTTATTTCCGCTATGGAAGGAACGGTGTGTATCACGCAGTTGAGGATTTGTTATGTGTGTATAAATTTGGGTCGTTGCAATATTTTTGTGCCCAAGCATTTCTTGTACACTTCTTAAATCTGCTCCGTTATGCAGAAGATCAGTTGCAAAACTGTGCCTTAGGGTATGAACCGTAGCATCAACCGGAATTCTTGCTAAACGCACATATTTTTTAACTATACGCTCAACACTTCTTGCGGTAAGCCTCATTTTTTCTCCGCTATCGTCTTCCACAACTTTTCCGCTGTACCTAATAAATAATGGCTTAAAAACATCTTTCCGTTCGTCCAAATATCGCTTAATCCAATCAGCTGCTCTGTCTGAAATAAAAACAAGTCGCAAGCGCGAACCTTTACCTATAACTCCAAACTCGCGCCTTTCAAAATTAATTTGTTCGTGATTTAACTTTGTTAGTTCCGAAACGCGCAGCCCGGTGGAGAAGAGGAGTTCCAAAATTGCCCTATCTCTCAATCCTTCTTCCTTTGATGTATCAACAGATGTTACCAATCTATCTATCTGTTCGCTTGATAAAAATTTTAAGTTTCTGCTTTCTGTTTTTGGCAAATCAATTTTTGATGGCTCTAAAGTTTGAAAATCATTCTTTATAAGAAACCTAAGAAAACTTCTAAGCGCTATTACATAATAGTTTTGAGTTACTCTTTTTAAAGTTAATCCTTTATTATCTTCGCGGTTGGCAAGAAAAACCCTGTATTTTCTAACAGTTGCCAAATCCAAATCTTCGATATTTTTTTCAGCGTACCATTTATTAAAGGTTTCCAGGTAATGTCTATAATCGCGGATTGTTAGTTTAGAACAGTTGCGCTCTATTTCGAGATATTCCAAAAATTGATCTATAAGCCCGGACAGTTCATTCATTAATGTGCGACGCTTTCTAAGTTCAAATCTTGAAATAATCTACGACGCTAAGTTCAGTATGAATGAAAAAAATGTACATGTCAAATATTGACACACGAGCACAAAATCCCGCATACTAAATATATCTAATGAGAGACAAATATATAGAAGTAATTAAAGAAAAAATCTTAAAAAAGAGCGAGTATAAAACAGCCCTGGACGAAATAAAACGCGATGCAATGCTTATGGGCGCGACGGAAGAGGAATTTGAAGAAGCAATAAGAGAGCTTGAAGGAGAAAAGCCCAGAAAACAAAGGATACCTAAAGTAACCAAAAAAAATATTCTTATTGCTCTTGGCGTACTTGTTTTTTCCATTTTTTATATTTCACTAATACAAACGCTGCTTTTCACCGAACCAAAAAATGTTACTCTAAGTAATACAAATTTGGCTAAAAAACAAGCTTTTGAACATAACCCATTTCCCGTTGTATATGCCAGCACAAGAGAAGTTGACTCGGAAAAGGTATTTTCTATTCCCTCAAAGGAAACGTCAAAGTTGGTAGTTTCAGGGAGGCCTAAGAAAGAGGTACTAGGATTTTTTCCTTATTGGATGCTAGACAAACAAGATAAAATAAATGTTTCTTATTTATCATCTGTTTCACTATTCGGACTTACTGTCACTGGTAGGGGGGAGATCGCTAAGGTTACGGGAGAAGGTGCGGATCCAGGCTGGGAAATGTGGAAGGACCAAAGACTAGATGAATTTATTCAAAAGGCAAAAAAATCTAAGGTAAAAGTATATTTAACTTTTAAATCATTTAATAACGAGGACATAGAAAAATTGTCCCTAAACGAAACTTACCAACAAGCTTTTATTTCAAATGCGCTGTTTTTAGTTAACTCCAAAAATCTGGACGGAATTAATATCGATTTCGAATACGTTGGAGGACCAAACGAGAATGTAAGAAACGGATTTAGTAAATTGATTGCTAGCTTAAACGGTGAATTAAAAAGGCAAATTCCGGATTCAACACTATCTATAGATACATATCTTGTTTCGGGAGGCAAGCTTGATTTGTTTGATATTGGAGCACTTGCTTCAAATCTGGATTATTTTGTAATAATGGGGTATGACATGCACACGCCGCTGGGCGGAGCAGGTCCTGTAGCTGCAATGGGAGGAGAAACCAACATAATTGCCTACGTTCAGAATTATTTAGAAAAGACAGATCCCCAAAAATTAATATTGGCAGTTCCATATTACGGATATGACTGGCCGGAACAAAATACAGAAAACCCCGAAAACAAGGTTAAAATTTTACCTTACGCCGAAATTGCCGATGCAAGCCAGAATATAAAAATAAGCTGGAACGAAGAATCCCAAACGCCCTACTACTCTTATAACGAAAACGGACAGGCTAGAATTGTGCATTTTGATAATGTACGCTCTCTTGGGGTTAAATACGATTTTATAAATAAAAAAGAACTTGCAGGAGTTGGAGTTTGGGCACTTGGATATGACGGTTATAACCAGGATTTAGAAAAACTTATAATTGATAAATTTATCACGCAATGATAAGCTAATTTTATGGATGACAATAAAGAACAACCGCAAGTCATACAAACTTCTAAAGAGAGCAGCAAAAGGGAGCGACAAAGGGGGTCCATATCGGTAAGAAGAGCATTAATGACTTCCGTGCTTGCTGCAGCAGCCGCCCTATCTGGATATGCTATTGGCGCTCAACAAAGCTCTGCTGACCAAGCTCCAAATACACCCGCTGCAACAGAAACGCTGAATCCAGAGATTTATTCAAAACTTCTAGAGCAACACCCAGATGCCAAGGTTCACAAAGGAGGAAACTTATCTATATTTTTTAGGCAGTCAAGAAACGAAATTTTTCCACACATTCGAACGGACAGTATTGTCGGAAACGATGAGCAAAACTTCAATGTTTTTACAGATGCCTTGAGCTATCCTAGAGTTAACGGTGTGCCATTCCAATTTAATCCTGAAGGAACGTCTTTGCAAATAGAAAATTATATTACAGTTTCAGACGACAATGCTGATCAAACCTCAGCATATGCTCCAAATCAAAACTGGCTAGTCTTAACTTTTTCCGATAACAATAATAACGATGTCTTGGGTTATATAAGCATGAGTAACCAAACGTCAGAATATATTAATATACAAGACTATGGCGACACCACATCTTTAGATCTTTTTACTGGCTCAAATGAGCTAAATAACTTCAACAAAACGACTGTTGTTTCTAATCGCTAATTTTCTTGACATCTCCTGAAAGCTTTAACTGCTTAACAAATTTTTCCATTTGACTAATATCTCCACTCGTATAAAAAATATCTTCAGCTGAACTTTTAGATAAGGTATTACTTCCTTCCAATATTCTCCTGACTTGTCTTGCAACAGCCGCTCCTGAATCAATTACGCTAACTTTCGAACCCATAATTTTCTCTATGTGATTTTTTATTAAAGGGAAATGTGTACAACCCAAAGCGAGTACATCCACCCCGTGTTCTTTAAAAGGCTTAAGCTGCTTTTTAAGAACGTTCTTGAGCTTTATGTTCGAGCTTTCAATAAACGGAACTATTTCATTGGAACCCAAGTTTAAAACGCTATATCCTTTGGCAAATTTTTTAATTAGTTGTTTTTGATAAATACTTTCGGCAGTCTTTTTAGTTGAGAATATACCGATTTTGCCGCTCTTGGTTATACTTACTGCGGTTTTTATTACTGGCACTGTTCCAACTATTGTCGTTTTGGGAAAATTTTTTCTAAGCCTGTCTATTGCGACTACGGTAATTGTATTACATGCAATAACAATAATCTTTGCTCTTTTTGCTAAAAGAAACTCAATTGCTTTTTTGGATAACCTATAGACTTCTACTTCCGATTTTGTCGAATATGGAACATTTGCCGAGTCTCCAAAGTAAACTATGGAATGATTGGACATTAGTTTTTTTATTTCTTTGGCAATAGAAAGACCACCAAGCCCAGAATCAAGTATTCCTATAGAATAGCTATTCATGCCTAAAGATTATACCAAATTGTACTACAGCCTCGGGCAAGTACAATAGTAATTAAAATTTTAGCCTCATTTAGCCTCAAAAAATATTTGTATTAACAAACCCATAGTAGGGGAGCGGAAAATTTATCCATAAAAATAAAAATAGTGTATATAAATGGGAAAAATAACAGGAGATGTAGAAATGTAAATATTATTCAGCAAATTTAATTTAATTTAGAAGCACTTCTCCCAGGCTTTGAGTCTAGCGTACGTCGTAAAAGTATTATTGTGCGACATAAGGCATTTCGCTTTCCTACCGTTATTCTATGTCGTTTTTTAATACTGCCACTTCTAGAGAACTGTAAAGACCTCTATTCTCTCTTAGCTATTAAGTTGTACGACTCTTTTATTTTTGAATAATTAGTTTTATATATTCTTTATTCTCGTGTTTTGCCACTACTACACTCATTACTGACATAGGTTAAATTTAGATTGTAAAATCAATCTAAACAATATAATTTGAGCTCGAATTTATATAATTTAGAGCATAGATGCTAATAGAGCGCAGAGTCGTTAACATTCGTATTTTTTTCGACATGAGAACAAATAATGTTATATGGCTTACAGCTACAAGAGAATGAGAGGTGCTTTGTCGTGAAAAGTGTACATAGTCAATCGTTTTTGGTGTGAAAACTTAAGCAATAATTGAAAATTTATCCACATTAAAGTCCTATAATAATTTAAGTGTTATGTATCAAACTATATCATTTGAGGCTAAATAGTTTAAATTCCCGAAGATGATATCACTCCACTTCCCTCCTCTTAACTAACCACCATTAATTTTTTAAAACCAGCTTGAGAAAAAAATTAAAAAAATAAAAGATACTGCAGTTACCCAGAAATATTCAAGAATTACGCTTCTAAAAAGTCTCCTCTCTATCCAAGCATGAGAGAGCCCTAGGGTAACATAAAATATTGAAGTAAGAAAAAGTGCAATCACAGTAGGCGTGCTTAAGTTAAACCAGAGAAATGCGGCAACCTCTACCAAGCAAACAGTTAAAGTACTTACCCAAAAAACTTGCGAAAATATATTCTTTTCAAGTGTATAAGTCCACACAGATTGTAACACAAGTGGAAATGAATAAAGAAAAACGAGAATTATCGTAAAAAAGAAATTAAGATGAAGAGAAAACACTACATTAGATAAAAAAAAGTAAGATAATAGCGTTAAAACCAACGAAACTGTTCTTGCTCCAGATAATAACTGGATCGTTCTTATAGCTGAAACTATAAATATATTTTGGCTTAAAAACAGAGAATAAAGTCCAAGCGCATACAAAAAGGTCATCCCTACCCTAGTTAAAAATCTTGCGGGAACAAGAAGATAAAATAATCCTATTGCCAAACTATAAAAAAACGGCAAAATCAGTACCTGTGGAGAAAAATTTTCTTTCAAATCCTCTCTTAGAGAAAAATATAAAAACAAAGAACTTAGTGTTGCTACCCCAAAAATCATAACAACTGCCGATTTACCTAATACATACTCTGAGATAAATAACACAACGGATAAAATAAAAGTGAAAGCAATAAATTTTTGTCTTTTATTTATAAAAAAACGAAGAAACTTTCTAAGCTTGGCTGCAAAGTTACTCATGCTAAATTAGTATATACTTTTAAAACATCATCAAGTCCCTCTAAAAGTTCCACAAAGTTTTCTATCTTTTCTAGCAGCGCTTGATCGCTTACTTCCATTTTTATTTGTGGCTCTCTTACGGCGCCTGCTTCTACAATTGAAATTCCTGCTTCTTCTATCTTTGCTCTTACCCTAGAAAGATCCGAATATTTTGTATAAATTAGCACTTCATCCCCTGCTTCATCTATGTCCTCTGCCCCAGCATCAAGTGCTACGTTAAATATTTCGTCAAAAGAGCTACTTCCCTTCAAAACGACAATTCTTCCTACCCTGTTGAATTGGTAGGCTACAGACCCGGGCTGACCGAAAGAAGCAGAGTTTTTATTAAAAATACTTTTTACCTCAGCTGTTGTTCTGGAAGCATTATCTGTTGCAGCTTCAATAATTATTGATACCCCACCGGGTGCAAATCCTTCGTAAACTACTTCTTCTAAATCTCCACCTTCTTTGCCCATTGCCCTATTAATTGCGCGTTCTATATTTTCTTTGGGCATGTTTGCAGCTCTTGCTGCATCAATCGCAAGTCTAAGATGAAAATTTTGTTCCGGATCACCAATTAAACCACCCTGTTTAACCGCAATGGTAATTGCATTTGCTAGCTTGGTAAATGTTTGTCCTCTTTTTTGGTCTTTTAGGCCTTTTTGACGCTTAATTGTCGACCACTTAGAATGTCCACTCATACAACTGATAATTATAACAAAAATTTGACTTTTGAGCTTCTTAAGATTATAGTTCGCGCATGAGTTCAATACGCGAAATTGATTTGCCTAATTCAACAAATCCCGTACAATTAACGGAAATTAATGTTCCTAAAAATTTTATCGATAGGTATGGTCATGTAAATTACAAAAGGTTTCCTAAATTATTCGAAAGAGGGCAAGATGATTACATGAGCAGACGCGGCATAGGGTTCATGCAAATGGAAAAAGTAACTGGCTTAAAGTTTCCGGTAGTAAGCATAAAAGTAACATATCGTGCTGAATTAAAAAAAGATGACAAACCAGTAATTTCTACAACAATACCTGAGGGAGGAGTTCGTGACTCGAGTATGTCTTTCCATCAGGAGATGAGATTGGGAAATAGAATTGTAGCCGAGCAAGATTTGGTTGTTGTGACTTTTGATCCGATAGCCCAATTTAAGACCCCTATCCCTCAATATATGAGAGAAAGATTACTTCAGCCCCTTGAATAGCTCCTTGACTTTTGCAATAAATGCACGTACAATTTTTCATTAAAATGTCATTAAAAAACCAAGCCATCCAAACTGCACTTTCCGGAGACTGGCAAAACGCAATAGTTTTAAACAAAAACCTAATAAAAGAAGACCCAAATGATATAGATGCTCTAAACCGTTTAGCTTTAGCATACTTGATTGTCGGTAAAACAAAAGACGCAAAAAGCATGTATCAAAAGGTAATAAAGCTTGATCCTCTAAATCCTATTGCACAAAGAAGTCTAAATAAGCTTAAAGACAAAAAGACTATTCCCGCTATTCCTAAATCATACAAAATTAATAATCATTTCCTGGAACAACCGGGAAAGACTAAGGTTATTGAGTTAATAAATATTGCCCAGCCCCAAATTATAGAAAGGCTAAGAACCGGCCTACTTTTGGAACTTTCTGTAAAAAGGTTTAAACTATTTGTTCTAGACAATAAACAGTATATTGGAGTACTTCCTGATGATATTGGAAAAAGACTTATTAAGTTTATTAAAGCAAACGGGATTTACGAAGCTTTTGTTAAATCAGCAAGCCCGCATAAGGTTGCAATTTTTATTAGAGAGGTTAAGAAATCGGCAAGATTTAAAGATCAACCATCATTTATTTCTACTTTGGATTCAGCACTTTTTTCTGCAAAACAAAGAAGCTTAAGATCAAAAGAAAAATATGAAACTGAAGATTTACAAGATTTAGAAGATGCAAGTCAAGAAGAAGAATGACTTTTAAAAATTACCCTATCTTTATCTAAACTCTTTTTTACATCTTTTATCGAAGGCTTCTCCCCCAACCTTTTTGCAGAATGCAAGGCCAGTAATAATGAAATTACAAAAATTAAAAATAAAATTGCATAAAACATATTAAAAGTCCAACTCCTTTAATCCGTCTTTTCCTATCACGATTATAACATCTGCCACTTCTCTCTTGGTTGAGGGAGTAACTTCATACTTTAAAAATTTGTTTATCCGGGTTAAAGTATAGGTTTTTTCACCATAGTAAATAATTTTTGAGTTTTGCTTAGGTTCTTCTGTTTTGACCAGTATTACATTTCCTCCCATATTTGAAATAAAAACAGCAAGCTTATTTCCAAGTCCTGCAATATCGGTTGCATTAATAATTTCTATACTCTTTGCCTCGTTTATAATTTTAGGATCTTTAAAAGTTGCCCTACTATCATTAATACCTAAAAAAGTACGTTCAATAATAGAAGATCTTGGAACAGTTTTAGAAAATAATGCAAGCCTTGTTAAGTCTATTATTGTTATATTTTTATGCGACGCAGGAGTAAAAAGCTGCTTAAACAGGGTAGATACTATCTTAGTATTATCTAGATCGGTATCAATTGTTCCATCCACCGGTGCTAAAACTTTAGCCTCTTTTTCCGCCTTAAGAATAGAAAGTGATTTTTCTTGAGGAGAAAAAGAAACAAAATAAGACCTATCCGAACTTACAAATTCTAAATTATATGAATTAGAACCGTCAAAATTACTATCTTTTATTAAATAAAAAACCTTAAAGCAAACTGAAACAAATATGAAAAATAAAAAAACAACTAAAAATAATACTGCCAAATTTAAACTGTTTTTAGGCTCTTTTTTTCTCCGATGCTTCATAAAAGTTAATAGTCTTTCTTCTTTTTGGAGATAATCTCGGGCATGACATATTCTGGAGAAGTCAATCCGAAACTTTGATTTTTATTTTTATTATCTTTTTTAGGCTTTTTTTTGTCGCCCTTATAAAATCCGCCAAAACTTCCCATATTTCACCTCCAATATAATTAAACCTTGTTCCAAGGAACAAGTCAAACCCTTAGTTTATCAAGAAAATCAGATAATTCTTTAGGTAGTGTGCTTTCAAAGTTAACCTTTTGTCCGGTTATTGGATGCTTAAATGAAATCTTTGCTGCATGCAAAAAAACTCTTTCTAATTCTTTTCTGTCTTCCCTTGAGGTTTTTCTTCCTGCATATAAAAAATCTGAAAAAATAGGATGATTAAAATATTTTAGATGTACTCTTATTTGATGAGTTCTACCAGTTTTGGGATTAAGCTCAAGAAGCGTAAGTCCCCCTCTCTTTTCAAATCTATTTATAACTTTGTAAAAAGTCGTAGCCTCCCTTCCACCGGCAAGCACACCAAATCTTTTTCTATTCCATGGAAGTCTTCCTACGGGAACACTAATTTGCCCACTCTCCCCTTTTAATAATCCATGTACTAATGCAATATAAGTTTTTTCTACTATTCTTTCTTTAAATTGAGCTTGAATGTTTTCAAAGGCTTCTTTTGTTTTGGCAACAACTAAAATTCCTGAAGTTTCTTTATCAATCCTATGAACTATACCTGATCTTTTATAAAAATCAGACTCCGTATCTAGATCTTGTGATAGAAAGAGTGGATATTTATCGTTAACAAAATCCTGAACAGTATATTGCCCAACTGTTGTATCGGAGCGGTTAACCGTTATTCCCGAAGGCTTGTCTATTATAAGAATGGATTCATCTTCATAAATTATTTTTAGATTCATTTCTTACTTAAAAATTTATTCATAACTTCCTGATTAACAAGAAGTCCAATTGATAAAAATATAACAACAAAAGAAAGTAAGTTTTCTACTTTTAAAAAAGAAAAGTCTTCTAAGTTTGAAAAAAGCATTATTAAAAAATATAGAAGAGAAAAAACTGTTAAAAAAATAAGACTGAAACTACCATCTTTTAGTTCTCCTTTTTCAGACAGTTTATAGACACCTTTAATAAAAACTAGACTTATAATGAATGAAATAATTAGAAAGATATTAAAAACAGTATCGGTTTTTCCTAGTGAAGCTATAAAAATTAGGATATAAACAATTGGCAGTACGCCTAGTAAAGATACAGTAAAAAGATCTAAAATCCTACCAATGGGATAATTTTTGTATTTTGAGTATAAGCTGATAAACAATAGTCCACCTGCTATAGCGCCCATCAATGAAAGGCCGGGATGATAGGTAAAAGCAACAAACCCAAGCAGACTATTAAAAATTTGATTGGGATATGAAAGTATATAAAAAAGCCGTGCAAAAAAAAGAGATGCAATTGCAGAAAGAATTGCGAGGTTAAAAATTTTATTTATTAAAATATCTCTTCGTATTAATAGAATGTCTTCTTTTGAAACAAAGTACAAATTATAAAGAAAAATAAAAAAACAAACTATTAATATTACAAAATTTATTAATATCATTTTTTATCTGTTATAAAAATTCTAATAAATGCTATTAAAAGTACAATCCCACCTATTCCAACAATTACGCTTCTAACACCGATTGAATCTGCTATAACACCTACCAAAAGAACCGGGGCAAAGGCCAAAAGCCCAATCATGGTATTTAGGACTCCATAAATTTTTCCTCTGCTCTCATCTGTTGATTCCTCTTGTAAGGTCGTATTTGCCGGAACAAATATAAATGCTGTGGCAAATCCAATTACAAAAGCAAGTGTAACCATTACATGAATTGCATTTATTTTTAGTACATGAGGAAGATACATGTTAATAAACTGTACTATTTGCCTTGCCTCAAATTTATCTCCAAAAGGCATAAGAAGAATTGAAATTCCAAGAAGAGTCAGACCCGCCTTTGTAAGTGAAGACTTATCAAATTTATGCAAAAAGCTTCCAATAATTAATGCTCCTAATGCAATACCAATTACTGCGGGTGTTATAAAAAGTATTGGAAAATTTTCTACTTCTATCATAAGGACCCTTTCCGCATAGCCCGGTCCGATTGTAGCCATAACATAAATTAAAACCTGTGAGAGCGTTAATGCAAAAAGTGCATGATAAAGGGTTTTTGTTTTTGATAACAGGCGAACAACAGTTTTAATCTCATCTGTAAATCCTAAAACAACAGGAGTATCTGTAGTAGAAATTATTTTTGTTTTATATCGAATAGCTGATGCAAAAAAAGCGGCAATAAAAAAAAGCAGACTGGTAAAAATAAAAACGTTTGTTTTTCCAAAAAGATAAAGAATTGGCCCTGACAGTGCGTATGCAAGAAAGATAGAGGCATACATAGTCATTCCAAAGATAGCATTAGCAGAAAGAAGCAATTTCCTTCCGACTAAAACTGGAATAATAGGAGTTTCAGCCGGTATAAAAAATTGCGTAATCAAAGAAACTCCAAACGTTATTGAATAAATTACAAGTAAGTTGCCCTGTAAAAATACGAGGGGAAGAAGAAGTAAACCTCTTAAGATATTACTCATAAAAAGAACGTTTTTCTTATTCCACCTATCAACTAAAACTCCAGCCCAGATTCCAAAGAGAATAGCGGGAAGAGTAAACGCAATAACAACTCCTGAAACTGCAAAATTCGACTTCGCAATCGCAAACACTACGATCAGTAAAATAAAATTGAACAGGTTCATTGAAAACTGAGAAAAAAATTCAGAAGCAATAAGAAGAAAGAAAGGCCTTATTCGAAAAGCTTGTAGAATAAGATTGTTTTTCATTTAATTTGCTTTTTCACTATATGCACCGGTTCTTGTATCAATTTTTATTTTATCTCCTATTTTTACAAACATCGGTACTTTTACTGTCATTCCGTTTTCAAGTTTTGCCTCTTTAAATACATTCGTTGCCGAATTTCCTTTTACACCAGGAGGAGTTTCCTCTACAATAAATATCATTTTCGGAGGAAGATTTAAAGCAAGTGCTTCATTTCCTAAGAAACTTATATTTACATTTTCTCCTTCTTTTAAGTAAAAACTGTCGGATCCGATTATATTAAGGGGTATATTTATTTGTTCGAAGGTTTTCGGATCCATAAAGTAAGAAAAGTCGGAATCTCGATATAAATATTGTAAATCACGCTTTATTACCATGACGTCATTTACTTTTGCTCCATTTATAAAGCTTTTGTCAATAACAGTACCTGTTCTTAGATTTTTTACCTTTACCTTGATATTGGCGCTTCCTCTGCCCATTTTTATGTGTTCGTAAGTTAAAACCTGCAGTAAATTACCGTTTTCCTCAAAAATAGTTCCGGAACGAAGATCCGTTACGCCAATCATTTTATTTTCTTTTTACGCGGATAAGTCCGGAGCATGGAATTATCTCTATTCCCTTTCTTGTTAGTTCATCCAAGAATATATTTGCTCCAATAGAATCAGCCGCCATATGTCCCGTATCAATTACATTGATATGAATTTTTTTGAGCTCTGTTAAGGTTTCTTCAGAAACGTGCATTTCAACTAATGTCCCCACTCCCGCTTTAGCTAGTTCAGAATATAGCTCCTTTGGAGCACTTGTTCCCCCAGTGAATCCAACCGCTATTTTTCCTGCTCTGCTGTTTGTAGAACCTGCAGCAAGAAAAGGCCCCGATTTGCCCTTTGTACTTTCAATAAATTCAGGAATTTCATTAACAGCATCTAATACTTCTCCCGCTGTATCAAATTCTTTTTTACTTAGGTAGTCTTCCATAAACTTATGTCCAAGATTATCCCAGACTGTGTGGAGAGCCAAAAGAGGAACGTTTAAAAGCCTCGCAGTATCTATTGCTTGTCCATGATTCATTGGTGAAAATCTTCTATGAACCTGTCCCATCTTTTCAAGCATTAATGCATGCGCTACATTTATTGGAACGCCAGATTTGGCAAACATTTCAGCCTGCATTTCCATCACTTCATAAAGTCCAGCAAGAGCGTGACCCGAGGGATGATGAGACAGTAGTAGGTCGATTCTTTCGCCCTTTTCTCGCAACCTATCTGCAAGCAAAACTTCGGAAGCGTCTGCATCGATTCCTGCAAGTAATCTTTTAACTGAGGTTTTTGGATCTCCAAATAAAATTCTTGAATCTGAATATGGATTATTTAAAGATTCTTTGTCAAAAAATTTCTTTTTCTTTTCGGGAGAATCTTCATAGCGTTTTTTTATTCTCGCGCGTGCTTTTTCTACTTCTCTTTCTCCTCTAGGGTCTGCCTTTATTCCCATAGAAACAGCTAATTCGTAAATTTCTTGAAGTGTCATGGTTCGAGTCTCCTCACCATAATACTGAACGAAGTTGAATGTATCATAGTTGAAAGTATAGCTTAATTGTGCTCATAACTCAAACTGTGGGCAAGGAGAGATTCGAACTCTCAAGGCCTTGCAGCCAATAGTTTTTGAGACTATCGCGTATACCGTTCCGCCACTCGCCCGCGACTGTAATTATATCAGTTTCGATCAAAAAAATTAAACTAACCCTGCAATTTCTTTTAGGATTAGTTTAATTTGTAATAATCTAATATCAGATTACATTCCTTGACCAGGGGGCATTCCGCCTCCTGCTCCGCCTTGACCTCCTTGATTTTGATCATCTTGAGGTGCTGGCATAGGTTCGCCAGTCCCTGTTCCTGGTTCTGGCATTGGTTCCGGTGTACCAACCGGTGCTGCTGGCTCTCCTGCTCCTGGCATTTGATCATCAACCGGAGTTGCAGGTGGTGTATCCGTACCTGCCGGAGGAGTTTGCATCGGATCTTGTGTTGGAGCTCCTGCTCCTGGCATATCATTTTGTCCGTCCATTAACTTTCACCCCCTCCCCGTTTTTTATCCATATTATAAAATCTTATCCTATCTCCTCTAAAAAGTAAATCGATTTCTCCCATTGGTCCGTTTCTGTGTTTTGCGATTGATAGTTTGGTGGGAATAACATTACCCGTTACTTCTGCATCCATTCTATATAAAAACATTACCACATCGGCATCCTGCTCTATGGCTCCCGACTCCCTCAAATCAGCTAACTGAGGTCTTCTTTCTCCTCTGTGCTCGACTGCGCGGGAAAGCTGCGAAACAGCTAAAACCGGGATTTTTAACTCCCTTGCTAAGTTTTTAAGTCCTTGGGAAACAATTGATACTTCCTGAACCCTGCTATCATATTTTTTCCCCGGATCTGCAAGCTGAAGATAGTCAACAATTAAAAGTTTTACTCCATATTCAAGCTGGAGTCTTCTTGCTTTGGTTCTAATTTCCGAAATGGAAAGTCCGGGCATATCATCAATATAAAGTGGCGCATCTGCCAACTCCCCCATTGCCGTAGAAAGCTTGGTAAAATCTGCTTCAACCAGTTTTCCGGTTTTTAACCTCCATGCATCTATATCTGCCTGTCCAATTAAAAGCCTGTCAACTAATTCTTCCTGGCTCATTTCGAGTGAAAAAATACCAACGGGAAGTTTTTGTGCTACTGCAATATTTTGGGCAATGTTAATAATCATTGCCGTTTTTCCCTGCCCTGGCCTTGCAGCTAAAATTAAAAGGTTACTCTCTTGCATTCCGGACAGAATATTATCCAAGTCAGTAAATCCTGTTTGAATTCCCCTAAAGCCTGATCCTTTCTTATGTAATTCGTCTATTCTTTCAAAGCTTTGTGCAAGACTTTCTTTAAGCGTTGTAAATCCTTTTATATTGTGACCTTGAGAAATTGCAAAAATGGAACTTTCTGCTTTATCCAAAAGTTTCTCCAATTTTTCTTCTTCATCAAATGCGTTTTCTGCAATTTGCCCACCTGCTGATATTAGATTTCTTCTTGTAGAGGCATCTTTAATAATTTGTGCGTATTCTTCTATATTTGCTGCTGTTGGAACTTTATTAACCAGTTCTGTAAGATAAGATACATCAACTATTTTATCTTTTTTATTTTTTTTAAGTCTTTGCGTTAAGGTAAGAACATCAATAGGCTTTCTTTCTTCAAACAAAGAAAGCATTGCTTCAAAAATAATCCCGTTTACGTCATTATAAAAATCAAATGGCTTAACAATTTCCGAGACTAAACCGATTGAGTCTTTGTCAATCAGTATTGCTCCTAAAACGCTCTCTTCTGCCTCATTATTGTTAGGCGGGACTTTCATGTTTGCCATAAGGTATAAAAACTTTAGTTTAAAATTACCGTTTTGTAAAGTAGGAAATTTAACTTAAAAGATAAACAGCGGTCTCCTCTGGAAGCTTATCTTCCGCAATACTTACCTTTGTAGAAGACGAAACGCTTTTACCAAGACTCTGAGCTGCTGACTTTGCTTTTTCTCCATATAAAACAATCGCTCTGGGTTCCATAGCGGTTATCACATTTTCAGGAATTTCTATATCTGCGTTTATTAAAGCAATTGCGCATTCCCTTACTTTGTCTGCAGGAATTTTAGACAGAGTACTTGCGTCAACCATAGCAATTTCTTTTCCATCGGAATTAAAGATAAACATAAATCCTCCATCTTCTTTAACACATGAAATCTTTAATCCTCCAACTTCATATTCTCCGGTTGAGTTAATAAAAACTCTATAATCTTTTACTCTATCTATATCTGCATCGGGAATCGTTGCAATTACAGCATCCCCTTCTGTCTTTGGTGTTTTTCCGGTGGGATTAACTATCAAGTTTGTTTTTTTTATTTTTAATTTTAGCGAGTTTTCTGAAAGCTGCGAAACATCCATAACAATAATCCTAACACATTAAAATTTTCTTGACAATACAAGCTATTTTTCGTATTATGGGTTACCTAGATAATGAAACAAGAAAAAGTAATTCTGTCTTTTGTGGCAATTTTGATAGGACTCTCCGTTGCGGGAGCTGCGTTTTTTCTTTACCAAAATTCTAAAAAAATCTCAACGCAAAATACTATCTCACAAAGTATATCCCCCACCCCAACGCAAACTTCTTCTTTATTTTTAATTTTAAATGAGCCAAAAGACGAATCCTTGAGCGACAAAAAAACCATAAAAGTCTCTGGTAAGACTACAGTTACAGCAACAATAATTGTTTTAACTTCTTCTGATCAGGAAATTATAAAACCCTCCTTGCAGGGAGATTTTTCAACTACCATTCAATTAAGTGAAGGATTAAACTATCTAAGAGTGCAAGCAATTGATGAAAATGGCGAAACCCAAACAGTAGAAAGAGTAATAGGATATTCAAGTGAGGATTTTTAATATGAGAAGATTTTCGAAAATTTTATTTATTTTAATAGTTTTATTTTCCCTATTTTGCCCAAATATTTATGCTCAAAGCCCGAATTTGCAAAAACAAGTAGACGAGCTTAAAGAGAAAATTGCATCCAAAGTTGCGCAGCTTAACCTTGTTGAAAAAAAAGCTATTTTCGGAACGGTTTCCGACATTTCCGACTCACAGATCTCTCTTCTAACAATCAGTAATGAACCTAGATTTGTAGACGTAGACGAGCTTACAAAGTTTTCTTCATCCTCAAGTAATTCATTTGGAATCTCGGACATCAATAAAAATATGAGCCTTGGTGTAATAGGGCTTTTTAATAAAGACTCAAGAAGAACGCAAGCGCGTTTAATTTATGAAGAACAAAAACCACCTGTAATTATATATGGTGCGGTTTATGCAATTGATGCGAAAAATTTTACAATTACGGTTGCTAAAGAAAATGGGGCAAAAAATATAGTAGAAATTGAAACAGTTACAAAAACATACAGCTACTCTAACGAGGATCTTTTAAAAGCTGGCTTTTCTAAAATTAAAGAAGGAGAAACTATTGTTGCAGTTGGAGTTTTGGATATAGCAAATAAAAATAAAATTATTGCCTCAAGGGTTTTTCTTTTTCCAGAAATATTAGCAAGTTCTAAAATTAATTTGGATAAAAGTATTCCTACAGTTCCAGCCTCAACCGGTAGCGGGGTAAAACTTCAGCCAATTGTTAAGTAGTTACTGATTAATGAGGAGTAGTTTGCCTAAATATTATTTGAGTAGAAGAATCTTTTAGTTGCTCAAGCAAGCCTGTGAGCAACGTTATGTCCTTCATTTCTAAATCTCTCACGTTTCCCGGCGTGGATTGATAAACTCCTCCGATACGAGGATTAGAAGGACTTAACCTTCCCCTGCTTTCAGCTTTGCCTGTACCAAATGAGGATGTTACAAAAATTTCCGGAATATTGTCTACATCTATCTTAACTCTATCAACCTGCATTAACATACCTGTCTCATTAAAGGTTAAAGTAACTTTAACGTCTTTTCCATCGGTTGATTTAACGACTGCATCTAAGACATCTCCGATTAGCTCTTTTGACCATCCGTGCCTTTTCATAAGATCTTTTTTACTGGGAACGCACTCGTTAGCAAATTCAAAATAAGCATGATGGAGTTTTGATTGTAGTTCTTTTACTTCTTCTGCGCTTCGAGCGCGCGCTGCAGCTTGATCAATTAATGATTCACCTTCGTGCAAACTCATGACAAATAAATATCATACTTACGATAATATTGTCAAGTTTTCTTCTACAATTACCCTACTTATTGTATAATTGAGTTATGAATATCCAGACATTAAAGGGCTTTAGGGATTTTTTGCCAAAAGAAGCCCGAAAAAGACAGTACGTTTTAGAAACTTTGAAAAAAGTGTTTGAGTCCTATGGTTTTGAACCACTGGAAACACCAGCTTTAGAATACGAAGAAATTTTAACAGGTAAATATGGAGACGAAGGAGATAAGTTAATGTACAAGTTTGAAGACAACGGGAAAAGGAAAGTTGCTCTTCGCTACGACCAAACTGTCCCACTAGCTAGGGTTGTTGCAGAGTATCAAAACGACTTGCCTATCCCCTTTAAGCGATATCAAATTCAAAATGTATGGAGAGCAGAAAACACACAAAAAGGAAGATATAGAGAGCTTCTACATGTTGATGCAGACATAGTTGGTTCTTATTCCCTATTGTCTGATGTTGAAATAATCGCAGTCTGCGCAAGATCATTGGAGAAATTAGGATTTAAAAAATTCAAAATTTTAGTTAATGATAGAATGCTTTTTACTAACTTGCCAAATTTAGGGGTAACTGACAAAGATATTCCGATTGTAGTAAAAGCTGTCGATAAGCTTAAAAAGATAGGTAGACAAGAGGTTCTTGCCGAACTTACAAGAAATGGAATTCCAGAAAATAAAGCAAATTATTTACTTGAAACTCTTGAAAATGAAAAGCCAACTGACAGAATCAAAGAGTTAATTCAAGCATTGGATAAAATGGGAGTGGACAAGGGAGTTGTTGAATTTTTACCCACTCTTGCCAGGGGCTTAGACTACTACACGGGACTTATTTTTGAAGTGGAAGTTGAAGGATACGATGTGGGTTCTATAGCAGGAGGCGGAAGATATGACAACCTAATTGGAATGTTTGCTAATAAAGATTTTCCATCTGTAGGTTTTGCTTTTGGCTTTGATAGACTAATTGAGGCTATGGAAGAGCTTAGTTTATTTCCAAAAAGCTCAAGCGAAAATAATTTGTTAGTAGCTTATTCGGCTTCAGACTTGCAAGAAAAAGCAATGAAGGTTACTAATGAATTAAGGGAAAAAGGCATAAATGTTGAATTTTATCTTGATGATGTAACTCTAGAAAAGCAACTTAAATACGCAGATAAAAAAGGACTACCTTTTGTTTTAATTATAAATGAAAATAAACTAGTCTTAAAAAATATGAAAAGTGGAAAACAAGAAGAAGTTAAATTAGAAGAAATTAAAGAAAAAGTTTCCTAAGACTTGGTTAAATCACTTTCCATAAACACCTTTACATTAATATCATCAACCCCAGGTCCTGTTTTATACACATCTATCTTTCGGATCATATAAACACGAGTGCCAGCACGTACATGCCCGAATGCTCTTCTTCCTAACTCGTACAATTCTGCGGTCTCTTTATCCAAGTCTTTGGCCTTAAGTCCTAAAAAAAGTTCGCCTGTATAGTGAAGGTTAATTTCCCCAAGCTTCTTTCTTCCAAAAGTAGCAATTCTGTGCACGCTATATTCTTGTTGTTTATGAATACTCTCTTCTTTTTCCACAAGGAGTGATTATACACTAGAAACTCTTTTTTGCAATATGATTAAGGTATAATAAATTTGTGAATATTTGCACTCATTTAAAAAACGCTAAGTCGATTAAGGCTAAAACGCCGCAGGGTTGTGAAGAGTGTCTAAAATTAGGTGATGAGTGGGTTCATTTAAGACTTTGCCTAACTTGCGGACATGTTGGATGCTGCGACAGCTCTAAAAATAAACACGCCACAAAACATTTCAAAAAGACTAAACATCCTGTTATTAAATCTTTTGAATTCGGAGAAAACTGGAAATATTGCTATATAGACGATTTAGCAGTGGCTAAGTAATCATCCCGAATTTTTTATTCTTCGAAGTCATTTTTATAAAATTATTTAGTCTTCTTTCAAACTCTTCCGGTCTTTTTCTTGCTCCCTCTATAAATGCAATTCTAATTACCTTGTAATAATCTGGAAACTCCTGAAAATTCTTCCAAGATTCTTTATTTTTTTTAATAAATTCCAAAATATCCTTTGGAAAAACAAATTCTTTATTTAGCTCGTGTTTTATTCTAAAAAGAACAACTTTATTAACTTTTTGGCTTTTTACGAGCCTTCTAAGTCTTTCTTTATTTAACTCCGAAATAGGACTATTTGCTCTTCTTGGAGTGTAGCGTTGGGCTCTTTTTTTGCTGTCTATTTTTTTGACAATTGAGTCAATCCAGCCAAAACATAATGCCTCATCCAGCGCTTCTTGATAACTAATGGATTCTTTACCCGAAGCTTTTGTATAGTGAACAAGCCAGATTTCTTTTTCTTTCTCAAAATTTTTAGTAAGCCACCTTCTCCACTCTTTACTATTTTTCGGATAAAAAGTTTTCGCTACATTCATTTTACGATTAAATTAAATATTTCTTCTGCAGATAAAGCGCCATTAATAGTCTCTGCCTTCATCTCTTTAGCTATTTTTTCGGTATATCTTTGCCACTCAATAACTTTCTGTTTCTGATAATCTGTTTGCCCCATCGGATTTTCACGACTATGATGATCGAGCCTTTCTACAATAACTTCTTCTGGTACATCTAAGAAGTAAACTTTATCGAATAAATCTTTAACTTCTAAAACATTTCCGGAATTTCCAAAAAAATATACATCTTTATATTGTTTTAAAAAATCTTCTAAGAATTTCTTATCCCATAAGAATTCGTGATTCTCAAGAAACTCTGGGCCTGCATTATCAGGAAATCTAACTCTTTCCCTTTTCCAATTATACCAACCATGAAGCCCATCTATTTCATCTGCATCAAAAGCGTTAACCCCTTTTTTGCCAAACTCATTTGCTAAGTATGTCTTTCCTGTCCCAGAAGTACCAATTATTAATATCTTCATGAAAAAATTATACCACTGCCTAGCAAAATATTGAGCCCGAATCTTGTTTTAAATTCCAATTTCAGCTATAATTAGCATATGAAACAGCAAATTCATCCACAATATTTTGAAAACGCGCAGGTTATTTGTGCTTGTGGAAACCAATTTACAACCGGCAGTACACAGGAGTTAATTCGTGTGGAATTATGCTCAAACTGTCATCCATTTTATACAGGCGAGCAAAGATTTGTAGACTCAGCATCAAGAATTCAGAAATTCCAGAAAAAACAGGAAGCAGCAAGACTTCATGTAACAAAGAAAAAAGAAAAGGAAGAAAAAAAGTCTCAAGCCCCAAAGACTTTAAGAGAAATGCTTTCAGAGATTCAGTAGCTAACTCTCCCCTACATGGAAGATTATAGACAAATTCAATTGGCAGAACTCGATAGAAAAATTGAAGAAACTAAAAAACTTCTTTTAGATCCTCAAATGGAAGACTTGGCTAAGACTGAAATCGCAGATCTTGAAAAACAGAAAGAAGATGTTCTTACTACCTATCAACAAGCCTCAAACGAAGAAAATTCAGAAGATTTGGATCAGCGAAACGTAATTATAGAGGTAAGTGGTGCGGCAGGAGGAGATGAGGCAACTTTATGGGCTAAGGAACTTTTAAGAATGTATACCAGGTTTGCAGAAATTAAAGGTTTTAAGACAGAAGCTTTAGATGAAGATGTAATAAAAATAGAAGGAAACGGCGCTTTTGAAAATTTTAAATTCGAAGCAGGAGTTCACAGAGTTCAAAGAATACCTGCAACTGAAAAACGCGGAAGAGTTCACACTTCTACCGCCACAGTTTCGGTACTCCCCGAACTTGAAGACATAGATTTGCATATAAATCCTTCTGACGTCGGTTTTGAAGCATTTAGAGCTGGTGGACATGGCGGACAAAATGTAAATAAAGTCTCATCCGCTGTAAGAATAATACACAAACCTTCAGGTATAATAGTAACAAGCCGCACGGAGCGCTCACAGTTGCAAAATAGAGAAATAGCCATGGAGCTACTTCGCGCTAAGCTTTGGGAGATTGAAGTTGAAGCGCGCCACGGCGAAATTGCAGGATTAAAATCAACACAGGTCGGTCGTGGAACAAGAGCGGAGAAAATTAGAACCTATAACTTTCCTCAAGACAGAATGACGGATCACAGAATAAATAAATCCTGGAGAAATTTAGAAGGAATTTTGGATGGTAATTTAGAAGAAATAGTAAAAGAACTAAGCTTAAATCTTAAAGCTATGTAAGATACTTCTTGTCCTGTTCTCTTAGTTTTTCCAAATTGGATAACCCTTCTTCAGTTAAAAGTTTTGCAATCTGTCTCCCACCTGCCAAATGTGGCAATATTACATAGTCCGCCCCATCTTTATATAGCGCTTTTGCATCTTTGATGTCATATGCCATCATGACAATTTTGGCTTTTCTATTTTCATTCTTCAACCCATTAAGTAAAAATTTATTATCTTCTAAATCAGGTATCGTGGATATCACAAGTTTTGCGTTGTCTATTTTTGCCCTCTCTTGTATATCTAAATCCGAAATGTCTCCAAAAATAAAATTTAGATCGTCCTCATTAAATTTTCGAATATATGAAGGGTCAAAATCTATTACAACAAATTTTTCTCCCATTTTTTTTAGTGCTTCAATTATACTTTGCCCCATTTGTTCCGCCCCAACGATAATAACGTGGTCTTCTATATTATCCAGCCCAGCTGTTGGAAACTCATCTGTTTTTGTCTTACCTCTTTCAAAAAGATTAAGATAAGGGCTCAAGTGTTTAAATAGGGTTTTTCCGTTTATTATCATATAAGTAGAAACAGTAAAGGTAATAATTCCTGTTAAGGTAACAATAGCCACAACCTCCTCGGTTAAATGACCGAGTTTATAACCTAGGAAGACTAAAATTAAACTGAATTCAGAAATCTGAGCAACCGTAAGGCCTGCCAAAAAGCTTGTTCTTTTTTTATATCCGAAAAGCCCGAGTAAAATAATTACTATTAACGGATTTCCAATTAGTATGAATGCGGAAAAAATTAGAGCAGGAGTCAAAATTACATAAAAATTTTCAAATATTAATCCGCTTCCTAGGCTTACAAAAAATAAAACAATAAAAAAATCTCTTAGAGATTTGACACGCGCTGAAATCTGCAAGCTCTCGGACGAATTAGCCAAGGCAAGTCCAGCTAAAAACCCTCCTATCTCAATAGAAAATCCGATAGGAGGTGAACTTATCAAAAATGAGACACCGAATGCCCAAGCTACGCTAAAAAGGAAAAGTGTTTCGGGAGAATGAGGAATTCTCTCCATTATTCTTGGTAAAATACTTCTGCTTAAGTATCCTACTAATCCAAATATAATTACACCTTTTAATAGTAAAAGTAGGAGTCCTATGGGATTGATCGATGTTGCATTTTGAGAAAAACCAGATAGAAAAATAAGGGCAATGATTGCTACAAAATCCTGCACAAGAAGAAATCCTACCGATATTTTGCCGTACAAACTTCTTAGATCTTTCTTGTCCGAAAGTAGCTTTACTATAATAATTGTGCTGGAAAAAGTTAAAGCAATAGAAATGTACAAAGATGCAATTATAGAAAAGCCAAGAAAAATCGAAATCAGAAAGCCTATAAGAGATGTAAAGACAATTTGCCCAATTCCAGTTATTAAGGAAATTTTACCTACTGCTTTTAAGTCTGAATATCTTAATTCAAGACCAACCATGAAAAGAAGTAACGTTATGCCTATTTCAGATAGAGATCTTACTAATTCTGGGTTCTCAATTTTGCCAAGCACAAGAGGCCCAAGTATAACCCCTGTTAATATATAAGCTAATATCTCTGGCTGTTTAAGAACTCGGAAAACAATTGAAAGAATTGAAGCAAGTCCAATAATTAAAGTTATTTCAAGGAAAAAATTTCCCATTAGTTATTTATAACAATCTTTTAATAAAGCGTCAATTCTGATATAGTTCCCCCTATGAGGCTCGTTTTAATTGATAAAAAATCGGAGCAAAGAAACATTTCTACTTTTATTTTTAAACCTGAGAAAAAAATTAAATGGACTTCCGGACAATATCTAATTTATTCACTTCCCCATCAAAAAAACGATTTAAGGGGAAAGCAAAGATTTTTTACTATTTCATCAGCTCCGCATCAAAATTATCCCTCAATTACTACTAGAATTGAGAAAAAACCAAGCTCTTTTAAAACTGCATTAAATAAATTAAAAGTTGGAGAAGAAATTTTTGTTAAAGGCCCGGATGGAGATTTTATTCTTGATAAAAAATCAAAAATAAATATTTTTATTGCAGGAGGAATAGGAATAACTCCTTTTATTGCTATTTTAAGAGACTTAGTATTTAAAAAAATGAAAAATGAAGTACTGCTTCTTTATGCAAATAAAAATAATAATATTTTATTTAAAAAGGAATTAGATAAAATAAGTAAAAAAAATAAGAATATTCAAATAAAGTACTTTATTGGTTCTGCAAAAATTGATAAAAATGTTTTAAAAAGAGTGATAAAGAAAAATATAGATATTTTTATTTCTGGTCCGGATCCTATGGTTGCTAAAATGGAAGAAACTGTCAAAAAACTCGGAGTAAAAGAAGAAAATATAAAATTGGATTATTTTTCCGGCTACAAAAATATTTAATTAAGATAACAAATTTCCTCTTCTAATTCCACATTGTATAAATTTTTAATTTTAGCTTTAACTAAGGTAATTAACTTTTTAACTTCTTCTGCTTTTGCATTTCCCAAATTAATTATAAAATTGGTGTGTTTTTTGGAAAGTTCTGCATCCCCTACTCTTGTCCCGGATAGACCTGCTAAAAAATTAAGCTTTGCTGCAGGAATTAGAGGAAAAGGATCATTTTTTATATATTGCGTAAGTTGTTCCATTTGTTTTTCGCTAAATTTATTAACCGGGACATTTTGAAAAGTACTTCCTAAGTTGGGATATTCCAAGGGGTGTCTCAATTTTCTTTTATTAATTTTGTCCTCAATTAAAGATTGGATTTCTTCTTTATTGCCTTTTTGCAGCTGGAAAGTAACATAAGTAATTACTTCTTTCCCTTCCAAATCCTTTTTAAAAATACTTATTCTGTAACCAAACTTGCATTCTTCTTTATTCCTTTCTAAGGTATTAAGCGCATTTATATCAAGACTTTCTACTTCTAAAATTTTATCCTTTATCTCTCCGTTATATGCACCCGCATTGCCTCTTACAGCACCTCCTACTGTTCCAGGAAGTCCTCCTGCCCATTCCAAACCCGAAAGCGAGTTAGCTATACAAAATTCAAGAAGTTCAGATACCAAAACCCCTGCACCAACTCTTATCGATTGGGCGTTTGCTTCTATGCTTTTAATATCAACTTTTATTGCTATACCGTCAAAACCATTGTCGCTAAATAGAATATTTGTTCCGCCGCCAAAAACAAACACTTTAGGTGTTAAATTTTTAGAATCTTTTAGTATTTGGCTTAATTCCTCTAAATTTTGAGCGATAGCGAAAAACTTTGCAGGACCCCCAATTTTAAAATTGCTGTAAAGCTTAAGTGGAATATCTTTTTTTATCATAAAAGGCTATTTTAAAAGCTCAAATACCGCTTTTTCAAGCTGACTATCAACATCCGGTTCTTTTTCAGAAAGTGAAATTGTTACATCTGGAGTAAGCCCTTTTTCATTAATCCAAAGACCATTTGGAGTTAGCCATTTAGCAATTGTTATGTGAATTCCGGCTCCGCTTCCTAGATCTTCTGCTGTTTGAATTGTCCCCTTACCAAATGTCGTTTCCCCTACCAAAATTCCCCTATTATTATCTCGCAAGGCTCCCGCAACTATTTCACTTGCAGAAGCGCTTCCTTTATTAATTAAGACGACAACTGGTATTGATGTAAGCTCTCCCTGTCTCTTAACTTTACAGCCTGAATCACATTCTAGGCTGGAAGAAGGATCCTCGATCACAACAGTTTTACCTTTATCCAAGAATTCCGAAGCAATAAATATTGCATCCGATAAATATCCACCTGGATTGTTTCTTAAATCAAGTACTATGCCCTTTACATTTTTATTAGCATGGACTTTTGCTGCAAAACTACCGATTAAGTTAGTCCATTCCTTCTCTGTATTGTCTCCGAATTGCGAAAGCCTAATATAGGCAAAATCAACACAATTTGATGTGCAGCCCTTTGCATCTGTAATAACTTTGCATGAATTACCACTACACTCTGCCTTGTCGAACTTCATTTCGACACTTTTTACTGTAATTACATCTCTTGTTATTTTTATTTCTTGCTTTTCTGTTGAGCCTTTGTGAAAAATAGATAGCGTAACAGTCGTACCCTTTGGTCCTCTTATTTTTTCGACTGCTTGTACTATGGTCCAGCCTGCTGTTGTCTGACCATCAACCGCGGCAATTATATCCCCTGCTCTTATCCCTGATCTTTTTGCAGGACTTCCATCTAAGGGGGAAATAACAATAATATTTTTGTCTTTTACACCAAGCTCTGCACCGATGCCTGAAAATTGCCCTGCTAAACCTTGTTTAAAGTCGGAATTATTGGCTGGAGGCAGATACACGGTAAAAGGATCTCCTATGCTTTGAACCATTCCCGAAATGGCGCCATTAAGCATTTTTTGAGGGTCTAGTTTGGTTTTATCATAATAACTTGCATACAGCTTTTGCCATACGCTCCAAAAGGGAGTAAAGTTTATATCGGTAAGGCCTTGCGGAGGTTCTTTGCTAACAACAGATAAAAGAGGCTGATAATTTTTCCACTCAACATTTACTTTGTTAACGCCAAAAAAATATCCCGCTAAAAATGCAACAGCTATTACTAATAAAACTTGTATAGCTTTTATTCTTTTCATAAATAAATAATTTTCCCTGCGCTGTCAATGGCTACCATCTTGCCTTTATATTTAGCTAATTTTTTAAAGTCATCCTCAGACACCATTACTATAGTTTTTTCAAAATCTTTTTCCAAATCCATAAAATCAAAGTCCGATAAGTCCTTAGTAATTAAGCCTAGTGCCCCAAGTCCAAAAGACTTAAAAGCAGATAGTTTATCAAAAGTTTCCCTAACTATTATCTTGTCGTCAACTGCATTATCAATTTCAAAATCTCCTGCAAGGATTTCTCCTTTAACGCTTGGGCCTAATATGTCTTTAGCCGAAATAACCAAAGAATCTGTTTTAATTGATATTTTCGTATTATCGCAAAATTCAACTACCCCATCAACTGGAGAAAGGATATCTTTTTTTTCTTTAAAATCCTTGGGTTTTATAAATAAATCCTGATTTTGTTCATCAATTTTAACCAATATTCCCGAAAATGGACTGTAAACTTTTATGCCCCCTAAAAGCCTTTTTTTAACTGCAACTATATCACCAGAAGCAACTAAGTCTCCTAGGTGTTTTTTTAATGATTCTGCAAATTTATTCGAGGCAATATTATATGAAGAAAGATGTATTACTTCGTTGTCTTCTAAAACAACCTGGGCTATTATTTGACCTTTTTTCACTTCATCTCCAGCTTTAACCTTAGGGGTTCCTTCTTTTGGGAGATTTATTGGCAGTACATTCATTATTTAACGTTTACTGCAAAGGGCAATAATGCCATATATCTTGCGCGCTTTACTTCTTCTGCGAGTCGTTTTTGATGTTTTCCACACAAACCCGATCTGCTTTTTGGAATTATTTTAGACCTTTCAGTCAGAAACTTATTTAATGAAGCCACATCTATAAAGTTCGGTTCTTTTTTTTCAACATGGAAGTAACACTCTTTTGGAGCATTATTTTTCTGTATTCGTCTGATTTTTCTTTTTTTTGCCATTTGTTAGTGAGAGCTAGAACGGGATATCGTCTGCAGCTATGTCCTCAACCGGAGGAGCTTCTTCTTGCTTGTCCTGAGCTTGCTGAATGGATTCTTCTTTTTTCGCTTGTACTGAGCTTGTCGAACGTGCTTTTTTAGGAGCTTCTTTTTCTTCCACTACAGGCTCGGAGGTTTGATCCCCTTCCGTTCTTCGGTTGTCCAGTAAAATCATGTCCGAAATTACTATTTCTGTAGTGTTTTTTTGAGTTCCGTCCTGCGCTGTCCAGCTTCGAGTTGTGAGTCTTCCTTCAACAAAGACTTTTCTTCCCTTTGTTAAAAACTGGCTGCAAATTTCGGCGAGCTTACTCCATGCAACAATTCTATGAAATTCAGTTTCGTCTTTCTTTTCGCCGCTGTCAAGCGTCCAACTTCTGTTTGTTGCAACGCTAAAAGAACAAACGGCAGTGCCGCTTGGCGTATATCTAAGTTCAGGGTCTCTTGTTAAATTTCCGATTAATTGTACTCTGTTTAGTGATTTTGGCATTTTTTAAAGTTTTATAACTAAAAATCTTAAAACGTTCTCATCTGCATTAAGTCTTTTCTCAAATCCTGCAGGAAGACTGTCTGCACTAAATAAATAATTAGTATAAAATCCCTTTGTTTCGCGCTTTATTGAATATGCCAAGTCCTTTTCTCCTAACTCTTCTTCTTTTTCAATTTTTGCGGCTTTTAGCATTCCCTTAACGCTATCTATTGCTTTTTTCTTGGCTGAATCGCTTGATTTTGTAACAAGCGTCAATTGATATTTTCTCATGCAGCTATACTAGCATACAAGCCTATTTTAAGCAAGAATCATATTGCGCCAACCTTCATCTCCCAGAAATTTATTTCCGGGACAAGTTGTTTTATTATTCATTTCTCTATGGCCAATTATTCTATCTTTTTCAACATGCGAATACCTTTCCCTGATTACTTTTTTAATTGTAGAAATCTGTTGTTCAGAAGGAAAGCTATTGCTGTAATCACCTGAGAGACTAATTGCTATGCTTCTAGTATTAATATCCCAAGCTCCCGATTGCCAGCCTATTTGATGGTCTTCAAGTAACCTCTCTGCTCTTCCATCTCCTCTTATCAACCAATGGTAAGCAAAAAAAACCATCCTTCCATCTTTAAAATGGTTCGACCATATTGGCTTGCCTTTTACGTTGTAACCTAGCACATCATTTTTTGAATAATCTTTACCATACTGCCTCACAAAGCCGATTGCAGAAAGCTTGGAAAGTCTAATATCTGGCTCTTCTGAAGTGTGATGAATAATAATTGTGTCTACTTGTTTTCTTTCTTCATCATAGTTTGGACCTTTATTGGCGAGAGGTATTTCATGAGCGACAAGCATTTCCTCAACGGTTTCATAAAAAACATGTCTTTTCTTTTTTATTTCTTTGTCATTAACGATGGGAAAAATTTCCTTTTCAAGATAACCTTTTAATCTTAAGTACCAATCAGGATGCCATAAATTTTGCCTCCAATATTCTTTCTCAGTCATTTTAAGCTCCAATTTTAAACTCTATAATATCCCCGTCTTTTACAATATAGTCTCTTCCTTCCAGCCTTGTTTTTCCGTGTTCGCGACTTCCCTTCCATCCATTGAACTCTATGAAATCCTCAAGCGTAACAACTTCTGCTTTTATAAATTTTTTCATAAAGTCTGTATGAATCTCCCCTGCCGCAGTGAGCGAGGTGGAACCGAGTCGAACTGTCCAAGCCCTAACCTCTTTAACGCCCGCTGTTAAAAATGAAATTAAACCCAATTCTTCGTAAGCTTTTTGGATAAGACGTTCTAGCCCTGATTTTTCCAATCCAAGATCTTTTAAATACTCTTTTTGTTCTTCTTCGTTAAGCCCTGCAAGCTCTGATTCTATCTTTGCAGAAATAACAATTAATTTATGCTGTTCTAATTCTAAAAACTTTGAATAATCATCAACTATTTTTTTAATAGAATCAGGATTGTACTCTCTTTCCGAAACGTTGAGTACAATAATTTCCGCCTTTTTAGCAATTTCTCCGCCTTTTTCTAAATCTGCAAGCTCGAGTTCTGTTTTAACGACTTTGTAATCATTGAGCGGATCTATACTTCCCTCTTTTATAACATTACTATCTTCAAAAACTCTTACAACGTGAGCTATGACTGAAGACTCACGAATATGAGATAAAAATTTATTTCCTAAACCTGCTCCTTCATTTGCCCCTTTAACCAAACCTGCAATATCTACGAAATTTACGGTCGCGGGTTTTATCGGAGGAAGATTTGTCATTTTATATTCTGACTGCTCGATCTCGGCAAGTTTCGCAAGTCTTTCATCGGGAACCGGAACAACGCCTACATTTGGCTCAATTGTTGCAAAAGGATAATTAGCAACCAAAGCCTGCTGCCGCTTTAAAAGCGCATTAAAGAGTGTACTTTTACCAACATTTGGAAGCCCGACTATTCCAATCGAAAGATTCATATGAGGCTAATTATAGCAGAAGTATATTTAACGAGCCCTATTGCCGGGCGGAAGGCCTTGGAGCGCTAATTGAATTTCTGAACCATAACGAAGAAGAACTGAATCGCCAAAAGCATCAGCAGCTCTTTCAGTTAGCGTTCTTTTCCAGTCCTTGGCTTTAAGATCTGCTCTAACCGTTGTATAGTGATCCATTAATTGTCTTATGTGAAGCATCTCATGAGGTACTACAAAATAAAAAGGCCGGTCGCGATACATTCTGACTACAAATCGCATTAGAAAGCCCCTGATAAATATTATTTCTCCTCCTTTTTCCTCACTCCAATCAGAGTATGCAATAGGTCTCCCATCTTCCAATTGCCTTTCAGTACTAAGAGATGGAATCGGTATTCCAAGCTCCCTACTCCCGAGAACTAATCCTATTGAGACCTCTCGCGTGAGTCTTTCTTTTAGCTTTTCATTCCCTTGCATCTTATTTAATCCGATGCTAGCTCTAACAGAGGTGTCTAAACGCATGGCTTCCGCCAACAGATCAAAACCACCACCTTCGTGCGGCAGATCGAGGTTGCCATGTGGAGTAATTTCTGGAATCATAGAGGTAGATTTTAACAAAATTAGATTAAACTAGCAACTACAGGCCTATTGGAAAAACGAGGCTAATTATAGCAGACTTAATTTAACTAGGAGGATTTTCATCCAAAAGTCTCATAAGTAGACTTGAAAGAGATAAATATTCAATTGTTTTTAAGGGATCGTTTTGAATAAAATTTAGATGTGCTTTTCTATCTCTTACTCCAACAATGCCTTTGAATAAATTCATTATACCCCTCTGTTCAGCTTTATCAAGACCATTGCTTAAGCTATTAAACCTAATCATTGGAATATTCTCCCCATCACAACCAAATACACGATTCATCAAATCATCTCCATCTAAATCCTTCTTTCTACCATTATTTTCTACTGTGGGGTTATCGGTTCTATTTTTTACCTGATCAATTACCTCAACTAAGGCGTTTTGTATCGCTGTTTTATAATATCCATCTTGAAACTCTCTAAACGCCACCCGTTTTATTTCTGGATGAAAATCGTATTTACTAAAAAGTGACGTGTTTTGCGATTTTTTTTCGTTTCCATCTGGACTGGTATTAGAGAATAATTCAAGTGTTAAGGAACGATCCACGCTGGGATGAATTGCATATCCGCCTATTTTTTTGACTAAAGCAGGAACCTTTCCTTTGGTTAAGTTGCTGAATTCCTGTGATAAATGAGATGGTACTACAAGATTAAACTCTTCAAACAAATCCTTAATATCTTTTTGTGCAAAAATAGGTTGGTTATTGTTCTTGGAGTAGACAAAACAAAGATATTTTATTTGCTCTCGTTGCGTAAGTTCATAAAAATCTGGTTTCTTTTCTAGAAGATAATTAAAATCTAGCTGCATGATTAAGACTTAGGGAGCATTTGATCTTCAACATAAATTTCTCCGAGCCTAGAAAGAGTCCATCCTCCATCCGACAACTCCTCTAACCATTTTTTCTTGTTTTTCATATCAATAAATGCCTGCCTTAAATGGAGAGGCCGCTTATTTAAGCTTAGCGCCTTGTAAGCAAATTCAACATTTCCTTCAGTGAAATTAGCTTTTTGCAATTTATGTGTTATGTAATAACCTACAACAACTATTCTATTCCATGCATTTTCTCCTGGATTTTTACTTTCCATAAATTTAGCTAAAGAATCATCGCTATTATTATTTATTTCAAACTCTTCGGGCTCAATATTTTTGCCTTTTGATTTAGCTGGTCTAACAGCTGAGACTTTATTAGCTGAATCTTTTTTTTGTTGTACTACCTGTGCGGAGGGTTGGTGATTATTGAGAGTAGGCATATGCGAAGGAAAACTTAACTTATTTTTAAACTCTATTAGATATTTTTCAACAAACTCCTCTGACCCCTCAAGCTCTATTAGGCCTTCGTTTATTGATATCTTTACTCGTGCCCTTTTTTCGTTATTCATAAGTCAAGCAAGATATTTGTATCACAAACTTAACTTACTTGTCAAGTTAATCTTTCAAAAGACACATGAGGCAAAGTTAGGGCCCTCCCCTTTTCCCGCGGTGTCAAGCTTGGAGATTTTAAGGTTGAGGTTCTTTTGGTTGACTAAAATGGAGTAATTCAAATTTGTCTTTTCCTTTGGAAAAAGAAATTGTTTTTATGTTATCTTCCATAATTCCAAATACATTTCTCATTTTTTCAATACCCATCCTTTTTTCATCGGCTTTGCCCTCGTTAAAGGATGTTGCTCCCGCAGGCAAGACTACTTCTACTCTTTTTTTACCTTTTCCTCGAAATTCGGCAATTACAATTTCATTAGGCCTGACATCAACTAAAGTCCCCTCTCTGGTTCTATACCATGTTGCTGTGTCTGCTATTCCAAAATCCATATAGGCATCCGTTTCCGTTCCTACCCTAACTTCTTTACCTACTGCCGTTTTTAATATATCTATTGCTTCCCTGGGAATATGCCATTCATCGAAATCTGATGCGTCTTGACCTTTATCTAATAAAACTTCGTACATATATCGCTATTATTACATGTTTTCCCGCGGTGTCAATACTTTGGCAAGTCATTCGACCGTGAGCTCAGACCGAATCGGCTCAGCATAAAGGCTGGAAATGAAGTGTTAAAATAAAAATGTGGAATTAAAAGATTTATTAGTTGAGCAAATTGAGACTTTGGGACAAATTAGATTTTCCAATTCTTTTGGCTGGATTTGTGTTTATACGGGAAAAAATCTTTTTGCGGGATATAAAGTTGTAGACAATAATATTCTGCTTTTATGGTTAATACTCTCCCCTGATGAGTTTAAAAATTCACTGGATGAAGGATTTATAAAATTTGACTTTGGAAAAACATGGGCGGAGATAGAAATAACAGGAGAGGACGATATCCAAAGAATTATACCGTTTCTTAAAAACGCTTTTGATTATTCTAAAGAAAGAGAGCAAATAAAAAAATTAAAGTAACTCCATTTTTACCCCTTGTCAATTTACTTTAAATATTTATTAAAAAACTCTACTGTGTTTTGCATTGCTTGAGTAAAACTTGCACCTGTAAAATTGTGTCTTCCGCTTGCATATTCATAAAACTCATGAGGAATTGATGTTTTATCAAGCAATTCATTTAAATCTCTGCTGTAGCCAATATCCACAACAGTATCGTCTGTTGCATGGTTTAATTGTATTGCACCCTTAATGTCGGATAAATAGTTAGTGGCTGCAACCTGTTTCCAAAAAGAGCTGTTTTCATCAAACTGTCCGTATGTATTAAATAACTTTTGTCTTTGTCCTTGCCTTTGTGTAATTAGTGCAGATGGTCTATAGCTTTGGTCGTTTAACCTATGTTTTGCTAAATCCATGTAAGAATAAACCGCGCCTGCCCAAATAACAACAGCAGGAATTTCCGGTTTTGCAGCAAGACTTCTTAATACTACGTTACCCGCCATAGAATGTCCCCAAAGTCCAATGCGGGATGAGTCTACAAAATTAGAAGATTGTAAAGCAGCGTAAGCATTTAGAGTATCAATTATATAATCCGATGAATAATATGCTCCACCCGGCTGTCCTTCGGACTTTCCATGTCCTCTTAAATCTATTTTAAATACTACAAATCCATTTCTTGCTAAATAATCAACGTAATCAGCATATCTTGATGTGGTTTCATACAAAGTAGGAGGAATATATCCATGAATAAAAACAATCGCAGGCCACCCTCCTTTAGGTGATTTTCCCTCCGGTATTGTTAAAAGTCCATTAATTTTAAGTCCTTCGGAATTATAACTTGCTAAGTAAGAAGTGTAGTTTGAGTTTTTTGAATATTCTTCTAAGTTACCCAGCGTGCTTTTATATTCCTTTTCTCTAAGATATGGTATTGTTAGTTCTTCAAATTCAAACGCTTGTGAATTATTTATAAACCCTTTTGGTGTTATCAAGCTATAATCTTTATTAGAAAATTTTACAGCTATAAAAACTAACGAAATAAGAGATATAAATAATAAGAGTATTAAAATTTTCTTGGATACCATTAGAGTTTTTATTTTACCCTATTTTACCGATTGTGGCTAATTTGACATGAATTCAGGTTCTTGTGCTTTTCCTAATTCTTCTACTTTTCTTGCTACGTCTGCAGAATCAAGATCGGACAAGTCTACTTTTTCTTTATCTGCAATCATAAGTCCCATTATAATTCTTTTTGCTTTTATTGCTTCGCTTCTCCTAACAGGCTTTAAATCTAATTCAACTCCTGCACCAATCATTCCCTCAATTATCTTAAGCGTTGTAAAAAGAGGAGAAGTTTCAATTATTACTTCTCCAATATTTTGTATTGGAACGCTTCTTACCTGGCCGGTTGAAAAAAATTCATGAAAATAAATGTTAACATGGTCAAATTCTATAATCAGCTTGTCGGGAAAAAGATCTAGGGGAAAAATTGTTGAAAGTTTGTACAAAGGTTTTTGTGAACTTTTAATTAACTCGTCCATTTTTTGCTTGCTTTTTTCCTCTCTTTTAGCTGCCTCGTCTTCTATTTCTTCTTTTATGCTCTCTTTTAATTCCTGCTTGGAATCCTCTATGGAAGGAAGAGGGCTTTTTACTCCCGAAGCTGTGTCTTCAAATATAATAATTTCCTCAAAATCTTTTGGTTGCATAATATTAGGCGAATAATACTATTTTTACCGTTAAATTGCTAGTTAAAAAGTCATTATAAGCTTGAATTTAATCTTATAATATGATAATATACCTCACTGCCGAATATGGTTATGTCAGAAAAGGAAAGATTTCCACATATTCATAGATTACCGGGACAACGCTTGCCGAAAGAAAGACTTACTCCGGAAGGTGTTGACTTTGAGGAAATTAAAAAGGCCGTAAGAACAACTTTTGCACAAAACGATAGCCTTCTGAATCTTTTTAATACAAAACGGGATTATTTCTTGGACTTTTTTCTTGGAGTTCGGGATATAGAGCTAGGAAAAGGTCGCGAAATGTTTGACCTAGTAGTTAAAAAATATCATATGGACGATATGAATTTACGTAAAAATCACCCTGTAAGGCAAGGAGAACCAATCACAAAACTAATTAGAGCAGAAGCGCATAAGCTCTATCAACAAAAACGATTACAGCAATTATTAAGAACTAAACTTCCTTAAGCCTTACTTAAAGAACTAAAAAGGATAGCTATCTTAACTCAAGTCTTATAATTCCCTCAAAATATATCAGTCTTCCTTCTTTATCGCTTCTTTGTCTTATATTTATATCCAAATGCTCTCCTTTTTTAATAATCATAGGAAGATTTTCCGTTAAATTATCATCGTAAATAGCAAACTGTCTTGGATTGTCTGTAATAACCATAGGATAGATTGTATGAACTGTGGCCAAAGAGTCGTCTTCCTTACACTGAACTTCATAGATTTTCTCGTATCCACCCAAATCAATACTGGGTATATGACGTTTTTCTCCTGGTTGAACAATTACGTGCTTTTGTTTTTCGGGATTATGAACTGTTAACTCGTAAGCTTCTATTGGCATATGGCGTATTATAGGATATTTTAAATTGATGTCAAGTAAATTAAAATTAAATTGATGGGTTTTATTAAAAATTACCAAGAATTAGCTTACACGCAAGAAAGAAAAATAGTTCTTGATTTAATTGAAACAGGACTTTCTTCTATTCAACCTCAAAACGTAATGGATAAAAATTTTGTATTAGCTGAAAATAAACTAAAAATCTTAGACAACGAGTTTAATTTACAAAATTTTGAAAGAATTTTTTTAGTAGGATTTGGAAAGGGTTCCGCGACTATTTCAAAAACTATTGAAAACGTTTTAGAAAAAAAGCTTACTAAGGGATTCGTTATTGATACAAACAAGGAAGAATTCAAGAAGATAGAGTTTACGCAAGGAACCCACCCACTTCCCTCTGAGCAAAATATTAATTTTACAAAACGAGTAGTAAATGAACTTAATTCGCTAACTTCAAAAGACTTAGTTTTGGTAATAATCTGCGGAGGCGGATCAGCAATGTTTGAGCTTCCATTTAAAATAACCTTAGATAAATTAATTGATGTAAATCACTCTCTTTTAAAAAACGGCGCGGACATTTTTGAAACAAATACAATAAGAAAACATTTGTCTAGCGTTAAAGGCGGTGGCTTAGCAAAACTGTTGTATCCTGCTAAAGTAATTTCTTTAATATTTTCCGATGTTGCCGGAAACAATTTGTCTACTATTGCATCTGGCACAACCGTAAAAGACGAAACAAACATTAAGGATGCGCTTGCTGTTATAGAAAAATACAAGATGAAAGATTTGGATTTAAAAAGCGAAGATTATACAGAAACTCCAAAGGAAAAAAACATATTTGAAAACGTTAAAAACATTCTTATGTTAAGCAACGAAACCGCACTTTTGGCAATGTCTGATAAAGCAAAAAGTTTGGGAATAAATTGCAAAATTTTTTCAGATAAGTTTCAGTCGGAGGCAAGAAATGCACCTGCAATACTCTTAAAAGAAGCGGAAGAAAATTCTGTTCTTTTAGCAGGAGGCGAAACAACCGTTAAGGTTAAAAACCTTAAGGGCGAAGGTGGAAGAAACCAGGAGGTCGCACTCTCTGCGATTTCTGAAATTGATGAACGTACTGTAATTGCAGCATTTGACTCAGACGGATGGGACAATAGTGAGGCAACTGGAGCTATAGTTGATTCGAATTCTCTGCAAAATGCTAACAAACAAAATTTAAATCCAGAGGAGTATTTAAATACTAACAATAGTCTTGTGTTTTTCCAGAAATTAGGCGATGCTATTATTACAGGAAGACTTTCTTCAAACGTCTCAGACTTATTTATAGTTTATAAAAAATAATGGATATACCTGCCCTAACAGATGAAAAATTAAAAGAGCTTGAGCTAAAAGCAAATCAAGCACGGGAACTTCTTATAAAAATGCTTCTTGAAGCCGGGTCGGGGCATTCTGCAGGACCTTTGGGAATGGCTGATATTTTTACCGCATTATACTTTCATGTATTAAATCACAATCCTAAAAATCCGGATTGGGACGACCGAGACAGACTAGTTTTATCAAACGGCCACATATGCCCTATTCGCTATGTAACTATGGCTCAAAGCGGGTATTTCCCGATTGAAGAACTTAAAACTTTACGAAAAATAGATTCGCGTCTTCAGGGACACCCTCATAGAGACTCACTTCCCGGACTTGAAACAACTTCGGGTCCTTTAGGTGAAGGAATTTCACAAGCCATTGGTATTTCACTAGCTGCAAAACTAGACAACAAAAAATATCATACTTACGTAATTGCTTCAGACGGTGAGCATCAGGAAGGAAACACTTGGGAAGCTTTAATGTTTGCAGGAAAACATAAGTTAAACAACTTAACTTTAATTTTGGATAGAAACAATATCCAAATAGACGGCTTTACCGAAAACATAATGCCACTTGAACCCTTAAAGGAAAAATACACATCTTTTAACTGGGAAGTTTTTGAAGCGGATGGAAATAACATATCCGAATTTATAAACGTTTTAGGACTTGCAAAAAAGATTTTTGAAAAACCATCCGTTGTTATTGCTCATACAATTCCAGGAAAAGGAGTTACATTTATGGAAAAAGATTTTCACTGGCATGGAAAACCACCAAATCAAGAAGAGGCAAAAAAAGCATTAAAAGAATTACGTACTTTACAAGGAAGAATAATCTCGGAACATCAATAGAATTATGAATTTAGAATCTAGAATTAAGAAATTTGCGAGGGGTGACACAACAGGAAGGGCTTCCGACAGCGCACAGCGAGTTATTTCTGAAAGAAATATTCGAGTGAGCACTGGCGGGAGGGAAAGTTGGGGCAGGACCCCGAGCAAAATAAAACTTACGAGGCGAGCAGTCTTTCATTATGTTAAATCCTGATTTACACTTAAACCAAAAACTTTTTGACAAGGATGTTGAGCAGAAAGCAACAAGAGACGGCTTTGGTGAGGCTTTGGTTGAACTTGGTGAATCAAATCCTAATGTAGTTGTTTTAACCGCCGATTTATCAGAAAGCACAAGAACGGACGGATTTGAAGCAAAGTTTCCGCAACGTTTTTTTGAAGTTGGGGTTGCCGAACAAAACATGGCAGCAATCGCGGCCGGTCTTGGATTGAGCGGAAAAATTCCATTTATTTCTTCTTATGCGACATTTTCGCCCGGAAAAAACTGGGAAACAATTAGAACTACCATTATTTATGGCAACTCAAATGTAAAAATAGCAGGACATCACTCAGGTATTATGACAGGACCTGACGGCGCGACGCATCAGGCTACCGAGGATATTGCAATAACAAGAGCTTGGCCTAATATTTCTGTTTTTGTTCCCTGCGATGCTATTGAGGCAAAAAAAGCAACCTTAAAATCAGCAGAAATTAGGGGTCCAGTTTATTTAAGATTTACCCGCGATAAAACACCGATAATTACAACAAAAGACACTCCGTTTAGTAAGGAAGTTGAAGTTTACTGGATAAATGAAGCTCCAAAAACTGTTATTTTTGCAACCGGTTACATGCTCTATTATGCTCTTCTTGCCGCAAAAAATTTAGAAGAAAAAGGAATCAAGGTTCAGGTTGCTAATGTCTCAACAATAAAACCTATTGATTCAAAAACCATAATTAAGCTCGCCAAAGAGGCTGGAAAAGTGGTTACAGTAGAAGATCATCAGGTTGCCGGTGGACTTGGCGGTACAATTGCAGAGGTTTTAGCAAAGCATTACCCTACTCCAATGGAATTTATTGGTTTACAAGATACATTCGCAGAATCGGGAGCGCCTTTTGAGTTAATTAAAAAATATGGAATGGACGAAGTAGCTATAGAACAAGCAGTTACCAGGTTGATTGGTAATCAAAATGAATAAAAATTTGTTTAGCAAATTAAAAGAAGTAATTAAAGGTGAAACATACGAAGATGAAGAAACTCTAAAAAAGTTTGACCACGATGCAAGTATTTTTGAAGTTAAACCAAGTTTTGTAGTTTTTCCGCAAGATACAGAGGATTTAAAAAATATTGTTAAATTTGTTAAAACAAATAAGAATCAAAATCCTTCGCTTTCAATAACCGCAAGAGCCGCAGGCACGGATATGAGCGGAGGACCCTTAAATGAATCAATAATCGTCTCTTTTATGGAGCATTTTAATAAAATAATCGGAATTGAGGGAAATGTTGCAACAACACAGCCAGGCGTATATTACCGTGATTTTGAAAAATTTACTCTGCAACATAATCTCATATTCCCCTCTTACCCCGCATCTAAAGATATTTGTGCAATTGGCGGAATTGTAAATAATAATTCCGGCGGAGAAAAATCGCTAGAATACGGAAAAACGGAAAAGTATGTTAAAAAACTAAATATGATTTTAGCGGACGGAAACGAGTATGAGTTTAAACCGCTATCCGACAGAGAACTTGCAGAGAAACTTCAATTGAGCTCATTTGAAGGCGAGGTTTACAGAGGCATACATGCCTTGATTACTAAAAACTTTGATCTTTTACAAAGCGCCAAACCCAAGGTTTCTAAAAACAGTGCGGGATATTTTTTATGGAATGTATACGACAAAGAAAAAAATATTTTTGATTTAACTAAGCTTTTTGTAGGAGCCCAAGGAACTCTAGGGATAATGACCCAGGCAAGTCTTGAGCTTATTCCGGTTAAGAAACATAGCGAAATGCTTGTTGTTTTTTTGGAAGAAAAAGACATGAATAATCTTGGGGAAATTATAAATACAGTCTTGCCGCTTGAACCAGAAAGTTTTGAAACCTACGATGATAATACCCTTAAGCTTGCTGTTAAGTTTTTTCCGGAATTTGCAAAGAAGATGGGTGCAGCAAACATAATCTCTACTGCATTTCACTTTATTCCAGAATTTATGATGGTATTAAAAAATGGGGTTCCAAAACTTATTTTACAAATAGAGTTTGCAGGAAATAATTTTGATGATTTAATAGATAAAATAAAGACTTTAAAGGAAAAGCTTAAGCCGTTTAATTTGAACACGCGTGTTGCGGGAAACGAAAAACAATCTAAGAAATACTGGCTGATAAGAAGAGAGAGTTTTAACCTTTTAAGAGAGAAAATAAAAGATAAGCACACTGCCCCGTTTATTGACGATTTTGTTGTAGAACCAAAGTATTTACAAGAATTTTTGCCAAAACTAAATGAAATCTTATCGAAATATCCTAGTCTTATTTATACCATTGCAGGACACTTAGGAGACGGTAATTTTCATATTATTCCACTTATGAATTTACATGAGCAATCTCAAAGGGAAATAATTCCAAAGCTCGAAAAAGAAGTTTATGATCTTGTATTTTCATATAACGGTTCAACTACGGGCGAACACAACGACGGATTGGCAAGAAGTTTCTATTTAAAACAGATGTACGGCGAAGAAGTTTATGCTTTATTTGAAAAAACAAAACAAATCTTTGATCCCTTAAATATTTTCAACCCGCTAAAAAAGACTAATTCTTCTTTGGAGTTTGGAATGAATCACATTAGGCAGAATTGGTAGAAGATTCTTCTGTAAACACATTATAAAACTTTATAAAATTGTCCGGAATACTATTTAAGGCTTCTTCGCTGTCTGCTTCTTTCTTATAAAACTTTTCCCATGCATTCCAAAAAACTGTTCTTCCCACGGCAAAACCTATTATTCCCTTAATTCCCGATCCTGCTTTAAGCCACTCTTCCACATGCTGTTCATCTGCGCCCCTACCTAATATAACCAATCCTACATTTTGCCTATGTTCTTTTTGTATAGCAGAAATAATTTTAGTGTAGTTTTCTTTTTCGGAAAAGCCTTCAAGCTTCCAAACGTCAGGCTCAATTCCATAATCCTGCAGCTCTGAAATAATATTTACTGTCAAATCTGCTCTTAAAACCTTATCATAGTCTACATTGCTTCCCCCTACTTCTGCTAACTGTTTTTCTGTCGGCAAAACAAGTACTTCTAATAAAAATTTATAGTTATTTGTATGACTAAAATCATTTAGAATTTTTATGTGTCTTTTTTGCTTTTCTCTTGAATCGGGTAAATCTTCCGGATTAAACTTTATTAAAGTTTTTGTAAATTCAGGCTTAAATTTTTCTATATGTCGCTCAAAATCCTGTCCATATTCAAACTCAACTATATTTTGTCCGCTTTTCTCTGTAGTTAGAATGGTAACAAAGCCATCACCTTTTGCTTCTCTTAAAACCTCGCTGCCAAATTCTTCATCGCATAATATTCCGGCATAGCCAAGTGGGATTTTCCTATGAACTATTTCCTTAAAATGATTATAAACAAGCATTTTAAAATCTCTGATTAAGTCTCTTTGCTGCAATGATAAATATTGAGTAGAGCTATAGCCAAAAGAAACTGCAAAAGTAGCTCTGTGGTCAAATGGCAGAATATAAAGAGGTTTGTTGTATCCGATTTCCTGCATGGAAAGTATTAATAAAGCATTCTTGAAACTAATAAAAGTGAAACCAAAAGAACAAACGCCAAAAGCAAGAGAAATGTTAAGGAATTATATTCAATTAAGGACTTGCTCTTAGTACTTGGTTTTCTATTATACTTTTTTCTTTTCGCCATTAAATTTCACCCCTAATTTATTATGGCATAGATACAACTTATGTCAATTAACATTTTGCAGAATTGATACTTGACAAGGCTATTATTCTAGGATACGCTTAAAAATGTGCTACACCTTATCGCAGATTTGCTAAGAGTAAAAGGTGCTCAAAAGGAAGAACCACTTGCTGTAGTTACAGCTGTACAGTCGGATCCAAATAGACGAAGAGAAATTTTAAGAAGAATCGCAGAAATCTCCAAAGCTAGACAGAGTTAAGACCAAGTCCCAGCATTTCATCAAAATTCAATAAACTTCTTTTTTTGGCAGAACTTGGATAATCCGAGTTGACTGTTTCCCATGCTACTGCTAATGCCTGCGGCATATTCAGATCATTGTTAACTGCTGTTTTGAATTTTTCCTCAAGCTCAGCGCAGCCTATTTTAGGATCGTCGTATTTTGAAACTATTCTCTTGAGTCTGTTTAGAGCGTTTTGAGAAGCAGATAGCGCCTCCCATGTAAAATTCATTTCCTGCCGCCAGTGAGTCTGAAAATATAAATATCTAAGAGCGAGGGGCTCTATTCCTTTTGCAATTATGTCATCCAGCGTGTAAAAATTTTTTAAAGATTTACTCATTTTTTTGCCATCAACAAGCATGTGAGCTCCATGCACAAAAAACCTGGAAAATTGCTTTCCCGTTTTTGCTTCTGATTGAGCTATTTCATTTTCATGATGCGGAAAGATTAAATCTACTCCTCCCAAATGAATATCAATTGTATCTCCCAGTTTATCCTGACTCATAACAGAACACTCAATATGCCAACCGGGCCTTCCCCAACCTAGGCTACTTTCAAAACTGCCTAGTTCTCCCTCGGGAACATGTTTCCATAAAGCAAAGTCTTGCACATCGTCTTTTGTATATTCATCTGAAAGAACTCTTGTACCCGTTTTTAAACTTACGTTTTTTATACCGGAAAGTTTACCGTAATCTTCAAATTTTGATATGTCAAAATATACCGAGCCGTCTTTTTCATATGCAAAACCTTTATCCTGCAAAACTTTTACGTAATTAGCAATTTTTTCAATGTAATCACTTACCTTAGGTTGATTTTCAGAATTCCAATTAATATTTAGTTTATTTACGTCGTCTATAAAATATTTAGTAAACTCATCAGCTATTTCTTTCAAGTCTTTTTTACTTTCAATCGCTCTTTTTATTATTTTGTCGTCAACATCAGTAATATTCTGAACAGATTCAACTTTAAATCCTTCTAGCTTTAAAGCTCTTTCCAAAACATCTGAAAGCACAAACGTTCTTAAATTTCCTACGTGCATTCTGTCATACACAGTAGGTCCGCAGGTATACATTTTTACCTGATTATCTATAAGGGGCTTAAATTCTTCAATAGATCTTGATAAGGTGTTATATATTTTCATCCTGCACTTGCTCTTATTTCCACGCCTCTTTGTTTTCTAAAAGTATCTAAATCTTGCTTTTTCTTTTCAGCTTGCTGTAATTCTTCCATCTTCTTCTCCTCTTCTTGATATTCTTCTTGCTGCTGTGATGCCTCTTTCTTTTTTTTCTCATAAGCAAAGAGTGGTTCGTAATAGGTTGTTTGATGCAGAGAGGATTTAAAACCCTGAAGTTCTTTTCTTACTTTAGCAAGTTTTTCTTCTTTATCTTCTAAATCTTGCGGCGTATTTGTGTTTTGTGATGGTGCGTAAAAATCATTTATAATTTCCCGAGAATCATCTGACAATTGCGCCTGAAGTTCGTTATTTTGAAGGTTGGGCTGGCTTTGTGCAGGCTGACTTCCTGTAATTTGTTGTTTTGTGGCATCTATTACATTAGAAGCACTATCGTCTATTGCTGACTTCCCTTGCTCAAAAAGTTGACCAAATGTTGAGTTTTTATCCATTAAAAATCACTTCTCCCCTCCATTGCGCGTTGCAGCGTAACATCATCTGCATATTCCAAGTCCCCTCCAACAGGCAAGCCTCTTCCAATTCTGGTTATTTTAATTTGAGATTTGAGATTTGAGATTTGATTTTTAATTTGCTTTGCAATATACATTGCTGTTGCTTCACCTTCCATAGTTGGATTAGTTGCAAGAATAATTTCGCTAATTGCATGAGTTTTAAGTCTTTTTAGAAGCGGCGATATATAAATTTCGTCCGGCCCAATATTATTAAGCGGATCAATTTTACCGTGTAAAACATGGTATAAGCCTCTGTACTTTCCATTTTTTTCCAAAGCAAGAACGTCCAGTGGCTCCTCTACTACACAAATCAAAGATTCATCTCTTGATTTATCGGAACATATGCTGCAGGGATTTTTTTCGTCCGTCATAAAACAGTTTGTGCATATTAATGTATCCTTCTTTAAATTTGAAAGACTTTGGGCAAATGTATCAAGCTGCCCTTGCGGAACATGTAAAAGATAAAAAGTAAGCCGCTGTGCGGTTTTAGGACCAACACCGGGAAGCTTTTCAAAAGACTCTGTTAGTTTTTTAATTGTTGTTGGTATTGTCATAAATTAAGATGATTTTAAAGCCTTTGCTGTTATATCTGCAACAGATAAGACCTCAAGTTTTGCAAACTCAGAATAAGCGGGAATATCAATGGTATCTGTTACAACAATTCTTTCAATTTTGCTATGTTGTAAAAGCTTATCCGAATGTCTTGCAAAAACCGGGTGTGTAGCATAAGCATAAACCTTACTTGCCCCTTCATTTATTAAAAGTTCTGCGCCCTCAACTAGTGTTTTTCCAGTTGAAATCATATCGTCCACAATTATTGCAACCTTCCCCCTTACATTCCCATTTAACCCCTTATCTTCAATTTCACCGTTGCCAAGGTCTCTATTTTTTTCTATCGTTGCAAAAGTGGCATTTTCTAAAAGCTCACTTATTTCTTTTATTCTTCTTATTCCGCCCATATCCGGCGAGACGAGAACAAAATCCTTGTTTTCAAAGTTTTGTTTTATATTTTCTGCAAAAAGAGGAAGAGCTGATAAATGTTCAACCGGTACGGAAAATAGTTCTGGAATCTTTATAGAATGAAGGTCAAAAGTAATAAGCTTGCCCATTCCTAAGGTTGTGAGTATTTTTGCAATCACTTCTAAAGAAACTGCTTCTCCATCCCTAAATATATGATCTTGCCGCTGGTAGCCAAGATATGGAATTACGGCTTTAATTGATGCAGCACCAGATCTTTTTAGAGCATCAATCATAATGAAAAGCTCCATATAATTTTCATCGGGTGGTATGCTTGCCGACTGAATTATTACACAATCCTCGTTAACAACATTTTCGACAATTCTTATTCTTTTTTCTAAATCGGGAAATACAAAAATCTCAACTGGAGAAAGAGTTAGGTTTAATTTTTTAGCAACTTTGGTTCCTAAATTTTTACCTGCTTTGCCACAAAAAATCTTCATAATTTATTTTACTTTTTTGTAAGCTGCGTAGCAAGGCGATTATTGTCCTCCCAGAAGCCCCGAAAGACCGCCCTGCATAGTAGAAAGTTTTCTTGCTGCTACTTCCTGTGATTTTTTAACAGCTTCGTTAATAGCCTCCATAATGTCGTTGTCTGATTTTCCGTTTGTTGAAATGCTTTGAATTTTTTGATCTCCTGTTATAACTATTTGAACTCCGTGGCTATCAACGTTTACAATTTCTGCTTGAAGTTCTTTCTGAATCTTCATCGCCTGATCTCTCATTCGCTTTAATTCTCCTAATTTTGAAAATGGATTATCCATACATAATTCACCTCCCCTGGCCCGTTAAAAGTGCTCCGTGAGCCGTGTTCGAATAGAACTGAAAAGGCGAACGGTAAACTTAACTGGGCCTAAGTATTATATCTAATTTAACTTTTTTTCCAACTAAAGCCTCTGCTACATCTTGTAGAATTTTAAATGTTTTTGATTCCTCTAGTTTTTCTTTATGAAACTTTGAAATTGCAATAATTTGCATACTTCCGTTTGTCTGCTCTATCTCGCAACTTCTAAGTACGCCAGCTATTAAATGATTATGCACTTTTACCTCGTTTATAAAATCGTTATAAAAACTATCTAATTTGCCAGCGGAAGGTAATCGACCCGCAGCGACCTGATTACCTTGTGAATTCTGAACTCTGAACTCTAAACTCTGAGCTCTTTCGCTCCATTCAACAATCATGAGTTCGAGTGGTAATTGTGGTAAAACCGCATATTTAGTTTCCGAATGAGCCTTTGCTAAAAGCTCAAGTATTGTTTTTATCTCCGAAATCTCAAATTTATCTTCTAATGTAGGCCCTACTCCTAATTTGCCCAAGAGCATTAAATGAAATTTTTCTAATAGATTCTCGATAAAGAATTTAAAATCAATTCCTTGTTTGGCGAGCTTTGAAACTACTTCAAAACCCTTTTTAGTATCTTTTGTGTTTAAGCTATTTATAAATTGCTCGATTGCCAACTCAATTCCCAAAGTGTTAAATTTTTCGGAAACATAATCTTGAGTAATTGTTTTTTTGCCCGAAGTTAAGCTTAATTCCTCAAGAATCTTTGCAGCATCTCTAAAGCTTCCGTCGCTTATTTTAGCAATTGCTGATATTGCTTGCTTTTCAATCTTTATCGATTCTCCCTTTATTATTCTTAAAAGCGATCTTTCAATTTCCTCATCCGTTGCTTTTTTAAAATCTACCCTAAAGCATCTTGAAACAATTGTTTGGGGAACTTTATGCAGCTCTGTCGTACATAAAATAAAAACAGCGTGAGCGGGAGGCTCTTCTAAGGTTTTCAAAAGAGCGTTAAAGGCCTCAGATGTCAACATATGCACTTCATCAATTATGTAAACTTTTCTTGCAGCTTTACCGGGAAGAAGATTTATTTTCTCTTTTAAATCTCTTATTTCATCAATTCCCCTATTTGAAGCACCGTCTATTTCTAAGACATCAAAATTTGTCCCCGATGTAATGGATGTGCATTGCCAACATTTGTTATCGGGTTCGATTTCCGCTTCGGTAAGCTTTGCTTTCTTAAGTTTTTCGTGTTTTTCACAATTAATAACCTTTGCAACAATTCTTGCAGCCGATGTTTTTCCAAGGCCCTTGGGTCCGGAAAAAAGATATGCATGTGCGGTGTCAAAATTTTTAGTAAAAATAGAATATAAACGTTCTCTCAAATCGGCGCTATCTAGTTCCGAAATTTTTTGAGGTCTGTAAGTTCTGTAAAATACCATAAGCAATTTTACTCGTGATGTAAGCCTAAAAGATGCATCAAACCATGCTCTATTAATTCGTCTATTTTATCATCAACCAGCATTTCATCTCTTGACGCCTCATTTATTACAACCGGAAAAGATATAACAATGTCACCAAGTATTAACTTTTCGCTTGGACGCTTAATAGCCTCCCCTTCTCTTTGCGAAAATGAAAGAATATTTCTTGTTTTATCTTCGCCTTTATAAGTTTTGGAAAGTTTTCTCATTTTTCTGTCTCCTACAATTGCGACAGAAATTTCAACCGGACCTAGTACTGAATTTTTTTCCAAAACATCAGTAATTTTGCTTTTTATTCTTTTTCGGTTTATCTTATAACGGCTTTCAACAAATATGGGAATCGATAAATTAGCCATTTTTAAAAAGCAGGCGTCTTCTTAGCTCTTCTTGCATCCTCTTGCTTTTGTTTTTTAGCTAACGAGGGCTTAAGATAAAATTCTCGTCTTTTTGCTTCTTGTAAAATTCCCTCATTTATAACTTTTCTACTAAATTTTCTAATTAATGCCTCGTCTGAGTCTCCCGGCATTTTTTTAACTACTACCATAAAAAACACCCCCTTTTATATGCTTCATTTTACGCTTTTTTTATCCTTTCGGCAATTTCTTCTCGTGACTGTCTAGGAACATTTTTAACAATACTTTGAATTATTCCGCCTTTATCATTGTCCCATCTTGGAATAAGATGAATATGCAAATGCGGAACCCCTTTTTTTTCTAAATGATTTATACCAATAGTAATTGAATCCGAACTTAGTGCTTTTTCTATTTTTTTGGCTACTTTTGAAACGGTATCCATTAAAACTCCCAAGTCTTTTCCTTCATAATCAAATATGCTTTTGCCATGTTTTTTAGAAATTACCATAACATGGCCGGGTGCGGAAGGAGTTGCCTCCATAAAAGCAATCGTATTTTCATCTTCATACGTCCTAACTGAGTTAACTTGATTGTTTACAATTTTACAAAAAATGCAGTCTTCCATAATTAAATTTCCTTTAATACTCCTATAATTTCTTGCAAAGAAAGCTTACTTGGTTTCATTTTTGGATTTTTTGGAGTACCGTTTAAAAGCATTTTGCCGGAAACATGCAAAAACCAAGTAGCGGCAGGATCCATTTTCTTAAGTTTTTCGGAAACAAGTGTTAAGTCTATTCCTTTTTCCCCATTACTATTAGGTCTTGCTTTAATTCGAACGTAGCCTTTTCTTGGGTCTTTTCTAACAACTATTATATATCCCATAAGCTGCGCAAGCTTTACAACAGAATCATTTATGGTTTCTATTCCAAGGCCTTTTCCCCATTTTGTTTCAAAATCAATTCCAATTTCTTTTATTTCCGTTTCTGCCCAAATTCTGTTTTCTATATCGTGGAGTATTGCATCAAGGCAAATGCAAATAAAATCAACATAATATTTGTCATCATTTGGATGCTGAAATTTTAATCCATCTAAAATTTCCGTAATAGAAAAATTGTTGTAATTTTCCAGCGCATCTTTTCTAAATGCTTCTTTAAAATGGTCTACCTCTACTACAAAATCCGATATTCGCTCTAAAGCCTGCAGCTTTACGGGATCAATGTCTAGATTCTTTTGTAAAAGATGTTTTTTAACGTAATCGAAGGTTAAAGAAGCGGCACATGTATTTGTATCTTTAATTTGATGGTGATCAAGCGGCCCCATTCCGGTATCTACGTGAATTACTTCGTGCCCGCTGATTATTTCAATCGGGTCTTTTAGCTCCACCGCTTTTTGGTCTGACAAATTTCCTATTCGCTGTCCCGCCGGCACAAAGCGAACTTCTGCGTCTTCCCAACCGGACAAATATCTTTTTATAAACCATACGGACGTAATAGCGTCCATATCAGGCGATGTGTGTGTAACAATCCTTTTCATAGATTCGATAAACTCACTACAAGTTCGGTCTTTAAGTATACCTTTTTTGAGCTGATAATTAAAGGGTTTGGTATAATTAGCGTATGTCAGAACATAGGGAAAATGAACTGCCACCATTGGAAAAGACCAAAAACAAATATCAGAAACCCTTTCCTAGGGAAACTGTCGTAACTTTGGTGGAAACAGAAGGACCAGCTCACGTCGGGCCATTTCGAGGAGCAATTGATTATGCCATGAAATTAGGTACGCCGGTTATTGCACCTTTAGACGGAATAGTAAGGGATACCGACGATAGCCATAGCAGATTTGGTCCTACCGAAGAATTCAAAGACGACGCAAATTACATAACAATTGGCCATCAAAATGATGAATTTTCTCAAATGGTTCATCTTGCCAAGGGATCTATAAAAGTAAAAAAGGGAGATTTCGTCAAAGCTGGTCAGCAACTAGCTGTAACTGGAAATTCGGGATGGATGACCGAACCTCATCTTCACTTTTTAGTTTTTAAACTAGCCACCGATGAAAATGGTTTTAAAGGATTAGATCCGCAGCTTGAAGATAGATAGCTTGACAAATATTCCCCCAAAACAGATATAATTAATTACTGCCCCCTTCGACGGGCTCAGGACAATTGCATGAATCCAAAAAATGTAAATGATTTAGACCCAAAACTCAAAGAAGCATACGATAGGGTTATGGGAACTAATTTTAACCCACAAGCTACAGCTGCAACGCAACCTCAACCACAGCAGTCACAAAATCAACCCGTTATGCAAACTCAACCGGCAGAGGAACAGCAGCCCGCTATTCAAAGTATTCCCGTGCAACCGCCCCAACCCGCAAATCCGACTCCTTCTCCCCTTCCTACCCAAAATCCGTTTGTTCAAACACCACAACCTCCTCCTACAATTTATACGCAAACAGACGGCAACATGCAAAGTATGCAAAAGCCTAAAGGGCACAGCTTTATGGCTATTGTATTCTTGCTTGGGGGAACTATCTTTTTTGCGGCTTATGCAATAATTTGGGCTAAAGTATTTGGCTTATTTTAATTTTTCTAAAACTTCTTCTAAACTAAGCAGTTCTTCTTTTTCAGAATTTCTTGTCTTAAATTCTATTTTACCTTCTGTTCTTTTAGAAACAACCAACCTTATTGGAATTCCAATTAAGTCCGCGGTTGCAAATTTTTCTCCTGCGCTTGCGTCTTTTCTATCATCCCATAAAACATCAACCTTATTCTCAACAAGCGTGTTATAAACTTTTTCTGCTGTTTCTTCTGTAGAGGGATCTTCTATATGAACCAGATGAACTTCAAATGGAGAAACGCTTTTTGGCCAAATTATTCCCTTTTCATCATTGTATACTTCAACTAAAGTTCCTAAGGTCCTAGTTGGCCCTATGCCATAGCTTGCAAGCCAGACTGGCATTTGATTTCCTTTTTCGTCTGTATATAAAGCTCCCATTTTTTCGCTGTATTTTGTTCCAAGCGGAAAAATATTTCCAACTTCAATTGCTTTTGAAGTCAAGATTTTTCCATCGCAGTTTGGGCATTTGTCTCCTACTTTAACTTTTGCTATCTCATCGTTTTGAGCAAAGTCACAAGTGTCACAGTAAAAAATGGTATCTTCTCCAACGCTTGATAAAACTTGAAATTCGTGGCTGTTTTTATCTGTAAATACCCCACCTGATGCTTCTACAACCTTAACATCAAGTCCAATTCTTTTAAATATTTTTAAATAAGCGGAAGTTACGTCGTTGTAATATTTATACATATCATCCTCTGTTAGATGAGCGCTGTATAAATCCTTCATTAAAAATTCTCTGCCGCGCAAAATTCCGCTTTTGGCTCGTAATTCGTGCCTAAATTTTGTTGAAAAGTGGTAAAGCTTAAGTGGAAAATCCGAAAGTTTTATATTGTGCTTTCTTATTAAGTCAACAATTATTTCCTCATGTGTAAAAGACAGAGCAAATTCCTTATTATCCTTTTTAAACTGATACATTACTTCTTTGGCGCTTTCCCATCTTCCTGTTTCGTTCCAAATTTCTCTAGGATGCATTAAAGGCATTAGCATTTCTTGCGCACCCGTTGTGTTTAATTCTTCGCGGATTATTTGTTTTATTTTTTCAACAACTCTAAAACCAAGTGGTAAAAGAGTAAAACTTCCTGCCATAAGCTGGTCTATAAAACCCGCTCGTACTAAAAGTTTGTGATTTTCCGCCTCTGCCCCCCTGGGTGCTTCTTTTTGCGTTTTTGGAAAAAGTTGACTGTACCTCATTTTTTTGAGTATAACATATTTTTCTAATTTGCTAGAATTGGATAATGGACAGTACACAACAAAAACTTTTAGCAATTGTTGAGACATGGCAACCTAACGAGCTTCCTGAGTATCGAGGATTTAGGTGTGGAAATTGTCAAAAAAATATAAATGAGGCATGGCATCACTTAGTCGATACAGCTGGTTACAAGCTTCAGGTTCATTTATGTAAAACGTGTGAAAACCTATTCAGATCCCAAACAAATAGTAATTTATCCAAAACAGAATTCAAAGCTTTTACATGCGACGCGTGCAGTAAAACATTAGATATAGATAAAGTAGATAAACAAAGAAAAGGATATCATGTCTGGCTTAAAACTAATGGTATTTTGGCCGAGCAGCATTTTCATAAAAGTTGCTTCGTCAACAATAATCTTTAAACAACTAAAGTTCCCTCTTTTACGTCTTCGGCGGGGATAAGAAGAACTGGTTTTCCTGGCTGCGCCCAGCCTGCGCTGGCAGGAGGCAGGTCTTCCGTGTCCATTGCAACCAGCATTCCCTGAGATTCTTCTCCCCTAAAGTTTCTTGGCTCCAAATTTACTATAAAAGGAAGTTTTTTTCCTTCTAAATCCTCCGGTTTGTACCACTCGGCGATAGCTGAAATGATTTGTCTTTGAAAGTCGCCAAAATCAACTTGCAGCTTTAAAAGCTTATCCGCATCTGCTACTTTTTCGCAATGTACTACTTTACCAATTTTAATTTCAACCTTTTTAAAATCATCAAGCGTTACATTTTCCATAAAAGTAATTATATCCATTGACAGAATAATTTTCAAAGAGTATAAATTATTTTTGTATAACTAATGAACGAAAACAGCATTTACCAAAAATCAAGGCAGGAAGTTTTCGAAGTCGGAGAAAAATATAATATCTCAGAAGAAAAACTGGAAGAATTTTTAGAACCCGATAAAATTTTAGAAATCAAAATCCCCATTAAAATTGATGACGAAACAATTACATTTAAAGGATTTCGAAGCCAGCACAACAATAATCTTGGCCCTTACAAAGGCGGCCTCCGTTTTCATCCAAACGTAAATAAAGATGAAGTTATGGCGCTTTCGTTGTGGATGAGCTTAAAAACAGCAGTAGTCGGAGTGCCTTTTGGTGGAGCAAAAGGCGGAATTGCGGTTGATCCAAAACAACTTTCCGAAAAAGAACTGGAAAACTTATCTCGCGAATATGTAAGACGGGTTTACGAAATACTGGGTCCCCAAAAAGATATCCCCGCCCCCGATGTTAATACAAATCCTAAAATTATAGACTGGATGGTAGATGAATACGTAAAAATAAATCAAAAATTAAAAAATAAATCTCAAATCTCAAAAAATGAGTTATATGCAACTTTTACGGGAAAGAAAAAATTAGGACTTTCCGGCCGAACCGAAGCAACCGGCTTTGGCGGAGTTGCGATTTTAAAAAAACTCTCCGAAAAACTAAAACTAAAGCCTGAAAATACGACTGTTGCCATTATGGGGTTTGGAAATGTCGGATACTATTTTGCGGATTTTGCATCCAAGGCTGGCTTTAAAGTAGTTGCGGTGTCAGATTCAAAAGGCGGGATTATAAAAAGAGATTCGAAGGGAAATTTTATTCCGCTTGATATTCCTCTTGTTTATGAGTGCAAAATGGAAAAAGGCAGCTTAAACGGATGCTACTGTGCCGGAGGTGTTTGCGATACAAGAGGTGGACAACTAATAACAAACGAAGAACTTTTGCAGCTTCCCGTTGATATTTTGGTTCCTGCAGCTCTTGAGAATGTTATTACAGAAAACAATATGCAAAATATTAAAGCAAAAATAATTGTTGAGATGGCAAATGGTCCTGTAACGCCTAAAGCCAAGCACTATCTTATTAAAAAGGGCGTGTTTATAACTCCTGATATATTAGCTAATTCGGGCGGAGTAGCCGGAAGCTATATTGAATGGGAACAAAACTTAAAAAATAAAACTTACAAAAAGGACGATGTTTTAAAAAGATTAGAAAAATTAATGTTTAGCGCTTTTGAAAACGTTTGGAAAACAGCAGAGAGGGAAAATACAAATCTTCCCGAAGCATCATATCTTGTAGCACTGCAACGAATCCTCAAATAAGTATTTTACTACGCCCTATAGTTGACAATTGCCAACTGACTATAATATAATTCCTACTCGCTGCCCCATTTATTAAGTTTTTATAAACTTAATGTAAAGAAAATTTCAATAATTTAATTAAAATAAAACCATGATTGAAAGAAAACAACAGATACAAGAATCGGAAAGAAACATCAAAAGACTTGGTAGCTTTGTCGAAGTAAGAACAAGAGTTAGAAGTGTTTTGGTTGAAAAAGCTCATCAAGCTACTTCCAGCGTTGAAAAACTTAATTTAGCAAACAAAATAATTGGAAACGACGCAAAAATTGCACTGGATAATGGAAGAATTGAAGAAATCGCAACCCAAACGCTTTCGCTAATAAATTTCGAAGAGTTGATTTCCGGACCACTTCCTACCCAACAGCAAATAGAAGTATCTGTTCCGGAGCTTCATGAAGTAGTCAAAGAACAAACACCCGCAAAACCGGAAAAACATAGAGAAAAACTAACACTCCATTTTCGAAACGGTATGGAAGCTACTGTTAACAAAAGCAAACACGCTAAAGTGATTGAGCAATTGATAAAAAGAAGAAGAACTATTTCTTATTTAACTAAAGGGGCTTTCGGTGAAGATACCCCAGAAAATCGAGATGGGTTTACAAAACATGTGCTTTCAAGAGCCAGACAATTAGCCAAAGAAAACCAACATGAAATAAGTCGAATTGTAATAGAAGGAGAATCTGTATATAAAATCAATCCAAAAAAACCAGTTGAATCAATAAAACAAGATAAAAGACCGACCGAAACTTATATTCTTTTTACAGGTAAAGAAATCAAATTTACGAAAATAAGATTTAAAATTCTTGAAAAGCTCAGCCAAGGAGAAGCTTCTGGAAAAGAGCTAAGAGAATATTCTGGAGCAAAAAATGTTCAAGCGGCAATTTCAGAAATTAATGAAATTTTAGAACCTGAAAAACTGCATATAATTAACCTTAACAAAGGCAAACGTGGAGACGGAGCATACGTTTTGAAATCAATTGCCTCGCAAGAAAAAAAAAGCGGAATAACAATAAAACAAGTTCCACCTGAAAGACTGGACGAGGCAATATTAGCTGAAAAAAAATCTAAAACCAAAACTATCGAAAAACACCTAAAAAGAGAACTTAAACCTAAAGAAACAAAAGACTTTACAATTCTAGGGAGACAAATAAAAATTTCAGGTGGAAAAAACATAGAAGTACTTGGCTATATGCTCGAGGGATTCAAAACAAAACCAGAGCTAGCTGAACTCACCTACCCAGGTATTGAAATTAAAGTAGCTATTAACAGGATAGCTCCTATACTATTTTCTATAAATAAACAACTGTCTGAACAAGGAGCTCAGTTAATAAATACTGTTTCTCTTAAAGAGTCTCACATGAAAAATGCAATTCCTGCTTCCTACGAATTTAGAACTTTAGAAAGAACTGAAGTTGGAGAAACATTGCAAAGCGCTAATGAAGAAACTTTGAAAAGATCTACAAGAACAGCAGATGCCGCAAGAGTACCCTTGCGAGAAACTCCATATGTTCCATCCGAAGACGAAATAAGAAGCGAAGAAGAGACAAAAGTCATTCGATGCGTAATTGATCAGCTTTTAAAAAGTGAAAAGATAGATTTTGCTTTGCTTCAAAGACCTCTAAGGACCGAATCAAGAGTAAGAACTCTTAGACATGGAAAAAAACAATACAGACCTTATCAGGTGAAAGATTTAAAAAGCTTATTCGCAGTAGGAATAAAAAAAATGCGGGAAGAAGCACTTGTCCCAAGTCTAAGAGAAAAATGGACAGAAGATGAAACAAAAACTTGGGAAAAAGTAGAAAGACATGCAGCAAGAATTGCTGATTCGGATTTTGCTGAATATGTAAAGGTAGTAAACAGAAAGCTAGATGCCGCCGAGAAAGCTTTTGTTGCAATAGTAAGAGACGCTGAAGGACATGTGCCAGCATGGATAAATCTTAATTAATATGAGCCTCGAAAGAAGATCAAGCCAAGGACAGAAAATTATAAAAGAAAGAATAGACCCAAGGGCTATTGATGCTCTTATGTCTACTTATCGCGATGCTCAAGTTGCGGTACTAGATCTTGTTGACAACGCTGTTGATAACAGAATTGAAGGGAAACCTTTATCGGTTAGAGTTAGAATACAAAAAGACGAGCTTTCAATTATCAATCAAGGCGGTTATGGATTGGATTTTGAAGGGTTAAATAATTATTTTGTCTGGGGACATTCTGATAAAACTGAAGGAAAAATTGGAAAATTTGGAGTAGGAGGAAAAGCGGCAATGGGATTTTTAGGAAGAGGTATGGAAATTACCTGCTCTGCAGCAAATTCTAATACAGAATATAAAGTTTCAGACACGACTTGGGAAACAAGACAAGGAGAATTAAAACAATATACGCCAGAAGAGAAAACAGCTTTTTCAGAGGACGGATATTTTAAAGTTAGAATTACTAATTTAAAAAAGGATATAAGCGCAAGAGCCTTAATTGCAAAACTTGCAGAAACATATAGACCATTAATATTGAGTGGTGATATTAAAATATCTGTAAATGGTATTGAAGTAGAACCGGCAGAGATAAAATACATCGAAGAAGAAGGAATTTCTCCAATTGGTGAGAAATTGCAGACAAGATTTGGCGATTGGCTTGTTTTAAGAGCAGGAATCCTTGCTGAAGGGCAAAAAGTAAAGCCGGGTATAAGATGCTATTACAATGGCAGATTAATTGAGGAAGAAGAGTTTTTTGGTCACCGCACCCCGGCTCAGATGTCTAGCAGCTCAAGACTTTTTGGAGAGGCGGATTTGGATTTTGTTCCGGTTACTACAAATAAATCGGATTTTGATAAAAGCAGCGTTCAATGGGAAATGGCTTCAAGAGCAATACATAACAAGCTTACACCTATTGTTGAAAGGCTCGCAACTATGAGAAGCGAAAGTACAAAAATTGAAAGATGGGAACAAGATTTGGCCAAAGAAGCAAAAAAAATTCTTGATTCTGTATTAGCAGAAACGCAAGCAATAGTAAAACCTGATTTCAGAGGCAAAGGCTCTGCCAGCGGAAGAGAGAAACCAACGGGAGAAATAATTACTGATCACCCCAAAACCGGAAAAACTCATAAGTCAACTGAGGGGGAAACCGCTCCAAAATTGACTGCGGAAGGAAAAACAAAAAGATGGGGATCAGCTGATGATTACGAAATTGTTTCAATGGGAGTTACAGATAAAAGAGCTGAATATGTTGAGGAAAAAGGAAAACTTATCTTAAAAATAAATGCGGAGCATCCTCTATACCAAACGGCTAAAAAATTAGGAGATGATGCAATACGTGTATACAATACTGAAACCGCCACTATTTATGCAGCAAGAAAATCAATAAACGAAGGAAGTGTTCATGACTATTTTGCATTGGTAGATACACTTTTAGAAAGGTGTGGACGCATACTTCAAAATAGAGTAAGATTTAAAAAGTAATTACTTCAATTGCGGCAGAATAGGTTGGCCGGAGAGTGCTCGAAATATATCATGAATTGTAATTAAGGCAATTAAACCCAGCAAAAATGCCATTCCAATGGTATGTGCCATACTTTCTGCTCTTGGACTAACTTTCTTTCTCGTTACTCCCTCAATTACTATAAATAATAGTCTTCCCCCATCCAAAGCAGGAATTGGCAAAACATTAATTATTGCCAAATTAAGGGAAAGCAAAGCCATAAAAGAAAGTACAGCAGAGGGCCCAATTGAAACGATTTTTCCGGTAATTTGGGCAATTCCTACAGGACCTGCTACGTCGCTTGGTATTTTGCCTTGTGTAAATATCTGCACAAGTGTGTTTGATAAGCCCTGAAGTATTAAACCGGTCTGATTTAAAACTTCTCTTGTTCCAACAAACGGCGCCTCCCAAATAGGATATTTTTTAGTTTCAAAATTAGGTTCTATGCCTACGCCTAAAGGCCCTTGATTTTTGGGATAAACTTTTCTTGGAGTTATTTTTATGATTCGTTCTTTACCTTGGTTTTGAATTCGTAGAGTGATCTCTTCCCCCAGATGTTTTTTGGTCAAAGAAATAACTTCTTGCGGACTTTCAATTTCATCACCATTTATATTTTCTATTATATCTCCAGCTATAATTCCAGCTTTTTCGGCGGGAGAATCATTCAATACCTCCCTCACTAAAACGTGTTTTGCCGGAACTGAAACTCCGACAATTGAAAAAAGCACAGAAACAATTGCTACAGCCAGCACAAAGTTCATAAAAACGCCAGCAAAAACTACCGCAAATCTCTGCCACACGGGCCTACTGTAAAAAGCCCTACTTTCATCTTTGGGTGCGGGTTTTGGTTTTGAGCTCGAAAGGCTAACTTTACCTGCTCCTGCTTCGTCCTCGCCGTATAACTTAACAAAGCCTCCAATCGGAAGCCAGTTAATAGAATAAAGTGTCTCCCCTATTTTCTTGCCGAATGCCCTTGGCGGAATACCAAAACCAAACTCTTCTACTTTAATATTGAAAAATCTTGCAACAAAAAAGTGCCCTGCTTCGTGGATTAAAACAAGGATTGAAAGAATTACCAAAAAAACTAAAATTGTTACTATCATTATATTGCCATTAGCTCTACTTCTTTTTGCTTACCTAAATTATCAATTTGCAAAATCGTATCATCAGTTAGCCTTTGAACTTCTTTTTCTAGTCTGTCTTTATCGTCTTCGGAAATTTCTTTGTTTGCAAAAGCTTTTTTTACTTCTTCCATTGCTTCGTGTCTTACTTGCCTTATCTGAATTTTTCCGCCTTCAAGTTTTTGGTGTACCAAAGCAACTAATTCATTTCTTCTTTCTTCGGAAAGCGGCGGAATAGAAATTCTAATTAACTGTCCATCAATTACCGGCGTAAATCCTGTTCCGCTATCCTGCACAGCTTTGTGAATTTCTCCTATTATTGAAGCATCGTATGGTGTAATTACGATTGTCTGAGGATCAATTGCTGAAATTTGCGCAAGTTCTACTACTTTTAACTTCTGTGTCCCGCCGTATGCGGCAACCACTATATTTTCAACAAGCGCGGGAGTTGCCTTACCAGCTCTTACTGTTCCAAGGTCGGTTTTTAATATATTTAAAACCGCTTGCATGCTACCCTGTGCTTTATCCAAATCCATAATTAAATTTCAAACCTTTTGATTTCGGCTATTGTAATATTTTCGCCAAGTTTTGCAATTGTCTGTTTTACTAAATCAGAAATTTTAACGCTCGCATCTCTTATGTATTCCTGTTCTGTTAAGTCTTTTACACTTTTAGGATTAAGTGCCGCAACCTGCATTGCAAGCTCGTGTGCCAAGTGTTTAAAATCTTCTGTTCTTGCAACAAAATCCGTTTCGCATGTCAAAACCACAACAGCGCCTATTTTTCCATTTTGATGAACATAAGCTTCTACCAAGCCCTGACTTGTTTCTCTTTGTGCCTTTTTATCTGCCTTTTCAATGCCGTGTTTTTTAAGCCACTCTATAGTCTTTTTTTCGTCATTTCCCGTTTCCTCTAAAGCCATTCTAATATCCGCAATCGAAACTCCTGTTTCTTCTCTTAATTTTTTAAGTAATTTTAAATCAGCAGACACTATTTCTTCTCCTTTTTTGGTTTCTTGTCCTGAGTTGGTCGAACGGATGGCTCCTTTTTAGATTTTACAGGTTTTGTCTTTGCTTCTTCCTTTTTAGCCGGTGTCTTTTCTTTAGCCTCTGTTTTTACAGCTTTTTCTTGCTCTTTTAGTTTTTCAGCTTCTGTTTTATAGTCTTTAAGTCCTTCTGCAAATGCATCAAGAATTTGGCCCACAATTAAAGTAATGCTTCCTACTGCATCATCATTTGCAGGAATTGGGTAATCAATAACAAACGGGTCTGCATTTGTATCTACAATTGCAACTGTTTCTATTTCTCTGGCGTTTGCTTCTCTTACTGCCAAATCTTCCAAATGAGAATCAACAATAAACAAGGCATCCGGCTCTTTAATTAGACCCTCTATTCCAATATAAAAAGATTCAAGTCTAATTCTTTCTTTGTCAAAAAGTCCAAGCTCTTTTTTTGTGTATTTTGCTCTTTCTTCTTCACTTTTAAGAAGTTTTTTAATGTCGTCGAGTTTTTTTAAATTTTTGTTAACTTCTGTAAAATTCGTTAGCGTTCCGCCAATCCATCTTTGAGTTACGTAAAAAAGATTTTCGCCTTCTGTTTTTTTAGAAGCATTTATTTCCGCTCTTTTTTGTTTTATTAATTCTTCAACCGTTTGCTTTGCCTGTTTTTTTGTAGATACTACCAAAAGCTTCCCGCCTCTTTTGCCCAAATCTCTTACAAATTGGGCCGCTTGGTCCAATCCTTCTTTAGTTTTTACCAAATCAATAATTTGTATTCCTTCTCTTGCTTCAAATACAAAATCTCTTGCTTTTGGGTTGCTTCGAATAACCTGATGTCCAAAATGGCATCCGGCCTCAAGAAGTTCTTCGAGTGTTATTTCTCTCATATTTGTTATTCCTTATTTCCCTCGACTCCGCTCGGGACTCGAAAGACCGCCATCCGGATGAGGTTTTAACCTTCAGGAATAATATCCGAATGTGAGTAATAGAAGCATTATATAAAATCAGGCTCGTGTTTGCAAGAAGTTTAACTTAGTTATAAAATGAGGTAATGAAATTTATACCCGTTAAAACCGCGCTTCTTATTATTTTCTTGGCGGCAGTTGCAGGTATACTATATTATATAGCGCTTTTACCCCAAAAACCCCTAACTCAAACAAACAGTGCAACCGTTAATATAGCAGCTACTGCGCTTTCTATTGATAACACGAAAAAAGACAATACGGGCAAATACTTTTCCGAAGTTCAAATTAATACAAACGGAAATAAAGTAAGTTCTATACAATTGGAACTTTCATACGACAGCGCAATACTGACAGATTTAGAAGTAAAGCAAGGAAGCTTTTTTGAAGACGCAGTTGAGTTTATTAAAAAGATTGATGAAAAAAACGGCAGAATTACCTACGCGTTTGGGCTTCCACAGGATGCGGATGGAAAGATGGGCAAAGGAGTTGTTGCTACCATCTACTATAGTCCCGTTACTCCTGAAAAAGAAATAATTACGTCTTTAAATTTTTTACCCAAAACCGAAGTTAGTGCCAGTAATTTTTCCGGGAGTGCCTTGTCGGGCACATTTGACGGCCTGGTAAGTATAAAACCTATAACACCTACTAAAACGCCAGCCAAAACTTCAACTTCAAGCGGCAGCTTTGTTCCTCCTCCAGGATTTAAAGAATAGAAATAGATAATAGGAGCTTCCAGTTTCTATCCTCAAATAAATGTGTGCTATTATTAATGTATGCCGGATTCTGCCCAAACCGAACAAGAACTTCGACAAAGACAAGGTGTAACTAAGGAAGACACCCTTCCTCCTGTACAAAATGTAGATTTGCAATATGTTCCGCCTGTTCCCCAAGTTTTATACGCACCTCCAAAATTAAGTTTTTGGCAAAAATTAAGTAACTCCCTAGCTCCAATCAAGCACTATATGCTTGTTTTTTTGCCGGAAATTTTAATATTTGGCGCGTTTTTGGTTATTTTAGTCTATGCCATGAATTACTTTAACTTTCTTCCGCTATCTAGTATGTATCCAAAAGTCTTCGGAGTTCTTCCTCACAGTTATGACGCTGCATCAAATAATAAAGCGTTGTCTGATATTAAGTATTCCTCCGAAATAGAAGGCTACCAAGTAGAAGCAACATTATATAAGGTAAGTAGGGATAGAATTATTATAGAGTATAAGGGCAAAACCGCCGAGCTTCTTGTTGGACCTGATATAACTTGCGCTTACGAAACAATAAGAAAGATTTCTGCAACAGAAGAAGAATTATTAAATAATTCAGCTTTTTGCAGCGATGTTTTAACGAAAAGCAGTCAGGGTAAAAAAGCAACCCTTCGCTTTTTGCGAAGCCAGTCTGGAAACAACGTAATTAACTCTATTTATCTCGAAAAGTAAATCCTTACTCTTAGGCTAATCATTTCACTGGGTATACTGTATAATACACTAACCTATTATGCAGTTAGGGCTTAACGTAGCCACCGGAGGCCCGAATGGTATATTTTATCAAACCTTCTAACAGACTTTTAAACTCGCCCATTAGTTTTTCGTTTCTTAATATTTTAAGAGCGATATCATATCCTTTTCCCCTTGCTTCTAAGTAATATCTCATTTTGGAAACGGTTATGCGCGTTAAATGAAGAGAGTTTGCGATTTGAGAATCATTTAACCCTTCTTTTATCAAAACTACAACCGCAAGTCTTTTAGCAAGCATTAACTTTTCCGTCGGAGTTAAAAGCGAAGACAAAAATGTTTGCATTTGTTCTTTGTTGTCAATTTTGGAAACGACTGTTTCTAAGACTTCAATTAGTTTCTTTTCTGTTTCGCTATCAAGTTTTATTCTAGATACTTGCGGCATACAACTGTATAATAGACTAACCTATTATACAATGTCAAGGGCGCGAACGCAGTGAGCGCCCAATATTGTCAAGAATATCCAAAATGTCTAAGAAAAGTAAAAATGGTAGGGTAAGAAATATGTTCGGAATTTACTCTTTTAGCTTCAAACTATTATAACTATGAGCCTATTTGCCCACTTGACAAGTAATTTTACTTATAGTAATATGGGATAGATATATGCATAAGGAAAGATTATCACCTTGGAAAGCAGCGGCTGGAGCAGCTGTTTTTTTATTGGCCGAAGCATGTGGAGGCACAACTCCTGCAACACCAAATCCAACAAGAACACCAGATATAGTTCCAACAAATACTCCAGCACTAGTAACGCCTACGCCTGAAGCAACTCGTACCTTGGCTCCAACTCCATCAGCCTCACCTGATGTCACTCCAACGCCTACTCCAACAGTAGAAGTTACACCACCACCAACAGAAAAACCACTTATTTTGAGCGATATTATCGACGAACTTATACAAGAAGCTGAAAAAGACGGCTACACAAACGTATCGGCACAAGAAGTTAGTAACAAACTCGCGGTTGTACTTGAAGACCCAAATATTGCAAATGCTCCCGCCCCATCTCCGTTCACTGAAAAACTAAGCTATTATATTGAACAAAGCTGGAACATGCTAAAAACTGGATCTCCTGAGGATAAAGAAGCAGGGGCACTATCATTAATCTCAAACTTATTTCAAGCTTTAAAAATAGATAATAACGAAAATATCTATAAAGATCCAGCAAGCAATGGCGCCATAGAGCTTGTCATAGATTATATGTACAACCACTTAAACCAACAATCATTTGATTACGTAATTACAGAAGCGAGAGATACTCAATAACCTCGAGTCATATATTGACAAAAATTCTAATAACTTCTAATCTTAAAGGGTGATGTCTTTAGGATCCCAAAGAAATAGAATTATTATAATCATTTCCCTTTTAGTTTTTGTTGTGCTTATATTAACCGCAATTTACTTCTTGGACAGTTTTTCAGACAACTCTTCCAATTCAACAAGCTTGAAAAATTTTGACACAATAAAAAATCAAGCTAAATCTCTTGCTTCCGATTCCCAAATTAATAGTAATGCAAGTTATCAAAAAATACTTTCACAATTGGCAAGAGCCGAAAATAAGAATTTATCTAATAAAGAAAAGGCTAAAATTTTAGATGTTACTGGGTCTTACATATTAGACGCATATTATTATACAAATAACCATAAACTGTATTTATATGCTCAAGCTTTCAACAACTTTCTTATAGAAAATATAGGAGAGAAAGCTAGGCTTAATATACCCTGCTATGATCCAGAATGCGCAGAAAATCCACAACCTAAGGAAATACTAAATGTAATAGAAGAAATTAAACAAAGTCAATTGCCCCAAGGTCTTAAAGACAGCGTTATTTTAGATTTAACAAATTTTGGATATTTAAGAAATGGTTATGGTTTGCCAACCTACAATATTAAGATTGGAAGTTATGCATCACTTGCGAATACGATAAGAAAAGACCCAGAGTTTATAAAAGCGGGTATTAATGAAAAGATCTACAACGATATAGTAAACTACTTAAGAGTTGAATATCCAGACGAATATGCAGAATTTATAAAAAGATGAAATTATTTTTTAAAATCTACTCTTTTCTTTTTTTCTTAATATCTCTATCGATAGTCAGCTTAACCCTCTCTGCCTCCCCTTCCTATGCTGCGGTTTGTAACAGCACAAACTATACAGGCGGTGTTTATTGCCAAGGACCAATCGGAAGCATCTCTGGCTCTAGACTTTGTCGAAATGATGGTGGAACAGTAGTTTCTGGTGGCACTTGTAGCTCATCGAGTTCTGCATGCTGTTGTCCCGCTGGGAGTACATGTAGCTTAAGGAGTGCTTCAACCCCAACACCCACAACCCCACCAGCGGGAAGCTGTACGAATGTCACAGCAATCTGCCCTGACAACAGTAACTCTGGCACTACATGGGGTGTTAAAATTTGGTATTACATAAATGGTAGTTTATTTAGAGAAGGATTAACCAATACTAACGGTTGTTTCGAGATTAGTAATTATAGAGGAACTAGCAACGACAAAATCAAATGGCAAACTGCTTGCGTAGATCCAGAACTAAATTTTGTTGTTGATCAAGATTATGCTATAGCAACTAGAGCATGTCAAAAAACAGGCGACCCTTACAACTACTTCATCATGACTCCCGATGTTTCCTGCAAGAGTTACGATGCTGCAAGCGCTTCAACTTGTTTTGGTAAAAACTGTGGACTTATTTACGGTGCATGCGGAGGCCCGAACGATTATCCCAGCGCCGGAAGCAGTGGAAGTAATTCACTTTACGCAAGAAATCTTGGTAACGTAGCATTCGCAAGTCTCTGTCCTATCCCAAATGACAATCCTGGCAGAATTGGACAAGGCGGAGAGAATAAATTTAGGTGTGCATATGCGGGTAACACAAATAGTGGCGTTGATTTTGTAGGATGCCGAGGAACATGTAATTATCGCAGCTGTACTTCATCGGGTGGATACGGAGTTTTTACCACAAACAGCAATGACTCAAGATGCGACAATGTTTCTGGCTGCAGTGCGACTAATACCCCAACCCCTGCCCCACCTGCGGCACCGGTAGTAACCGCAACTGCTACTTGTAACGCAAATGATAATCCAGTAATTGGCTTGGATTGGGCTGCAGCAGCAAGGGCCAACTCTTACGACGTTGACTATAAAAGGTCAAGCGCTTCAACATGGACAGTTGGCGCAAATAACACTACAAATACTGCATACAATATTACAGGAATTGTCGAAGGAGTAAATTATGACTGGAGAGTAAGATCTGTAAATGGAGCTGGCAATTCGGCTTACGATACAGGCACAACCCAAAGCCGTGATTGCACGGTTACACCAACAAATACTAGAACACCGACGCCAACTGCCACGCGCACACCTACTCCTGCGCCTTCAACAGCTGACATTGACGTTAACGTATTTGACGACCCAAATGGAAATTGCTCCGGAAATTCAAGAATTGGAGGCTCGCAAGTATGCTTGGACGGAGGCACTTGTCAGTCTACATCCGCTTCAAATCCCGGCGCTAAATTCAGCAACGTTGCTGCTGGAACTCATTCTATTAATTTGACGCCTCGAAACAATTATGTACTTTCTTCCTGCAGCAGCAACCCGAAATCAAGAACTGTCCCGCCAGATGCAGTTGCCAACTATTATATCCAGGATCAGCCTCCAGTTTGTACTTCCTTGACAACAAATAGAGCTACTGTTAACCCGGGCCAAAATGCGACATTAACCGCTAATGGCTGTCCAAATGGAGTCGATTATATTTGGTATACTCCTGGGCCGGGAAGCTATCCTGGTAACACTCCCTACTCAACGGGCACAACAAACACTGTTACTTGGAGGTCTCCCAACCCTTATTCCATAGACACTTATGCATATCCGACTGTTCAGGTTTGCAACAGCGGTGGCGGCTCATGCACAAGCTATGCCCTTTCTAACGGATCTGCAACAAGCAATCCTCCAAATCAAGGAATTCATATCGTTCCCTTGTATAGAATAAGCGGCAACGTTTATGTAGATGAGGATAACGACGGAGTAAAAGACGCAAACGAAAACAATTACAGCGGCGGAATAACTATAACAAGAAACCCGGCAAATGGCGTTGTATCATATGGTACCGGAACTTTTGACATAACCGGACTTTCAGCTACAACTTACACAATTTCTTACACAAGCTTGCCTGCAGGATATCAAATGACAGTTCCATTAAACGGGCCCCCTCCATCTTTTAGCGTTGCAGTAGGCCCAGATGCAAGCAATATCAACTTTGGAATTACAAATACAACCCCGTGGATTCAGAGCGAAGGATCAGACGTTTGGTTTAACAGCGGATTTAACAACGAAATTCCAGCCGGCGCATCCTGTGGAGGAGCCGGCGCATATTCATCTATTGTTGGCGCTTCCGGAAGGCCTGGAATTATATTTTCAGGAGTTGGCACTCAAAGTCACGGAGGAGGACAGGCTTCGGCTAATCCGTATAACTGGAAAGTTGGAGGAACAGGCAGCGACGCAAATAGCTTGCCTCCCCCACCGCCAAGTCTAAAAACTTCTTATGATTATGTAAACAGCAAATTATCTAACTATGCAGGAACACCTGTTGATCTTCCGTGTCCAAAAACAACTACCTATAACTGCAGCTTTACTTCTCTTGCTACTGGAGTTTACAAAGCAGATGGAGATGTTAACTTAAATGCAAGAGTTGATTTTGCTCAAAATGTAAAAGTCATAGTTTTAGTTAAGGGAGACTTAAATATAAATAACGAAATTCATCTTCCATCGCAGAAAAATTCATATGTATCCTGGCATACAACCGAAGATATAACAGTTGCATCAAGCGTAGTTTCCCCATCTAATGTATCTAGAACTGCTAACTTGGAAGGCTGGTTTAGCGCAGGCAAAAACTTTAATACAGGAACTGGCGCAAGATTAAATATAGAAGGAGCTGTTGTTGTTAATGCCAGCGGAGATGGCGGAACATTTAATCAGCAAAGAGATTTAGCCGGCGGAAATGCAAGCTGTCCAGCGTTCTTTATAAAAGAAAGACCCGATTTAATACTAAATTCCCCACAATTTGTCCAAACAACCAGAAGAATCTGGCAAGAAGTTGCGCCGTAGCGCAACAATTTAAAATTGAGAATTTAGACTTCAGAATGACAGATAAAACTCAATTCAAGCAGGAATTTAAGTTACGGTGTTTCAACTTCTCAATCTCCGTACTTAAAATCAGCGAAAAGTTAAGAAAAGAAAGAATAAATTGGCCGTTAATTGATCAGTTAGTACGATCTACAACCTCAATAGGTGCAAACGTTGTTGAAGGAGGAAATAGTAGTTCTAAAAAAGAATTCATTAACTATTTTCAGATTGCTCTTAAATCCGCATCGGAAACTCTTTACTGGCTCGCATTATTAAAAGAATTGAATGAGGGCCAATCTAGGCAAATTGAATTGCTTATTCAGGAGTGTTCTGAAATTAAGAAACTAATTTCAACAATTATATTAAATACAAAATCTAATTCTAAACTTTGAACTCTAAACTCTAAATTGGTATAATATACCCTACTGTGCAACTACACCAGACAGCTCAAAATTTTGCAATAGAAAAACTAAATAGCCTCAAACTTCCCAACTCTATCCTTGTAATTCCCGATGGAAACGGCAGATGGGCAAAAGAAATGGGACTGTCTGTTTATGAAGGGCACAAAAAAGGTGCTGTGTCATTTGCCAAAATCATTGAAAATTTTTTGAAAATAAATACAAAAATTTTGGGTGCATGGGGTTTTTCCGAGGATAACTGGAAAAGGCCACAGGATGAAGTAGATAAAATAATGCTGGTAATAGAAAATGTTATTTCTGAAAATCTGCAAAAAATGATTGATAACGACATAAAATTTGTGGTTTTAGGACGAAAAGAAAATATAAAAGAAAAATACCCCTCCCTTTTTAAAACAATAGAAAACGCTGTTTTAAAAACTTCCGGAAACAACAGCAAAATTATTGCTTTGTTTGTAGACTACGGCGAAAGATTTCAGCTTGAAGAATTTGCAAAAGCACGAGAAAAAAACCCAGACAAACCCACCTATGAACTGTTGTCGGAAATAAACGAAGGGCTTCCCTTATTTGACATGATACTTAGAACAAGCGGAGAGTTGCGACTTTCGGGCTTTGGGCCCTTAGCATCGCTGGCTGAATTTGTTTCGGTTAAAAAGAACTTACCCGATTTGACAGAGCTTGATTTTGCAAACGCTTTAATCGAATATACCAAAAGACAACGTAGACTTGGCGCCCGCCCATCTTAACGACCCCTAAAGCCAGATTGTCCACCGCTGACCCTTCGAACGCGAGTTTCCGGAATTGTGTTGTAAGGAATCATTGATTTATTTGTATTTATGCTTCCTATTGGCATTTTGCTTTCAAGTTTTGTTACTGTCCAAATTTCTGCCGTTGGCAACTTTTTAGGTATCGGGTCGCTTTTATATTTTACATCTGTAAAAAACTTTTCAATTACTAATGCGTGCTTTGGATTTCCGCTTCCCTGCAATATTTCAAACGTAATATCACAGTCAAGTTTGGTATTTGGAAAATTTTTCCTAAATTCTTTTAAGGTTTCTGTTAAGGGAGGCGGAACTTTTTCAATTGAATCGGAAAAGATATTAGATCTGTTATCTTCTCTATTTATTCTATTTGGTAAAAAAATTCCTTGAGAATCCATTCTAAACAATTCGTATTCGGGCTCTGCGTAAGTAATTGGCGTTTCAAGAACAATTTTTTCATGAATTTGTCCTAAAACAAAGTCTACCGCAAAAATCACCCTTTGTCTTTCATAGCTTTTTAAAAAACCCTTATATTTTGTGCCTACGCCATGCACGGCTGCTTCAACCGCAGCCTGCTCTGAAATTCGATTGCTTGGATTTTCGCGGGAGAGCTTTAAATTCTCAAAAATGTTCATTTAAGTCTTAGAAAGTTTGTAGAAGCTTCTCTTAAATCTCTTCCCGAAAATGGAGTTTTTAGTACTTTTACATCATGCCGGTCGTCAAATTGGTCAGTTTCAGCATTTTTTTGAGTAACTAAAATTAATACAGCATTCGGAGAAAAAATTTCTGAAAACCGTTTCTTTGTTGCGTTAAACCTTCTAACTTGCGAGTGCATAGAGTCCTTAAATGGATCAAGTGTATATTCCAATCCAAATTCAATAAGTCCTGTATTAGTATTTACAAAGTAACCATCAGGCACGTAAGCTCTTTCATTATCTTTTATATAATTTTGTTCTAATTGTCCTTCTACAACCTCTCCGTTGGGATAAAACGATTTGGCTAAAATATAAGATTTTTGAGGTGAAAGTAAAATACTATCTTGGGTACTTGCAGATGCTAGAAGCCCAAAAACGATATCTTCAAACATTTTACCAATAGCCCTTCGCGATACTTCGTCTCGCCCTTTTCCAGTTGCAACGCTTTTTTTAATCTCTCGTGCTGTTTGCTGATAAGCCCTGGTTTTTATGTAAGAAGAGAATATTTCCTCTGAGGTACTTCCGGCAACAACATGTATGCGTTCCACGTTTTCCATTTCCTGTTTTCTTGCAAGACGAATTAGCTCTTTTCTTGCAAAGTCAACTAATTGCTCGTGTCTTTTTCTTGCTTCGCTACGTTTCATTTTATGTCTATCAAAAAGAACTATATTGCCGGGGACTTCGGGATAAAACGCCTCAGATGGTTCGCCCATCATGTGACCCATAATTTGATTTTCGGCATCATTATATTTTTCACGTTGTAGTTGTAATCTAGCCGGAATAGAGGCTAATCTCCTGTAATATAGCCTTGGATTTGTTTTTCTGTTTAATCTTAAATGCTCTATTTTGTTCATGTTTTTTTATTTTAAGGTAGTGGGAATTTTGAAGTCAACTGCTTTACCTCTTTAGCAATTGTCAAAAGCTTTTTATTTTTATAAACTTCTGTTTTAAAATTTTTCCAAAACAACTTTCTTTCTTCCTTATCTTTTGGAAAATTTTGGTTTTGAACTTCCGAAATAGCTTTGTTTATCCAACTTGCTATTTTTATCATTTCTTTTTCCTTCATTCCTCTTGTTGTAATCGCAGGAGTACCAAGCCTAATCCCCGAAGGATAAAATGGCGGTAAGAAATCGTTTGGAACTGCATTTTTATTAACCACAATTCCTGCTACTTCCAAAGCCAAGGCCGCAACCGCACCGTTTACTTTTTTGTTTGAAAGATCAATAAGAAGTAAGTGGTTGTCTGTTCCGCCTGAAACTAAGTTGAATCCGTAATTTGTAAGCTCTGAAGCCAGTTTTCTTGCATTAGCCACAATACGGGCGCCATATGCCTTAAACGAGGCTTTAGAGGCTTCTTGTAAAGCTACAGCAATAGCTGCGGTTTGGTTATCATGTGGACCTCCCTGAAGCCCGGGAAATACTGCTTTATCCAATTTTTCACCTAGCTCCGGATCTTTTTTTAACCCCTTTTCCGTTACCATTAACATCGCACCTCTTGGACCTCGAAGTGTTTTATGGGTTGTAGTCATAATAATATCGACATATGGAACCGGAGACGGATGTACGCCGGCAACAATTAAGCCTGTGATATGCGAAATATCTGCGAGCAAGTATGTCGGAGATCCAGTAAGGACACCGATTTTGTCTGCAATTTCTGCAAATTTTTTAAAATCAATTATTCTTGGATATGCGGTAAAACCACAAATTATAAGCTTTGGTTGTTCTTTTTTTGCTAACTGCCCAATAACTTCATAATCAAGAAGTCCTTCTTTATTTAACTGGTAAGGTACTGTTTTAAAGTATTTTCCGGAAAAAGAAACAGGACTTCCGTGAGTTAAATGTCCCCCAAAAGACAAAGACAATCCCATTATTTTATCTTTTAAAGGTTCTAAAAGTGCCATTAACACCGCAGAGTTTGCAGGAGAACCACTATACGGCTGTACGTTTACATATGGAACCCCGAATAATTTTTGTGCTCGTTCTTCTGCGATTATCTCTATTTGGTCTACTACTTTGTTTCCCTGATAATATCGTTTTTTGGGGTAACCTTCGCTATATTTGTTGGTGAGTACTGTTGCTAGTGCCTCCATTACAGCTTTGCTTGTATAGTTTTCCGAAGGGATCATTTCTAAAACATCTTGCTGTCTTTTTCCTTCTTCTGCTATTAATTTTGCAATTTGCGGATCTATCCTTTTTAAATTTTTCATAATATAGGCTTAAATTCTACCAGAAAAGGGAAATATTATCAACCTAGGAATTTAATTCCTTGAGTTTTTTCTCAATTTTTTTCTCTGACTCACGTCTTGATATTGGATGGCTATCCCAATCAATTTTGATTCCCGAAAAAAGATTGGGAGCAGCATCAATTGCCTGCCGCGCTATGTCCTGACATATCTGCCTGTAATGTTCCCTTCCCTGTGGCCCAGTTCGAAGTTCGGAAATCCAATAAATTTCTCTAGCTGTTGCATTAATATACCAATGCTGAAGATAAGCAAACGGTATTAGATATTGCGCGACCCAAGGATTTTTTTCAGAAATTGCTTTAAACGCATCTGCAGCATTTTCTAAAGCAGAAGTTATTTGCTCTTTAAAGGGAGAATTAATTACTTCATCTTCCAGATCATATCCCCATTTAGTAGTAAATTTCTGCCTTTCCTGGGTCATTTGTCTGTGCCTGTGTAAATCCCTAAAATCCCCTGCTCTTCCCCAAACATCGTATACAAATTCTGCGTTTTCAAAAGCTCTTGGCACTTTTCTAAATCTTACCTCCTGCCTAGGTGGATCATCTTTTCCAAAATTTCTTTCGGCAAAAATTGCATCAAACGCCTTCTTTATTTTTTTTTCATTCCAGTTTGATACCTGTTTTTTAATTTCTTCCAAAGTAAGACTTGTTGATGCTTTAAATAAAAATGCAGATAAAACCTCTAATTCTGGATCTTTCGTAAATCTGTCAAGTTTTACCCATCGCGAATTTCTGTTTTTCTTTTTTTCTTTAAGTTTTCCTGCCAATTCTTCCCTTAGAACTTCCATGTTTGTTCTATAAAGCTGCATTTCTGCGCCTCTTTCCGACGCGGGTCTGGTTACAAAAGAAGGTACAATTTTGGATAACTCCCTGTGCATTTGCTGCCCTACCCATCTTACTTCTCCTATCGGATGCGCAGCCATGCGATTTATTAAGTCCTCAAAAGCTCTTCCGTTTCCATGCAAAGCAACTGAGGTTTGTGTTGAAAAAGGAAGCAAATCCCTTATATCATCAAATCTTTTGGCAGAAATAGCTCTATCATAAGGCCTTTCTTCCTCGTCTTCTGCTTTAGGATAAGTTTCTCTAATGTATTCTTTGTAACCGTCGGATATGCCCTTGTATGTTTCAAAAAGCCGGTCCATTGCATCTTTGAAAAGCTCTTCTTCGGGTGTCCCTTTCAATTCCCCGGGAATAACGTATTGAAACTGTCCATCTTTTCTTTTTTCCCAAAACTGGACATAGCGAGATGATTTCTCAAGCGGCGAAAGTCCGATTCTTTTAGACTCTATTTCATTTACAGCAATATTTGATGCTCCTTCAATAAAAAGATGTACTCCTCCCATTTCAGCTATTGAATCATCACCATATTCTGCAAGCCATTTTCCAAAAAAATCTCTTCCCCGCTGAACATTTACTACATCGTCTATTCCGCCTGTTTGATTCATATGATCAATCCATTCTTTAAAATTATCGCGGGTTCTTAAAGATCTTTTTTTCTGCGACCATTTCATTTTTTCCCAATCCTTTTGTGATTCAGGTTCTACTATTGCCTTTATATATTCGTCAATAAACATTCTTCTCAAGGATTTTGTAGCCCTACTGTATCTAGATGAAAGAGCCCCAGTTACTTCTTCCGGAAGATTGTGTGAAGCATAAATAGGTTTGTCTACATTTGTGAAAAAAGGCTTTAAATATTTTTTTTCTTCTCTTGTAAATTTTTCAGGTGAATAAGGAATTGCAAATTTTTCTAAATTAGCATCGAGTGGCAGCTCTTCTGTATTATAATTTCTTTCAATCATTTTCAAACGCTTTTGATATTGCAGTTTTTACTCCTTCATTCCTAAACAATGGACTATTTAAACTTTCTTTTCCTACCCATTCATGACTTGAATGCTCATCGCTTAATTGGATGTTCGTTACGTCTGCCTCTACTCTATAGAAAATAAGCATCAATTTAACCCCATCTTGGTCGTAGTCCTGTCTTTGTTGAGCATGCAAAAGTCCAGCTACTCTAAAATTATCAAGCCCCAACTCTTCTTTCAATTCACGCTTTAGAGCTTGCTCGATTGTTTCTCCTTTATCGATTTTTCCTCCCGGGACATCATATCCCTCATATCTATTTGTATCTCTTAAAACCAGAGCCTTATCATCATTTACAATTACTGCTTTTATTCCAATGTGAAAAAGTTTTTCTTTCATCCTGTACTTCCGTGCCCTCCCCTGCTTTTTGTTGACATCCTTGAGACTTCTTTGAACTTTGCAATTCCTAGTTTTACAAAAACTGCCTGTCCAAGTCTTTCTCCTTTTTCTATTTTTTGGCTCTTGCCCGAAATATTTAAAAATTCAATTTTAATTTCGTCATCTTCACCGCAGTAATCCTGATCAATTAATCCCACACCGTTTGCAACAATTAAGCCTTTTTTTATAGGAGTAGAACTTCGTGAAAGTAAAAAAAGTCCATATCCTTTGGGTGTTTTAATTATTACATTTAGAGGAACAAGTTTTATCTCATTCTTTTTAATTACGGTGTTTTCTCTTGCAACCAAGTCGAAACCAACCGATCCTTTTGTATGATAAATAGGCAAAGGTAAGCTTTTATCTATTCTTTTTATTTTTACATTCATATTAGATGTCTTGAGGATAATTCCAAAACAATTCTTTTGTGAATTTCGTTCTTTGGCAATATTTTACCCTTCTCATCGACACAATCTATTTTTATCCAGTGATCAAACCTGTCAGCTAAATAAAGATATCCCTCCTCTGCCCCACTCAAATATTCTTGGTCATTCTCTGCAATATCTAACCCTCTTCGTTGTCTTTTTTTTAAAAGCTTTCTTGCGTTTTTATGCGGAACGTATAAAAAAACGACAGCATCTTCTCTTGGAAGACCATTTACGTAGTATTCAAGCTCAATATTCCAGTCTATAAAAGACCTTCTTTTTTCTTTTGGTAGTCTTCCAGATTGATGAGCAAGGTTAGAGGTGACATATCTGTTTGAAAGTACTATTTTTCCCGAATCAAGTGCTGCCTTTATGTAAGGAGTCGCTCCTAGTCTATCTAGGGCATAGGGAAATGTAACCAAATACGGGTTAATTTGGTCTAGGTCTCCAAATTCTCCATTTAATAGCCTCCCTAAAAACTCTCCATGAAAAGTCTGATATTGCGGAAAATCAAAAATTTGGACCGGAGTTTGTTTTTTTGTGAGAAAACTTTTTAGAAGCTCGAGCTGGGTGGTTTTGCCCGATCCATCGTTTCCTTCTATTACAATAAATTTGCCCTTGTCGGCTCTTCCTGCCATATCTTTTGAAATATAACACATTATAATAAGTTTTCAAACACACAAAATCGGCTAAATTAGTCTATTTATGCTAAAATAGCGCCTTGTTATGGAAAAAGAGCAATTAAACGATATTGACCAGTTTCACTTTGGAAGAGAAAGATGGATACAAAGAGCTGGTCCTGTTATTCGGCTTTCAGTTGAAAAAGGTATAACGGGTACAAGATTAGAAATGTCCCAAAACTTTAACTATTTTTATACCTCCGCAATAAAAGAAGGGTACGCTCCCCTAGTTATAGCAAGACACGAGTCTCATCCGGATGGATTTATAATCGCAAGGCTTGCCTTAGACCTTACCGTAAAAACAGGAGAATTGGATCCGGAATTTAAGGGATTTTTAATGCCCCTTGCGCAAAGCCTTGAGGAAGGACAACAGGATAGACCTATTATGCGTGTGTATCAGGAAATAAAACCTACTATGAGAAAATTCACCCTGGTTCCCGCTCCAATTGTAAGAAAAAAAGATATGCGAGAGGATGTATACGCTATGAAAAAAGATGCTGATGAAGAACTTAGGATGAGAAATCTTTTAAAAGAAGGGTATCAGGGCGTGGTTCTTTTCCCGGAAGGAACAACCACTGGCGGAAAAACAAATGAAAAGGGACAGGTTAACGGCATGGTCGAATTTGAAGAAAATTCAATTAAAAAAACATATCTTTTCTTAAAAAGGAATCTAAAAAGAGAAGTTATTTTTATTCCCGCTGCAACATTTGGCGGAAGAAGAATTTTAAACCCAGATAACAAGTGGGTTTCACCATTATCCCTTTTAGACGCACTTGTATCCCCTTACCCTACCGTCGCTAGAATTGTTGTAGGTGATCCAATCAAATCGGACGACGAATATATAAAAGATCTTTTAAAAGGAAAGGATCAAACGGGAATAAACAAATTTCTTGGAAGAGAAATTGCATCGCTTATTCCTGAAAATGAACGCGGCGTTTACGCTTAAACGGGATTTTTTTGATATTTATATTTTGCTGTTTTCTTTTTTGTATAAGGCACTTCTGCAGGAGAACTCAATTGTTCAAAGGTCATAGCACAAATGCGCTGCCCTACAGTTAGGGCAACTGCCATTCTGCCCATATTTCCAAGCTCCAAAACCGGTTTTCCGTCCCACCCCGGGTCAAAAACAGAAGCAGTGGAGTGAACTACGATTCCTAGTCTTCCTAGGGAAGATTTTCCCTCTAGCCTTCCCATCAAATCATGGGGTATTTTTACGATTTCATCCACAATTGCAAGAACAAAATCTCCCGGCTGCATAATAAATTTTTCGCCATTTTTTAATTTAATTTCCCTTGTGATTTCTTGCACTGAATTTATACTCGCTGCATCAATAAAAGCACTTTTGCTATGCTCTAAAACTCTGAAAATTCCTCCTAAATGTAAATCTATGGAGCATGAACCTAATTGCTCTTTTAGATTTGGCTGTGGGGTAATTTTAATCTTGCCCACTTTTAGAGCTAATTTAATATCTTTGTCCGATAAAACCATTCAGGTTAGTTTATATTGATAAAAAGTATTTTTCAAGAGGCCTTTTTCTTTGGAAGTTGTTCCATTACAAAATGTCCATTGTTATTAAAACCAACTTTATATGTGGGTAATTTGTCTGCTCCTAAAAGTTTTGCTGTCGCATCCTGCTGCATTTCATAGCTATCTTTTATGTCTTGAGGATCAAGTGGTACTTCCAACCCTTGAGAAAATATTGGAGCTAGCGTGTCTATTAAATGATCTATCATATCCGGGGTGACAACAAAAAACATATTCTTATGCTTTCTTGAATTTAAGGAATGCGATTTCCCCTCGACTTGAAGTACTCCTTTTTCTTCATGATGTCCATTTAGAATGGTGATACTAGAACTTGGGTGTCTTGCGAAAGTTTGATAAAGATTTTGTGCTTCTAGGCTTCGCACCCCATACATTCCGTCATTTGCAGCATCGGTAGCTTTTTCAGCATGTCCACAACCTATTTTACCTTCCGCGTGATTGTGTTCATCTGTATGATAATAAAGCCTTGTATCTTCTCCTCTAATCTGTTGTATGGCATTATAATATCTTTCTACTATTTGATTTGGCAACAAATGCGTTCCTTCTTCTCTTAACGCCGCGGCGAATGCCAAAACAAAACCAAAATCTCCTCCGAATGCTCTTATCGCACCCTGAGACTGTTCGGGCATATATCTCCCGTCCGCACACTCAACTCTTTTATTGTTTACCGGAACTAAATTTTCTTTCACGAAATTATATACGTCTCCTTTTGTTATTTTTGCCATAAATTAGCACAATTTTGAATTATATAACCATTTTATTATTGTTACAAGAGGCTTACTAAAGAATTAGAAGAATTAGGCCTCCGAATATTATTAATGCTCCGGCTACAATTGCACCAAGTGTGGTTAAGCTTCCTCCTGTTGCGGGAAGAGTTGGAATTGGCGTATTTGTTATAACAGCAATTTCTGCAGGTGTTGGAGTAGAACTTATTTGCGCAATTGGAGTTGGCGTTGCTGTAGCTCCTTCGGGTGTTGTAGGAGTTGGATTAGCCGTTGAAACAGGTGTCGTTGGAGTTGCGGTAATTGGCGTTGTAGGGGTTGGAGTCGGCGATTTTGTAGGTGTAGGAGATTTTGTAGGTGTTAAGGTTAAAGTAGGAGTTGCGGTAACTGTTGCAGATGGAGCGGAACAATTTACCGTTTTTGAATCTTTATCTCCTGTGCCACAACTGTTTTCCGCAAAAACTTCGCAGGTATAAGTTGCTCCCCTATCTGCTGCGAATGTCTTTTTAGTGCCTGTAACATAATCGTCAAAAATTGGATCTGCAACTCCCGCTTTTGTTATTTTTACGTGATATGTTGTAGCACCAGTTACCGAATCCCAGCTACACTCTGCCTCCCCCACCGCTGGACAAACTTCCGCGCCTATACTAACTTGCCCTCCGTTTAAAGCATATCCTGATATTACCGTTCCTTCGCCATCTTTAATCTCAGAAAGGGTTGTGTCGAAAGTTATTATCGCTACGCTATTTTTATCGCCTATAGCTTTAAATTTTAAAGTGCCAATTGTCGTTTCATTTTTAATCCAATCACCCAAGTTGGAAGAACCATACTCTAAAACTACTTTTCCGTTTCCAATATTTTTGTTTTTCTTTTCAAGCTTTAAATTAGGATCTTTTTGAAAATCATCTTCTTGAGCCCTAAGCTTATCATTTGGATAGTTTAAAACTAATTTAAAATGCCTTACTGCTGTGTTAAGAGGTTTTATGCTTAAAGTAAATTCTGCTATACCATCTTTTTCCACCGATACATTAGTAGGATTTAGTGAAACAGATTTTACATCTTCTGCTCTTTGCTGTAAATTCTGCTGTTGTCTTACCAAATAAATTGTCACAGGAAGCGCGATAAGAAAAAGCGCTATTATTCCAAAAACTAAAAGTCTTTTTTTAAACTGTTCTATTTTCATGTTGTTCCTCCTACCGGTTGTTCAGGTGTTGCAGTCGGTGCTTTCGTTGGCGTTGGCGTAGCTGTTACAGTAGGAGTAATAGTCGGTGTACTTGTTGGAGCAGATGTCGGGCTTGGCCCCGCGGTTGGAGTTGTTTGAGGAGCGCATTCCGGGCATTTTATTCTTATTCCTGTCACTTTCGCAGGAACCGGACAAATGGCGGTGGTAGGTGTTGGGGTATTTGTATTTGTAATAACCGGTGTCGTCGGAGTTGGAGTATTTGTATTAGTAACTGTTACCGAAGGACCAGGACAAGTTATTTGAATTGGTATAGGAATTTCTGTTTTATTTAATCCGCAAACATTTTCCGCGGTTTTATAAAAACCACTACTTATTTGTGTAAATTTGTTTGTATTTATTTCGCAGCTTGAATTAATAGGAGTTTTTAAGCCAATCCCTGGCCTGTTATTACTGTCTGTTCTTTTTATTATTTTTAGTTCTTTTGCGACATATAAACAGCCATCGGCCCACCCCTTAAAGACAGTTGGACTCAGTTTCGTATTGTAGGGACATGCACAATTGTTTAATGTTTTTGTATTACCCGGCCTTATATCAATAATTCCCCCTACACAAGTTCCTGAATTTAAACCTTGGCAGCCTACCTGAATTTTGCCGTAATTGCTTGCATTATATGTAACTTTAAACGACAAGCATTGGCTATTGTTAGGTGCGGCACTTGTTACATTACCGATAGATGCGACCAAAACAAAGATTATTCCTATTAATAAAATAAGTTTTTTCATAATCCGTTAATAACTGCCGTACTCTTCTTATCTTTTAGCCAATCCTCGTAAGTATTGAAATTTGAATTGTTTTTACCAACAAGCTTAACTGCATCTGCTCCGCTTCCATCCAGGGGATTATTAAGTTTAACCTCCCCCTCGTTTTGCAAAGAATAAATAGTGTCATAAAGAGGCTGTCCAACGGCTTTTAGCTCATAAACATACGTTTTTGGATTTTCCATTTCTGGGGTCGCTTCCGAATTAGGAGCAAGTTGAAAACCGTTGACTGCTAATGTACCCTGAAAATTTGAGTATTTGGAAAGCAAGCTTTTTGCTATAGAAAAAGCAGATTCATCATTTTCTAATCTTGTTTTTGCCTCGTTAATCATGGTCTTGCCCATAGATAAAATTGCCGTTCTTTGTGTTTTTTCTTCTGCTGTAAGCTCTGAATTTGTTGCAGTTGGTGTCCAGAAACCAATTGTATATACTTGCCAATTTTTTGTATTAAGCTCTGTTACTTTTTCTCTTAAAACCGAATATCTTGCCTCTGTTTCAGAAAATCCATCATTTTCAACCTTTGCCTGAATTTCTTCCTCGGAAAGGTTTATATTTTTAATAGAAGCCTCTTTGTCTAAGATTTTTCTCTCAAGCAGCGTATCCATTGCATCCCGCAAGGCTTGGTTATCAATTTCATTAGTGGGATATCTTTCTTCAGCTAAGGCTTGCACTTGTGCTCTTGTAATATTTTCTCCGTTATAAACTGCAACTATTTTATCCCCTGTTGCAGTTGGTGCTGCTTGTTGCTGGACGGTTTGCTGTTGCTGCGTTAAGTAAACAGTTGTGGGAAGTGCAACAATTGCCAAAACTATAAGAATTCCCAAAGCAAGTTTCTTATTAATTTTTCTACCCGACGGCTCCTCCGGTGGCATTTGATGAGGAAGTGTTCCGGTCTGGGGAGAATTCATTTGCGAAAAAAGCGACTGGCCCTCTTGCGGTTGCTGAATTGGAGGCGTATTCGGATTTGGAGTATTTTCCGCAAGAGCTGCGTTTATTTCGCGCTGAGGATCTAAAGAAGAAGTTGAGGTTGAATCCGAAGAGCTTGCGGTAGGCTCTAAAGGCGACGGCACAATTACATGAGAAGTTGCATTGTCTGTCTTTTTAGATAAGTTCGGATCCATCCCGTTAGAAAACCCTCCTTAAAAATTTATTTAAAGAATAATAGTTACTTACTTCTGTGTAAATTTTTCTAACGGGATCCACATACTTATAATAGGTATTTTTTGAGGCTTATGTCAACTAGCTTTTATCTATAAGATTACTTCAAATTAACCCTTTATTTTGGTATACTTGAGCTGCGGCGCGGTGGCGAAGAGGTAACGCAGCTGTTTGCAGAACAGATATACAGGGGTTCGATTCCCCTTCGCGCCTCCAAAAGGGTCGGTAGTTCACCGGTTAGAACGCTTCTCTGATAAAGAAGAGGTAGATGGTTCGATTCCATCCCGACCCACATGTTTGATTCACCAGAAAGAATTAAAGGTGATATCCCTGCACTTGAATATGCAGATTTAATCAACCCTACATCAAGGTACGAACCCTTACTGTATCCATCCAGCATACCTATTCATCCGCAGGTTTATAATGCTGAAAAAACATATACAGATGCTTTTGCAGATGAGGTTTACGATGCATTATTAGGTTCAATTAGAAAAGACGATGCAATTATTAGAAATATGCTAAAGCGAGACACAGAATTAACTATCGAAAACGATACTCTGACGTGGAAAGGAAAACCCTTTTCTCTGGAAAGTTTTTATTTTGATATTGACCCTAATATGTTTGCGGTGGATATAGTTGGAAGCGCTAATGCCCAAAATATTCGAATAGATAAAAGGGATCCGTCTATGTTACATTCACATCCTGGCCTCACAATACCTATGGAAAAACAAATTCAGTATAGATCTGACCCAGATGAGCCTTATATGCTTAGATGGCATACTCATAATCTAGCTAATTTAGCTTATCCTGAAGAATTAGTTTTTAGAAATATTGCAATATTGGTAAATAATTTAGGTCTTAGAAAAATCACCTGACTACGTTTTGCTTCACAGGAGGAGGTTTTCTAAGCCAAACAGTGTAAATATAGCCATTTAGATAAGTCGTAAATGTTTTCCACGCATTTTCTTCCCAGCGCCTAAAAGAAGTTATTACTTTTAGCTTACTGGAGAAAACAACTTTTCCCTCTCGTTTAATTCTTAGTCCTAAATCTACATCAGGACTCATTGTAAATGCCTCATTTATTCCCCCAACTTTCTCGAGTGCTGATTTTCTAACAACTAAATTAAATCCCGTTAAATGAGGCTTTCCTAAAAACGAATTGAATCTTAAAAATAGTTCGTAGAAAAATTCTGATGTTATATTAAATATCTTGCTCCTGGTTAAAATATCAGCAGTTCCGGTTGCGGCTACAATTTTTTTATCTTGAAATAACTTGTCAATTTCCAAAAGCCAGCTTTTATTAACTATTGAATCAGCATCGGTCATTGCGATTATTTCGCCTTTTGCGGCCTTCATTCCTGTTGAAACCGCAAAAGTATTCCCCTGTTTAGTTTCCTTAATCACCAGTGCACCGTATTTAAGGGCAATACTTGCGGTTTTATCTGTTGAGTTATTGTCAACTACTATAATTTCGTATTTTTCCTGTGGGTAATCAGAATTTTTAATTGAATCAAGGCAAAGAGGTAAATCTTTTTCTTCGTTGTATGCGGTAACTAAAACGGAAATGTAAGGTCTATTTTGCATTTAACTATTCTCTGAATCTAGTATATATAGTAACATTTCCTTTACTCTTTTTTCTAAGAATTTTCCAAAAATAATATCTAATAATTTATTTTGAAAATCAAATTCTACAGTTAAGTTTACTATTCTTTCCAAACCCTTATCTTCTATTTCTACTCTTTGTTTCATAAAACCGAAAAGGGGCATTTTTACAAAAAATCCAATTCTTTTATTTTCCTCATAGATGTCTACCTCGTGAGCTATTTTAATAGGTATATATGCAATCGTTGTAATATCCGAAAAACTTGAGCCCATTGATAAGGGTTTTTCAAATTCAATTTTTTTTAAAAACTTAACGTGGTTTGGATAATTGTTAAGATCTATAATTAAGCTCCAAATTTTTTTCGAAGAAAGTTTCGTTGCGCGCCTTACCGTTACTTTTCTCATCACGTTAGAAATATAAAATTTGAACTCATTAAAGCGGAGCTAGAGTGATTTCTGACGTGACTCATAGAGAAAAAGACTTTGTAATTCTTTTTATAATTCCGCCTCTTTTTTTATAATTATTTATTGTTTCTTGATAAAAGTTTATTAATTCTTCTGTCCATGTTTTTGGATCAAAATTTTTCTTTGCTACATCGACTGAGGCTTTTGAATAACGTTCTCTAAGAGATTTATCCGAAAGAATAATATCTAGTTTTTCTGCAAAAGAATTTATATCAAAAGGGACAACAAATGCATTTACGCCATCTTGTGCCATTCCCTTATATGCAGCATCATTTGTAACAACTAAAGGAAGACCCGATGCAGCAGCTTCCAAAACCACTACTCCCTGTGTTTCGGTTTTAGAAGAAAACGCAAAAACATCTGCGTCTTTATAAACATAAGGAATTTCTGTGTATTCAAAAGCGCCCGGAAACAAAACCCTCTTTTCGATATTTAATTTTTTGGCAAGTGCACTTAAGTGCTTATGCATTGGACCTTTTCCTGCAAAAACTAAAAGCGCAGTTTTATTTTTTAATTTTGAAAACGAAGCTACCAAAAAATCAAAATTTTTTGCTTTATCAAGTCTTCCAACCGTTAAAACAATAGGAGTTTCCTTTTTTATACTTAGCCGTTTTCTTAATATGTTTTCGTCTTTAACACTAAATTCGTCAAAATCAATAAAATTAGGAATTACCTTAATAGGCCTTTTTACTCCGTAGTCCAAAAGTTCTTTTTTCATTTTTTCCGATGGTGTAGTTGTTGCATCACAAATATTCCCAAAAGTTTTTAAAAATAGTTCAGCCATTTTAGGCTTTATTAGCTTTCCATCCATAATATAATGAGTATATTCTTTATGCATTGTGTGGAATGTTAGAATGTAGGGAATTCTTTTTAATCTGGCTGTTGCAAGACCCAATGCGGAAAAAGCTCCATTGCCATGCGCATGAACAATGTCAAATTTTAAATTTTTTATTGTTTTTAAATTATCCGCGGATAAATACTTTGGCATCATAATGTCGGGCTCTGCGTTTAATGCCTTAAAAGACGGAATTCTATAGATAAATTTGTCTTTGTCCTTATATCCTTTAATAAGTGGTGCAAAAATGTAAACTTCGTGCCCGTAGCGCCTGAGTTGCCTTACAGTCTGATCGACAGATACTACTACCCCATTGTACTGCGGATAATAAGTATCCACAAAAAATCCGATTTTCATTTATTGAATAAATACCTCAAGATGAATTATAACAGAATTTCAAGAGCCTTAGAGCTAGGCAGCTTGTGAAGAAGGCTTTTCTTTGGGTTGAAACTCAGGTAAGGCTGACAATTCATCTAGCAACATTATGGCGAATCTTTGAGCGGCTTCTTGGTTTCTAGGTGATCCTGTATGTATATTGTTAATATATAACCGGTTTGACTCCGAACGGACTTCAGGTATTATAACTTTTCCAAAATTATCTTCAATCGGGTTTATTCCAATTCTAAGCGCTTGAATTTCATGATACGCAATTCTACCTAATCTTATTGCTGAAGCTTCTCTAATCTGTTTCGACCTTCCAAGGTTTTGCACGATAATCGTAAGATATTCAAGATCTCCTCGCCCCACCGTCACAACGGTTGAATCAGTCAAGACATAGTCTTTTGCCGACTCATCCTTATAGTGATTTGGCACAGCATGCTTAAAGCTTGCAATATCTAAGCCTTTTATACCGGCTTTGAGTTTTACGTAACGGTCTCGGTCTGCAAAACCATGTTCCTCAGCATGCGCCAAGTCTTTCTTGTACTCTTCTAAGGTTATGGAGTATGGCAAGTCCGAATCTCCAATCAGACTTCTGAAAGCCGAAGCAGTTCCCATGTTTCCTAGATCTTCTGCCCTTGCTGCCAAATGATCAAGCTCTAACATATCGCAGTTTATATCATAACTTGGATTATCTTGTCAATCCAACAAAAATACATTCGACTTAGCTCAGTATTTTGTGCTGAGGATTTTACGAAGGCACAAAAAAAGCACCTCATGGTGCTTCAAAAGTTGATAAATGTTATTTCTGATTTTTGGCAATCACTAAATATCTATTCCCATTAATTTCATTAGGAGGAAAAACTCGTAGTTTTTCATTAGCACTTAGTATGTCTCTATACATGTGTTCAGCCACACCAGTTCGAGCTTGAGAAGAATACCACTGATTAACTATTCCTCTTATTAATAATTCAGATATAGCATCGCTGACTATTCTATGAGCATATTCTGGCGTTCCGCGTTTTTGATTTCGTGAGTTAGAAACTTCGAATTTTACTGTATCCCCTTTTTTAGTTAGGACGCCATACATAAGCCCATGTTGTACTCCAAACGAGTCTTTAATATAAAAGCAGTATTGCATATCTGTATCATATTCCGGAATAGTTGAAGAACCTTCTACTGTAAATTTGTTAGTAGAATGCTCATTTCTGGTTATCTCAACAGCAATCCCTTCCATACAAAAATTATAGCAGAATCGCGATTATCTCGAATCCAACAAAAAAAGCACCGCATGGTGCTTTTTTTGATACTGGTAAGAATTCTTTTCAACCAGAAAGTGGTAGGAAAAAGTAGTGTTATTTTACAAGCGCTACTCACGCTTGGGTGTCTGTACTATTCCCTCGCTAGTAAATCTAAAAAGATTTTAGCGGGTTGCCGTACCTTCTCTCTTTCCCTTTTTAATCCTAAGATTAAAAATTTTAGAAAGGAGGTGATCCATCCCCACCTTCGGGTAGGGATACCTTGTTACGACTTAAGCCTTATCGCCGATCTCTATCTCCACCCCAAAAGG